>OFTX01001039.1_pt1 | contig 11110 bp, 9 predicted proteins | sample 1775051 | NCBI WGS metagenome assembly OFTX01 (sample SAMN08195772, study PRJEB24354) | sludge metagenome | isolation source: sludge from phenol fed wastewater aerobic bioreactor A | place: India: Nagpur | collected 2016-09-15
GAGCTGGTCTCTGCGGCGTTGCGGGCGGCGGGCGAACCGTCCCGTCGCGATCGCTGGGAACTGGTCGATCACGGGTCCGCGAACCTCGTGGTGCTCGCGGGCAGGACAGCCGTCCGGGTGAGCCGGACGGAGCACGCCGCGGAACTCGATGAGCCGACCGGAATCCAGCGCTGTCACCAGGTCGTCGAGTGCGAATGCCTCGCCGAGCCGGGACCAGGCGATCAGCTCGGCGCTGGGCGCGACGGCGGCGGTGCCGTCCAGGTGCAGCAGCGTCAGCCGGCGCGCGACCTCGAGCACCCGGACGAGCGGACCGACGAGCATGCCCACAACTGGGGTGCGGGCCGCCCGCACAAGGAGGGCGACCGGATCCCCGCGCCGATCATCTCCTCGCTGCCGGTGCGCTCGCGCAGCGCCGGTCGCTGGGACGGCGACGGCATGTAACGACGACGCACGAGACGGCCGGCACCGGGTGAGCCCCGGTGCCGGCCGTTTCGCGTCATACCAGAGCGGCGACCATCCGGTGGTCGAGCGAGGCGACCATCCGGTGGTCGAGCGCAGTCGAGACCACGTTCTCCTGACAGTGATCTGAGTCGAAAGAGCAGACGCAACCAGCCGTCGGTCGAGCGCAGTCGAGACCATGAACAGCGACGTGGTCTCGACTACGCTCGACCACCGACTACCCGACTACGGCCGGACCACCGACTACCCGACTACGGCCGAACTACCGACTGCACGATCGCCGCTTCGGCGTACCTCCGGACGAGCACGACGTCCACCACACGTGCGGCGCACTCGTCCGGGCGGTGTGGTCAGCCCTGCGGGCGGCGCACGTACTGTCCGGCGGGGCTCCCGACGATGTTGCCCTCGTGCAGGACGCGGTTCCCGCGCACCCAGGTATCGGTGACGCGCGCGCCAAGCTCGAACCCCTCGAACGGCGTGTATTCCTGCACCGACAGCGAGTCGGCGGCGTGCACGGTCCAGCTGCCGGAGACATCGACGAGGGCGAGGTCTGCGTCGTACCCCGGGGCGATGTCCCCCTTGCGGGTCATCCCGAACCGGCGCGCCGGGTTCGCGGAGGTGAGCTCGGCGATGCGCTGCAACGACAAACCGCGCCGCCGCCCTTCACTGACCAGCCCGGGCAGCAGGTACTCGGCGCCGCCGAAGCCGGACTTCGCGGCGAACACGTCGTCGCGGGGGTCACCGAACTTGGCCTCGTCCTTGCAGCAGGCGTGGTCGCTGACCACCCAGTCGATGTCGCCGGCGAGCAGGTGCTCCCAGAGCGCCTCGACGTCCTCCTGCGGGCGCAACGGCGGGTTCACCTTTCCGCCGATGCCCGACGCACTGTCGCAGCTCGCCAGCAGGTGGCCGATCGTCACCTCGCGCCGGAAGTCGACATGCGGGAACGTCGTGGCCATCAGCATCGCGGCGCGCATCGCCTTGCGGGAGGTCAGGTGCAGCAGGTTGATGTTGGGCAGCTCGGTCTCGTCCGCGAGGAACGCGGCGATCGTGATCGCCAGCGCCTCGGAATGCGGGGGCCGGGAGGCGCTGTAGGCGCGCAGCCCGGACAGCGAGCCGTCCTGCTCGACGAGCTTGGTATACGCCGTCATGATCTCGGCGGTCTCGCAGTGCAGGGACAGCGACACGTACGGCGCGAGCTCGGTGAGCTTCTCGCGGGCCTGCTGCACGCCGCGCATCACGAACTCGAAGTGCGCGAGGTCGTACCGCTCGCCCTCGGGAATCATGAGGAACTGGCTCTGGTCCGCCGAGCGGCCGTGCAGCCCGTGGCTGCCGTAGAACATGAAGATCTTGAAGGAGGTGACGCCGAAGTCCTCGATGATCGAGGGGATCTCGCTGATGTGCTCCGACATCATCGGCGCGAGGTGGAACGCGTAGTCGGTGTAGGACCGGCCCTCGCAGCGGGCGAGCACCTGCGGGAAGAACTGTGCGTACGGCCCGCCCTGGTTCAGGTAGTACTGGCCGGTCCGCATGTAGGTGATGCCGGTGGTGACCCCGCCCTGCGCGCTCGCCCGGCTCTCGGTGTCGGTGTCGGACTCGAGGGGGTTGTAGATGCCCCAGTGCTGGTGGGCGTCGACGGCACCCGGGAAGGCGAGCCGGCCCTTGCCGTCCACGACCTCGTCGGCGTCGCTCGCGGGGATATCGGGCTCGACGCGTACGAACCGGCCGTCGGTGATGCCGATGTCGAGCGCCTCGCCGTCCGGAGCGCCGGCTCCGGGACGTACGACGGTGACGTTCTTGAGCAGGGTCTGCAGCCGTGTCACACCGGACCTCGTTTCGCGTCGGGCTTCCGCCCCGCCGGGGCGGCACGGCATACTGTTCCACAAGACGGCACGCTGTTCCAGATCTGTCCCGGAAGGAGGCGACACGATGACGTCCGAGAACGGCCGCCCGGCGCCCGGAGCGCTGGCCGGACTGCGGGTGCTCGACGTCGCCACCGTGTTCGCCGGCCCGCTCGCCGCCACCATCCTCGGCGACTTCGGCGCCGAGGTGATCAAGGTGGAACACCCGACGCGGCCGGACCCGGCGCGCGCGCACGGTCCGGCCAAGGACGGCGTGCCGCTGTGGTGGACCTCCCTCGGGCGCAACAAGCGCACGATCACCTTGGCGTTGAACACCCCGCGCGGCGCCGAGCTGCTGCACGCGCTGACCGACCAGGCCGACGTGCTGATCGAGAACTTCCGCCCCGGCACGCTGGAACGGTGGGGGCTGGGCCCCGAGGTGCTGGCGCGGACCAACCCGCGGCTGGTCGTCGCACGCGTCACCGGATTCGGGCAGTTCGGGCCGTACGCCTCCCGCCCCGGCTTCGGCACGCTCGCGGAATCGATGAGCGGGTTCGCCGCGATCAACGGCTGGCCCGACGGACCTCCGACGCTGCCGCCGTTCGGCATGGCCGACGGGATCTCCGCCCTGGCTACGGCCCAGGCGGTCATGACCGCGCTGTACGAGCGTGACCGGCCCGGGGGCAGCGGGCGCGGCCAGGTCGTGGACCTCGCCATCATCGAGCCGATCCTGACCGTGCTGGGCATGCAGGCGCAGGCGTACGACCAGCTCGGCATCGTCCAGCAGCGCAGCGGCAACCGCTCGGTCAACAACGCCCCACGCAACGCGTACCGCACGCGCGACGGGAGGTGGGTGGCCATCTCGACGTCGGCGCAGTCCATCGCCGAACGCGTGATGACCCTCGTCGGCCACCCCGAGGTGATCGACGAGCCGTGGTTCGCCACCGGCGCGACGCGGGTGCAGCACGCCGACCTGCTCGACGAGTACGTCGGTGGCTGGATCGCCGAGCGCGACGTCGACGAGGTCGTGAAGTCGTTCGAGGACGCGCAGGCAGCCGTCTCGCCGATCTACGACATCACCGACATCTTCGCCGACCCGCAGTACCAGGCGCTCGACAGCATCACGACCGCCGACGACCCGACGCTCGGGCCGGTCCGGATGCCGAACGTGCTCTACCGGCTCTCGCAGACACCGGGCTCGATCCGGTGGACCGGCCGGCCGCACGGCGCTGACACCCGTACCGTCCTGCGCGAGCTGCTCGACCTGGACGACGCCACTCTCGACGGACTCGCCGCCGAGAAGATCGTGTGAGGGGGACCATGTCCACGCAGTCCACGCAGTCCACGCAGACCGCGAATGGGGCCCGGCCGGTGCCCGATCTGTTCGCGGCGCTCGCCGACGTGGCGGTGCACGACCTGGCCCAGCCGATGTTCCGCGGCATGCCGCAGTCGCCGAACCATCCGCCGTTCCAGCTCGCGCTGCAGCGCCGGCACGGGGACTACGTGCGGGCGGACGGCAGCTCGGCGGCGAACGAGATCATCGTCACCGGCGGCCACGTCGGGACCCACGTCGACGCGTTCGCGCACGTCTCCCACCAGGGCCTGCTCCACGGCGGGATCGAGGCGGCGTCCGTCCAGTCCCACGAAGGCTTTTCCGAGCTGGGCATCGACACGTTCCCGCCGTCGGTTGCCACGGTGCCGCTGACCTTCTGGCTCTCCGCCGTCCAACCGGCACCGGTCACGGTGCCCGCCGGCATGCAGGTCGCCACGGCGGGGGCGGGGCCGGACGGCCCGGTCGTGTTCACCACGGTCGAGGCCGTGCTGCTCGACGTCACGGCAGTGCACGGTGTCGACGTACTGCCCGCCGGCGCGCCGGTCACCGGCGCCGACCTGCAGGCCGCCGCCGACAAGGCAGGAGTGACCGTGCAACCGGGCGACGCCGTACTGATCGGCACCGGCTGGTCGCGCCGCTGGGACGACCGCGCCGCCTTCGTCGGCGGCGAGCACGGGGCACCCGGCCCGGACGAGAGCGCCGCCGGCTGGTGCGTCGAGCACGGCGTACGCCTCGCAGGTGCCGAGACGATCGCCTTCGAGCAGATCAAGCCCGGTGCCGGGCACGCCCTGCTGCCGGTGCACCGGATGTTCCTCGTCGAGCACGGCATCAGCATCGTCGAGACGATGCGGCTCTGGCCGCTGCTCGACGCCGGCGCCACCGAGTTCGGGTTGGTCCTCGCGCCGCTCAAGGTGGTCGGCGCGACCGGTGCACCGGTGCGCCCGCTCGCGCTCGTCCCCTCCGGAGGCACACCATGAATGCTGTGACGACGAATGCAGTGGCGACGAATGCTGCGACGACGAATGCTGCGACGACACCGCAGGAGATCACCCTGACCCCGGTGCAGCAGCTCGCGCAGTTCGCGGTCAGGTGTCGGGACAAGGGCACTCCGGCAGCGGTACGCGAGGACGTGCTCGGCCGGATCCTCGACGTCGTGGGCAACTGCCTCGCGGGCCGGGCGGAGAGTGCGGGGGCAACCGACCCCGACCAGGCCGTGCTGCGGGCCGTACAGGCGTGGGGTGGAGTCGCCGAGTCCGGCGTGATCGGTTCGGCCGAACGCCTTCCCGCTCCTTCCGCGGCGCTCGTCAACGGCACGCTCGCCCACGTCCTCGACTTCGACGACACCCACCTGCCGTCCGTGCTGCACCCGGCCGCATCGGTCGTACCTGCGGCCCTCGCCGTCGCCGAGGCGACCGGCGCCTCCGGGGAGGACCTGCTCACCGCGGTCGCCGCCGGCATCGAGGTGACCAACCGGCTCGGCATGGCGAGCTACATCGTCGAGATCCGCAATTCCTTGTTCTTCGAGAAGGGCTTTCACGCCACGTCGATCTGCGGCACCTTCGGGGCCGCGGTCGCCGCCGGGCTGCTGTACGGCCTCGATGCCGAGCGCATCGCCGACGCGATGGGGATCGCCGCGTCGATGGGGGCCGGGGTGATCGAGGCGAATCGTACCGGCGGGACGGTCAAGCGGATCCACTGCGGCTGGGCGGCCCACGGCGGGGTGGTCGCGGCGGTGCTGGCGCGCGAGGGCGTTTCCGGCCCGCCGACCGTGCTCGAGGGCCGGTTCGGGTTCTTCGCCGCGTACCTCGACGGGCGCTACGACGCCGACGCCATGCTCTCGGACCTCGGCGAGCGTTGGGAGCTGCTCCGTACGGTCTACAAGCCCTACCCCTCCAACCACTTCACCCACCCCGCGATCGACTGCGCGCTGGCGCTGCGGGCCGGTGGGCTGGACCCCGAGAAGATCGCGTCGGTCGAGCTGGGGGTGGCCGCGCCGGTGCTGCGTACCATCGCCGAGCCCCGGGAGGAGAAGGTGCGCCCCCGCTCGGCGTACCACGCGAAGTTCTCCGGACCGTTCACCGTCGCCCGGGCGCTGCTCGGCGGTGGCGGGCTCGGGCTCTACCTCGACGACTTCACCAGCGAGACGTACGCCGACCCGGTCGTGCTGGCGCTCGCCGACAAGGCGACGCTCGTCGCGGACGAGCGCGCGGGCGAGATCTTCCCGCGGGCGTTCGCCGCCGTGCTGCGCGTACGTACGACCGACGGTGCGGTCCTCGAGCACCGCGTCGACTCCTCGCGCGGGGGTCCCGAGCACCCACTCTCGCGCGCCGACCTGCTGGTGAAGTTCCGGCTCAACGCCGCGCGGGCCCTGCCCGAGCCCCGCGTCGAGGAGCTCGTACGTGCCGTGGAGAACCTCCTCGAGGGCGGCACCGCCACGGCCCTCCTCACCGCCACCCGTACCTGATTCCGGATGAATGTGGCAGGACTCCGCTCTACGCGGCGTCCTGCCACATTCATTCCAGCCGCAGCGCCGTATCGCGCATGATCAGGTTCGGAGCTGGAACGTGCGCACGACTGGCGATCGTGAGCGCAATCTGGTCAAGACACCCGTCGACGTCGTCAACGAGCCGGCTCGGCGGAAAATGCAGCACCGCCAGGCCGCACGATGTCATCCAGGCATGCCGCTCCATGGTCGCTTTCCAGTCAGCCGCCCGGTAATGGAACTCCTGGCTGTCGACTTCGACTGCGGTGCCCGTGGCCGGGTCGTACGCATCAGGGCGCGCGATGAATCGACCGTCCGGCAGGTAGAGGTACTGGTTGTAGCGCAGCGAATGCAGGCCTCTGGCAAGCGCAGCCTCGCGAAGGTGTCCCTCCGGCACAGAGCGGACGCCGTCTGCGATCGCCTCGAGCGCCAGCCGCGGGAACCGGCTCCCCCGCCGTTGCCCCTCAGCGAGCTCGCGCTGCAACTGGTCGACGGTGGCGAGGCCCGACTGCACGACCTCGGTGAGGATCGCCGTGACCGCGTCCTGGGAGCTGCAACGCCGGCACGCGTCCATGGCCGCGCGCGCCATCGGCGCCTCGGGTAGCCCGTCGCGCACGCGTATCGACCGAGGGAACCGCCACGTCCGCTCCACCATGACGAAGTCGTGGGACGAGCGTTGTCGCTGCCAGCCCACGAGGGTGTGGACGCGGTCCGCCGGCCGGACGGCGGGGTCCGAGGCGGCCCGGACCCGATGGCGCATCAGCACGCTGCGTCCCGTCAGAAGTGCGCCGCAGCCGACATAGAGCAGCGCGGCCTGGTTGCGCTCCTCCTCGGACAGCTCCCGCTGCGCACCGAGTCGGTGCACGGCCGGCAGCACCAAGCTGAACATGCCCCCGACCTCCCTACGGTCGTACAAGCTGGATCCCGGTACGCCGAGCTCGGCCAGTTGCCTTGCTGTGATGAACCCGTGTTGTCGATGCGCCACCTGCTCGACCGCCACGCGGTCCCACGCTGCTCTTCTCGGCATGGGGCGAGCGTCGAGCGGTGTGCGCCCCGCGCGCTACTCCGGCGAGCACGGCTGTGGACGGCGGAACCAGCTCCGGAGCTGTGGACGACCCCGATTCCGGATGAATGTGGCAGGACTCCGCTCTTAGCGACGTCCTGCCACATTCATCCGGAATGGCTCAGCGGGCGGAGGCGAGGACGCGGCGGGCCTGGCGTACGACGGCGAGGTCGACCATCCGGCCGGACTCGTCGGTGAACACGCCGCTGCCGGCGGCGGTCACCTCCTCGAAGCGGGCGACCAGCCGGCGCGCCGCCTCGACCTCCTCCTCCGACGGGGTGAATACCTCGTTGACGACGGCGAGCTGGGCCGGGTGGATGCAGGCCCGGCCGCGGTAGCCGAGCCGCGAGATGGCGAGGGTGGACTCGCGCAGCGCGTCCAGGTCGCGGAAGTTCGTCGACACCGGGCCGACCGGCGGCTCGATGCCGGCCGCCACGGACGCGAGCACGACCGAGGACCGTACGTGCAGCAACTCGCGCTCGTCGGCGCCGAGGGTAACGCCGAGCTCTGCACGCAGGTCCGCCTCGCCGACCTGCAGCCGCGACACCCGGGGCGAGGCCCCGGCGATGGTACGCGCGTCCAGCACCGCGGCCGCCGATTCCAGCAGCGGCGCCAGCAGGAACGCGCCGTCGCCCAGGCCCAGTGCCCGCTCCGCCGCCGCGCAGGCGTCCGCCGCGGCGCGTACCTCCTCGGCGTTCTCGGCCTTCGCCAGGCAGAACCCGGTGACGGACGGCGAGGCGACCGCAACGATGTCCTCGGGCGCCACGCCGTCGCCGTTGACGCGTACCCACAGCTCGACCGGCCCGGAGCCGGCGACCGGGGCCGCCGTGACGTACTCGCGGACGACCTTGCGGGCCGCGTCCTTGCCGTCGGCCGGCACCGCGTCCTCGAGGTCGACGATGAGCGCGTCGGCGCCCCGGCCGGCGGCCTTGGCCAGGACGTCTGGCCGGTCCCCCGGCACGTACAGGTAGGAACGGGCGCTCATCCGATGGACTCCTTGCCGGACACGAGGGAACGGGCGATCACACTGCGCATGATGTCGCTGGTGCCCTCACCGATGACCATGAGCGGCGCGTCGCGGTAGAGCCGCTCGACGACGAACTCCTGCGAGTAGCCGTACCCGCCGTGGATCCGCATGGCCTCCAGCGTCGCCTCGGCGCACACCTCGGAGGCGAACAGCTTGGCCATCCCGGACTGCATGTCGACGCGCTTGCCCTTGTCGGCCTCGGAGGCCGCCCAGTACAGCAGCAGCCGCGCCGCCTGGATCTTGGTGGCCATGTCGGCGAGCTTGAGCTGGATGGCCTGGAAGTCGCTGATCGGCTTGCCGAACGCCTCCCGCTCCCGGCTGTACTTCAGTGCCGCGTCGTACGCCGCCTGCGCGACCCCGAGCGAGCGCGCGCCGACGTTGAGCCGGCCGGTCTCCAGGCCGGACAGCACCTGCTGCATGCCGCGGCCCTCGACCCCGCCGAGCAGGTTCTCCACCGGGACGCGCACGTTGTCGAGCAGCACCTCGCAGGACTCCGTGCCCTTGTACCCGAGCTTGGGCAGGTCCTTCTGGACCTCGAAGCCGGGCGTGCCCGCCTCCACCAGGATCACCGACATGCCCTTGTGCGCCGGGGGCGCGGTCGGGTCTGTCTTCACCAGCACCGGCAACGGGTTCGCGTACCGGGCGTTGGTGATCCAGGTCTTGGTGCCGTTGATGACGTAGTGGTCGCCGTCGCGTACGGCGATGGTGCGGATGCCCTGCAGGTCGGTGCCGGCGCCGGGCTCGGTCAGCCCGATCCCGGAACGCCGCTCCCCGGTCGCGAGCTCGGGCAGGTACTTCGCCTTCTGCTCCGGGGTGCCGTACTTCTCGATGCACCAGCACGCCAGCGAGTGCGAGCCGAGGATGCCGGCGACGCCCATCCAGCCGCGGGAGATCTCCTCGAACACCAGCGTGAACGAGACCATGTCCAGGCCCAGACCGCCGTACTCCTCGGAGATGGTGATGCCGAAAAGGCCCATCTCCTTCATGGTTTCCACGATCTCGGTCGGGTAGCGGCCCTCGCGCTCCCATTCCGAGGCGACCGGCGTGATCTCCTTCTCCACGAAGGAACGCAGCGTGTCGCGGAACATCTGCTGCTCGTCGGACAGTTCGAAGTCCATCTCAATCTCCCTGGTGGTCGTACGCCGGCCCGAGCAAGAGTGTGCGCCCCCGCGGCGCCGGACCGAGCAGCGCGTCGGGGCCTTCGGCGAGCGGCCGGGTCACGATCGGGTCCGGTACATGAGCGCCGGCGGCCAGCAACCGCAGCGCTTCTTCGGTGAGCTCGCGCTGGCGGTCCCACGGGACCGCGTCGGCGTTCATGCCCACCAGCCACATCCCGGTGGCGAGGAAGTCCCGGGCCAGCAGGCCGAGCTCGGTGCCGGCCTGGTAGCCGAGCAGCACCTGGCGCCCGCCGCGCCGGCCGGAGTGCAGGCCCCGTGCGGTGTACGCGCCACCCACGGTGTCGACGACCACGTCGGCGCCGGCACCACCGGTGACGGCGCGTATCTGCGCGGGCAGGTCGTCGTAACCGAGCACGGTCAGCCCGTCCCGCGCCGGCACCATCGCGGGATCGCGGGTCGCGGCGATCACCGGATGCCCGGCGGCCAGCGCCGCCGACACCGCGGCCGCGCCGACACCCGTCGACGAGCCGAGCACCAGCACGGTCTCGCCGGCCGCCAGCCGGGCCAGGTCCCGCAGCGCGTGCAGCGCGTCGGACAGCGCCGCCGCGCCGGCGGCCGCCCGCAGCACGTCGAGTTCCTCCGGCAGCGGCACCAGCCACGAGGCGTCGGCGAGGAATCGGGCCGCGTACGCCCCGGCCTGCGGGCCGCCGCGCACGCCGATCGGGCCGCGGCAGTACCAGCGGGACCCGTCGTCGGCGCGGCGTACGACGGCCTGGGTGCCGGCGACGAAGAACTCCGGCAGCGGCACGGGAACCTGCCCCCGCGCGACCTGGCGGTCCTTGGGCTGCACGGTGGCGGCGAGCAGCTCGACCTCGACCGGGTCCGGCCAGCCCGCGCCAGGTACCTCCGGCAGGTCGACGAGGTGCACCTTGCCGCGTTCGTTCACGACGGCGGGGATCACGCGTCCCCCTCCGGAGCGAACACTGGCAGCGCCCGGCCGTCGGGCAGGTCCCGCCAGCTCAGCGTGACCCGCGTACCGATGCTGACCGCGTCGTCGCGCGGTTCGACCTCGACCAGGTTCGTGAGCAGCACCGGCCCCTCGTCCAGGCGTACGCGCGCCACCAGGTACGGCGTCTCGACACCGGCGCGGGGGGCGCGGTGCACCACGGTGAACGTGTCCACGACGCCATTGCCCGCTGACGGCGTCCATCCGAGATCGGTTGCGCCGCAACGGGTGCAGACGTAACGCGGGTGGTGCTGCCGGTGGCCGCAGGCCGTGCACTGCTGCAGCAGCAGCCGGTGCTCGCGGGTGGCGTCCCACCAGGGGGCGCTCAGCTCGTCGCTCGGCGGCAGGTAGGTATCGGTCTCTGGAGTCACCGGTCCACCCCCAGCAGAACGGTCGCGTGGTGGGACAGGATGCCGCCGGTGCCGTGCGCGAGCGCGACCTCGTGGGCCGCGAGGGCCGCTTCATGGCCGAAGGTGAGGTGGTGCTGCGCCTGCTGCTGGGCGGAGCGCGGCATCGCCCGCTCTCCCTGCTGCTGTCGCAGGCCCAGGCCGAGCGCCTTGCCGCCCTGGTCGAGACCCTCCCGCCCGACCTGCCGGTCTATGTGGCCGGGCAGGAGGTGATGGATGCCGTGGTCGGGTTTCCCATCCATCGCGGCATCCTGGCGCTGGGACAGGCGGCGCCCGCGCCGGCAGCCGGGGATCTCCTGGCGGGGCTCGGGGCGGAGGCGCTGGTGGTGGGGCTGGTGGGGCTCGCCAATCACGACAATCTCGGCGGCATCTTCCGC
>OFTX01001041.1_pt1 | contig 11099 bp, 4 predicted proteins | sample 1775051 | NCBI WGS metagenome assembly OFTX01 (sample SAMN08195772, study PRJEB24354) | sludge metagenome | isolation source: sludge from phenol fed wastewater aerobic bioreactor A | place: India: Nagpur | collected 2016-09-15
GTCTTGCCATGGTCGACGTGGCCGATCGTGCCGATGTTGCAGTGCGGCTTGTTACGTTCGAACTTTTCTTTGGCCATCGGATTTCTCCGCGTTCCTCAAACTGGCGTGATCGGCAGATCAGGCGAACTTCTTCTGGACTTCGGCGGCGACGTTCGACGGCACTTCTTCGTAGTGGTCGAACAGCATGGTGTAGCTGGCGCGACCCTGGGAGAAGGAGCGCAGCGTGTTCACGTAGCCGAACATGTTGGCCAGCGGCACCATCGCGTTGACGATCTGCGCGTTGCCGCGCGTATCGGTGCCGGCGATCTGACCGCGGCGGGAGTTGAGGTCGCCGATGACCGAGCCGAGATACTCCTCGGGGGTCACGACCTCGACCTTCATGATCGGCTCGAGCAGAACCGCGCCCGCCTTCTCGAGGCCTTCACGGAAGGCCGCGCGCGAGGCGATTTCGAAGGCGATCGCCGAGGAGTCGACCTCGTGATAGGCGCCGTCGATCAGCTGGACCTTGACGTCGACCACCGGGAAGCCCGCCACCGGACCCGAGGTGAGGACCGAGTTGAGGCCCTTCTCGACGCCGGGGAAGTATTCCTTCGGCACCGCGCCGCCGATGATCTTCGACTCGAACTCGAAGCCCTTGCCGGACTCGTTCGGCTCGATGTGGAACTTCACCCGGGCGAACTGGCCGGTACCGCCGGTCTGCTTCTTGTGGGTGTAGTCGATGTCGGTCGAGCGGCGGATGGTTTCGCGGTAGGCGACCTGCGGGGCGCCGACGTTGACTTCCACCTTGTGGGTGCGCTTCAGGATGTCGACCTTGATGTCGAGGTGAAGCTCGCCCATGCCCTTGATGATGGTCTGGCCGGACTCGCTGTCGGTCGTGACGCGGAAGGACGGATCCTCGGCCGCGAGCTTCGCGAGAGCGACGCCCATCTTCTCCTGATCGCCCTTGGACTTCGGCTCGACCGCCATCTCGATGACGGGCTCGGGGAACTCCATGCGCTCCAGGATGACCGGATGGTTCGGGTCGCAGAGCGTGTCGCCGGTGCGGGTGTCCTTGAGACCGACCAGCGCGACGATGTCGCCGGCGTAGGCCTCGGAGATCTCCTCACGGCTGTCGGCGTGCATGAGAACCATGCGGCCGACGCGCTCGGTCTTGCCGCGAACCGAGTTCAGCAGCGAGACGCCCTTCTCGAGCTTGCCCGAGTAGATGCGGCAGAAGGTCAGGATGCCGTACTGGTCGTCCATGAGCTTGAAGCCCAGGAGAGCCAGCGGATCGCTGTCCGAGGACTTGCGCTCGGTCTCTTCGTCGGTCTTGACGTCGATGCCCTTGATCGCGGGGCGATCGAGCGGCGACGGAAGGTAGTCGACGACGGCATCGAGCAGGGGCTGCACGCCCTTGTTCTTGAACGCGGAGCCGCACAGGACCGGGTAGAAGGCGCCGGTGATGACGGCCTTGCGGAGAAGCTTCTTGATGGTCTCCTCGGAGGGCATGTTGCCCTCGAGGTACTGCTCCATCGCATCCTCGTCGAGCTCGACGCAGGCTTCGATCATCTCGACGCGCGCGGCTTCGCACTTGGCGAGCAGGTCGGCCGGGATCTCTTCGTCGTGGTAGTTGGCGCCGAGCGCCTCGTTCTCCCACACGACCGCCTTCATGCGGACCAGATCGACCAGACCGGCGAAGTTCGCCTCCGAACCGATCGGGATCTGGATCGGAACCGGACGGGCGCCGAGACGGGTCTTGATGTCCGAGACGCAGCGGTCGAAGTCGGCGCCGATCTTGTCCATCTTGTTGCAGAAGACGATGCGCGGGACGTTATACTTGTCGCCCTGACGCCACACGGTCTCGGTCTGCGGCTCGACGCCCTGGTTGGAGTCGAGCACGCACACCGCACCGTCGAGCACGCGCAGCGAACGCTCGACTTCGATGGTGAAGTCGACGTGGCCGGGGGTGTCGATGATGTTCAGGCGCTTGCCGTTCCAGAACGTCGTGGTCGCGGCGGACGTGATCGTGATGCCACGCTCCTGCTCCTGCTCCATGAAGTCCATGGTGGCGGCGCCGTCGTGCACTTCGCCGATCTTGTGGCTCTTACCGGAGTAATAGAGCACGCGCTCGGTCGTCGTCGTCTTGCCGGCATCGATGTGGGCCATGATGCCGAAGTTGCGATAGTCTTCGATGGCGTGAAGTCGGGGCATGACAGACCTCGTCTGATACGTCGAGAGTAGCGGAACTCACCAGCGGTAATGGGAGAAGGCGCGGTTCGCCTCCGCCATGCGGTGGGTATCCTCCCGCTTCTTCACCGCGTTGCCGCGGTTGTTCGACGCGTCGAGCAGCTCGGCGGAGAGCCGCTCCGTCATCGTCTTTTCGTTGCGACCACGGGTGGCCGAGAGCAGCCAGCGGATCGCGAGAGCCTGACGGCGCTCGGTGCGAACCTCGACCGGAACCTGGTAGGTGGCACCGCCGACGCGACGCGACCGAACCTCGATCTGCGGAGCGACGTTCTCGAGCGCCGAGTGGAAGATCGCCAGCGGATCCTGGCGGGTCTTCGACTCGATCAGGTCGAAGGCACCGTAGACGATCGACTCGGCGACCGACTTCTTGCCGTCTTCCATCACGTTGTTCATGAACTTCGAAACGATGATGTCACCGAACTTCGGATCCGGGTTGATCTCACGCTTCTCGGCAGAGTGACGACGGGACATATGTCTTCCTCGGTCGTTCGAAACTTTTTTCACGCAGGACCCCGGACGACGTGCCCGGGGTCGATCCTACGCTTCGCTACGGATCACTTCGGACGCTTGGCGCCGTACTTGGAACGGCGCTGCTTGCGGTCTTTGACGCCCTGGGTGTCGAGGACGCCGCGCAGGATGTGATAGCGCACACCCGGCAAGTCCTTGACGCGGCCGCCGCGGATCATCACCACCGAGTGTTCCTGAAGGTTGTGACCTTCACCCGGGATGTAGCCGATCACTTCGAAACCGTTCGTCAGACGAACCTTGGCGACCTTACGGAGCGCGGAGTTCGGCTTCTTCGGCGTCGTCGTGTAGACGCGAGTGCACACACCGCGCTTCTGCGGGCAGGCTTCCATCGCGGGAACCTTGTTCCGCTTGGTCGGAGCCTGCCGCGGGCTGCGGATGAGCTGGTTGATCGTCGGCATTCGTCTTCAGCCTTCTCGTGACCAGGGCCTCACGGCCCCCTTTCATGCGCACGGCGCGTCTCTTGGGCGGCAACCCGGCTACCACCGGGCAGCGATCTCTCCGTCCCCAGGGGAACGAACGAAAAGCACCGGGCCCGGGAACATCGTCCCCGTCCGGCGCGAAAAGTCAGAGGACCAAGCGAACTCGGTCATGATCTTCGGCTTTCCAGATCGCCATCCCGGCAGCGTCTCGGCGCCCTGTTCCATTCCCACGAGGGAGAACGAAGCATTGGCGGCCGACGGGCCTGCCGTGAAAGTGGGCGGAAACTACCCTCGTCCTCCGAGTCCGTCAAGGGGTGGAGGGGGCAAAAACGCCGGAAAATCGCGGTTTGCCGAGTCGTCGTCACCAAACCCCGGAATCTTGCGGTTTCCCAGCGAAAGTCATGCAAAGTTTCGCCGTCCGCCAGTGAAGATCTGCGAGATTTTCGCCTCGTCACCGCATCCGACACGGCCGCGTCGACGTATCGAGACCTTCATCGGTGCGAATCGAGCGGATCGACTCTGCCTCTACTGGGGGCTCAATTCGAAGCGACGGCCCGATTCGAAACAGAGAAACCGCGAAGATTCGCCGAAACGATCGTCGGCACCTCGCGATTTCACGCGAGCCGACCCTGCGACCGCGTCTCGCCCCATGAAAAAAGGACGCCGCGGCGCGAGCCGCGGCGTCCCCAGAGCTTTAGTCGATCCGACTCACTCGGCGGCGGGAAGCGCCGTCGGGGTCGAGACCGAGGGAGAGGTGGTCTGCGCCTTGCGCTCCTCGACGATCAGGTCGTCGCGGTGACCGGCGATCTGACGGATGCGGTTCATCACCGAGCCGGTACCGGCGGGGATGAGGCGACCGACGATCACGTTCTCCTTGAGGCCTTCCAGGGCGTCGATCTTGCCGGCGACGGCCGCTTCCGTAAGGACGCGGGTGGTCTCCTGGAACGACGCGGCCGAGATGAACGACCGGGTCTGCAGCGACGCCTTGGTGATGCCGAGCAGCACCGGCACGCCGGAGGCGGGCTTCTTGCCCTCGGCGATCAGCGCCTCGTTCATCATGTCGAGGTCGAGGCGATCGACCTGCTCGCCGGTGATCGTGTCCGAGTCGCCCGCGTCGGTGATCTCCACCTTCTGCAGCATCTGGCGCACGATCACTTCGATGTGCTTGTCGTTGATCACCACGCCCTGGAGCCGGTAGACCTCCTGGATCTCGTTGACGAGGAAGGCCGCGAGAGCCTCCACGCCCTTGATCGCCAGAATGTCGTGCGGCGCCGGGTTGCCGTCGAGGATGTACTCGCCCTTCTCGATGGTGTCGCCGTCCTGGAGATGGACGTGCTTGCCCTTCGGGATCAGGTACTCGACCGGATCGGACCCGTCGGCGGGCTCGATCAGGATGCGGCGCTTGTTCTTGTAGTCCTTTCCGAAGCGGATCGTGCCGTCGCACTCGGCGATGATGGCGTGATCCTTCGGACGACGGGCCTCGAACAGTTCGGCGACGCGCGGCAGACCGCCGGTGATGTCGCGGGTCTTGGCGCTCTCCAGCGGGATACGCGCGACGACGTCGCCGGCGTGGACCTTGCCGTTCGGATCGACCGAGAGAATCGCGTCGACCGGCAGCGCGTAGCGGGCTTCACCGCCACGGCTGAGGCGACCGATCTTGCCGTCGGCGCCCTTGATGACGATCGACGGCTTCAGATCCGAGGTACGGGTCGAGGTGCGCCAATCGATGACGACGCGCTTGGTGATGCCGGTCGCCTCGTCGGTGGTCTCCACCATGGTCTGCGAGTCGATGAGGTCCTCGTAGCCGATGGTGCCGTCGATCTCGGTGAGGATCGGACGGGTGTAGGGATCCCACTCGGCGATGCGCTGGCCGCGCTTCACCTTGTCGCCTTCGTCGACGAAGAGACGGGCGCCGTAGATCAGGCGATGGGTCGCGCGCTCCGAGCCGTCGGCGTCGACGACGGCGACGGTGACGTTGCGGCCCATGACGATCAGGCGGCCTTCCGAATCGCGCACCACGTTGCGGTTGCGGATGGCGATCGTGCCTTCGAAGTTGGATTCGACGAAGGAGCTGTCCACCACCTGGGCGGTGCCGCCGACGTGGAAGGTGCGCATGGTGAGCTGGGTGCCCGGCTCGCCGATCGACTGCGCCGCGATGACGCCGACCGCCTCGCCCATGTTCACCGGCGTGCCGCGCGCCAGGTCGCGGCCGTAGCAGGTGACGCAGACGCCGATCTTGGTCTCGCAGGTCAGCACCGAACGGATCTTGACCGACTGGATGCCGGCGGCCTCGATCCGCTTGACGTCGGACTCGTCGATGAGACGGCCCTTCGGCACGATGACCTCGGAGGTCGCGGGATCGGCGAGATCCTCCGCCGCGACGCGGCCGAGGATACGGCTGCCGAGCGTGGCGACGATCTGACCGGAATCGACGATCGCCTGAACGTGAATGCCGCCCTCGGAGCCGCAATCCTGCTCGGTGATGATCGAATCCTGCGCCACGTCGACGAGACGGCGGGTGAGGTAGCCCGAGTTCGCGGTCTTCAAGGCGGTGTCGGCCAGACCCTTACGGGCGCCGTGGGTCGAGTTGAAGTACTCGAGCACGGTCAGGCCTTCCTTGAAGTTCGAGATGATCGGCGTCTCGATGATCTCGCCCGACGGCTTGGCCATCAGGCCGCGCATGGCGGCGAGCTGGCGCATCTGGGTCGGCGAACCACGGGCACCGGAGTGCGACATCATGTAGATCGAGTTGATCGGCTTCTGACGGCCGGTCTCCTGATCGATCTGCACGGTCGAGATGCGCTTCATCATCTCTTCGGCGATACGGTCGGTGCACTTCGCCCAGGCGTCGACGACCTTGTTGTACTTCTCGCCCTGGGTGATCAGACCGTCCTGATACTGCTGCTCGAACTCCTTGGCGGCGGCCTGGGTCTCCTCGACCATCCGCGGCTTGGTGTCCGGGATGACCATGTCGTCCTTGCCGAAGGAGATGCCCGCCTTGAAGGCGTTGGTGAAGCCGAGCGACATGATCCGGTCGCAGAAGATCACCGTCTCCTTCTGACCGCAGGTGCGGTAGACCGCGTCGATCATCCCCGAGATGTTCTTCTTCGTCATCAGCTGGTTGCAGACGTCGAAGGTGATGCCCGGATGGCGCGGCAGCAGCTCGCCGATGTACATCCGGCCCGGGGTGGTCTCGTAGATCTTGGTGTACTCGTTGCCGTCCTTGTCGACGCCCTTCCAGCGGCCACGGATCTTCGTGTGCAGCGTGATGGACTTGTTCTGGAGGGCGTGAGCCATCTCACCGAGATTGCCGAAGGCCATGCCCTGGCCGGGCTCGTTCTCGCTCATCAGCGAGAGGTAATAGAGGCCGAGCACGATGTCCTGCGACGGCACGATGATCGGCGCGCCGTTCGCCGGGTGCAGGATGTTGTTGGTCGACATCATCAGCACGCGCGCTTCCAGCTGCGCTTCGAGCGACAGCGGAACGTGCACGGCCATCTGGTCGCCGTCGAAGTCGGCGTTGAACGCGGTGCAGACCAGCGGGTGGAGCTGGATCGCCTTGCCCTCGATCAGCACCGGCTCGAAGGCCTGGATGCCGAGACGATGCAGCGTCGGCGCGCGGTTCAGCATCACCGGATGCTCGCGAATGACCTCGTCGAGGATGTCCCAGACCTCGGGACGCTCCTTCTCGACGAGCTTCTTCGCCTGCTTGACGGTCGACGACAGACCCTTGGCGTCGAGGCGCGAATAGATGAAGGGCTTGAAGAGCTCGAGCGCCATCTTCTTCGGCAGGCCGCACTGATGCAGCTTCAGCTCCGGACCGACGACGATGACCGAACGGCCGGAATAGTCGACGCGCTTGCCGAGCAGGTTCTGACGGAAGCGGCCCTGCTTGCCCTTCAGCATGTCGGCGAGCGACTTCAGCGGGCGCTTGTTGGCGCCGGTGATGACGCGGCCGCGACGGCCGTTGTCGAACAGCGCATCGACCGCTTCCTGAAGCATGCGCTTCTCGTTGCGGATGATGATGTCCGGGGCGCGCAGTTCGATCAGCCGCTTCAGACGGTTGTTGCGGTTGATGACGCGGCGGTAGAGGTCGTTCAGGTCCGAGGTCGCGAAGCGGCCGCCGTCGAGCGGGACGAGCGGGCGCAGATCCGGCGGGATCACCGGAACGACGGTCAGGATCATCCACTCGGGCCGGTTGCCCGACTCGATGAAGCTCTCGACGAGCTTGAGGCGCTTGGCGAGCTTCTTCGGCTTCAGCTCGCCGGTCGCCTCGGCGATCTCGACGCGCAGGTCCTCGGCGATCTTCGGCAGATCCATCGCCTGGAGCATGTCACGAATGGCTTCGGCGCCGATCTGGGCGGTGAAGCTGTCCTCGCCGTACTCGTCCTGCGACTTGATGAACTCTTCCTCGCTGAGGAGCTGATGCAGCTTCAGCGGGGTCAGGCCCGGCTCGGTGACGACGTAGTTCTCGAAGTAGAGGATGCGCTCGAGATCCTTGAGCGTCATGTCCATCAGCATGCCGATGCGGCTCGGCAGCGACTTCAGGAACCAGATGTGGGCGACGGGGGCCGCGAGCTCGATGTGGCCCATGCGCTCGCGCCGGACGCGCGACAGCGTCACTTCGACGCCGCACTTCTCGCAGATGACGCCCTTGTACTTCATGCGCTTGTACTTGCCGCACAAGCACTCGTAATCCTTGATCGGCCCGAAGATGCGCGCGCAGAACAGGCCGTCGCGCTCGGGCTTGAAGGTCCGGTAGTTGATCGTTTCCGGCTTCTTGATCTCACCGAAGGACCAGGAGAGGATCTTCTCGGGCGAAGCGATCGAGATCCGGATGGCGTCGAAGACCGGCGCCGTCGGGGTCTGGGGCGAGAAGATGTTCATCACGTCTTGATTCATCGACCGTCTCCTGTCGGTGCCGTGCCTCGTCCCTGCCGCAAGGGATGGCTCGACACGCGTCGAGATTTCCTGTCAGTCGGCTCGAACCCGGAGCTCGGCGACGTCCGTCGCACGTCCGCTCTCGGCTGGTCCGATCCACATCGAACGCCAACACTGCGGCCGGGACGAGGCGAAGGCCCCTCCCCGGCCGTCGGGCGACGGATCACTCCGCCGCCTGCGCTCCCGCTTCGCCCTCGCCTTCGATCTCGCCGACGGCGGGAACGTCGACCAGTTCGACGTTGAGGCTGAGCGACCGCATTTCCTTCACGAGAACGTTGAAGCTCTCGGGGATGCCGGCCTCGAACGTGTCGTCGCCACGGACGATCGCCTCGTAGACCTTGGTGCGGCCGGCCACGTCGTCCGACTTCACCGTCAGCATCTCCTGCAGGGTGTAGGCGGCGCCGTAGGCTTCGAGGGCCCAGACTTCCATTTCGCCGAAGCGCTGACCGCCGAACTGCGCCTTGCCGCCGAGCGGCTGCTGGGTGACCAGCGAATAGGGGCCGATCGAACGGGCGTGGATCTTGTCGTCGACGAGGTGGTGCAGCTTCAGCATGTAGATGTAGCCGACCGTGACCTTGCGGTCGAAGCTGTCGCCGGTCCGGCCGTCGAACAGGGTGACCTGACCCGAATGGGAGAGGCCGGCCCGGTCGAGCGCCGTCTCGATGTCGTGCTCCTTGGCGCCGTCGAAGACCGGCGTCGCGATCGGAACGCCCTTGCGGACCGTCTCGGCGAGACGGATCAGCGAGGTGTCGTCGAAGTCGGTGGGCTGCTCACCCTTGGCGTTGGGCCCGTAGATCTCACCGATCTCGGTGCGCAACGGCGAGAGATCGCCCGACTTGCGATAGGCCTCGAGCATCGCGTCGATCTTCTTGCCCATGCCGGCACAGGCCCAGCCGAGATGGGTCTCGAGGATCTGCCCGACGTTCATGCGCGAGGGCACGCCGAGCGGGTTCAGCACGATGTCGACGTTGGTGCCGTCTTCCAGATAGGGCATGTCCTCGATCGGCATGATGCGAGAGACGACACCCTTGTTGCCGTGACGGCCGGCCATCTTGTCGCCCGGCTGGATCTTGCGCTTGATGGCGACGAAGACCTTGACCATCTTCATGACGCCCGGGGGCAGCTCGTCACCGCGCTGCAGCTTCTCCACCTTGTCGATGAAGCGCTGCTCGAGGCGCTTGCGGCTCTCGTCGTACTGACCGCGCAGGGCTTCGATCTCGCCCATCAGCTTCTCGTCGGCGACCGCGAACATCCACCACTGCGAGCGGGGATATTCCTCGATCAGCTCCTGCGTGACCGGGGTCTCCTTCTTGAAGCCCTTCGGGCCCGAGGAGGCGACCTTGCCGATCAGCATCTCGGTCAGGCGGCCGTAGACGTTGCGATCGAGGATCGCCTGTTCGTCGTCACGGTCCTTGGCGAGACGCTCGATCTCCTCGCGCTCGATCGCCATGGCGCGCTCGTCCTTCTCGACGCCGTGACGGTTGAACACGCGGACCTCGACGATCGTGCCCTGCACGCCCGGGGGCACGCGGAGCGAGGTGTCGCGGACGTCGGAGGCCTTCTCGCCGAAGATGGCGCGGAGGAGCTTCTCTTCCGGCGTCATCGGGCTCTCGCCCTTCGGCGTGATCTTGCCGACGAGGATGTCGCCCGGACGCACTTCGGCGCCGATGTAGACGATGCCGGCTTCGTCGAGGTTCTTCAGCGCTTCTTCCGAGACGTTCGGAATGTCGCGCGTGATCTCCTCCGGCCCGAGCTTGGTGTCGCGGGCCATCACCTCGAACTCCTCGAGATGGATCGACGTGAACACGTCGTCCTTCACGATGTTCTCGGAGAGGAGGATCGAGTCCTCGTAGTTGTAGCCGTTCCACGGCATGAACGCGACGAGCACGTTGCGGCCGAGGGCGAGATCGCCGAGATCGGTCGAGGGACCGTCGGCGATGATGTCGCCCTTCTCGATGACGTCGCCGACGCGCACCAGCGGACGCTGGTTGATGCAGGTCGACTGGTTCGAGCGCTGGAACTTCATCAGCCGGTAGATGTCGACGCCGGACTTCGACGGGTCGAGATCGCCGGTGGCGCGCAGCACGATACGGGTCGCGTCGACCTGGTCGACGATACCGGCGCGCTTGGCGGCGATGGCGGCGCCCGAGTCACGGGCGACGACCGCTTCCATGCCGGTGCCGACGAAGGGCGCCTCGGCGCGCACCAGCGGCACGGCCTGACGCTGCATGTTGGAGCCCATCAGCGCGCGGTTGGCGTCGTCGTTCTCGAGGAACGGGATCAGCGCCGCGGCGACCGAAACCAACTGCTTCGGCGACACGTCCATGTAGTCGACGCGGTCGACCGGCACCATCATCACGTCGCCGGCGTGGCGGCAGACGATCAGTTCCTCGGTCAGACGGTTGTCGGCCGAGAGCTTGGCGTTCGACTGGGCGACGTAGTGCTTCTGCTCCTCGGTCGCCGAGAGGTAGAGCACCTCGTCGGTGACGCGGCCGTCCCGCACCTTGCGGTAGGGGGCCTCGATGAAGCCGTACTTGTTCACCCGCGCGAAGGTCGCGAGCGAGTTGATCAGACCGATGTTCGGGCCTTCCGGCGTCTCGATCGGGCACATGCGGCCGTAGTGGGTCGGATGCACGTCGCGGACTTCGAAGCCGGCGCGCTCACGGGTGAGACCGCCCGGGCCGAGCGCCGAGAGGCGGCGCTTGTGGGTGATCTCGGAGAGCGGGTTGGTCTGGTCCATGAACTGCGACAGCTGCGACGACCCGAAGAACTCGCGCACCGCGGCGGCCGCGGGCTTGGCGTTGATCAGGTCCTGCGGCATGACGGTGTCGATCTCGACCGACGACATGCGCTCCTTGATGGCGCGCTCCATGCGCAAGAGGCCGACGCGATACTGATTCTCCATCAGCTCGCCGACCGAACGCACACGGCGGTTGCCGAGGTTGTCGATGTCGTCGATCTCGCCCTTGCCGTCGCGCAGGTCGA
>OFTX01001042.1_pt1 | contig 11099 bp, 13 predicted proteins | sample 1775051 | NCBI WGS metagenome assembly OFTX01 (sample SAMN08195772, study PRJEB24354) | sludge metagenome | isolation source: sludge from phenol fed wastewater aerobic bioreactor A | place: India: Nagpur | collected 2016-09-15
AAGATTGTATTTAATTAATTGCGGCATTTGCCATGGTAAAAAATTAGATGGCAATGGGCCGTTGTATAAAGGAGGAGATGGGCCCTACCCTGCAAAACCGGCTACATTGGTAGGCGATGCAAAGTATGAAGCAATGCCGGAAGGGCAAATGTTCTACTCAGTTGCTTACGGAAAAAATTTAATGGGCAGCTATGCCTCTCAATTAAGCCGCAAACAACGTTGGATGGTGATCCGTTACATTAAAATAAAACAGGCAGAAGCAAAAGCAGGGGCTGCTCCTGCAACAGCTACTGCAGCAAAATAAATTCAACGGTTGTGTTGAGCCCAGTCGAAACACAACTCAAAAATAAATGAGCCTTCGACAAGCTCAGGTTGACAAAAAAGAAAACAATGGCATCAATTAAAGAACAATTCGAAATTCCTTCCAAATTAAAAACATGGGCCTATGCCTTAATTGGTTTTGGTTTGGTGGCATTAATTGCCGGGTTTATAACCAAAGGCAGAGGAACAGAAGAAGAACAAGCGGTATTCATTGGCACCATTATGTACAATACCATATTTTGGACATTGATTTGTAATGCCAGTATGTTTTTTATCTGCGTAACAACATTGGCATGGGGTGGCTGGCAACAATCTTTCCGTCGTGTACCGGAAGCTATTTCTACTATGGTACCTATTTTTGGCTCTATTACTGTTGCTGTTTTATTATTTGTTGCTTTAAGCGGTAACCACCATATTTATCATTGGTTAGATACCAAAGCGGTGGAAAATGATGAGATATTAAAAGGTAAATCCGGGTTCTTAAATGTTAAATTCTTTGTTATATGGACTTTATTGGCGGTAGGATTATGGAGTTTATTAGGCTGGAGAATGCGCCAGATTAGCAACGAAGCAGATACTGCTGCCATGAATGGAGAAATAGGCGCCTCTTTTATATGGAGAAACACTGTTAGAGCTGCATTATTTATTGTTTGGTTTGCCTTAACTGTTGGCTCTACCGTGCCTTGGTTATGGATGATGAGTATCGATGCGCATTGGTATAGCACCATGTACAGCTGGTACAATTTTGCCAGTTCATTTGTTAGCGGTATGAGTCTTATTGCGCTATGGGTTATTTATTTAAAAAATAAAGGCTACCTGGAATATACCAATCAGGAACACTTGCACGATATTGGTAAATTCATGTTTGCTTTCTCTATTTTCTGGACATACCTATGGTTTTCTCAATACATGCTTATATGGTATAGTAACCAACCGGAAGAAACGATTTATTTTAAACATAGGGTACAGGGGCCTTATAAGGGAATTTTCTTCCTAAACCTGATTATCAACTTTATTTGCCCGTTATTGATTTTAATGAAGCGCTCAGCTAAAAGGAATTATACACTTATAACCTTTATGGCCGTACTGATTTTATTTGGCCACTGGATAGATTTTTATCAGGAAGTGATGGGTAGTATCAGCAAGGAGGAAGTTACATTAGGATGGTTGGATTTTGGCATATTGAGTTTATTTGTTGGGCTAATGATTTTCTTCGTTTCAAGAGCATTGGCAAGCAAACCACTGATTCCAAAATATCATCCGTTCTTAAAAGAAAGTATTATTCACCATACATAATCGGTAAAACAAATTTTTGTTTGAAGCGATTTTGAAAATGAATTTGACGAAAAGAAAATTTTAGATACATCATGACCACAACAACATATTTAGTAATTGCAGTAGTTGCGTTGATTTTTTTAGTGATCTTCCAGATTTCTAAAGCAGCGGAATATGTATCGGTATTAAAAGGTGAGGAAACGAGCCGCAAACAAACCAATAAAATCAATGGATTTTTAATGGTGGGTTTTTGGTGGCCGGGCTTATTGGCGTTTGGTACTGCAACGAGGTTTTATATAACAAAACCTTATTGGCGGTTGGCTCTGCCAGTGTACAGGGTGAGCGGGTTGATAGTATGCTTTGGGTTACATTAATTGTTACAGGAATAGTGTTTATCGCCACCCAGATTTTATTATTTTGGTTTGCATATAAATACCAGGAAAGTGATAAAAGAAAAGTATTCTACTTTCCACACAACAATAAATTAGAAGTATTGTGGACCGTTGTACCGGCCATTGCTTTAACAGTATTGGTGGTAATTGGGTTACGCAACTGGTTTTATTTTACAGGCGATGCCCCGGCTGATGCTATGCAGGTAGAAGTTACTGGTAAACAATTCGGCTGGATATTCAGGTATCCTGGCCAGGATAAAACATTTGGTAAAAAATATTATAAAGTAATTGATGCTGCCGATAACTCTTTAGGCCTGGTTTGGAAAGACAGTGCGACTTTAAATCTGAAAGATGATCCTGCAACACACGACGACATCGTATTGGAGCAAACCATGTATGTTGTAAAAGATAAACCGGTTAAACTAATCATCGGCTCAAGGGATGTTATTCACGATGTTGGGTTATCTCAATTCAGGATGAAAATGGATGCCGTACCGGGTATTCCTACAACCATGTGGTTCACTCCCAAGTATACTACTAAGGAAATGAAAGACAAAACAGGCAACCCTAATTTCCAATATGAAATCAGTTGTGATCAAATGTGCGGTAACGGGCATTATTCCATGAAAGGTGTTATTGAAGTGGTTACGCAAGAAGAATTTGATGTTTGGATGGCGAAGCAAAAGCCAAAATACCTGGATATTTTCCCGGACAAAGACCCTTCAAAAAAATCAGATACTACTGCAGTAAAACCAATGGCTGCCAGTATGCCTGCTGACAAAAAAATTATTGCAAAAAACTAAACTCATTAACCGGCTGAACGGTTATAATAATATTAACGAATTGATATGAGTACAGAAGCAGTTTTACAAGCCCCTTCGGCTACACATCATGAAGCGCATGGTGATCATCATCATGAACACCATCATCATGAAACATTCATTACCAAGTATGTTTTCAGTCAGGATCATAAAATGATTGCAAAACAATTTTTAATCACCGGTATGGTTTGGGCAGTATTGGGTGGTTTAATGAGTGTGTTATTTCGTTTACAGTTAGGATACCCTGATGCTCATTTTTCCTGGTTACAGGACATTCTCGGAAAATTCTGGGTAGAAGACGGCCGTATAACACCACAAGCATATTATGCATTGGTAACCACACACGGAACAGTATTGGTATTCTTTGTATTAACTGCTGGGTTAAGCGGAACTTTCGCCAACTTCTTAATTCCTTTACAGGTTGGTGCAAGAGATATGGCTTCTCCGTTCATGAATATGCTTTCTTACTGGTTCTTTTTTATAGCCAGTTTGGTAATGTTATCTTCTATGTTTGTAGAAACAGGACCTTTCAGTGGTGGTTGGACAGCATACCCACCTTTAAGCGCTCTTGGCACAGCTTCTCCCGGTTCTAAAACAGGTATGGATTTATGGCTTGTTGCCATGGCATTATTTGTTGTTTCTTCTTTATTAGGCGGTTTAAATTATATCGCTACGGTATTAAATATGCGAACAAAAGGAATGAGCATGACGAGGATGCCTTTAACCATATGGGCATTATTCTTTACTGCCGTATTAGGTGTACTATCATTTCCGGTATTGTTCTCCGGCTTTATTTTATTGATTTTTGACAGAAACTTCGGAACCAGTTTTTATTTATCAGACATTTATATTAATGGTGTTGGCGCCTTGCCCAATGAGGGTGGTAGTGCCATTCTGTACCAGCACTTATTCTGGTTCTTAGGGCACCCTGAAGTATATATTATTCTATTACCGGCAATGGGTATGGTAAGTGAAATCTTGTCAACCAATGCACGTAAACCTATTTTCGGCTATATCGCCATGATCGGATCAATGTTTGCCATTGCTATCCTGGCCTTCCTGGTATGGGCGCACCATATGTTTGTAACCGGTTTAAACCCATTCTTAGGATCTATATTCGTGTTGTTAACACTATTAATCGCAGTTCCTTCTGCTATTAAAGTATTTAACTGGTTAACCACATTGTGGAGAGGAAATATTAGGTTTACTCCGGCAATGTTGTTTGCAATTGGTTTTGTAAGTTTATTTATTTCAGGCGGGTTAACAGGTATATGGCTTGGAAATTCAGCATTAGACATTCACCTACACGATACTTATTTTGTAATTGCACACTTTCATATTGTAATGGGTGTTGCATCTATGTTCGGAATGTTTGCCGGAATTTATCACTGGTATCCTAAAATGTACGGTCGTTATTTGAACAATACATTAGGTTATATCCATTTTTGGATTACGATGATTGGTGCTTACCTTATTTTCTGGCCAATGCACTATGAAGGGTTAGCCGGTATGCCTCGCCGTTATTACGATTATAGTATTTGGGAAAGCTTTAAGCAGTTTGCTGAGCTGAACAGGTTTATCAGTACTGTTGCCATGATTGTATTTATGACCCAACTATTGTTCTTGTTCAACTTCTTCTATTCTATTTTCAAAGGAAGAAAAGTTACTACGCTTAATCCATGGAACTCTAATACACTGGAATGGACAACACCAATAAGACCAGGCCATGGAAACTGGGTAGGAGAAATTCCTGAGGTACATCGCTGGGCGTACGACTATGGAAAAGATGGAAGGGAGTTTATACCACAAACGGAAGCGGTTGGAGCAGATGAGAGCCATCATTAATAATTGCAGTATAGTTTACTGCTAAAAGACAGGTTGAATAGTTTGAGTGCTCCCGAACTGGGGGCATTCTTTTTCAAATAAAAATGCAATCAACAACCATTACATATTCTGTTAAAGACAAGCTGAAAGATTATGCAGCACTCTCAAAATTTACTTTGAGTTTTACGGTTGTATTTTCTTGCGTGGTTTGTTATTTAATAGCACCCAAAGTGGTATTATACGATTGGGGAATGATTGTTTTGTTATTTGTAGCAGGTATGTTTGTTACAGGTAGTGCCAATGCCATTAATCAGGCGGCAGAAAAACATACCGATGCCTTAATGAAGAGAACTGCATCGAGGCCGGTGGCTGCCGGAAGAATGAGTGTAACCGAAGCATATACATTTGCTGCTGTTACCGGTATAATAGGAGTAATAATGATGTGGTACTTTTTCAATCTTTCTTCTGCATTATTATCGGCATTCAGTTTATTTATCTACGCCTTTATTTATACTCCCTTAAAAACAAAAAACTCTGTAGCGGTATTGGTAGGTGCTTTTCCCGGTGCATTACCTTGTTTAATTGGCTGGGTAGCCGGGCAGGATGATTTTAGTGTTGGGGGATGGATCTTATTTGGTATTCAGTTTCTATGGCAATTCCCTCATTTTTGGGCAATAGCCTGGGTGGCACATGGAGACTATTCTAAAGCAGGATTTAAATTATTACCCAGTGATAAAGGACCAACAACTTTTACGGCAGTACAATCCATTATGTACAGTGTACTGATGATTCCTGTGGGATTGCTGCCTGCCTATTTCCATATGGCCGGATCCGCCAGTATGTGGATACTGTTGGCCTGTAACCTCTTTATGGTAGTACAGAGTATAAGGCTATATAAGGAAATGAATGCGAAAGCAGCACGTAGGGTAATGTTTAGCAGCTATATTTATTTACCTATTGTTTTATTGGCTTTATTAGCCGATAAGGTTCATTAAACATAAATAATTTTGTGATGATGACAGCAGCAGCATCCAATCAACGAAACAGAATCCATCCGCATAAATTTACTTTGTGGGTGGCCATGGCCAGTATATGTATGATGTTTGCAGGTTTAACCAGCGCTTATATTGTAAAGAAAAATCAAAGTAATTGGTTAGAGTTCGATCTGCCGGTTGTTTTTTATTATTCAACAATTGTTATATTAATTAGCAGTCTTACCATGCATTTGGCAGTAAAGGCAATTAAAGCAAGAGAAAGAAGCCGTTATAAAAACTTCATGCTTTTTACAGCGGCATTGGGGGTAGTATTCGGTTATTTGCAATGGACAGGCTTCGCTAATCTGAAGAATCACGGAATTCAATTATTAGGTAATGGAAGTAACCCTGCCGCCTCTTTTCTGGTGGTAATAATCGGCTTGCACGTGCTGCATGTACTGGGAGGAATTATTGCCTTGCTCATAACAACCATAAGGGCTTTTAGAACGGGCACCAAAGTATATACCAGTACACCGGTTGAAATAGTAGCCACATACTGGCACTTTGTAGACCTGCTTTGGATTTACCTATTTATATTTTTAAACTGGATAAAATAAAATGAAAAAAATTGGCTTTAATGCAGGAACTTTAAGCATGAGCCAATAAATTTGCGAACGAAATTTTTATTATTAACATGTCAACTACAGCAACTGTAACAGCACCCGGTAAATGGTGGAGTGGTGGAAAAAGCCCCTTCAACGTAGAGTATGGAAAATTGATGATGTGGTATTTTTTAATGAGTGATGCCTTCACTTTCGGAGCATTTCTTATTGCTTATGGTACAACACGTTTTGCTTCCAATGGGTGGCCTGACCCCAATAAAGTATTCCAATCCTATCCCGGAATGCCTGAAGGTTCTTCAGCACCATTGGTGTTTGTAAGTATTATGACCTTTATATTAATCATCAGTTCTGTAACAATGGTATTGGCGGTACAAGCCGGCCAGGAAATGAAAAAGAAGAAAGTGGTTATTAACCTTATCCTTACCATTATTGGCGGGTTGGCATTTTTAGGTTGCCAGGCTTGGGAATGGACACACTTACACCACGAAGGCGCCTGGTGGGGCAGTAACCCATTCTTAAATGCAGATGGTACCCAGTCTTCCACCAATTTTACCAACTTCTTCTTTACCATTACAGGTTTTCACGGGTTTCACGTATTCAGCGGCGTGATTATCAATATCATCATGTTGATTATGACTTTAAATAATGTTTTTGAAAAAAGAGGCCATTATTTAATGATAGAAAAAGCCGGGTTATACTGGCACTTTGTAGACTTGGTATGGGTATTCGTATTTACTTGCTTCTATTTAATCTAAATGAGGCAATGCCATTTTTGTAATAATAATTTTTAATTTTTAATTCTTAATTGAATATGGATCATACAACGGAACATCATGGCGGCGGTGCCAAAGAAGTAAGAAATGTAACCATTATTCTTACCGTACTTACCATTATAGAATTAGCATTGGGTTTCTGGATGATGGGGATTGATTCTCACAGTACCCGTATGGCTGTTAAAGGGATTATTGTTATATTAATGCTGGCAAAGGCTTTTTATATTGTTGGATACTTTATGCACCTGAAGCATGAAATACGCAATATGATTATGACGATTGTTGTTCCTTTATTATTATTTGTTTGGTTTATTATTGCATTTTTATACGATGGCAATTCGTTTAAAAACCTTAAGAACACTTACGATCCGTACAAAAAAGAAGTGAGCCAAACCAAGATAGAGAAAAAAGAAGAAGGTAAAGAAACAAAGAACGAAGCTGTAGAAGAGAAAAAATAGTGCGTTGGTAGCAATAAAAATCTTTATCATATTTTATCGTATATAACCATCGCACTGCGGTGGTTTTTTGTTTAGTAAAAAATAATTCATGAGCAAAAAAGCAATATTGGCATTAATGATTGCAGTACTTATCCCTGTACTGAGTTATGTTATTCTTAAAGCTACCAGCGAAACAGCAGTAGTGATGCCAAGAAAATATTTGCTAGATTCTGTTAACAGCAGGATTGAAAACGGTAAAAGCATTATTGATAGCATTTGGCATCAAACAGCCAATATAAAACTCATTAACCAATTAGGGGATTCTGTGAGTTTATACGATAGGCCCGGGAAAATTACTGTGATCGATTTCTTCTTTACCCGTTGTCCAAATCCTTGCCCTACACTTACCCGCAACATGCGCAAACTGCAATTGTCTTTTGCCAATTATCAGGAAGGGAGGAAAGTGATTGACTCGTCGGTTGTTCAATTCATTTCTTTTACAGTAGACCCCGAACGTGATAGTGTAACTGCTTTAAAAAATTATGCAGATCAATACCAGGTATCGCCTGATAATTGGTGGATGCTTACGGGCGAAAAGAAAAAAATATATGATTTTGCATTTAACGAATTAAAGATAGGTTTGTTTGATGGTCATGGTGTAGATACCGCTTTTTTACATACACCTAAATTTTTACTGCTCGATAAGAATTATGTATTAAGAGGATTATACGATGGCCGAGACACTGCAGCACTGGCACAACTGGCTAAAGATGTTGGATTATTAATGCTTGAAAAAGATAAAACAAAGAAAAGTGCTCTTTTTCTTGAAATAATTGATTTGAAATGGTTATGGGCATTGGTTGTAGTATTGGTAATTGTATTTGTTGTGGTCATTGCTCAAAATAATAAACGTAAATAAACTTTAAACATAGAGTATGTTACCTGCCGTAATTAAAAAGAACGATACACAGGCAAAATGGCTGATCGGTATCTTTTCCTTCGTAGTGTTTGCAGTGGTTGTGTTATTAAGCAAGTTTAAGTTAAATGTAGAATTGGGATTTAATGTACATGTATTTGCGGCAGCCAATGCAGTTATCAATACCATAATTGCTATATTATTAATTGCGGCACTGGTGGTTGTTAAGCAGGGGAAATATTTATTGCACAAAAAATTAATGATGACAGCGCTTGTATTATCTATCATTTTTTTAGTGAGTTATATTGCACATCATTTATTGGCGGGAGAAACAAAGTTTGGCGGAACAGGGGCGGTTAAAGTATTGTATCTGCTTATTCTTTTTACACATATCTTTTTAGCAGCGGTAATACTCCCTTTTATTTTATTTACTGCTTACAGGGCTTTAACTGCAGAGTTTGCTACGCATAAAAAACTGGCAAAATATACATGGCCGTTATGGTTTTATGTTGCCGTTACCGGACCGATTGTATATTTAATGATTAGCCCGTATTATAATTAGTAAGAAGTACCAAATCGTCATCCTGAAAAAGCAAAGCATTGTTCAGTATCTCTTTTTCCGGTTGGTGAGATGCCAAATCAAGTTTGGAATGACGAACAACCTAAAAGGCACAAAAAGCATCCTCAGAGAGTGGAAAACCAACCTCAGAGGCTTGTAATTCGAACCTAAAAGCATCAAAAAATATGCTTTATTACTTTTTAAACCCTATTCTTTCTCTTTCATCCCATTTTCGTTCTACTGCTTTTGCATCTAATAGATTTTCCATAGCATCGTAAATCTGGTTCAGTTGTATATCGTGTTCACCAATGCGTTCTTTTATTTCTTTCAATTGTTCTTTTACATCCATTTGCTGTAAGGTTAGTTGCCTTATGGTTACAAAGGCACGCATAATAGCAATGTTCATGTTGATTGCTTTCTCTTAGCGTAAAACACTACTTAACATAGCAACTCCTTGCTCGGTAAAAGCGTAGGGTAAATATTTTTCAGTTCTGTTTTTGGGTATTTCCATCATCACAGTTTGTGATGATGGGCTAATTGCTGAACTTGAAGTCACAATTTGTAACCGCATATTTTCCCACTCTAATTCAGTAAGCCTAAACATAAAATCTTCAGGGAAACGTTTTATATTTCGTTTAACTGCCTGATTTAATACTCTTGTTTCTACTTCATAAAGAGCGGCCAAATCAAAATCGAGCATTACTCTTTCACCTCTTATTTCATAAATTCTGTTTTGTATGCTTTGTATTATTTGCATAGAGTAATATTTAAAATAATTACTCCTGAAATTAGTAGACCATATCAATTCAAACAATGGGGAAACTCCCCTTTTTTCTGTGAGATATTTTTATAACTATAACGAAAGTTCTTTCGCTGGATCCCAGAAAATTTCTTTGAAGTTTTGAACGGTATCTTTTTTAACTGTAACACCATCTTTCTTTAAGAGTGTTTCCATTTCTGTTGGTGTTTTAAAGTGCATTTTGCCTGTAAGCATTCCGTTCCTGTTCACTACTCTTTGTGCAGGTACTTTTGGTTTTGCCGAAGATGCTGCATTCATTGCCCAGCCTACCATTCGGGCACTCAGCTTTGTTCCTAAATAATTGGCAATAGCGCCGTAGCTTGTTACCCTTCCTTTTGGAATTTGGCGAACAACATCGTACACATCATCGAAAAAAGAAAATTGCTTTGGAGGTTTAGATGATGTTTTAGAAGAAACGGTTTTCTTTATCTTGGCCAAGGGAATTTATTTTCCTGAAGATATTCATTTCTCCTTTTCCTGTTTCAATTCCGAACGTTTTGGTTCAGGTACATTTTCATAATCGTAGGGGCAATGGGTGCAGCCCAAACCACAGCAGTATCCTTTTTCCAAATGGTATTTTTTAGTTAATACCATATAACCATTGGCATCATAATAAAAATCTTCTCCCTCAATCAACAGCTTCTTCATGTAACATTTGTTTTAAAATAGCATCTTTTTCTAGCGGAAGATCTTTATTAATTTTAAACTGCAAATAATGTATCCTGTTGCTTTGTGCAATATCTAAACTTTCGTAGTGTGTTTTTATATAGAGTTCGGGGTTTAAACTAGGCTGAGCATAAAGGTTATCATAATCAATCAAGACCTCCAATTCAAAAAGGCCGATCACTTTTTTAGTAAAAAGATATAAATCAGGGCTATCTGTTTTCAGATTCACCAATCCGTTCCCGGATAAAATCTGTTGGTATAGTCTCAGGAATTTAGGATGCGTTAAACGTTTTTTTGCTTTAGATAAACGTAATTGCGGATCAGGGAAAGTGATCCATATTTCCGCTACTTCTTCTTTTGCAAAATATTGGTTGATCTTATCAATTTCGGCTCTTAAAAAAGCAACATTATTCAGTTGTTCTGTTAAAGCTGTTTTGGCACCCTTCCATATCCTGTTGCCTTTAATATCTACACCAATAAAATTCCTGTTGGGAAATAACCTTCCCAAGCCTACGGCATATTCGCCTTTGCCGCATGCAAGCTCTAATGTAACAGATGCTTGATTTTGAAAGAAGGAGTGCCAGTTACCCTGCATGTTTTCAGGATGTTCCAATACGTTTGTAAATGCTTTTATTTCTGCAAAGCGAACTAATTTTTTCTGACCCATAGATGGCAAAACTATCCGAAATAAAAAAGCCCTCAAAGTAAAAACTTTATGG
>OFTX01001045.1_pt1 | contig 11054 bp, 11 predicted proteins | sample 1775051 | NCBI WGS metagenome assembly OFTX01 (sample SAMN08195772, study PRJEB24354) | sludge metagenome | isolation source: sludge from phenol fed wastewater aerobic bioreactor A | place: India: Nagpur | collected 2016-09-15
CGCAGGGCCTGCGCCATGTGCCCCTGCAGGGCGGCGGGCGCGGCGGCATCGGCGGCGTCGGTGGCGGCCAGCAGCTGGCCCTGGGCGTCGCGCAGGCCGATCCAGCCCAGCACCGGCTGCGCGCGCTGCAGCGCCTGCAGGCGGGCGGCCCAATCCGGCGCGCCGGCGCCGTCCAATTGCCACTGGGCGGCGCTGGCTTGCAGGGCGGCCAGCAGCACCTGCACGCGCGCGGCCAACGCGTCGGCGGCCTGGCCGGCGGTCTGGCCCAGGCGCGCCTGGGTGTCGGCGCGCACCTGGCGCTCGGCCGTGCCGGCCGCCAGCTCGGCCGCCACCAGCGCGCCGACGACGACCAGCACGAACACCGCCCAGCCGACGGCGGCGGCGATGTGGCGGCGCGGGTCGAGCCGCTGCGCCAGCGGCTCGCGCACCGCGCCGTCATCCGGCGTGGGCGCTTGCGATAAGCTTGATGTCATGCCATGCCAGCACAAATCCAGGGTGCGCCCATTGTCGGCCAGCGGGCCGCGCCGGAGCGCCCGATGAGCGTCGCGCCGGGCCGCCCCAAGCCAGCTCGCATCCCAGTGCGTAGCACGGAGGTACTGCCGTGAGCGAAGCCGCGTCAGCGCCGCTGCGCCTGCTGGTGGCCGACGACCAGCCCATCATCCGCCGCGGCCTGGCGCTGATGCTGGACGCCGAGGACGACATCGCGGTGGTGGGCCAGGCGGCCGACGGCCAGCAGGCGCTGGAGCTGGCGCGCGCGCTGCGGCCCGACGTGGTGGTGATGGACCTGCAGATGCCGCGCCTGGGCGGCGTGGCCGCCACGCGCCAGTTGGCGGCCGAGTTGCCGCGCGTGCGCGTGGTGGTGCTGACCACCTTCGACGACGACGAGCTGGTGTACGAGGCGGTGCGCGCCGGCGCCCACGCCTATCTGCTGAAGGACGCCGCCGAGGCCGAGGTGCTGGACACCGTGCGCGCCGTGCACCGTGGCGAATCGCGCCTGTCGCCAGCGGTGGCGCGCAAGGTGCTGGAGCAGTTTCGCACCCTGGCGGCCGACGCCAGTCACGCGGGCAGCCCGCCGCCCTACCCCGGCACGGCCCGCGCGCCCGCGCCGCACGCGCTGCAAGAGCCGCTGTCGGACAAGGAAGAGCGCGTGCTGGCGCTGCTGGCCGACGGCCTGTCCAACAAGCAGATCGCCGAGCGCGTGTTCCTGGCCGAGGGCACGGTGAAGAACTACGTCAGCCGCATCATGGACAAGCTGCACGCACGCAACCGCACCGAGCTGGCGGTGATGGCGCAGGGGCGGCACGGTTGAGGCGCTGAGCACGTTGAGAACGCTGGGCGAGCGGTGGCGCGCCAAGGAGCTTGTGCGGGCAGCTCCGCTCCTGTCCCCCGCTGTCCGTCTGCGACGGCCATCTCCTCCTTGACCTCGCTGCGCTGCCCACCCAAGCCCCTTGGCGGGATGCGGCGGTCACCCACCAGGCGGCCGGCTCGGCCAGCAACGCCACGGATCAGGTCGTCGGGGTGCCCGGCGCAGTGAAGTGAAGGAGGAGCCGGCCGCAGGCCGGTGGGGGACATGAACGGAGCCGGGCGCCCCGACGGCCTGATCCCGCCCCGACGCTGGCATGTTTTGCCTTTTCGAATGCGGGACCGTATGAGCCATCACTGCATGAACCAGCCGTGGCTGACCACCAGCGACTGGCCGGTGAGGGCGTTGCTGGGCCAGGCGGCAAAGGTCAGCGCGGCCTGCGCCACGTCGTCGGTGGTGGTGAACTCGCCATCGACGGTGTCCTTGAGCATCACGGTCTTGATGACGTCGGCCTCGCTGATGTGCAGCTCGGCCGCTTGTTCGGGAATCTGCTTTTCGACCAGCGGCGTGCGCACGAAGCCCGGGCAGATGACGTTGGCGCGGATGTTGTGCGCCGCGCCCTCCTTGGCGATGACCTTGGCCAGGCCTTCCAGGCCGTGCTTGGCGGTGACGTAGGGCGCCTTGAGCTTGGAGGCCTCCTTGGAGTGCACCGAGCCCATGAAAATGATGGCGCCGCCGCGCCCCGAAGCGATCATCTGCCGCACCGCCGCGCGCGCGGTGAGAAAGCCGCCGTCCAGGTGCACGGCCAGCAGCTTCTTCCAGTCGGCGAACTTGAAGTCCTCGATCGGCGCGACGATCTGGATGCCGGCGTTGCTGACCACGATGTCGACCGCGCCCAGCGTCTTTTGCACCTGCGCGAAGCCGGCCTCCACCGCGGCCTCGTCGGTCACGTCCATCACCACGGCCAAGGTCTTGACGCCCTTCTTGGCGATCTCGTCGGCGGTGGCCTGCGCGTCGGCCAGCTTGAGGTCGGCGATGACGACGTTGGCGCCGGCATCGGCGTAGACCTCGGCAATGCGCTTGCCCAGGCCGCTGGCGGCGCCGGTGACGAGGGCGGTCTTGCCCTTGAGGCTGAGGGTGGTGCTGGCTTGGACTTGGGGGTTGCTCATGAGGATGCTCCGGTTGAGATTTAAATGAAATCGGGCTCTGGCGCCAGTCGATCAAGCGTCAACAGCTATAAAATTGATACTATTTGGCATTCTTGCCGGCGCCGCTGTCGGCCAGGTAATCGTGCACCACTTCGCCCAGGCCCAGGGTCAGGTCGGTCAGGATGTGCACCGCGCCCACCACCTCCAGCACCGGCAGGCGCGCCACGGGCGCCAGCACGTGGTCGAACAGCTGCAGCGCGGCCGGGCCTTCCCAGGCGCCCTTGATGGTCACGTCCTGGCAGTGGTAGCGCACCAGCTCGCAGATGCGCGGCGTGCAGTCCACGTGCGGCATGATTTTCAGCAGGTAGTTGGCCCCGGCGACGGCCGCCAGCGCCTTGGCGTGGTCGAACGGCCGGTGCTTGTAGCCCATGGTGCCGGTGGCCACGCGGATGTCGCCGTAGTCCAGCGTGCCGACCAGCACGTCCTTGTCCACGCGCAGGCTGGGGCCGGCCAGCTTCTTGGGAAAGCCCCAGATCTCGCGCCCGCCGGCGATCGGCGCGTCGTCGTTGAGGAACATGTTGTGCGAGTAGGTGCCGGGCTCGCCCTTGAAGGTGACGGGGATGACCTGGCCCGACTCGGTGTAGTCGCCGAAGCCGGTGGAGTCGGGCATGCGGATGAATTCCATCTTGACGATGCCGCCCGGCGCGGGCTTGAGCGGCGCCGGCACCACGGCCTCCAGCAGCGCCGGGTCGGTGCGGTAGCTGATGACCATGAACTCGCGGTTGATGAAGCGATACGGCCCGCGCGGGTAGATCGGGCTGGTCAGCGGCATGGCCCAGGCCTGGGCGCGAACGTCGTGCTGATTCATGATGGTTTGTCCTTCGAGGTGACGGCGGGGGAGCGGCGCGGCATGGGCGCGTCGGGATGGGGGTCGAGCACGCGAAATTCGCCCGGCCCGGGCGCGCCCTGGCGGCCCAGCAGCTGCAGCGCGGCCCCCATGTCGGCGCCGCCGGCCTGCCAGTGCTCGGCCATCGACAGGTGCGAAAACTCGTAGTCCTTGGTCTGGGTCTCGCTGTCCTTGCGCCGGTGGATCACGTGCACCAGGGTGATGGGCGCGTCCAGCGTGCCGGCCAGCAGGGCCTGCACCTCGGCGCTGCCGCGCTGGGCCCTGGGCAGCAGCGCGGCCAGGCGGCGCAGGCGCTGGTGCAGCTGGTGGCGCGCGCGCACCTCGTCGCTGACCAGCCGCGTGCGGCTGGAGTAGCGGATGTCCTTCTCGCGCTCGGCCGCGTCGGCCAGCGTCTCGGGCACGCGCCCGCGGGCGCGAAACAGGTCGATCTGGAACACCGTGACCGGCTGCCGGGAGCCGGCCGGCAACTGGTCCATCACGTAGGTGAGCGGGGTGTTGGACACCAGGCCGCCGTCCCAGTAAAAGTGCTCGCCGATGGGCACCGCGCCGAAGCCCGGCGGCAGCGCGCCGCTGGCCATCACGTGCTCGGGGCCGATGCGCTCGCGCCGGTTGTCGAAATAGGTGAAGTTGCCGCTTTGCACATCGACCGCGCCGACCGAAAAGCGCATCGGACCCTGGTTGAGCAACTCGAAGTCCACCAGCTCCAGCAGCGTGTCGCGCAGCGGCGCGGTGTCGTACCAGCTGGCGGGTGGCTGCGGCCACCAGGCCAGCGGCGGGCGCGGGGCAAAAAAGCCCGGCACGCCGACGGCCGCGCCCCACAGGGCCATGGCGTTGTCCCACCAGCCGCGCACCGGCGCCACCCACTCGGCCTGCGGGCGCAGCGGCAGCGCCAGGCTCACGCGCTCCCAGAACGCGCGCAGGCGCTCGACGCGCCGCCCCGGCGGATTGCCGGCAATCAGCGCCGCGTTGACCGCGCCGATCGAGATGCCCGCCACCCAGTCCAGCGCCTGCGCGCGCAGCGCCAGCGCCTCGTAGGCGCCGCCCTGGTAGGCGCCCAAGGCGCCGCCGCCTTGCAGCACCAGGGCGGTCAGGGGTGCTTTCAATGCGTGGGAACCTGCGAGTCGCGGCATGGATGGGGCCTGAGAGGAGTTGGCAGTGTGTCGATCCGATTCAGCCCGTTCGGTGGTCTATCGCGTGCAGCGCATCACCATCAACGAGCCCAATGGCCGCGGAGCAAGCCGGGCCAGCGACCGCCGCGGCCGGGCTTGCACCGGCCGCTGGCGGTGCCCCCTCGAGGGGGGATGCCGAAACATCGCGCAGCGAGTGGAGCAACGGGGGTGGGTCATATCATCCAGTGGAAGTTGGCGTCCATGCCCTTGGGGCCGATGTGGATCTCGCGCGTCAGCGTGTCGCCCCGGTAGTCCGCGGTGACGCGGTAGTCACCCTGGGGCAGCTGCACGTAGGTCATCGGGCCGGCGTCCTTCAGGCGCAGCACGGCGCGGCCGCTGTGGTCGAACACCTTCAGCTTGACGTCGGCGACGAATTCGTTGCTGGTCTTGTCCGAGAAAGTCATGCGCAGCGGCCAGTGGCGCGCGTCCTTGTGCATGCGCTCTTCGCTCAACTGGCCGACGCCGCCGTTCAGGTAGGTGGTGCCGGGCACGACGTCGAACATCGTCACGTCCTCGTCGACCACCGCGGGCTTGTTGGCGGGGGCGGTCTTGGCCGGCGCGGTGACGGCGGGCGCGGCGGCCCAGGCGGGAGCAGCCAGGGCGCCGCCCAGCGTCAGGGCGGCCAGCGCCACGGCGGTGCGCAGGCCGGCGCGTTGGATGGTGATCGTGTTCATGATGGGCTCCATGTTCATCGGCGCTTGGGGGATGCCTGCGAAGCGCCGTTGCAGTGACGACCTCGGGGGTCATCGGGCATGGCCCACACGATAGGCGCCGCCGCCGCGCCGGCACAGTGCCGATGGTCACGACTTGCAGTGACCGGCCGCACGATCGCGGCCGCGCCCGGCTCAGCCGGCGGTGGGCGCGCCCGGCGTGCGGCGGCGGAACATGCCGTAGCCGTCCATCAGCAGCACCTGCTCGCCGCGCTGGTTGAACATCTCCCAGAGGGTGCGCACCAGGCCGACGTCGGGGCGCGACTTCATCGGCCGCGTCTCGAGCACGCGCTGGCGCAGCGTGAGCGTGTCGCCCGGAAACACGGGCTTCCGCCACTGCAGCTTTTCCAGCCCGGGCGAGCCCAGGCTGGACGACTCGAGCAGGAAGTTGCGCACCATCAGCCCCATGGCCATGCTGCAGGTGTGCCAGCCGCTGGTGGCCAGTCGGCCGAAGATCGACTGCGCGGCGGCCTCGTCGTCGAGGTGAAAGGGCTGCGGGTCGTAGCGGCCGGCAAAGGCCAGCGCCTCCTCGCGCTCGACGGTGACGCTGCCCAGCTCGATGGTCTGGCCGGGGTGCAGGTCTTCCCAGTAGTACTTGATGGTCTTGTCGGCCTTGGCGTGCGGCATGCGGGTTTCCATGAAAAATCGGCGGCGGCCCCGCCAAAGGCGCGGACGGCCGCTCTCTGCTAAAACAGGCCCATTATTCGCAAGGTTCGTCATGTCCCGCACCGTCGACTACTTCTTCACCCCGCAAAGCCCCTGGGCATACCTGGGCCATGCCCGCTTCGTCGAGCTGCTGCGCGCCAGCCGGCGCGCGGTGCGCGTGCTGCCGGTGGACTACGGCCGCATCTTTCCGCTCTCGGGCGGGCTGCCGCTGGGCCAGCGCGCGCCGCAGCGCCAGGCCTACCGACTGGTCGAGCTGCGCCGTTTTGCCGAGCACCTGGGCGTCGCCCTGCACCCCGAGCCGCGCTTCTTCCCGGTCGACGGCGGCTCCGCCGCGCGCCTGATCACCGCCGTGGCGCAGGCCGACGGTGCGGACGCCGCGCTGCGCCTCGCCGGCGCCGTGATGGCCGCCTGCTGGGCCGAGCAGCGCGACATCGCCAGCGCCGGCACCTTGGCCGAGCTGCTGGACGAGAGCGACCTGCCGCCCGAGCGCCTGGGCGCGGCGCAGGCGCCCGAGGTGCAGGCGCGCTACGAGGCACAGACCCAGTCGGCCATCGACGCCGGCGTGTTCGGCGCGCCCACCTACGTCATCGAGGGCGAGCTGTTCTGGGGCCAGGATCGGCTGGACTTCGTGCGCCGGGCGCTGGGGCTTTGAAAAAGCCACTGCAGAACAGCCGAACGCAGAGGACGCAAAGGAATCGCAAAGGGCGCAGAAAATTCAAGCTTGGGTTGTGGCGCGCGTGACCATGGAACGCCCAACGATCCATACAGGAGCAAAAGCATGGGGCAATGGATTGAACTGAAAGCCGCCGACGGCCAGGCCGTCACCGCCTGGCAAGCCGAGCCGGCCGGCGCGCCGCGCGGCGCCGTGGTGGTGCTGCAGGAAATCTTCGGCGTCAACGCGCACATCCGCGCGGTGGCCGAGGGCTACGCGGCCGAGGGCTATTTGGCGCTGGCGCCGGCCACCTTCGGGCGGGTGCGGGCCGGGGTCGACCTGGGCTACGACGAGGCCGCCATGCAGACCGGCATGGGCCTCAAGCGCGCGGCCGAGGCCTTGCCCGCGCCCGGCGTGCTGCCCGACATCCAGGCCGCCATCGATCACGCGCGGCAGGCGGGCGCCGGCAAGGTGGGCGTGGTGGGCTTTTGCTGGGGCGGCCTGCTGGCCTGGCGCGCGGCCAGCGGCTGCGCGCACCTGAGCGCCGCCGTGTGCTACTACGGCGGCGGCATGACGGCGCCGGCCGAGCTGGCGCTACAGCCCCGGGTGCCGGTGCAGGCCCACCTGTCGGATAACGACAAGTCGGTGCCACTGGAAGGCGTGGCGGCGCTGCGCCAGGCCCACCCGGCGGTCGACGTGCACCTGTACCCCGCGCCGCACGGCTTCAACTGCGACCGGCGCGCGGCCTGGAACGAGGCCGCGGCCACGCTGGCGCGCCAGCGCACGCTGGCGTTTTTTGCCCAGCATCTGCGCTGACTGCGTCGGTATCGGCGGCTCAACCGGTGCTGGATGCGCCGGCCTCCGCGTGCCGGAAAGCCTGCGCAAATTCATCCAGATGCGCCAGCAGCGCGCGCAGCGCGGCGCTGTTGTGGCGGCGCTGGGTGTAGACCGCGTGCAGCCAGATGTCGGTGGGTGAAAACGCCTCCAGCGCCGGCTCCAGCTCGCCACGCTCGAAGTGCGGTGCCAGGGCCCGGCGCGAGCCCCAGAGCACGCCCACGCCCTGCAGCGCCAGCGTCACCAGCGGCATCTGGCTGGTGGCGGCAAAGCGCGGCTGCAGCGGCAGCTCCAGCGGCTTGCCCTGCACGCTGAAATGCCAGCGCGGCGCCTCGCCGAACAGGTTGTGCGCCAGTTGCGCGTGGGTGAGCAGATCGCGCGGATGGCTGGGCTTGCCGCGCGCGCGCCAGTAGGCCGGCGCGGCAGCGGCGACGAAGTCGATCGGCACCAGGCGCCGCACGATCTGGTTGGCGTCGTCGATGGGGCCGACGCGAAAGGCCAGGTCGATCCCCTCCTCGACCAGATTGAGCACGCGGTCGGTCACGTGCAGGTCCAGCGTCACCTCGGGGTACTGCAGCATGAACTGGCCCAGCAGGGCGGGCAGGTCGGTCTGCATCAGCCCGTGCGGGGCCGTCAGCTGCAGGCGTCCGCTGGGGTGCGTGGCGCGCTCGTGCAGCTCGCCCTGCGTCAGGTCGATCAGCTCCAGCAGCGCGCCGCTGCGCTCGAACAGCAGCTGCCCGGCGTCGGTCAGCGACACCTTGCGCGTGGTGCGGTTGAACAGGCGCAGGCCGAAGCGCGTCTCCAGCTGCACGATCGACTTGCTGACGCTGGCCGGCGACACCCCTTGCGCGCGCGCCGTGGCCGAGAAGCTGCCGCGCCGCGCGACTTCACGAAAGGTCTGGATGAGATCGAGCGAGTCCATGCCGACATTATTTCCAATCGGGAACAAGTGAAATCGTTCGGGATGGCTTTTTTAACCCCCCTGATCGGCCCAAACTGCGTTCCATCGAAGGCCCAAACAACTCAACCTTCGTGCCCCGCATGGCCGGTCGGCCACGGGACCCACTTGCCGATATGAAGGAATGCATCATGAAAAAGCTCAACACCACCCTCGCCGCCGCCGCCCTGCTGCTGTCGGGCACTGCCTTTGCGGGCAGCCTGCAGCCGGCCGCCGGTGAAGCGCCGTTTGCCGGCCAGGACGTGGTGCTCGCCAGCAGCCTGCAACGCCAGGACGTGCGCGCCGACGCCGCGCGCCAGCTGCCGGCCGCCGGCGAGTTGAGCGCCCAGGCCACGCCCGAGCCGGCCAGCAGCGTGACGCGCGCCGAAGTGCGCGCGGCCACGCGCCAGGCGCTGGCCCAGGGCTTTCACCCGGCCTCTGGCGAAGCCGCCTGATTCAGTGCGCCGGCCCCCCGGGGGCCGGCTGCCACGACCGAACCCCGCCGGCACGCGTGCCGGCGGGGTTTGCGGTTTTCAGAAGGTGTGAATGAATCCAGCGTGCCCGAAAGGAGCGTCAAAACGCGTCCGATCAAGGCGCAAAGCGCAGACGTAGCAAGAGCTACGGCGAGCATTTGCAACGCCGAGCGGGCGGGTTTTGGCGATCAAGACGGGCATGAGGGGCTCGTTCACACCTTCTCAGACCTCGTCGTCGCGCTCGTGGCTGAGATAGCGCCGGCGCCAGAACAGCACCACGATGGCCAAGGCCAGCGCCAGCAGCAGCAGCAGCGCCACCCACATGCCGATGCCGCTGTGAATGAGCGGCAGGTGGTCGAAGTTCATGCCGAAGAAGCCGGTGAACAGGTTCAGCGGCAAGAACACCGCCGTGATCGCCGTCAGCGTGCGCATGATGTCGTTGGTGCGCTGGCCCTGCGCGTTGAAGTGGATCTGCACCACCGTCTCGGCCGACTGCTCCAGCCGGCGCGCGTGGTGCAGCACGCGGTCGATGTGCTCCATCACGTCGCGCGCGCGTGCCACCAGCTGGTCGCGCCGCGCCAGCGCCTGCGTGGCGTCGGCGGCGTAGTCCGACAGCGGCTGCTCGCGCAGCGTGTCCAGCCATTCCTGCATGGCGTCCTGCTGCTCCTCGCACAGCTCCTGCAGCCAGTGCAGGCGCTGGCGCGCGCGCATCAGCGCGGGCCAGGTGCCGGCGCGCGCGTCGGCGCGCAGCAGCGCGTCCTGCACGCCGTCCATCGCGCGCGTCAGCTCCTTGCGGTGGTCCAGGTAGCTGTCGACCATCTGGTTGATCAACTGCAGCGCCAGGTCGGCCGGGCTTTGCGGCAGGCGCGAGCGCACGGCCTGCGCCTCCACGCTCAGGCGCGCGTCGGTGGCCAGGCGCTCGATGAAGGCGACCGCCGTCGGGCAGCCGGGCGGATGCACGCTGACCAGCAGGCGGTCGAACACCGCGAAGGCCACCGCGCGCGAGTCGATGCGCGCCAGGTCGGCGCCGCGCGGCGCCAGTCGCGCCTCGTCGGCGGTGGGCAGGCGCCGGAACACGATGCGGTCGTACACCGAGGTGGCGTCGTAGTTGGACGGGTGCGTCTCGTTGGCCAGGTCGCGCGCATGCACGTCCAGCAGGGCCGAGCCGCCCAGGCGCTGCGCCAGCGCCTGCTGCTCGGCCAGGGTGGCGGCGTATTCGGCGCGCTCCAGGTACACCCACACGAAGCCGTCGGCCGGCGCCTGCGCCGGCACGGTGTCGACGAAGCGCAGGCTGCCGGCGGTGAACTCGACGATGTGCACGAATTTATGCCAAATCGGCCTCTAGCACAGGTAGAACAAGCGCGAACAGCTATTTATTTCGTAGCAATCGCGCGGCGTCGCGTGCGAAGTAGGTCAGCACGCCGTCGGCGCCGGCGCGCTTGAAGGCCAGCAGCGCCTCCATCACCACGCGGTCGTGGTCCAGCCAGCCGTTTTGCGCCGCCGCCTTGAGCATGGCGTATTCGCCGCTGACCTGATAGGCGAAGGTGGGCACGCGAAAGGCGTCCTTCACGCGGCGCAGCACGTCCAGGTAGGGCATGCCGGGCTTGACCATCACCATGTCGGCGCCTTCCTGCAGGTCGATGGCGACCTCGCGCAGCGCCTCGTCGCCGTTGCCGGGGTCCATCTGATAGACCTTCTTGTCGCTCTGGCCCAGGTTGCCGGCCGAGCCCACGGCGTCGCGAAACGGGCCGTAGAAGGCGCTGGCGTACTTGGCGCTGTAGGCCATGATGCGGGTGTGGATGTGACCCTTGGCCTCCAGCGCCTGGCGGATGGCGCCGATGCGCCCGTCCATCATGTCGCTGGGCGCCACGATGTCCACGCCGGCCGCGGCCTGCACGAGCGCCTGCTTGACCAGCTGGCCCACGGTCTCGTCGTTGAGCACGTAGCCGCTCTTGTCCAGCCAGCCGTCCTGGCCGTGGCTGGTGTAGGGGTCGAGCGCCACGTCGGTCATGATGCCGAGTTCGGGAAAGCGCTTTTTCAGCTCGCGCACCACGCGCGGGATCAGGCCGCGCGCGTTGGTCGATTCGCTGCCCCTGTCGTCCTTGAGCTTGGCGTCGATCACCGGAAACAGCGCCATGACGGGAATGCCCAGCGCCACGCACTCCTCGGCCACCGGCAGCAGCAGGTCCAGCGACAGGCGCTCCACGCCCGGCATGGACGGCACGGCCTGGCGCTTGCCCTTGCCGTCGAGCACG
>OFTX01001046.1_pt1 | contig 11019 bp, 8 predicted proteins | sample 1775051 | NCBI WGS metagenome assembly OFTX01 (sample SAMN08195772, study PRJEB24354) | sludge metagenome | isolation source: sludge from phenol fed wastewater aerobic bioreactor A | place: India: Nagpur | collected 2016-09-15
CGGAGCCGGCTCCTTCGAGCCCGATTCCCCCTCCGCAGCCTCCGTCCGCAGCCTCCAGGAGTGGCACGGGGAAGGGTGAGCCCAGGGGGCTGCGCCCCCTTGGATCCCGGCTTTCTCCGTTACGGCTTTTGCGGCGGGGCGGCCTGCACCCGGTACTGGCGGAGCGGGCGCCGGCCAAGGCGGACGAAGGCTACATGCTGGCGCTGATGCCGCTGGTCGATCCGGCCATGCAGGCGCTCGGCGTGCGCGACGCATACCGCGCCCGCAGCGTGCCCTTCCACCGCTATCGCCTGCACGGCCACAGCGGGCCGCTGTTGCGCGAATACGAGATCGACACGCTGCTTAACGCCTATGGCGACTATCGCGGTCTCGCCCGCGGCGAGTTGCTGGAGGTATTGGCCACGCACGGCGCGCCGATCAGCCACGGCGCCACGCTGAAGGCGTTGCGGCAATCGGCGGACAAGGTGGAGGCGGCGCTGGAAGACTCCCACGGCACGGCCGAAGCCGCCTTCGACACGGTCGTCGTAGCGGACGGGCTGCATTCGCCGGAGCGTGCCTGGCTACTCAATCCCGGCCAGGTGACGACCTACGACACCGGCTGGGCCGGCTGGGTGGCCTGGATCGACGCCGACGCCGCCCACACGGATCAGGGCGACGAGATCTGGGGCGCGAACTTCTTCGTCGGCATCTATCCGGTCAAGGATCGCGCCGGCGTGTTCGTCGGCGGCGACCGCGCCGACATGGCCAAGGGGCCGGCCGCCTTCGTCGCCGGCATCCGCGGCCAGTTGAGCAGCCTCGATCCGTGGCTGGAGCAGGGCCTGACTAAGGTCGAAGCCGGACAGGATCTCTATTTCTGGAAGCTGACCGATTGCCGGGCCGACAAATGGGCGGTGGGCCGCGTGGCGCTGCTCGGCGATGCCGCCGCCGGCTTCCTGCCGACCGCCGGCATCGGCGCCGGCATGGCGATGGAATCGGCCTCCATGCTGGCGCCGCGCCTGCTCGAGGCCGGCCCCGACACCGTCGCCGAGGCGCTGCTCGCCTATGAGCGCGCGCAGCGGCCGCGCGTCAAAGCGGCGCAGGACAATTCCCGCCAGCTGGCGAAGTTGATGTTCCGCCGCAGCCGCGCGCTCGCCGTCATCCGCGACCTGGCGGTGCGGCTGGTGCCGCTTTCCACCGTGCTGCAACCGATCCGCAAGCTGCTCGACGAGAGGCCGGCGCCGGCCGAGGCTCGACCGGTCAACCCTTGAATCGGTAGGCGTCCAGCGTTCCGGGCTTCATCTCGATGGAAAAACCCGGCAGTCTGGGCGGCATATAGGCGGCGTTCTCGATCACGCAGGGATCAAGGAAATGCTCGTGCAGATGGTCGACATATTCGATCACGCGCCCTTCCTTGGTGCCGGAGACGGCGACGTAGTCGATCATCGACAGGTGCTGGACATATTCGCACAGGCCGACGCCGCCGGCATTCGGCCACACCGGCAGGTGGTACTTGGCCGCCAGCAGCAGCACCGCGCCGGTCGCCACCCGGTGCAGCCACTGCACCGGCGCGCCCGCCGCCGAGCCGGGCAGGCGCCAGGGGTCCAGCGCCGCCCAGCCCTGGCCGGCCGCCGCGCGCCAGCAGTCGGCCAGGCCGTCGCAACTCAGGATCGAGCCCGTGGTGCTGGCCAGCCCGCCCAGTACGATCTGCGCCAGCAGCGCCACGGCGGCGGCCCACAGCCACGCGCGCACGGCTGGCGTAACGGCCCAGCGGCGCGGCGCGGCCAGCCGCACGCTGAGCGCCAGCATGGCAAAGCCGCCCAGCAGATTGCCCAGCGCCACCGCCGGCAGCGCCGAGCGCGCGGACCAGGGCCCCAGCCCGGCCAGGAACAGAGTGACGGCCAGCAGCGCCCACCACTCGGCACGCGCGCGGCGTGCGTGCCGGCACGCCGCGCCCATGACCAGGATCAAGAACAGGGTGGCCACCGCCAGCACGCGATGCGCCGAGCGCACCGCATCGAGCGTGGTGCTGGCCGGCGCCTGCGCCGCCTCGTCGCCGGCGGCCGGCGGCGCCAGCAGGGCCTGCTGCGCCGCGCCGTGGCAGGCCGGCCAGGGCGCGCAGCCGATGCCGGCCTTGGCCAGCCGCAGGCTGGCGCTCAGGCTGGTGATGGCCAGTACCAGCGCGGCGCACAGCCAGGCCAGGCGGCGCAGCCAGCGCAGGGACGGATCGGCGCCGGCCGCAGTGCCGGGTATTGCAGGAGACCGGGTGCGTGCCGTCGTCATGGGGGGCGATCGTAGTGCCCGGACTTGACGTGCGGCAAGCATGGCTTGCATATGTTTGTTCCAAGTCAAATCCATACCGACCACCGAACTCCAGAATCCATCGACCAACGTCCGCCGCGCGGGGCTGCGGACGGGCTTGCAGGAGGCAAGGATGGACCCCAACCACGACGACCTGAACGATCCCAACGCGCCCATTCCCTGGGTGCAGCAGCTGCTGGACAGCCCTTTCATCCTGCTGTTCCTGGGCGTGCTGATCCCCATGCTGGTCTACAACCTGTGGGGCGTGGTCGAAATCATGATGCTGCCCCTGGCCAAGTAGGCCGGCGCGCGATCGTCCTTCCAACAAGAGGTTCAACACCATGAGCGCCATCCTGCCGCCGTCGGAACGGCTTTGGTACAAGCATCCCATCGACCGGGTCGAGGGCACGTGGATCGTGCTGTCGCTGACCTGGTGCCTGATCATGTTCGTCATGATGGTCGGCTGGCACGTCTGGGGCAACCAGAACCTGTCGACCGAGACCTACCGCACCACGCCCGAGAAGTTCATGACCGCGGCGCAGGCCATGGTCGACAAGTACACGGTGCGCACCGAGGGCGAGCAAAAGACCCCGGTGGTGGCCCCGCCGCCCGGCGCCGACGTGTACATGCTGGGCCGGCTGTGGAACTTCTGGCCCATCCTGGAGCTGAAGAAGGGCGAGAAGTACCGCCTGCACCTGACGGCCATGGACTACAACCACGGCTTCTCGCTGCAGCCGCAGAACATCAACATCCAGATGGTGCCCGGCTTCGAGCACGTGCTGACCATCACCCCCAACCAATCGGGCCAGATCTCGATCGTGTGCAACGAGTTCTGTGGCATTGGCCACCACACCATGGTGGGCCGGATGTACATCAAAGACTGAGGGACGCACCATGGGACAAGCCACCACCTACCGCACCTGCCCGCGATCGGGCCTGCAATTCGAGGCGCAGGCCGAGAAGCTGATCATCTGGAACGCCGTTGCCGGCGTGCTGTTTCTGGCCTTCGGCGGCCTGCTGGCCATCGGCGTGGTGCTCACGCGCTGGCCGGCGGTGCACTGGCTCGAGGCCGACACCTTCTACATGGTGCTGACGGCCCACGGGCTGGACATGCTGATCTTCTGGCTGATCTTCTTCGAGATCGCCATCCTGTATTTTTGCGCCTCCACCCTGCTGCGCTGCCGCATCGCCACGCCCAGGATCGCCTGGCTGGCCTTCGCGCTGATGGTGATCGGCTCGGTCGGCAACAACATCGTCGTCTTCCAGGGCAGCTCCAGCGTCATGATGACCAGCTACGTGCCGATGATGGCCTCGTCCTGGTTCTACCTGACGATCATCCTGTTCGCGGTCGGCGCGCTGATCGGCTGCGGCGTGTTCTTCGGCACCCTGGTCGTCGCCAAGCGCGACCGCACCTACCAGGGCTCGGTGCCGCTGGTCACCATGGGCGCCATCACGGCGGCCATCATCGCCGTGTTCACGCTGCTGTCGGGCGCCATCATTCTGGTGCCCACCTGGCTGATGTCGATCGGCCTGCTCAAGCAGGTCGACCCGCTGGCCTACCGCACCATCTGGTGGGCGCTGGGCCACTCGTCCCAGCAGATCAACGTGGCGGCGCACATCTCGGTGTGGTACCTGGTGGCGGCCGTGGTCTTCGGCGCCAAGCCCATGAGCGAGCGCGTCAGCCGCACGGCCTTCCTGCTCTACATCCTGTTTTTGCAACTGGCCAGCGCCCACCACCTGCTGGCCGACCCGGGCCTGTCCACGCCCTGGAAGATCGTCAACACCAGCTACTTCATGTACTTCGCGGTGCTGGCCTCGATGCTGCACGGCCTGACGGTGCCCGGCGCGATGGAAGTGGCGCAGCGCGAAAAGGGCTTCACCAAGGGCCTGTTCGAGTGGCTGCGCAAGGCGCCCTGGGGCAACCCCACGTTCTCGGGCGTGTTCATCTCGATCATCGGCTTCGGCTTCCTGGGCGGCATCTCGGGCGTGATGATGGGCACCGAGCAGCTCAACATGATCATCCACAACACGATCTACGTGCCGGGGCACTTCCACGCCACCGTCGTCGTGGGCACCACGCTCACCTTCATGGCGCTGACCTACTACCTGATCCCGGTGCTGTTCAAGCGCGAGATGATCGCGCCCACGCTGGCCAAGTGGCAGCCGTACATCTTCGGCTTCTCGATGTACTTCTTCTGCCTGGTGATGATGGGCGCCGGCACCCTGGGCGTGTCGCGCCGCCACTGGGACATGGCCTTTTCCGGCAACCCGCTGGCCTACGAATGGCCGGGCGCGGCCTATCTGATGATGGGCCTGGTCGGCATCGGTGGCGTGGCGGCGATTGTCGGCGGCGCGATCTATATCTACGTCACGGTCGGCTCGCTGATCTGGGGCAAGCGCCTGGATCGCGGCACCGAGCGCGCCACCTTCACGCCGATCCCGCGCACCGCCCCCACCGTGGTGGCGCAAACGGCGGGCTCGGCCGGCTTTGCCGCGCCCGGCACCTTCGTGCTGGCCATGGTGTTCCTGGTGGCCTTCGTGCTGTACTACTTCATCAACTGGAAGTACCTGTCCACCCTGTGGGGCCTGAGCTGAAGCCGGGCCATTGACCGCCGCGGCGTCCGTGGCGCGGCGGTCTGGAGTTTGAACGTGGTTCTGAAAGCGGTGATTCGGTCGGCCCGGCGCGCGCAACGCATGCTGGGGCCGCTGGCGGCGGCAGCCCTGCTGGGCGCCGCCGGATGGGCGCAGGCGCAGGATGCCGTGACCAGCACCGTGCCGCGCCTGGACGAGGCGGCCGCCCTGGCCGCCGGCCAGGCGGTCATCGGCAGCACCCCATCCGATTTCACCTTTCTCGACCGCCAGGGCAAGCCGGTGCGCCTGTCGCAGTACCGCGGCAAGCCGCTGCTGGTGAGCTTCATCTACACCGGCTGCTTCGAGATCTGCCCCGCCACCACACGCAACCTGCACGAGGCCGTCAAGGGCCTCGACAAACTGCTCAGCCCCAACCAGTTCAACGTCGTCAGCATCGGCTTCAACCAGCCGGCCGATTCGCCGGTGGCGCTGCGCTCGTTCGCCACCCAGTACGGCATCAAGTACCCCAACTGGGAATTTCTCAGCCCGCACGCCAAGATCGTGGAGCCGCTCACGCGCGCCTTCGGCTTCAGCTACCTGGCCACGCCGGCCGGGTTCGACCACGTGCTGGGCGTCACCGTGCTCGACGCCGACGGCAAGATCGCCACCCAGGTGTGGGGCGACAAGCTGACGGCGCAGCAGCTGGGCGAGCCGCTGCGCCAGCTGCTTGGGCGCGCGCCCGTCACCCAGCGCGAGACCCTGTCCGGCCTGCTGGAGCGCGTGCGCATCCTGTGCACCGTGTACGACCCCGAGACCGGCAGCTACCGCTTCAAGTACGCGCTGGTGATGGAGCTGGTGGGCGGCGCGGTGTTCTTCCTGTGGATGATCGGCTACGGCGTGGCCGAGTGGCGCCGCTCGCGCCGCGCGCGCCGGCAGGCCCGCTCCCTGGCCGTGCGGCCGCAGGAGGCGTTGCATTGACGGCCGTCGCGGCCCCGCTCGCCGGCGCGCCGCGCCTGCAGCTGCTCACGGCCTGGCAGGCGCTGGAGCGCGGCATCGACCGGCTCACCGGCCCGGCGCTGAACCCGCTGCACCATCTGGGCAGCCTGGGCTTTCTGTGCTTCTGGAGCCTGGCGACCAGCGGCATCTATCTGTACGCCGTCATCGACACCTCGGCCAGCGGCGCGCATGCGTCGATCGAGCGCCTGTCCGCCTGGCCCTGGTTCTACGGCGGCTGGCTGCGCAGCGTGCACCGCTACGCCGCCGACGCCCTGGTGGTGCTGATGGGCCTGCATGCGCTGCGCGAATGGCTGCACGGGCGCTTTGCCGGCCACCACGGCTTCAGCTGGCTGACCGGCGTGCCGCTGATCGTGTTTGCCTTCACGTGCGCCATCGGCGGCTTCTGGCTCAACTGGGACGCGCTGGGCCAGTACTCGGCCCTGGCCACCGCCGAATGGCTGGACGCGCTGCCCTGGCTGGGCGCGCCGCTGGCACGCAACTTTCTCAGCGCCGGCGCCGTAGGCGACCGGCTGTTCTCCCTGTTCGTGTTCGTGCACCTGGGCGTGGCCCTGCTGATGACCTTCGGGCTGTGGTTTCACATCCAGCGCCTGCCGCGCGCGCGCGTGGTGCCGCCGGGGCCCATGGCGGCGGCCCTGATCGCCGTGTTCCTGGGCCTGGCCGCGCTGGCGCCCATCACCAGCGGCCCGGCGGCCGACGTGGCGCAGGTGCCGGCGGCGCTGGCGCTGGACTGGCTGCTGCTCTTTCTGCATCCCCTGGCGGGCGCCGTGTCGAACACCGGGGCCTGGGTGCTGGTGGTGGGCGCGCTGGCGCTGCTCTTGCTGCTGCCGGCCTGGCCGCGCAGCGCGCCGACGGCGCCGGTGGCCGTGGTCGATCCAGCGCACTGCAGCGGCTGCCGCCGCTGCGTGGACGACTGCCCTTACGCCGCCATCACCATGGTGGCGCACCCTCATTTTGCGTTGGGCAAGCCGGGGCACGCGCTGGCCCAGGTCGATGCCGAGCGCTGCGCCAGCTGCGGCATCTGCGCCGGCGCCTGCCCCTCGTCCACGCCGTTTCGCAGCCTGGCGCAGCTGGTCACCGGCATCGACCTGCCCCAGCTGCCCGTGCACCGCCTGCGCCAGCAGTTGCGCACGGGCCTGCAGGCCAGCGGCGCCACGCGCCCCATCGTCGCCTTCGCCTGCGGCCAGGCGCCGCGCGCGCCGGCCCTGCAGGCGCACGACGTGGTGCGGATCGAGCTGGCGTGTGCCGGCCAGCTGCCGCCCGCGTTCATCGAATACGCGCTGCGCGACGGCGCTGCTGGCGTGCTGATCCAGGGCTGCACGCCGGGCGAATGCGCGTTCCGCGACGGCCCGCAGCTGCTGCGCGAGCGCATGCATGGCCAGCGCGAGCCGCACCTGCGGCCTTCGGTGCCGCGCCAGCGCTGGGCGCAGGTCGACGGCGCGGACCTGCGCGATGCGCTGGATCGCCTGCGCGGTGCGGCGACCACGCACGGCGCCCCCCCTTCACCCTCCACCCTCGAGGTGCTGTCATGAATGCCTCTGCCGCCACGGCGACGCGGCGCCCCGTCACGGTCGGTGCCTGGCTGGGCCAGGCCGTGCTGTACGCGCTGTTCGCCGTCTTCATCGGCGTGTTCTCGCACTGGCCGGTGTATCACCCGCTGCCGCCGGGCGATGCGCTGATCAAGATCAGCTTCACCCACACCGGCAAGCCGGTGGGCGACTGCCGCCCGCTGACCGAGGAAGAAAAAGCCAAGCTGCCGCCGCAGATGCGGCCCAAGCAAATCTGCCCGCGCGAGCGCTCGCCCGTCAGCATCGAGGTGGACATCAACGGCCAGCGGGTGCTGCAGCGCACCGCCGAGCCCAGTGGCCTGAAGCGCGACGGCAGCTCGGCCGTGTACCAGCGCCTGCAGGTGCCGGCGGGCGAACAAAAGATCGCCGTGCGCATGAAGGACGACGTGCGCGCCGCCGGCTTCACGGCGCAGCGCGAAGCCACGATCACGCTCAAGCCATCGCAGGTCCTGGTGATCGACTACAACGCCGAGAAGGGCGGCATCGTTTTCCAATGAACACGCTCTCCCACCCCGCCCTCGGCCCGGCGTCGCTGTTCGGCCACGCCGCGCTCACCCCCAGCGCCTACGCGCTGCCCCAACCCACCACCGCGCAGCGCGCCCTGGCGCGCGCCTGGCTGGCGCTGGGCCTGGCCGCGCTGGCGGGCTCGGGGCTTTATTCGGTCTTGCTGGTGCTGGCGCGCACGCCGGGGCTGAACCAGTGGTTTCCGGTGGCCGACTTCTTCCGCGTGGCGCTGGTGGTGCACGTGGACCTGTCGGTTCTGGTGTGGTTTGCCGCCATGGCCGGCATGCTGTGGAGCCTGAACGGCACCGAGCGCGCCCTGGGTTGGAGCTGGGCCGCGCTGGGCCTGTGCGGCAGCGGTACGGCGCTGATGGCGGCGGGCGCCTTCATCCGCCCGGGCGAGGCCATCATGGCCAACTACATTCCGGTGCTGCACGGGCCGCTGTTCCTGGCCGGCCTGGCGATCTTCGGCCTGGGCCTGGGCGTGCAGGTGCTGCGCAGCCTGCTGGCCGCCCCGCGCCTGGGCGGCGTGATTGACGGCGAGCGCGCGCTGCGCTTCGGCCTGACGGCCAGCGTCATCTGCGTGGCCGTGGCCCTGCTGGCCTTCGCCTGGTCGCTGTGGGACGTGCCGACGCAGCTGGATCTGCGCACCTATTACGAAATCCTGTTCTGGGGCGGCGGCCACGCGCTGCAGTTCGCCTGGACGCTGCTGATGCTGGTGGTGTGGCTGTGGCTGGCACAGGCCTGCGGCGGGCGATTGTTCCTGAGCCCGCGCATCGCGCTGCTGCTGCTCATGCTGGCGCTCGTCAGCGTGTTCGTCACGCCCTACGCCTACGTGGCCCACAGCGCCATCAGCGTGGAAAACCGCCAGCTGCACACTTGGGCCATGCGCGTGGGCGGCGGCCTGGCCATCTTCCCCATCGCGCTGGCCGTGGTGCTGGCGCTGGCGCCGCTGCGCCGCCTGCGCGACGAGCAAAAGCCGCTGTGGGGCGCGCTGGTCACGTCGATGCTGCTGTTTGCCTGCGGCGGCGTGATCGGCATGCTGATCAGCGGCAGCAACGTCAAGATTCCGGCGCACTACCACGGCTGCATCGTCGGCGTGACGCTGGCGCTGATGGGCATCGTCTACCACCTGTTGCCCACGCTGGGCTATGGCCGCCCGCGCGGGCGCATGGCGCGCTGGCAGCCCTGGGTGTACGGGCTGGGACAGTTGATGCACATCACCGGCCTGGTGTGGTCGGGCGGCTACGGCGTGCAGCGCAAGGTGGCCGGCAGCGAGCAGGTGCTGCGCAGCACCGGCGAGGTGGCCGGCATGGGCCTGATGGGCCTGGGCGGGCTGCTGGCCGTGGTCGGCGGCCTGCTGTTCGTGATCGTGGTACTGCGCGCCATGCGCGCCGGCGCGCGGGAGGTGGCGGCATGATCGGCGCATTGCAGGCGCTGATGCGCTGGGGCTTCATGCAGGTGGAGGCGGTGTTCAACCGCGCCTTCGGCGACCGCCTGAACCCCTATTACCACCTGGGCTCGCTCACCTTCTTCCTGTTCTGGATCGTCGCCGGCACGGGCCTGTACCTGTTCGCCTTTTTCGACACCAGCGTGACGGGCGCCTTCCAGTCGGTAGAGGGCCTGACGCACCGGCAGTGGTTCATCGGCGGCATCGTGCGCAGCGTGCACCGCTACGCGTCCGACGCCATGGTGGTGACCATGGTGATCCACATGCTGCGCTACTTCGCGTTCGACCGCCTGCGCGGCTTTCGCTGGGTGTCGTGGGTCACGGGCGTGGCGCTGATCTGGCTGGTGTACGTCGCCGGCGCCAACGGCTACATGCTGCCCTGGGACCAGCTGGCGCAGTACGTGACCACGGCCAGCTTCGAGTGGCTGGACTGGATCCCGATGTTCCGCGGCTCGCTGATCCGCAACTTCATCTACGACAGCACGGTGAGCGACCGGCTGTTCTCGCTGCTGGTGTTCATCCACATCGGCGTGCCGCTGGTCACCCTGCTGCTGATGTGGGTGCACGTGCAGCGCGTGCCCAAGGCAACCATGCAGCCGCCCAAGCCGATTGCCATCGCTGCCGGCGTGATGCTGGTGGTGCTCGCGCTGGTGCAGCCCGTGCTCAGCCAGGGCGGGCCGGCGCACATGGCCGTGGTGCCCAGCGAGCTGAAGCTCGACTGGCTGCTGCTGGGCCTGTATCCGCTGGTCCACATTTGGGGGCCGGCCTGGACCTGGGCGCTGGTGCTGGCCGTGTCGGGCCTGCTGTTCGTGCAGCCCTGGCTGGTGTGGCGCCGCAAGGGCGCCGCCGCGCGCACGCTGAACATCACCGTGCACCCCGACGCGCGCCACGTGGCGGCGCGCCGGGGCGAAACCATTCTGGAGGCCGGCCTGCGCGCCGAGCTGCCGCTGCAGTACGACTGCCGCGCCGGCGGCTGCGGGCTGTGCGTATGCACGGTGCTCAACGGCACCTTCGACCACGGCCCCTATCAGCCGGCCACGCTCACCGCCGCCATGCGCGAGCGCGGCCAGGCGCTGATGTGCTGCGCCGTGCCACTGGAAGACCTGGAGATCGACGTCGAGACGCTGGAGCCTTTGACCAAGCACGAGTTCGACGCCACCGTGGTGGGCATGGAGCGCCTGGCGCCCGAGGTGATCCGCCTGCTGCTGCAGCCGCCGGCCGACCTCAAGCTGGACTTCATTGCCGGCCAGTACCTGAACGTGATCCTGGAGGACGGCGAGCGCCGCGCCTTCTCGTTTGCCAACCCGCCGATGCAGCGTCCGCTGATCGACCTGCACGTGCGCCGCATTCCGGGCGGACGCTTCACCGGCCACGTGTTCGACGGCATGAAGGTGGGCGACACGCTGCGCCTGGAAGGGCCGCTGGGGCGCTTCACGCTGCGCGAGGGCGAGCGGCCCATCATCTTCCTGGCCGGAGCCACGGGTTTTGCACCGGTCAAGAGCATCATCGAGGACGCCTTTACCCGCGGCATCACGCGGCCCATGCGCCTGTACTGGGGCGTGCGCCAGGTGTCCGACCTGTACATGCGCGAGCTGGCCGAGACCTGGCAGCGCGAGCACACCAATTTCCGCTTTGTTC
>OFTX01001052.1_pt1 | contig 10993 bp, 9 predicted proteins | sample 1775051 | NCBI WGS metagenome assembly OFTX01 (sample SAMN08195772, study PRJEB24354) | sludge metagenome | isolation source: sludge from phenol fed wastewater aerobic bioreactor A | place: India: Nagpur | collected 2016-09-15
AATTTGGCTGAAGAAAAAATGAAAATTGAATTATAAAATTATTTGGTAATGAAAGTTGTTGTAATCGGCGGCGGAATTATTGGACTGAGCAGTGCATATTATTTGCATCAGAACGGACATGAAGTAACTGTGATTGATAAAACAGATATCAGCGACAACTGCTCTTATGGTAATGCAGGCTATGTTTGCCCAAGCCACTTTGTTCCGTTGGCAACTCCGGGTATAGTTTGGCAAGGATTAAAATGGATGTTCAATTCTTCCAGTCCATTTTATGTTCAACCAAGGTTTGATAAAAGTTTAATTGATTGGGGATTGAAGTTTATGAAAAGTGCCACACAAGCACATGTTGAAAAATCTGCTATCCCTTTGCGAGATATAGCTATTCTTAGTAAAAGCTTGTATGAAGAATGGGCAAAACTTCCGCAGTTTTCTTTTGCTTATGAACAAAAAGGTTTGTTGGAAATTTTTCAAACAGAGCAAGGTGCAGCCCATGCACATCATGTTCAGCAAAAAGCTATTCAACTGGGGTTAAAGGATACACTTCTCCTGAACAAAGAAGAACTGCAGGCGTTAGAGCCACAAACAACCATCAATGCATTAGGTGCTGTTCATTTTAAATGTGATGCGCACCTCTATCCAAATAAGCTGATGCAACAAATGCTCTCCTATCTCAAAAGTGCGGGGGTACAATTTTGTATTAATGAAGAAGTAGTTGGATTTGAAAAAAGCAACCGGGCTGTTTCAACAATCCATACTACTTTAAATAGTTACAATACTGAAGCGGTAATAATGGCAACAGGTTCTTGGAGCAGAGAACTGGCCGCTAAATTAAATCTCAGGATCCCTTTAATGCCTGGTAGGGGATATTCTGTTACGGTAGAAGACGAACGGTACAGGATAAATTATCCGGCTGTTCTGGTAGAAGGAAGAGTAGCTTTAACGCCGATGGACGGTAATAAAACACGTTTTGGCGGCACTATGGAAATTACTGCTACCAAAACACCGCCTCGTATAAACAGGGTAACCGGCCTGTTAAATGCAGTGAAACGCTTTTATCCTGACTTCAATATTCCCCAGCCCCTGAGCAATAAAATATGGTATGGTTTTAGGCCTTGCAGTGCAGATGGACTGCCTTATATTGGTAAGGTTAAGCAATACGATAATCTTATCCTTGCTACAGGTCATTCTATGCTGGGGTTAAGCCTTGGAGCAGCTACCGGCAAACTGGTGAGTGAAATTCTGGATAGTCAAAAAATGTCAATGGATATCAAAGCCTTTAACCCTGACAGGTTTGAATAATTTATTCAAATTTTATTTGTCGATACAATTTATAGACTATATTTGCCTATAAATTAAGTAGACAAATGAATATTCGTTTTCCCATAAAGTTATGTTGTATGTAATGTTGCGCAAACAACTCCGCTTTTTATAGATTTATAAACTTTATTATGGAAAACAACGAGGCAGAACAAATACAACAACTTATCAAAGCAACAGAGAACTTAACAATTAGGGAAACCTTATTGTCTCTAATTCAGGTTTACCCCGGCAGTGTTGTTTTTTCTACAAGTTTTAGTTATGAAGATCAGGCAATCACCCATGAAATCCTATCACACCAATTATCGGTTAGTATATTTACCTTAGATACCGGCAGGTTGTTTGCAGAAACATATTCTGTTTGGAGCAGAACTAATGAGTTTTATCAAACATCCATTAAAGGCTATTATCCTGATGCAGAAAGCCTGGAAGAATTTGTATGGCAAAAAGGGCCAAACAGTTTTTATGAAAATGTTGAGAATAGAAAACAATGTTGTTTTATACGAAAAGTAGAACCCTTAAAAAGGGCTTTGCAGGGAAACAGGATTTGGATAACAGGTCTCAGGGCAGAGCATTCTCATGCAAGGCAGGATTTGCAACTATTTGAATGGGATAATGTAAATCACATTATTAAATACAATCCATTGCTTAATTGGAGCACAGAGCAAACCATTCGGTATGTTCATCAACATAAAATACCTTATAACCCTTTGCACGATAAAGGTTTTGTAAGTATTGGCTGTGCACCTTGCACAAGAGCAATAAAAGAAGGAGAAGATTTCAGGGCCGGACGATGGTGGTGGGAAGATGCAGGGAAAAAAGAATGTGGCTTACATGAGAAACAAGCTTAGAGCAGAATGCTTATTGCAAAATGCTTTTTAGCAAAAACAAAAAATTATGAGCAGTAAATACAGGTTAGATTATTTGGATCAGTTAGAGAGTGAATCTATTCACATTTTCCGCGAAGTGGCCGGACAATTTGAAAAACCGGCATTGCTTTTCAGTGGTGGTAAAGATTCTATAACACTGGTGCATTTGGCCTTGAAAGCTTTTCGCCCGGGAAAATTTCCGTTTCCGTTAGTGCATATAGATACAGGCCACAATTTTCAGGAGGCATTAGATTTTAGAGACCGGTTGGCTGATCTTATCGGAGAGAAACTGATTGTTAGAAAAGTAGAAGATACGATTAAAGCAAAAGGATTAACAGAACCCAAAGGAAAATTTGCCAGCAGAAATGCTTTGCAAACATTCACTTTATTAGATACGATTGAAGAATTTGGTTTTGATTGCTGTATTGGCGGAGCAAGGCGTGATGAAGAAAAGGCAAGAGCTAAAGAAAGGATTTTTTCTGTAAGAGATGAATTCGGTCAATGGAATCCCAAACTACAAAGACCCGAATTGTGGAATATATACAACGGTAAAATTCATAAAGGTGAAAATGTTCGTGTATTCCCCATTAGTAATTGGACGGAATTAGACATATGGAATTATATACGAAGAGAAAAAATAGATCTGCCTTCTATTTATTTCTCGCATGAAAGAGAAGTGTTGGAGTATCAAGGACAATTAGTGGCAATAAGTGAATTTATTCAATTGGAGGAGAATGATAAAGTGAACATAAAAAAAGTGCGTTATAGAACGGTTGGTGATATGACTTGTACTGCTGCCGTAGAGTCTAATGCAGGCAATATTGATGATATTATCAATGAAATTATTGCAACAAAAACCAGTGAGCGTGGCGAAACAAGGATAGACGACAAGGTAAGTGAAGCGGCAATGGAAGACAGAAAAAAGAATGGATACTTCTAATCCAAAATTTCAAATTGAAAATTAAAAAGTGTTGAATCGCTTTTAGTTTTTGACTTTTAACTTTTTACGTATTATGGATATTTTAAGATTTATAACTGCAGGAAGCGTTGATGATGGTAAAAGCACTTTAATTGGTCGTTTATTGTACGATAGTAAAAGTATTATGATCGATCAACTGGAAGCGATAGAAAAACAAAGTAAGAATAAAGAAGAAGGCGAAATAGATCTTGCTTTGTTAACGGATGGTTTGCGTGCTGAACGGGAACAGGGCATTACCATTGATGTGGCGTATAAATACTTTTCTACACCACAAAGAAAATTTATCATAGCAGATGCACCGGGCCATATACAGTACACACGCAACATGGTTACCGGGGCAAGTAATAGTGATCTCATCGTTATACTAATAGATGCAAGAAATGGTGTGGTAGAACAAACCCGCCGACACAGCATCATTGCTTCTTTATTAAATATACCGCACGTAATTGTTGCTGTTAACAAAATGGATCTTGTGAATTACTCGCAGGATGTGTATAACAATATTGTGATCGATTATTCAAAAGTAGCCACATCGTTAGGGCTTAAAGATGTACAATATATTCCGTTAAGCGCTTTAACAGGGGAGAATGTGGTAGAAGTTTCCGGGAATTTTTCGTGGTATGATGGGAAAAGCCTACTGGAAATTTTAGAAAGAGTTGAAGTGCAAAATGATGTTGATCTTGAAAAAGCAAGATTCTCTGTGCAATATGTTATTCGCCCGCAAACAGAAGCATTACACGATTACAGAGGTTATGCAGGAAGAATTAGCAGTGGTATTTATAAAAAAGGAGATGAGGTAATCATATTGCCTTTGGGGCTTGAAAGTAAGATCAAAGCAATAGAATTGGGAGGCAAAGAAGTACAGGAGGCATTCGCCCCTCAAAGTATTGTATTGCATTTGGAGGATGATATTGATCTCAGCAGAGGAGACATGATTGTTTTAAAAGATCATCTCCCGCAAGTAGAACAAGAATTTGAAGTATTACTGAACTGGATGGATAAAAAGCCATTGAGGGAAGGGAATAAATATTTATTACAGATAAATAGTAAAGTTGTAAAGAGCATAGTGAAAGAAATGGAATATGCTATTGATGTAAACACTTTAGAAAAAAAGTATTCCCCGGAAGAAGCGCTATTGAACGATGTGGTAAAAGCTACTATTAAAACAGCTTCACCAATAACGTTCGATAAGTATGAAACATTAAGAACCAATGGCGGTGCCATTTTAATTGATGAAACAAGTTTTGTTACAGTTGGGGCTTGTATGATACAATAATTTTTTTGCATAAATAATCTATAAATTAAATAGACTAACATGGGGCAGGCTAACGGAAAAGTAATTCTGGCAGGGGCGGGTTGTGGCGACCCCGATCTTATTACGGTAAAAGCTGCAAAATATTTACAACAGGCAGATGTTGTATTAACTGACAGGCTTGTTAGTGACGATATTTTGCGCAATTATGTTAACGAATCAACTGAAGTTGTTTATGTTGGGAAACAATGCAGGCTTGGTGCTTCAACACCGCAGGAAACGATCAATCATTTATTAATTCAATATGCAGAGCAGGGAAAACTGGTTGTTCGGTTAAAAGGGGGTGATGTTTCCATCTTCTCCAATATTTTAGATGAATTAGAGGTTTTGGTTGCCCGTAACATTCCTTATGAAATTATTCCGGGAGTTACTGCAGCTTTGGGGGCAGCCGCACATACAGGCATTCCTTTAACTGCAAGGGGTTATGCCACAGCAGTTCGCTTACTTACTTATTATAAATCAGATGTGGTTACAGACGAATACTGGAGAGAGTTGTCCGATACTAACGACACTCTTGTTTTTTATATGAGCTCTGAAACTTTACCATTGGTTGTAGAAAAATTGAAACTATATAACATTAGCAATGAGAAAAAAATTGCAGTGGTTGAGCAGGCTACCACTCCCTTGCAAAAAGTACATATAAGCAGTTTTGCTGAGTATGATTCTATTCTTGCTGGAAAAAAATTCTTATCACCTTCATTAATCATTATCGGTAGAGTGGTTGCGCTGCACGAACAATTTGCGTGGCTGCAAAATAGCGTAAGTGATGAGTACTATTTCAGGCCGGTTGCCCAATTAAATACTTCTTCAAACAATAAAGTAAAACAGAAAAAAGAGAGAGCTTAAGGCTCTCTTTTTATTTTTTGGTTTTTTTCAAAATAAATTTGCGCAACTGAATAGTTGCACATATATTTGCAACCAGTTAGTTGCGTAAATATGAGAAGAGATATTTTTCAGGCCATCGCAGATCCTACACGCAGAGCCATTCTAAGTTTAATCATGTTACAAGCCATGACACCAAATGCATTGGCGGAAGAATTCGATACCACAAGGCAAGCGGTTTCAAAGCATATAAAAGTATTGCAGGAATGCGGTGTTTTAAGCAGCAAGCAAGTTGGAAGAGAGATTTATTATCAGGCTGAAGCAAGGAAACTGAAAGAAATAGCTGACTGGATAGAACCTTTTCGCAAAGTATGGGAAGATCGTTTTGATAACCTGGATAAATACTTGGCTAACATTCAAAAAGAAAATAAAAATGCAAAACGAAAAAAATAATAGCTCCGATAGAGAATTAAAAATTTCCAGAATATTTAATGCACCTATTGAACTGGTATGGGAAGTTTGGACAAACCCTGAACATATTCAAAATTGGTGGGGGCCAAATGGATTTTCTACAACCATTCATAAAATGGAAATGGTGGAAGGAAGTGAATGGTTGCTTACCATGCATGGCCCTGATGGAAGAAATTATCCTAACAAAAGTGTTTTCAAAGAAATTGTTCCACATAAGAGAATTGTTTTCCGCCACTTCAATCCAAATTTTACAACTACGGTTGAATTTGAAGCACAAGGAGAGACAACTTTATTGCAATGGCATATGTTGTTTGATACGGTTAAAGAATTTGAAGTAGTAGTGAAAACGTTTAAAGCAGACGAAGGCCTGCAACAGAATATTGAAAAACTGGAAAATTATTTGTTACAAAAAAATAATCACTATGACAACGATTTTGCAAACCAATTATGAGAAAGACCTGCTGCGGAAAAAAATATTGGTGAACAGGACTTTCAATGCACCATTGGAAGTAGTGTGGGAAGCCTGGACCGATAAAGATATTCTAGATAGATGGTGGGCCCCGAAACCATGGACAACCAAAACCAAATCCATGAATTTTACAGAAGGTGGCCATTGGCTATATGGGATGATGGGGCCAGGTAATGAAACACATTGGTGCAGGGTTGATTATATTAAAATAGTGCGGAACGATTTTTTTACTGGTAAAGATTGCTTTTGTGATGAAGATGGAAATATAAATAACAGTCTGCCTTCCAATGAATGGAAAACAGTTTTCACTGCTGTTGAGAATGGAACAAGGGTAGATGTTGAGATCAGTTTTACTTCAGAAGAGCAGTTGAAGCAAATTGTTGAAATGGGCTTTGAGCAAGGTTTTGCAATGGCACACCAAAACCTCGATCAATATATTCAACAACAAGTTACGCTATGGATTCAGAATAAAACGGGCAATAAAGCAAGGGTAGCGACTTACCTGAATTTTCCCGGCAATACTGAAGAAGCCATGAATTTTTATAAATCGGTTTTTGGAACAGAATTTATAGGAAGCGGTATTCAAAGGTTTGGTGATATTCCTGCAAGTACAGGTCATCCTCCTGTTGCAGAAAACGTGAAGAAAATGGTATTGCATGTTGAATTACCCATTACCGGTAATCATATACTAATGGCAACGGATGCGCCTAAAGAAATGGGTTTTACAGTTACAACAGGAAATAATATGCATATTTCTGTTGAGTTAGAAACAAGAGTTGAAACAAACAGGATATTCGAAGCATTGTCTAAAGGTGGCAATATTACCATGCCATTGGCCGATATGTTTTGGGGAGCCTATTTTGGAAGTTGTACAGATAAGTATGGCGTTAACTGGATGTTTAACTGTACATCAAAAGATTAAAGATGAAAATAAAAAGGTGCTGTATTTTTCAGCACCTTTCAAGTACAAAAACAAAAACTTAAGTTATTTCTCAGCTGCTACTAATTCTTCTCTGAATTGTTTTGCATATTCAACAAATGCTTTTGCTTCAGGTAAATATTGTGTTGCGAAATTTTCAGAAGGTTCGTTTTGATTGATCTGTAGTACAAAATCTTTAAAGCTTTCTTTTCCGCTATACAAACCTTTCTGCGTGAAATGTGTATCGAAATCTTTTAGAATTCCTGATTGAGTGTTACAATGAACACCTTGTTGCAATAACAATGCTTTTGCTGAATGAACAAATGAAGCGTATGCATGATAAATAGAATCGGCCCATGCTTTGTTTGCAAAACTTTCTTGTGCAAGATCAATTTTTTCTTCTGCTTCTAAAAATAAAGTAGCTACCAGATCTATCATTACACCGGCACATTCTCCAACACCAATGGCAGTGGCAAATTTTTCTTGCTGGCCCCAGTCTATAAAATCTTCTGCCTGCAATGTTTCAAGATTGGTTAATGGTTTCAGAATATCATAAAAATACCTTTCGCCAACTCTTTGTGTATATGCGAAAAAGTTTTCCGCACTGTCTGCATTGTTTTTAAAATCGTTCAATAAAGTTCTTATAACATCCGGCCCGCGTTTGCTGGGTACTTTAATTACCTTATCTGCTATTCTTCCATTACCGCCGCCCAATGTGGCACCGCCAATTAATACCTGCAATGCAGGCAATACCTGCCCTTTCGCTTTCATTGAACTTCCATGAAAACCAATTGTTGCCATTCCATGCTGCCCGCAGGAATTCATACAACCACTTATTTTTATGTTTACCTCTTTGTTGTATAAATATTCAGGATACTCCTCTTCAATTAAAGCAGATAATACCCTGCTTAATCCCGTACTGCTTGAGATACCCAGGTTACAGGTATCTGTTCCGGGGCAGGAAGTAATGTCTGCAGTGCTTCCAAAACCGGCTGCAGCTAATCCTTCTTCCTCTAAAACGGAATAGATGTATTCTAAATTTTCCGGTAACACATATCTAAACTGCAAACCCTGATTAATGGTTACTCTTACATCGTCGGCAATAACATCTTTCAGTTTTTCAATAAGCCTTCTGCTAGTGTGAGAACTTATGTTTCCGTTTGCAACACGAACATAAACAATGTTGTATCCTTGTTGCTTTTGCGGTTGAACATTCGTGTTCTTCCACAATTCATATTTGAATTGATTGTGGATTGAAATTTTTTTAGGTGCAATTCCATTTCCTAAAACAACATTCTCAAATTTAGAAGTATCAACTTTGAAAGTTTTAATGCTTACTGCTTTTTGTTCAGCAGCAACCAATTCATTGAATGCATCAATACCTATTTGTTGAATTAAAAATTTAATTCTTGCTTTATGGCGGCTGTTTCTTTCACCATGTCTATCAAATACTCTTAAAACTGCTTCCAAATATGGTATGAGCAGATCTTCTTCTAAAAAATCATGAGTAGTTATTGCTAAGTGCGGCTGTGCACCCAGGCCACCGCCTATCAATACCTTAAAACCCCTGATTTTTTTTCCATCTACTTCTTTAATGCGTGGAATGGCACCCATATCGTGCATATAAGTGAGCGCCGTATCTTTTTCTGATGATGAAAATGCTATTTTAAATTTTCTACCCATTTCCTGGCAAAAAGGTTTACGCAAAAAGTATTCGAAAACTGCATGGGCATAAGGAGTAACATCAAAAGGTTCATCGGGGTCTATGCCTGCTGTGTCCGATGCTGTAACATTCCTTACCGTATTGCCACAGGCTTCTCTTATAGTAACATCATCTTTTTCCAATTCAGCCCACAACTGTGGTGTTCTGTCTAAACTTACAAAATGTATTTGTACATCTTGGCGTGTAGTTAAGTGCAAATTGCCTGTTGAGTATTCGTCTGATACATCTGCAATTCTTCTCCATTGCGCAAGGGTCATTTTACCATAAGGTAATTTTATACGCACCATTTGAACGCCCTGTTGGCGCTGGCCGTATACACCCCTGGCAAGCCGCAGGCTGCGAAATTTTTCTTCTGCAATCTTGCCCTCTTTAAACTCGCTGATTTTTTTTTCAAGTTCAATGATGTCCTTTTCTACGAGTGGATTTTCTAACTCCGTTCGAAAACTTTGCATGTTGTTAAAGCTAAAGTGAAACAATAAACCCAGTGTGTAATAAACCCTACCTGAATAGTAGGAAATGCGAAAATAAACCCTACTGATTAAATAGACAATTTTTAGCGAAGAAATTTTTTTTATAAAAAAGTCTACTTAATTAGTAGGATTATATATCTTCGTGCCCGAATTGTATTGTATGAATAAACAAACCAAAGTTGTAAAACTGCCTTTCATGTATTTATTACGTTCCTCTCTTAAAAAACAAATCGTGAATTTCTTTTCTTGCTGTAATAGCCGAATGTGTTGCCCTTACGTGGACTAAAGTACATTTTTTTTAATTTATTAATCTACTAAAATAATAGACTGATGAAATCATTCATTTCATTCAACCTGCTTTTATTTGTTCTATATATTCCCGCTTTTACACAAGAAAGCCATTTGATATCTGGCAGAATATTCGACTCAACCAATAGTCAACCTTTAGTTGGAGCTGCTGTGAAAGTGAAGGGAACCGCTAAAGGTGTAGTTACAAACGATAGTGGTTTTTTTCAATTAAAAGTTGCGCAAAACCTGCCTGTTACTTTAACGGTTAGTTATGTTGGTTATAAGAAACAGGAATTTGTTGTGAGCGATAAAACAAATACGCTTGCTATTAAATTAAATGCGCAAGACGTGTATGAGAATGCTGTTGTGGTTACCGCTTCAAGGGTGCCTGAAAGTATTCTGAGATCTCCGGTAGCCATTCAAAAACTGGATATAAGAACCCTTAAGGAAACACCAGCACCTACATTTTATGATGCGTTGGAAAATGTGAAAGGTGTACAAATGACAACCAGCAGCATTACGTTTAAAGTACCTAATACAAGAGGGTTTAATATACCCAATAATTTCAGGTTTATGCAGTTGGTAGATGGGATTGATATGCAGGCAGCTACTTTAGGCGTGCCACTGGGTAATGCTATTGGCCCAACTGAATTGGATATTGCCAGCATAGAAATTACGCCGGGAGCAGCTTCTGCTTTATATGGTATGAATGCTATTAACGGGCTGGCCAATCTTATCACCAAAAATCCATTTACCAATCAGGGCTTAAGCATTTACCAGCGAACAGGTATTAATCATGTAGATAATGTTGATCATCCGGCTGCTCCTTTATCTGAAACTGCCATTCGTTATGCGAAAGCAGTTAATAATAAATTTGCCTTTAAAATAAATGCAAGTTATTTTACGGGAATCGACTGGCGGTCTAATACCCGCTTAGATCAGAACCCTAATAACCTGCCATCTGCCAATCCCGCTTTTCCTTCACTAAACGGAGCTAACAATATTGCGTTTGACGGATGGAATAAATATGGTGATGATGCTTTGGCCGGAAGCAATACCGTATCTATCTCTGGGCTTACCATTAATAATGCGGCCAATCAAACATTACGGGTTACCAGAACAGGGTATTGGGAAATAGATCTTGTTAGTCCTAAGGTAGAGAATGCAAAATTTGATGCTTCGCTTCATTACAGGCTCAATAAAAAAACAGAAATCTCTTATGCTTACAGGGTAGGGAGAATGGATGGGGTTTTTCAAAGAGGGAATAAAATACAATTAAGCAATGTGGTGGTACAAAATCATTCGCTGGAACTTAAAGGGAAAAATTACCTGGTAAGAAGTTATGTATCCATAG
>OFTX01001053.1_pt1 | contig 10983 bp, 10 predicted proteins | sample 1775051 | NCBI WGS metagenome assembly OFTX01 (sample SAMN08195772, study PRJEB24354) | sludge metagenome | isolation source: sludge from phenol fed wastewater aerobic bioreactor A | place: India: Nagpur | collected 2016-09-15
ACGCCTCGGCGCGGAACTGCCGGCGCTGGAGCTGGAGGTGCTCACCGACGCCAGCGGCAGGCTGGCCGGACGCCTGCGGCGCGGGGCGGGGCGGCCGGGCAGGACGACCGGGCCGGCTCGCCCTTCCTGGAGGGCCCCTCCCTGACGGTGGCCGGAGCGGTGCTGATGCAGCGCGTCGCCGCGGCGGCGGAGCGGGCGGATGGCCGGATCCTCTCCTCCCGCGTCGAGCTGGAGGCGGCCCCGTTCGGTCCGGACTTCGTGGCCGTCACCGCCGCAGTGGAGCTGCGGCAGCCGGAACTGCAGAACCTCCTCTACGATCTGGAGGCGGGCCAGCCCTACCTGTTCGTGCGGCAGCTCGCGGTGCAGCCCGGGCAGGACGAGGGATCGGGGGCGGGAGCGCTGCGGGTGACCCTCACCGTCTACGGGCGTTGGCAGGGGGCGTCATGAGATCGTTCGGGCCATCTATGAACCCGTGGGGCCGCTGCGTCCTGGCGTTGGCCGTCCTGGCAGCCGGCGCGGCGGGCGCTCTGGCGGCCGGGCCGGATCAGGACCCGGCCGACGGTCCGATCCCAGAGCCATCGGTGGCGATCTTCGGCGCGGCGGAGCCTCAAGGCGCGGACGCGCCGCGCGGCAATCCCTTGTGGGCGGTGCCCCTGGAGCGCCTGTCCGCGACCCGCGAACGACCGCTTTTCTCACCCTCCCGCCGCCCGCCCGCGCTCGCCGTGCCGGCACCGCCGCAGGCGTCGTCCACTCCGGTCGCCATGGGCGCGGCGGGAGGTCCGCGTCCGGCGCCGCAGCCTGCGCCGGCGGCGTTCGGTCTGCATCGCGCACGGCATGCTACGTCGCATCGCCTGCTGCCGGTCCCGGCCGACATCACCCCCGGGTTGGGGCAGTTCGTGCTGTCGGAGCGGTCCCGCATCGTCGTCGACTGGGGATCCGCGCAGGCACGGCCTATTGCCGATGCCCTGGCGACACAGCTGCGACCGGCGACCGGGTTCCGGCTGTCGGTCAGCGACGGCCGCGCCTACCGCGACGACATCAGGCTGTCGCTCGCGCCGACCGACGACCTGCCTCCCGCGGGATGGGACGAGGGCTACGTGCTGCGCTCCGGCGTCTCCGGAGTCAGTCTGACGGCCCCGTCGCTGCGGGGGTTGAACCACGGAATACAGACCATCCGGCAACTCCTGCCCGTGTGGATCACCGCCGATCACCGAGTGCCTGGGCCGTGGACGATGCCGGCCGTGACGATCATCGACTACCCACGCCTCGCGGAGCGGACCGTTCGCATCGACCTGACGCGCCGTGACACTCCCCATCGCGACATTCCGCGCGACGTGTTCCGCACGATCGTCGACCGCATCAGCGACTACAAGATCAACAGGGTGAGCCTGAAGCTCCCCGACGGAGTGTGCGAACCCCCCGCGGACATCGTGGAATACGCTGCGGCGCGGTTCATCACCGTCGTCGCGGAACTCGGGGTGCCGGCAGGTGCCGGCAGGTCGGCCGACTCCGGTTCCCAGGACGACGTCCCACGGATCGTGGACGAGAGCGGTGCGCTCAGCGACGCGTTGCTGGTGGCCGCGGAACGGGCCTGGTCGCACGCGAGCACTGCGGTGCCCGGACAGGGCAGCGACACTTTCGACCGCCGAGCTGCCGCCCAGGGCGCGCGGCTCGCCCTGACGGGCACGCCGCTGCGGCTGACCGTCGACGCGCCCTGGCGGCTCGATCTCGTGGCGATGCCCGCTCGGGCGCACCGGCGGCAGGTCTCGGGGGCGCTCGGCCTCCTTGTCGCCCCCGGCTTCTCCGTCGAGCATCTCCGCGTCGTCATCGACTGGGGCGACGGAGTCGCGACACGCGGTGCGCTCATCGCGGGTGTGGCCGTCGATGGTCGTCCGGCCCCGTGGTACACGGTCACCGGTGAGCACCGCTACGCCCGGCGGGGGACGTATCGCGTCGCGCTGCTCGCGACCGGGCCGGACGCCGTTCCGGCGCGCGCGAGCGTGGTGATCCACGCGGGTTCGGTCGCTGGGTCGCATCCGCGGCGAACCCCGCGGTCGTCGCTCGATCCCCTGATGACGATCCATGACGGCGCGCCGCAGGGCGCCGGTACGCGACGATCGGAACCCACCATGGCGGACCCCGCCGTCGACTGACCGCTTCGTCCCGCGTGGGCGGATAGGTCGCGGCGCGGCAGCGGGGCGCGCGAAGATCAAGGCATGGTCCCAGCACGCGTGCTCAGCGTCGACCTGCCGGCCGACGTCTTTGCGATCGTGATGGCCACGGGCATCGTCTCGGTGGCGGCAGACGACCATCACTACCGGCTCATCGGCTCGGTTCTCGCCGTGATGGCGTCCGCAGCGTTCGTGGTGCTGGCCGTCGGGCTCGGAGTGAAGATCGTCGCGCGCCGTGACGTCGTCATCGCGGAGTCGCGCGATCCGGACACGGCCCTGCGCATGTTCACTTTCGTCGCCGCGGCCTGCGTGCTCGGGGTCGTCTGGCGCGCGGATCGGGTCGCGCTGTGGGTCCTTGCGGTACTCGCGGCGCTCGGATGGCTCGTGCTCATGCCGCTGGCCATCCGCGACGTGCGCTCTCGGCCGCGCGCCGAGCTGCAGGACCACGCGCGCGGCTCCTGGCTGCTCGTCAGCGTGGCAACGTCGGGCCTGGCGACGACCGCGGCAGACCTCGGTATCGCCGCCGGACACTGGTCGGCCACGGTGTGGCTCGCAGCGCTGCTGTGGGTGCTGGCGGTCATGCTCTACGTCGCGGTTACCGGGCTCATCGCCCGGCGCGTCCTGTCGGCACCGCTGCGGCCGGACGCGGTGACTCCGGACAGTTGGATTGTGATGGGGGCCATGGCGATCGTGACGCTCGCCGGCGATCACATCCTGCGCGCGGCCCATGCCCTGGCGCCGCTGCACCCCCTCGCGATCGCCGCTGCACCCGTCACATTCGCGGCGTGGATGGTCGCGAGCCTGTGGATCCCGTTCCTGCTGTATGCGACGATCTGGCGCATCGACCAGCACAGCGGATCGCTGCGATTCGCCGGCGTGTGGTGGTCCGCGGTGTTTCCGCTCGGCATGTACGCCTCCGCGACAGCCGCGACCGGAACCGACCTCGACAAGCCGAGTCTCGAAACGGTGTCGTTGGTGATGTTCTGGATCTCCCTGGTGGTGTGGATGACCGTCGCGGCGGGCTTGCTTCGGCGCGGGTTCGCCCGGATTCACGCCTGGCACGCATGACGGGCCCGCCACGGCGCGGACACGAACATCGTCATACCCGATCACTTCGCCCAGGCACCGCCCGCGAGAACCGGATAATGCAGCCATGGCGCACATGCGACGCTTCGATCATGTCGGCATCACGGTTTCGGACATCGACAGAGCAACGGCGTTCTTCCTCGGGCTGGGTCTCGGGGTCGAGGGCCGGATGTTCATGGAGGGCGAATTCGTGGACACCGTCATCGGCATTCCCGACTCCCGCAGTGAGATCGTCGTGCTGCGGCCACCCGATGGCGGCGCCGGCGTGGAACTATCGTGCTTCGTCCGGCCCGACCACCAGCCCGGATCTCCCGCGGCGATGTCCACCGAACTGGGACTGCGCAATGTTGCCTTCGAAGTCGACGACCTTGACGCGATCCTCGACCAATGCGCCGCGGCGGGCTACGGCCTGGTCGGCGGTGTGGGTCAGTACGAGCATGTCTGGCGCATGGCCTACGTGCGTGGACCGGACGGAATCATTGTGGCCCTGGCCGAGCGGATCGGCTGACGCTGGCCTCAGCAAACCCGAACCGCCGGTCCGCTCCGGGCAGAGCACAGCGATCGCCGTTGTCGCATACACGGATCCACTACCCGGATTCGCCGGCCATCACGTGCGGCTGTCGCGGCGCCCAGGCAACAATGCACGCTGCCGGTGCGGCATGCCAGGATTCCGGTATGGGAGCTGAACTACCGCCGCTGACCGTCGACGGGGCCGCAGCGTGGCGAGCGTGGCTGGGGGAGCATCACGCTGTTCATCGCGGGGTGTGGCTGACTCTCGCGAAAAAAGGCGCCGTCGAGCCCACGAGCTTGACGTATGACCAGGCACTGGAGGAGGCGCTGTGCTACGGCTGGATCGACGGGCAGGTCCGTGGCGGCGACGAGCGCAGCTACCGGCAGCGCTTTACGGCCCGCGGGCCGCGCAGCGGGTGGTCGCAGCGCAACGTCGCGATCGCGGAGCGGTTGATTGCTGAGGCGCGTATGCAGCCAGCCGGGCTGACCGTGATCGAGCGGGCGAAGGCTGACGGTCGTTGGCAGGCGGCGTACGCGGGACCGGCGAGCATCGCGGTACCGGAGGATCTCGCCGCGGCCCTGGGCGCCGATCCCGCCGCGCGTGCGATGTTCGAGGTTCTGAGCGGCCAGAACCGCTACGCCGTCTTGTACCGCATCCAGACCGCCAAGCGGGCCGAGACTCGTCGCCGACGGATCGAGCAGTTGGTCGCCATGCTCCACCGCGGAGAAACCATCTACCCGCAGCGGCGGCAAACAGCGCGGGTGGCGCGACGACGTGCTGTGGCACGATAGTCGAAAGCTGAATCCGCGGAGAATGCCGCGGGGGAAAGGGCGATAGCCATGAGCAGTTTCGCGGTGGTCAATCCGGCGACGGGCGAACTCCTCGAGGAGTTCCCCGAGATCGGTGCGGCGGAGCTTGAAGCATCGATTGCGTCGGCGGACAGCGCGCATCGCACCTGGTCGCGCTCGACGACGGCGGCTCAGCGCGCCGAACTGGTGCGGCGAGTGGGCGAACTGCACTCGGAGCGCCGCGAGGAGCTGGCGGACATCATCGTGACGGAGATGGGCAAACCGCGGGACCAGGCGCTCGGCGAGGTCGACTTCTGCGCCGACATCTACTCGTACTACGCCGACAACGGCCCGTCGCTGCTCGCGGACGAGCCGATCGAACTCAGCGGGGGGAGCGGATCGGCGCTCGTGCGATACCAATCCCTGGGCGTGATCCTGGGGATCATGCCGTGGAACTTCCCCTACTACCAGGTGGCACGGTTCGCCGGACCGAACCTGGTGATCGGCAATACGGTGCTGCTGAAGCACGCGCCGCAGTGCCCGCGGTCCGCGACCGCCCTGGTCGAGATCTACCGCGACGCGGGCTTTCCGGAGGGCGCGTACGTCAACATCTTCGCGACGAACGCGCAGATCGAGGGCGTGATCGCGGATCCGCGGGTGCAGGGCGTGTCGCTGACCGGATCCGAGCGAGCCGGATCGGCTGTCGCCGAGATCGCCGGGCGGAACCTGAAGAAGGTGGTACTGGAGCTCGGCGGTTCGGACCCGTTCATCCTGCTCAGCACGGCCGATATGGACGCGACGGTGGAGTCGGCGGTGGCCGCTCGGCTGGACAACAGCGGGCAGTCCTGCAATGCCGCCAAGCGGTTCATCGTTATCGATTCGCTCTACGACGAGTTCCTCGACAAGTTCACCAAGGCGCTGACTGCCGCGAAGCCGGCCGACCCGGCGCAGGACGGCGCGGCGCTCGGGCCGCTGTCGTCGGCGACGGCGACGGCACGGCTCGGCGACCAGGTGGACCGCGCGGTCGCCTCGGGCGCGAGCATCGTGGGCGGCGGGCACGACGGCAACTTCTTCCGGCCTGCCGTGCTGACGGGGGTCGAGCCGAGCAATGATGCGTACCGCGAGGAATTCTTCGGGCCGGTGGCCAGCGTGTATCGCGCGACATCCGAGGAGGATGCGATCGCCACGGCGAACGCGACACCGTTCGGGCTGGGGTCGTACGTGTTCACCACCGATCCGGATCAGGCAATGCGGGTGGCGGACGCCATGGATGCGGGCATGGTCTTCATCAACGTGGTGGGCGCGGATTCCGCCGAGTTGCCGTTCGGCGGTGTGAAACGGTCCGGGTTCGGCCGCGAACTCGGAAAGTTCGGCATCGGCGAGTTCGTCAACCGGAAGATGATCCGGATCGGATAGCCGCCTCCGCGGCGGCGGTGGCCGCGGGCGACCGTGGCCGCGCGTCCGGCCGGGCGTTCATGAGAATCACAAGCGTTTCACACGCTTGCGGGGAAGTCTTCCTTTATCGCACGCATTCACCGGTGTGACGAATGCCGCCGGAAGGCTTCTGTCTTCCCTGAGCCAGAAAGGGTTTCGAACCACAGTGTGCGGGATACCCTTCCCGCCATTCACCTCGACGGTGCCCTCGCCGTACAGTGCCTCCGCCCTGATGAGTGACCGATCGGTGTTCCGCAGCGCCATGCACGACGCGTGGAAATCGTGTCGCGGCGCGCAGGAAATGGGTTGCTATCGAGGAGGCACTGCACAATGGCCACTACTATCCCCCAGATCGATGTCATCGCCGGTGACGATCATCGTCTGAAGAAGGACTTCGGTGCTGTCGGCCTGCTTTTCACCGCGATCGGGTCGATTATCGGGTCCGGTTGGTTGTTCAGTTCGTTGAACGCCGCGAAGGAGGCCGGCCCGGCCGCGATCATCTCCTGGGTGGTCGCGACCGTCATGTTCCTGCTGATCGCGCTGAGCTATGCGGAACTCGGCGTGATGTTCCCCCGCAGCGGCGGCGTCGCCCGCTACCCGCATTACGCCTGGGGCTCGTTCGCGAGCTTCTCCATGGGATGGGTGACCTGGCTCGCGTGCGCCGCGGTGGCGTCGGTCGAGGTCTCGGCCGTGCTGACCTATGCGACCTCGTACCTGCCGTGGATGGAGCACAAGAACGCGACGCTCACCGCGCCCGGGCTGATCATCGCGATCGCCATCATGGCCGTGTTCGTGATCGTCAACTATTTCGGCGTCAGATGGTTCGCGCGGATCAACAACCTGCTGGTCTGGTGGAAGCTCGCCATGATTGTGCTGGTGATCGTCGCGCTGCTGATCACGGCGTTCCACGGCGCGAACTTCGGCCTACACACGAGCAACGGCAGCGGGTTCACTCCGTACGGCCTGAAAGGCGCGTTCGAGGCGATACCCGCTGCGGGCATTGCGTTCTCGTTCCTCGGCTGGCGCCAGGGAATCGAGCTGGCCGGAGAGACCCGCAACCCCCGCCGGAACGTGCCGCTCACCGTCATCGGTTCGGTCGTCATCTGCGGAATCCTGTACATCCTGCTGCAGGTCGCGTTCCTCGGCGCCGTGCCGTCGGCCGCCGTCGCGAAAGGCGGATGGGCTGAGATCGGTTCCAACCTGGTTGCCACCGGCGGGGCCTCCGCGACGTTCAGCCCGCTGGCCGTCGTGGCGTCGATCCTGGGACTCGGCTGGCTGGCCGGCCTGCTCTATGCCGACGCGATCATCTCGCCGTCGGACACCGGCCTGATCTACACCAGCGTCACCGCCCGGATGTCGTACGCGATGGGCCGCAACCGCAATGCCCCGCGAATCCTGGCCCATGTCAACGACAATGGTGTGCCTTGGCCGAGCCTGATCCTCGCCTGGATCGTCGGCTGCATCTTCTTCCTGCCGTTCCCCAGCTGGCAGGCGCTGGTTTCCATCGTGACCTCGCTGACGGTGCTGTCCTTCGGGAGCGGCTCTATCGCGCTGCTCACGTTCCGCAAGCAGATTCCGAAGCAGGAGCGCCGGTACCGCCAGCGCGGGGCCTGGATCATCGCGCCGCTGGCGCTGCTGTCCACCAACCTGATCATGTACTGGGCGGGCTGGGACCAGGTGTGGAAGATGATGCTCGCGATCGTCATCGGCTACATCCTGCTCTGGATCTTCCAGATGGCCGACGCCACCAGGAATCGCGCACCGAAACTGGACTTCGCGCACGGCTGGTGGGTGCTCGTCTGGTTCGCGGGCATCACCGTGGTCAGCTACCTGGGCAACTACTCCGGCACCTCGGCGGTGCGCGCTGGCCAGCTCGGCCTGTACAAGTTCGACGGCGGCATCGTCGCCAACATCATCCTGACGGTGGTCGTGCTGGCTTGCGCGTGGTACTGCAAGCTGCCGGGCGAGCGGGTTAGGGAGATCCTGGAGGAGACCGAGGAGAACGCGGTGGTCGGCGGCAAACCTGCGGCGTGAAGGAGCAGCGCGGGCCGATGTTCACCGATCGGGTGGCACCGGCCCGGTCGATTCGCGCAGCAGCAGCGCGGTGCCCAGGCGCTGCTGTCGTGGCTCGGGTTCGACCGCTCCGTTGATGGCCTCGATGAGGTAGTCGGCGGCGAGACGGCCCTTGGTGGCGATCGGCTGGCGGATGGTGGTCAGCGTCGGGGTGGTCCAACTGGATTCGGCGAGGTCGTCGAATCCGGAGACGGACAGTTGCGACGGGATGTCGACGCCGGCCTCGCGCGCGGCGTCGAGGATTCCGTACGCGATCACGTCGCTGAACGCGACGATCGCGGTCGGCCGTTCGTGCCGCGACCACAAGTCCTTGAACGCGTCGACGCCTCCGGCGCGCGTGCACGGAACCTCCACGACCGTCACCTCCTCGCTGTCGGGGGTGAGGCCCGCCGACGCGAGACCCTTGATGGCGCCCTCCATGCGGCGAAGGACGGGCCCGCGCCAGTGCCGGTATCCGCCGTCGATCCCGGTTTCGATGACGGCGAACGCGATGCGCCGGTGGCCATGGGCGAGCAGATGTTCCACGACGTCCGCGATGCCGCTGCCGTCCTCGATGTCGACGCTGGGCACCCCGTCGTGCCACTCGCTGTCGACGAGGACGAAGGGGATTCCGCGCTTGCGAAGCGCCTGGACCTCGCCGCGGTCCGATTCGAGCCCGGCGACGATGAAACCGTCGACGGCCGCGTACGGGATGGTCTTGAGCATCGAACCGCGCAGCGGTGGGGCCAGTAGCAGCGTATATCCCTCCCGATTGCAGACCTGGCCGATCCCCTGCAGAAACATTGAGTAGTAAGGGTTTTCGAAGACTTTGCCGATCTGTTGGGGGAGGAGGAGGCCGAGACTTCCGGTGCGCCTGGTGCGCAGCATGCGAGCGGTCGGGTCCTGGCTGAATCCGAGTTCGTCCGCGGCGGCAAGGATCCGGCGCAGGGTGTCTTCCGAGAGTTTCGATGCGTCGTTGAACGCCAGCGAGACGGCCGACTTCGAGACACCCGCGTGCTCGGCGACGTCCTTCATGGTGGTTCGGCGCGCCGCCATCACACGGCCCCCAGGATCGCGCTGCTGTGGGCGGTGATATGGATGGGCTCAGCAGTGAGTTTGGACAGCGACGGATGGGCCGAAGGATCGAGTATGACGCCGTTCCCGCGATGTGCGATGACCAGGACGGTGTGCTCGCCGAGCGTCCGTTCGACCATCAGCGTGTCGGGATCCAGCGCCCACACCTCTTGGTCTCCTTTTCGTAGTGCCTCGCTGCTTCGTCGCATTCGCCCCAGGTTCCGAATGCCGTCGATGAGCCCGCGAGACCATCGGGTCTCGTCCCATTCCATGCCCGCGCGGCAGCCGGGGTCGTTGTCACCGGTCATCCCGACCTCGTCCCCGTAGTAGATCATCGGCGAGCCCTGGCAAGCGAACGTCAGGGTGAAGGCCAGCAGCGTCGCGCCGTCATTGCCCTGGTGTCGGGTCCGCACGCGTTCCGTGTCGTGGCTTCCGAGCAGGTTGAGCATGCCGTGGCGATAGTCGACGGGAATGCGAGAGTTCAGACGGCGCAATCCTTCTGCGGTCTGTTGCGCGTCACGTGTCCGGTCGGCGGTGAATCCCAGGATCAGGTCGCGCAGCGAGTAGTTCATGGTGCCGTCGGCGGTGTCCCCGCGCAGCCACTCCTCTGGATCGCGCCATTCCTCGGCCACGATATAGAGGTCGCTGTCGATGCTCTTGACACAGTCCCGGAACTGCCGCCAGAAGCTCGTCGGCACGAAATACGGCACGTCGAGCCGCCACCCGTCGATGCCCTGCTCGATCCAATGGCGCGCGACCCTGAGGTGGTGGGCGCGGACCTCGGGGTTGTACGTGTTCCACTTGGGCAGGTAATAGCAGCCGGAACAGGTCTGGTAGTTGGGCTCCGGCTCGGCACGGACGGGGAAATCCTCGGTGAAGAACCAATTCACGTAGGGCGAGCTCGCCTCGTTGGCGACGACGTCTTGGAATGCCCCATGGCCGTTGCCGCAGTGGTTGAAGACGCCGTCGAGGACGACCCGGATTCCTCGGTGGTGGCAGGCATCCAGGAGCCGCTGGAACGACGCGAGATCGCCGAGCCGGTGGTCGATCCGGAAGTAGTCGACCGCGTCGTAGCGATGGTTGGTGCGGGCTTCGAAGATCGGCGTGAGATACAGCGCGTTGACCCCGAGGCTCTGGATGTGGTCGAGGTGGTCGATGATCCCCTGCAGGTCGCCGCCGAGGAAGTTGTCGCGTGTCGGCGCGGCATCCCAGGGTTCGGCATCCGGTGGCGTGAGGGACGAGTCGCCGCTGGCGAACCGCTCCGGGAAGATCTGGTAGAAGATGGCATCTTTCAACCATTCGGGTGCAGCCATCGGGCTCAGTCCTTCAGTCCGGTCGTCGCGATTCCGCGCACGAGGGCGCGCTGGCAGAACAGGAAGACGATGATGCTGGGCACCGTCGCGGTCAGCGTGCCGGCCATGAGGTAGTTCCAGCTCGTCCCGTAGCGGCCGACGAATGCCGCCAGGCCGATCTGGATGGTTCGCGAACCGTCCGTATTGGTAACGAGCAGCGGCCACAGGAAATCGTTCCAGGCAAACAGGAAGCTGAAGATCGCCAGCGTGGCGAACGCGGGTTTGCTTAAGGGAGCGACGATCCGGAAGAACACGCCGGCGCGGCTGCACCCGTCGATGCGGGCGGCGTCGTCGAGTTCGGCGGGCAAGGAGACGAAGTACTGCCGCAGCAGGACGATGCCGAAGACGTCGGCCAACCGGGGCACGATCAGCGCAGCCTGGGTGTCGATCCAGCCGAGGTCGGCGACGATCGTGAACGCCGGGATGATCGTGACGAAGGTGGGCACCATCAGCCCGCCGAGCAGGATCACGAACAGCGAGGTGCGCGGCGGGAAGCGCAGCCGGGCGAAGGCGTA
>OFTX01001055.1_pt1 | contig 10958 bp, 8 predicted proteins | sample 1775051 | NCBI WGS metagenome assembly OFTX01 (sample SAMN08195772, study PRJEB24354) | sludge metagenome | isolation source: sludge from phenol fed wastewater aerobic bioreactor A | place: India: Nagpur | collected 2016-09-15
GAACGCCTCTTCGTCGCCCACGGCGCAGTCAGCCGCCAAATCCGTTCCCTCGAAGTCGCCCTCGGCATCCCCCTCTTCGAACGACGCAACCGCGCCGTCTTCCTCACCCCCGCCGGCGAACGCCTCCACGCCACCACCCGGCAAATGTTCGATCAACTCGCCACCACCCTCTCCAACCTCCAACCCTCCCCCACCTCTCACACTCTCGTCGTCTCCTGCGAACCCACCCTCGCCATGCGCTGGCTCATCCCCCGCCTCGGCGCCTTCTCCCAACTCCACCCGGACATCGCCCTCCACCTGCATTCCGCCGGCGGACCACTCAACCTCGACACCGCCGGCGTGGACATCGCCATCCGCCGCAATGACTTTTTCTGGAGTCACGCACTGGTCGCCGAACCCCTGGCCGAGGAATGGATCGGCCCAGTCGGCCTGCCCGCCTCGTTCGCGTCACCTCATCCACCACAACTCAATACCCGCACCCGCCCCCTCGCCTGGCAAGACTGGCACCGCGCCATGCGCAACGCCAATCGACCCGCCCCACCCAGCCAACCCGGCGCTCCACCGTTCGAACACTTTTATCTGAGTCTGCAAGCCGCCGGCGCCGGTCTCGGCGCAGCGATCGGCTCGGTGTACATGGTGTGCGATGAACTGGAAGCCGGGCGCCTCGTCGCCCCCCACGGCTTCGTTCGCGATGGTTCGACCTATGTCGCCCTGTCGCGTACGCCCCCGGCATCCCACCCGGCAAGCGCCGCGCTGGTGGAATGGCTACGCACGGAATTGGCCGCGTCAGCCGCCCGATGGACTGCCAACGCTCGCTGATGCCCCTCCTGTCAGGGACGCGTTTCGGTGGATTCGCCCGGCGCTTCGCGTGAATCGAAGGGACGGCGAGGATCGCCAGTCAGCGACTCGCCCGGCGAAGGCGACGCGACGGGTGCCGGCGAAGGCCCCGCCGGGGCACTCACGGCATCCTTGACCGGCGCCACGGCCGGCCTCGCGCCACCGGGCAGCATCCGCATGCCCCGCCACCGGCCCCACTTGTAGTAGGCGAGCGCCATGACGAGCGAAACCGCGAAGCCCAGCGGGAAGCTCCACCAGATCGCCTCCGCCCCCCAGTGTTTCTGCATCTGCCACGCAAACGGCAACCGGATGATCCACTGCGAGACGAACAGGATGACGAGCGGCGCCGCCACCGCGCCCGTCGCACGCACGACACCGAAAAGCACGATGGTCACGCCGAACAGCACGAACGACCACGCCACTACGGTGTTGATGTGCTGCGCAACGGAGATGGCATAGCCGTCGCCCGGCAGAAAGGCGTTGATGAACTGGCGATTGAACAGGAGGATGGCAATGACGAGCGCGCCGGTCATGACGAAGTTGAGACCCACGCCGACCCGGCCAATGCGCGAGACGCGATCCCACAACCCCGCCCCCACGTTCTGCGCGGTCATGGATGACACACCCGCACCGATGGCCAGCGCCGGCATCTGCACGTAGGTCCACAACTGGGAAGCAACACCGTACGCTGCCGTGGTCTGCGATCCGTACCCATTGACGAATCCCATCATGACCATGGCCGACGACGAGATCACAACCATCTGCAACCCCATCGGCAAGCCCTTGACGACGATGAGCCTGAGCAACCCCGGATCGATGCGAAGGTATTTCCAGTCCTTGCGCTGCAGCCACAAGGGATCGCGCCGGCGATAGAGGGTGTACAGGAGCGCCGCGAGACTCACGCTCTGCGCCACGAGGGTCGCGCCCGCCGAGCCCGCGATGCCGAATGGCGGGACCGGTCCCCACCCGAAGATGAACAACGGATTGAGCGCGACGTCGAGGCCGGCCGAAAGCAGCATGAATCGGAACGGCGTGCGCGCATCGCCCGCCCCCCGTAACGCCATCATGACGAAGTTGTAGAAGTACATGACCGGCAAGGCCACGAAGATGATGCGCAGGTAAGCGACGGCGAAGTCGCGCGCGTCGCCCGGCGTGCCGAGCATGTGCAGCAGTTCGGGCGTAAAGCAGTAGCCGATCAGGGCCACAGCCACGGAGACCAGTACGAAGAAGGTGGCGCTGGTGCCGACGATTCGCTGGGTGAGCTCGCGATTCTTCGCGCCGATGGACTGGCCGATGAGGATGGTATTGGCCATGCTGATGCCGAACACCACGCCCAGCAGGAAGAACAGCAGGATGTTGGCGTTCGACGCCGCGGTCAGCGCGGACTCGCCCAGGTAATGCCCGATCCACATGGCGTTGATCGACGCGTTGAGCGACTGCAGGACATTGCTGCCGAGCACGGGCAGCGAGAACCAGAACAGCGTCTTGCCGATGGGGCCGCGCGTCAGATCCCTTTCGGCCATGGTGCGCTATTTGGCTTCGAATTTCACGCCGGATGCCGGCGTGGGCACGGCGCATCGGTGCGCGCGCACGTTGTCGAGAAAGCGCTGGATGATGGGCAGCACCTTGGCCTCGATGTCGCCGTGACCGTATCCGAACCCGGCGAAGTTGAAATGCGTGGCGTTGTCGACGACAGCCTGCCAATGGCACCCCGGAGGAAGATCGGCGAAGGGCTCGGTGCGCGTCTGCCATTTGCCGTCGAGCGGCGCGTCGCGCGTGCCGGTGACGAGCAGCACGGGTTTGTGGACGTCGTGCCAGGCCCCCGCCGGAAAGATCGGCCCGCTGCCCTGGGGCGACAACGCGATGTAGCCGTCGAAGCGGTCGTCGCTGTCGAGCCCGAGCTTGTTCTTCGCCCCCGCCTCGATCATGACAGTGACGGCCCCCATGGAATGCCCCACCAGCACGGAGGGCCCCGCACGGCATTGCGTTCGCGCCCAATGCAGTGCTGCCCCGGCATCTTCGAACCGGTCGTCATACGCTTCGGGGTCCGTAGTGAGTGCGAGCAGGCCATCGCGCAATCCACCGTTTCGCACCCGCTCGCGCAAGGAGGCGCGCCCGCTTTCCTTGTGTGCCATGGTCACGGCGAGCCACCCGTATTGCGACAGGGCCCGGCCGAGCCACGCGAGCGCGTCGCGGTCGTCGCCCGCCCCCGGGCTCAGCACGGCCACGCCGCTGCAGGCCGCCGGCGGACGGAAGACGTGGAGTTCGGCATAGGCGCCATCGCTGCGCAACACGCGCTGGTCGACGCCGGTGGAAGGGGAGGCTTTGGCCGCCGGCGCCGCGCTGGCGGCAACGGGCGCCGAAGGCGCGGAAGCCGCGGCGGGTCGCACGACAGGATTGCCCGGTCGCCCGGGCAAGAGGGTGTCAGCAGCCGGAACGAGGGGGGAGAACGTGCCGAGTCCAAGCATCAATGCGGCCGCGCCGACGCTGCGGGCACCGACCGTGACGAGTGTCGTCCCGAACGATCGTCCCACGGTCCCGCGCGACATTCCGAGCATCCGTTCTCCCTTTGGCCTGGTCTCTGAAGATACGCAGCCAATCGGGCCCTGCGGACCGAGAGCACCGACCGGACCGGCAACGACGGTCTCGCGCCGAAGTCCCGCTGCGACATCACACGATGAGCCATCTTAGCGCGGATTGCGAAGGGATTCGCATGAATTTTGCATTGGCGAATCGTGTCTCGCGTGCGCAACGCATGAGCCCTCCGGCGCGCACGTCACGCGCGCTGATGACGCGCCTGTCGTCGATCACGCGCCAGGCGGAGGGCCGCCGCGTAGCCGGCCGGATCGAAGCGCCAGGTCAGCGCGATCAGCGTCATGTTGACGACGATGAGTCCGGCCCACGACGGCAGGAAGCTGCCCGTCGCGGCGAGCACGGCACCGGCCGCGAACGGCGCAATTGCCGCGATGCAAAAACCCACGCCCTGCATGAAGGCCGCAAGCGCGGCGGCGTGACGCGGCTGTGTGTGATGATCGAGGGCCAGCACGAGTCCCAGCGAGAAGGTCCCCCCCAGGCCGAAGCCAATGCCGCCGACCCATGCCCACGGGGCGAGGTCGGGCGCACAGGCCAGACCGGCGAGTCCGGCCAGGGTGGCCGCCAGTGCCAGAGTGAGCCAGCGGCGCCGGTCGACGTTGCGGCGCGCGAGCCACGGCAGCATGAGGGCGGCCACGACCTGGCACGCGGTCAGGCCCGCGAGCAGGGCGCCGCTTCGCGTCGCGCTCATGCCATGCTGCTGGTAGAACGGCGGCAGCCAGGCCACCATGGTCGTGTAGGTGCAGTTGATGAGGCCGAAGTAGACGGCGAGCGTCCACGCCCGGTGGTTGCACAGCAGGTGCAACATGGACGGCGCTTCATCCGCAAACGACGTCGCGCGCTCGCCGACCGCTTCATTCGCGGGGCGCGATTCCACGGCAATGGCGGCCCGCGCGCCGCCTGTGGCCGGCGACGCCGACAACGGCGCGCGCGACCACGCGAGCGCCGCCGCCAGCACGACCGGCAGCCACATGCCGAGTCCGATGCGCCAGTCGCCGGCCCCGGAGGCCGCCCAGGGACTGAGCGCCGCCCCGAGTCCCCCGCCCCCCATGAGCGCGGCGGAATACAAGCCCATCATCGCGCTCATGCGCGCGGCACCATAGTTCGCCTTGACCACGCCGGGCAGCAATGCCTGGACGATGGCAATGCCAACGCCCGACGCAAGCGCGGTGGCGATCATGGTCACGGTATCGTCGGCGACGAAGCGCACGCCACAGGCAAGCGCCAGCGCCGCCAGGCCGAGCAGCACGCCGCGACGCTCGCCGAAACGCCGCGTCAGCCCGCCGGCCGCGAACGCCCCCGCGCCCATGGCCAGCACGGGCAGCGACGTCAGCAACGCCGCCACCGGATAGGTCATGCCCGTGGCGGAGCGAATTTGCGGCAACAAGGGACTGATGGACGTGAGCGTCGGGCGCAGCGTGAGGCCCACCGCGACGATGACCAGCCAGAGGGTCATACCGCAACGCCCTCGCTGACGACGACGCGTCCGTTGGCCACTACCCAGCGACGCGGCGCGCGCGTGACGATGGCTTGCGCCGCATTGACGGCGTCGACGAGCACCAGATCGGCTCGCGCGCCCACGTGCAGACCGTAGTCGTCGAACCAGCAGGTGCGCGCGCCCTGGTGCGTCACGCAATCGAGCGCCATCTCGAGCTCGTCGTCGCGTCGCAGGTTGTAACGCAATCCGATCATCATGGCGCGCTCGAGCATGTCGGGCACGCCATACGGTGTCCAGGTGTCGCGAATGCCGTCGTTGCCGCCCGCGAGCGGCACCCCGGCGCGACGGCACGCCATGAGCGGCGGCACGACGCGTGACGGTGGCGCCGTGGTGATCAGTGCCACACCGGCATCCGCCAGCCGGGCCAGCACGGCATCGGCCCGCGCCGTATCCAGTTCCCCCAGACAAAACGCATGCGAGACCACCACCCTGCCCTGCATGCCAAGCGCCGCAATGCGCTCGAGCATCAGTTCGAATGTGAAGACGCCCATCTCGCCCGGTTCATGCAGGTGCATGTCGATGGGACATCCGTGTTTGTCCGCGAGCGCGAACATGGCGTCGAGCGAGGCTTTCGGATCGCGGTCGATGGCGCACGGATCGAGCCAGCCGAGCACGTCGGCGCCACGTGCAAGCGCCGCGTCGAGCAAGGCCACGGTGCCCTCGCGATCGAGCACGCCCGACTGCGGAAACGCCACGATCTGCATGTCGAGCGTGTCGGCCAGTGTCTCGCGCGTGGCGAGCACCCCTTCGAGATGGCGCAGACCGGCATCGGTGTCGATGTCGACGTGCGTGCGCAGGCGCGTGGTGCCGGCGGCGAGAAACGCGCGACCGAGCGCCAGCGATGCCGCGCCCGCGTCGTGGCCACTCTCGGCACGCCAGCGACGCTCGTTGTCGATCCGGTCGATGAGCCGCGAGCCGCATTCATTGACGTACCAGGGCATCCCCCACACGGTCTTGTCCAGATGCGTGTGCGACTCCACGAGCCCCGGCAGCAACAACGCGCCGCGCGCATCGATGCGCGTGACGCCATCTGCCGCCAGAGGCGAAGCCGACGGAGCCGACGGAGGCGACACCGGGGGTAGCGATGCCCCGATGGCCGCGATCCGTCCGTCCTCGACGCGCACGTCCACCGGCGTCCCGTCGAGCGCGCGTGCGTTGCGAATGTCCAGTATTGTCATGCCTTCCTCAGGTTGATTTCCCCGGCGACGTTGCGCGAACGCGTGAGCAGACTCACCGCCACGAACGTCACCCCGTTCACCGCCAGCGCCACCAGCCCCATGTTGATCGATGCGACCGTCGCCGAAGCGTTCGGCATCAGCGTGTGCAGGTTGACGTCGAAGCCGACCGCCGCGGCCAGCACGACAGCCCCGGCGCCAATGCCGGCGAATGCGCCGTACTTGTTGCCAAACGGACGCGGCAGCAGGCTTGCCACGAATGACGGGAACAGCTGCGTGAGCAGGCTCGACGCGAACAGCGCCAGCGCCACGAAGGTCGCGCCGCCGCGCAGCACGAAGAACACCGCAACCAGCCCGAACACCGGCAGCACGCGCTTGGCAAGCTTGCCGACCGCAGCTTCGCTCGCGTCGGGAGCGAAGCCGTCGCGATAGATGTTCTTGGCGATCAGCGTCGAGGCGTTGAGCAGGATCATCGAACCCGGCACGAGCGCGGTCAACACCCCCACGCCGCCGATCACACCCACGAACCACGGCGAGAACGTCTGCTTGACGATACGCAGCAGCGCCAGATCCGAGTCCGCGCCGGTGAGCCCCGGCACTTGCAGAATCGCGGCAAAGCCGACGAAGAACATGAACGCAATGACCATCTGGTAGAGCGGCATCAGGATCGTGTTCTTGCGCACCGCATTTTCCGTCTTGGCCGCATACACCGAGGTGAACACGTACGGATACAGGTAGTAGCCGAGCGACGTCAGCAGAATCGTCGAGTTGTACCAGGACAGCGTGAGGCCACTCGTGGGCAGTTGCAGGAAGCCAGGTCGCGCGGCCTCGATGCGGTCGAACATCTCGCCGAATCCTCCGAAGTAGTGCAGCGGCAGATAAATGCCGAGGAACACCGCGATCGCGAGAATCAGAACGTCCTTGTAAATGGCAATGCTCGCGGAGCCGTGAATGCCCGAGACGGTGATGTAGAGCACCATCGCGATCGCACCACACCAGATCGCCACGGCAGGTGAGATGCTGCCATACGACGCCTCGGACACGATGATGCCCAGGCCACGCAGTTGAATGATCAGCAACGCACTCATGCCCAGCACGGCCACCACCGAGACAACCACACCGAGCGCACGCGAGCGGTACGCCGTGGCGAAGAAGTCGGAGAACGACACGCAATGGTGTCGCGTGGCATGACGCCACGCCGCCGGCAGCATCCAGTACCCCAGCAGATAGGCCAGCGCGCCGTAGGCCAGGATGTAGAACGCGGGCGGCCCCTTGCTGTAGGCCCACCCGCTCGCGCCGAGGAACGTGAACGTCGAGAACGCCTCGCCCGCCATCAACAGGAACACGAGCAGCGTTCCGAAGCCCCGGCCACCGACGGCCCACTGCTCCAGACTCATGGTGCGCCCGCGCCGCGCACGAATGCCCACGAACAGGGCGAAGGCAAGAAACGCCGCAATGACGGCCAGCGCGGCATTCATGACGTCGCTCCGTCGCGCCTGGCACAAGCGTCGGGCGCCACACCGTCGCCCACCCCCGGATTGCGCCCGGCATCGCGCGATCCGTCGAAGCGGAACATCACGACCATGACGGCCGAGGTGAGCAGCAGCCAGACGATGTTCCACGTCATCAGGAACGGCAGCCCGGCGAGCCGGGTGCCCAGATGCTCGGCGAGCCAACCGCCGCTATAGAAGGCCGCGATGGGAAGCGCGGCCAGGCAATGTACAGGTTTCATGACGTCTCCAGACCCAACAGGAATCGAACGACCGCCGCAATGGCGTGTCCCGATGGCTTGCCCGCTTCGTGGCTGGCGAGTGACGACGAATTGCCATATCATCAACCAAACACCACAAAATGGTTAACCATTTTTGTTGACCATTATCGGCAACGAATTGCCGAAATGCAAGGTCGCGGTGTTGGAGTGCGGGTTTGCGATAGGGGCCGAAGGCGCATGGCAGGGGCGCGGCGGCGTGCGCGACAAACGTACGCGGGCGGTGTCGGCACCGGTTGGCGCCCCGTCACGGGGCGTCGGCACGGGATCGCCGTCCTGGGGCGGTGGCGCGAGCGTGGGGACAGGTACAATTCGCCGACACCGACGCGAAGCGCGTCGTCCCCATGCCCTCGCGGATGAAGGAGAAGAGGCTTGAGCCGCAATGCAGCACCGGCGTCGCCACGCGACGCGTCCCCTGGTGAGTCCCGAGGTGCATCGCACGTCGATGCGCCGCCCGCTGCTGCCGACGATCCCGCATCGAAGCTCGAAGGCGCGTCGGCGGGTACGGGGCAGCCCATCGAGGCGCGCGTCTATCAGGCCATCTCGCAAGCCTTGCTCTCCGGCAAGCTGCGGCCCGGCATGCCGCTGCGCGAGCGCAACCTGGCGCAGGCTTTCGACTGCACGCGCGGTGCGGTGCGCAAGGTGCTCGCGCGGCTCGGCTTCGAGGGCAAGCTGGTGCTCGAGCCCAATCGCGGTGCGTTCGTTCCGCAGCCGTCGCTCGACGACATCCGCCAGACCTATCGCGCCCGCCGCGTGCTCGAAACCGGCGTGATCGCGAGTATCTGCACGCGACTGAGCGCCGGCCAGCTGGCCGAACTCGACGCGCATGTGGCCACCGAGGCCCGCTCGCATGCCGACGGCACGCACGAGCGCTCGATACGCCTTGCGGGCGAGTTTCATCTGAAGTTGATCGGTATGGCCGACAGCGCCGAACTCGATGTCTTCGCGCGCCAGCTCGTGGCGAAAACGGAGCTTTACAAGGCGCTGTACGACCCGGCGGAGTTCATCCACTGCGCGCCCACGGAGCACGCACAACTGGTGGACCAGTTGCGCAATGGCGAGACCGAGGCCGCGATCGCCCTCGCGACCGCTCACCTCGACGAGCTCGAGGCCCGCGTGCTCACGCGCGCGGCAGCGGCGGAGACGCCCGACTTCCGCGCGATTTTCGCCGAAGCCTTCGCCGACGCGGCCCGCTGAGGCCGACGGCGGTCCACCGGGACCGGCCAAGCCGGCAGCGTCGGGCCGGATCGCCGGGATCGGCCCAATCGTCCCAATCCGCCCAATCGGGCGAACTGGGCGAACTGGCCGAACTGGGGGAATCTGGACGAGATGGCATCGTCCGTCGCGCGTCAAGCCGCGCGGCAATCCCACCACGGACGAGGGGGTTCGCGTGGCGCACACCCTTCAATGGGGGTATATTGCGCCTGTTTGCGACAGGCCTCAGGCCCGCCATTTCCTCCCCCCGCACGATGCACGAAGGCAAGAAGCCCGAAGGAAGCCCATGTCCCATCTGGTAGTCCACGGCGGCCAGCCGCTACGCGGCCGCATTACCCCCTCAGCCAACAAGAACGCCGTTCTCCCGGTACTTTGCGCCACCCTGCTCACCGATCAGCCGGTTCGCCTCATCGGCGTGCCGGAGATCACCGACGTGCGCAAGATCCTCGACATCTTTCGTCAGCTGGGCAGCGACGTGAATGTCGATTTCGACGCGGGCACGCTCGACGTCCACCACAAGCACACCCGGTTCGACCCGCGCACCGACCATCTGCCGGAAGAGATGCGCTCGTCGATCATGCTCGTGCCGCCGCTGCTCGCGCGCTTCGGCGTGGCGCGCATCGAGGACAACATCAAGGGCTGCACGCTCGGCGTGCGCGAGATCGATCCGCATATCGAAGTGCTGCGCCACTTCGGCGGCCGCGTGGAGCGCACCGAAGGCTCGCTGCTCATCCATGCGGACGAGGCGCGCCCGGCCATCCATCACTGGCTCGACTATGCGTCGGTGACCACCACCGAGAACTTCGTGCTGTGCGCGGCCACCGCCAACGGCCGCTCGCAGTTGAACAACGCGGCGTCCGAGCCGCACGTACAGGAATTCTGCCGTTTCATGCAGATGCTGGGCGTGCCCATCGAAGGCGTGGGAACGTCCCAACTCGCCATCGAAGGCGTGGAGCGCTTCGGCGGCGGCGAATTCCGTTTCGCCGAGGACTTCCACGAGATCACCACGTTCCTGGCGCTCGGCGCCATCACCGGCGGCGAAATCACGGTCAAGAACACGGCGCCCGAACAGTTTCCGCTCATCGACCGTACGTTTGCGAAGTTCGGCATCAAGGTCGAACATCGCGACGGCTGGTCCACGGCAACCGCCCAGGGCAAGCTGAAGGTACAAACGCCGTTCACGCAGAACATTCTGACAAAGGTCGAAGCCGCGCCCTGGCCGTATTTCCCGGTCGACCTGTTGCCTATCTTCATCGCGCTGGGCGTCAAGGCCGAAGGCAGCGCCATGTTCTGGAACAAGGTGTACGACGGTGCGATGGGCTGGTCGACGGAACTCTCGAAGTTCGGCGCGCACGTGTTCCAGTCGGACCCGCATCGCCTGATCACTTTCGGCGGGGTACCGCTTTCGCCCGCCGTGGTGGAGAGCCCGTACATCATCCGCGTGGCGATTGCGTTGCTGATGGTCGCGGCAAGCATCGACGGGCATTCGACGATCAAGAACGCCGATCCGATCCGCCGTGCGCATCCGCGCTTCGTGGAAAACCTTTGCTCCGTCGGCGCCGACGTCGTGTGGACACCCACGGAATGAGCGCAGCGCCCGCCGGCCTCCCCCGCGGGGGGGCCGGGCCCGCCGCGTAGGCTTTGCCGCCGGCGGACACCCCCCCGATCGCCCGCACGCCGGTCCTCGCTCCGACGAACCCGACGCCCGACAATACCCGAGCGCTTCCCGCCTGAAATCCCCGTACCTTTGCCCGACGGCACGTGTCGTTTGCGCGACGGAAAAATATTTCTCGCGGGTCGGATTTCGCGCGCAACCGCCGCGGCGCAACGCGGCGAATGTGAAAGAATGGCGACCATCATGAGCGCTCGTCCC
>OFTX01001056.1_pt1 | contig 10929 bp, 10 predicted proteins | sample 1775051 | NCBI WGS metagenome assembly OFTX01 (sample SAMN08195772, study PRJEB24354) | sludge metagenome | isolation source: sludge from phenol fed wastewater aerobic bioreactor A | place: India: Nagpur | collected 2016-09-15
AATATCCTTTATCAAATCTTTATTAATCGGCAGATTTTTATTAAATCTGGCTAAAAAAAATTGCTGATGAAACGATGTTCATCAGCAATTGGTATTATAACTTAAAAATTAATTACACAAGGCCTTTTGCACTTAAATATCTTTCCGCATCTAATGCGGCCATACAACCACTACCGGCTGCAGTAACTGCCTGCCTGTATATTTTATCCTGTACATCGCCTGCTGCAAAAATACCCTCTAAATTGGTTTTTGAAGTACCTGGAAGGGTTTTAATATAACCGGTTTCGTCCATATCCAGCCACTCTTTAAAAATATCACTGTTGGGTTGATGACCTATTGCTACAAAAAAGCCGCTAACAGGTATCTCTGTAATAGAATCATTAATCACATTCTTTATTTTTACAGCCGTTACTTTATTCTCTCCCACCACCTCACTTGTTTCACTGTTCCAGTAAATCTTAATATTAGCTGTATTCAATACCCTGTCCTGCATTACTTTGCTGGCACGCATTTGTCCTTTCCGAACAATCATATGTACAGTGGTGCATAATTTAGAAAGATACAATGCCTCTTCGGCAGCCGTATCACCCGCGCCTACAATAGCTACCTCTTTTCCTTTAAAAAAGAAACCATCGCATACGGCACAGGCACTAACACCAAAGCCATTTAATCTTTGTTCACTGGGCAACCCTAACCATTTTGCCGATGCTCCTGTACTAATAATTACGGCATCTGCGGCAATCCATTTCTCTTCATCAATTTGCACTTTATAAGGTTGTTCGCTAAAATCTACTTTAGTGGCCAAACCATACCGTATATCTGCCCCCATTCTGGCAGCCTGTTTTTCAAAATGAACCATCATTTCAGGCCCCTGTATACCTTCGGGGTAACCGGGATAATTTTCTACTTCAGTTGTAATGGTTAATTGCCCGCCCGGTTGAATACCCTGGTACAATACCGGTTTCATATTAGCTCTGGCTGCATAAATAGCAGCAGTATATCCGGCTGGCCCACTCCCGATAATTAATACATGAACTTTTTCTGATACTACTATACTCATCGTTTAAATTTAAAAGACAAAAATATCGCTAAACAACACTTTGTGTATATGCTTTTACACATGTTTATTTCGTTTGTGGAAAATATACTTTAATCAGGTGAATAACAATAGGATTTCATTTCGAATACAACAAAAGCATTTAACTATTTGTGTAGACAACCATTTAAAAATATTGGCATTACAGGAAAGGAAAATATGGTTTACCAGAATTGGCTGTTAGCAATGTGTGTACAGTAACAATTCGGTAACAAGGTAATCATAATTCTATAACTATTTGATAGCAGTTTGTACATCTATAAAGAAACAGACTGGAATATTTTTGAGATATCTCCTTCTAAATTCTCTATCTAACTTATGAAAGTAAACACTCTTAATTTTCCAAGCGTTTTCGAACCCTCATATGGCAATACAGAAAATACTGCAAATGACCTTATAACAGGAATTAAAATCAGGAACAATAATACCTGGTATGTAATTGGTGAGCTGGCTAAAAGAGATGGCCTTAACCCGCAGCGAATTGTAAATGCCTCTCCCGATGAAAGGGATTATGAATTATTATTTAAAGCGGCATTGCTTGGATTAATGGATAAAGTAGACCAGCCCATTACATTAACATTGGGCCTGCCTTTCTCTACATTCAACATATACAGGCAGTCACTCTCAAAATTTTTGGAAAAGAAGTTCTTTTCTATAGAATACAATACGGAAACCTTCTCTTTAAACGGTTCTTCAAGAAGAACCAATTTTGAAGTTGGTCAATTTGATATTATTCCGGAACTGGTAGGCGGAGTTATTGGTATTAAAAGAATGTATTCAAGTCAGCAACCAAAAAACTTTGTTGTTATTAGTCTTGGTTACGGTACTGCAGAAGGTGGAATGGCAACAGACGATGGGCTTATACAAAGAACCTGCTTCAGCACACACGGTATACGGTATGTTGTAAACGGCCTTCAGAGAGAATTAAATAAGTTACATTACCTGGAATTAAAAAATGAATTCCAGATCAACGACTCCCTCATGAAGGGCGTGATGATAGCCAATAGAAAGAAGATTGAGTTAAGGGAACTAAGAAAAGATATTCTTACACAATATTACAAACAGGTAATATCACCATCTATTAAAAACCATATTTCAGATAGGGATTTTGAAAAATGTGAATGTATATATTTAATAGGCGGAGGTGTTTTTTATGATGATCTGCGAGAGGCTTTTTATGAAGAGTTTAAAGATTTTATGAAAGTGGAAGCGGTTATAGATTCGCAGAATGTGGCTAGTATTGGTTATTTATATAACTCATATGCGCTCTCGTCAACACATTCCAAGGGCTGTGTGGGTATAGATTTAGGTAATTCATCAACAATAATCTCTTATTTCAGTGCTTAAGAACAATTCATTTTCCCTGGCCAGGCTCTATTCTCAATTAGGCAGAAAAATGCCCGACATTCATGTCTTTTTTGTTCCCGAAGGAATGAAAATAACGGGTGATATTGATGGCGAATGTAAAGGGAGGATTGATGGGGCATTCAACGGAAAAATACATATTTCCGACAAACTCATTATTGGCAAAACAGGGTTTATCAATGGCTATATCTTCGCCTCTGAGATTATGGTTTTTGGTGCTATTGAAGGTGAAATTTACTGCAAGGGAAAGGTAAGCATTATGAATGGTGCGGTTATTAATGGCGATGTATATGCCAATAATTTTTTAGTTGAGGAAAAGTCTGTGGTAGATGGCAGTTTAAAAAAGCAAAATATTGATGAACTGGCTAAAATATTTGCTGCCAAATACAAACATTTAGGCATTAATACACAGTATGATCATGAATCTGTACAAGATGGAGAACTACTACTTTCTGTTCCCCATGCAATTAAACCAATACCCAATAGTGTAACCGAAACAGAAAGTTCCAAGCCCATAGCCAATACGTCAGCAGCAAAGTTTCAAAGAGTAAATAACAGGTGGTTTTAAACAGTTAGCATATTATTATTACCCTATTGCTTTATAGCGGTTATTTCGTTTAAGGATATAAAAAAGCCCTCTGAAAATTTACAGAGGGCTTTTTTCAACTTTACCTTTAATACCTTACTAACCTAAATATGCTTTTAAAGCGTTGCTATATCTCGCTTTTTGCAAACGCTTAATAGCCCTTTCTTTAATTTGACGGATACGTTCTTTGGTAAGATCGTATTTTTGCCCGATTTGTTCAATGGTAACACCGTTCTCTCCATCTAATCCAAAATAAGCATTAACAATTTCTGCCTCTCTTGGGCTTAAGGATTTTAATACACGGCGGATTTCTTCGCGAAGTGAATCCTTCATCACATCATCATCCGTATCATCACTTCCTTCTAAAAGATCTCCCATTGCTACATCTTCAGCTTCATGTACCGGTGCATCTAAAGAAGTATGGCGTGTATTGCTTTGGAAAATGTTATTAATTTCTGTTTCGCTCATTTCCAAGATTTCGCTCAATTCTTCCGTTGAAGGCTCCCGCTCATGCTCTTGTTCAAAAGCCATGTAAGCTTTATTGGCCTTGTTGTAAGTACCGATTTTATTTTGTGGAAGACGAACTAATCTTCCTTGCTCTGCCAATGCTTGTAAGATAGACTGGCGAATCCACCATACGGCGTAAGAAATAAATTTAAACCCTTTGGTTTCATCAAAGCGTTGTGCCGCCTTTATAAGGCCGAGATTTCCCTCGTTGATGAGATCGCTTAACGATAAACCCTGATGTTGATACTGTTTTGCAACCGATACAACGAAACGCAAGTTAGCTTGCACCAACTTGTCTAACGCCCTCTGATTACCCATTTTGATCTTCTGAGCCAGTGTTGTTTCCTCTTCGGGAGTGATCATCGGAATTTTAGAAATTTCCTGCAGATACTTTTCTACGGCCTGAGAATCTCTGTTGGTAATCTGGGTTGCAATTTTGAGCTGCCTCATGTTTGTTTATTACTGTTGTATTACTGATTAAACGTTTATAGACCTTTAAAGTTGTAAAAAAGTTGCAATAAATTGGTTAAAACTTATCCCCCTTTTACTAAGGCGTGCAAAGTTACAATCTATTAACGGATTATCACAGCTTTTCTTGTATTTATTCGGTAATAAATGGTTCTGTTGGCGTTTACAGTGGATAATTTGTTGGAGAATTAACAATTTTGCACCTTAAAAAAGCCTTTTTCTAAAATCTTATCTTCGCAAACATTATGCAAGCAATTATCGATTTCAGATCAGATACGGTAACCAAACCTACACCGCAAATGCTGGAGGCCATGTATAAGGCTAAAGTTGGAGATGATGTTTTTGGGGAAGATCCTACAGTGAATGCACTGGAAAACCTTGCCGCTGAAATGTTCAATAAAGAAGCAGCCCTATTTTGCGCAAGCGGTACTATGACCAATCAGATTGCCATTAAAGCCCATACACAACCGGGAGATGAAGTGATATGCGATAAATTATCGCATGTGTACCAGTACGAAGGCGGTGGCATTGCAGTTAATAGTGGATGCTCTGTACGTTTGCTTGAAGGCAACAGAGGCCGAATCAATGCAGATCAGGTAAGGGAAGCAATTAACCCCGATGATATTCATAAGCCGATATCTACACTTGTTTCTCTAGAAAATACGGCAAACAGAGGCGGTGGAAGTTGTTATAATTTTGCTGATTTTGAACAAATTAAGTCAGTTTGTTTAGAAAATAAGTTGAAACTGCATTTAGACGGCGCAAGACTGTTTAATGCTATTGTAGCTAATAAAGAGACTACTAAAGAATATGGTTCTGTTTTCGATACTATTTCCATTTGTTTAAGCAAAGGGCTTGGTGCACCGGTTGGCAGTGTTTTAATAGGCAGCAATGCTTTTATAAAAAAATGTAAGAGAATTAGAAAGGTTTTAGGCGGCGGTATGCGGCAAGCAGGCTTTTTAGCCGCTGCCGGAATTTATGCCCTGGAAAACCATATTGACAGGCTGGCTATCGATCATTTTCATGCAAGGCAAATTGCTAATGCACTGCAGCAAAAAGATTTTGCAGGTACCCTCCTGCCGGTGGAAACCAATATTATTATTTGTGAAATAAAGGGCAGGTTTACAGCAAAAGAATTTGCCGATAAAATGAAAGAGATGGGTATTTTAATAATTGCTATCTCTCCCACACAGGTGCGAATGGTTTTACACCTTGATATTACTCCGGAAATGGTTCATAAAACCATTGATACAATCTCTCAACTCTAAATTATACATGCTTAGATGTTACCTAAAATTAACCCTACCAATACACAGGCCTGGATATTGTTAAAGAAACATTTTGAAGAAGAAATGAGCAGAAAACACATGAAAGATATGTTTGCTGCCGATGAAAAAAGATTTGAGAAATTTTCTCTTTCGTTTAACGATATTTTATTCGACTATTCTAAAAATATCATTAACCAGAAAACACTGCAACTTTTAAATCAGTTGGCAGAAGAATGCGGGCTTAAAGAAGCCATTCACTCAATGTTTGCAGGTATAAAAATCAATGAAACAGAGAACAGGTCTGTATTGCATGTAGCTTTAAGAAATTTTTCCGATTCAGCTATTCTTGTCGATGGAAAAGATGCGATGCCTTTAGTGAAGAAAGTTTTGAAACACATGAAATCTTTCTGCGAACAAATTCATTCCGGCAACTGGAAGGGTTATACCGGAAAGCCTATTAAATATATTGTAAACATAGGTATTGGTGGCAGCGACCTGGGGCCTGTAATGGTTACAGAAGCCCTGAAACCTTATTGGGTAGAGGGCATTCAATCTTTTTTAGTAAGCAATGTAGATGGTACTCATATTGCAGAAACTTTAAAAAAGGTAGATGCGGAAGAAACACTTTTCTTAATTGCCTCCAAAACATTTACCACACAAGAAACCATGACCAATGCGCATACCGCAAGAAAATGGTTTTTAGAATACGCAAAAGAAGAACAGTATATAGCAAAACATTTTGTAGCCTTAAGCACCAATGAAAAGGAAGTGGTAAGCTTTGGTATTGATAAAGCCAATATGTTTGAATTTTGGGATTGGGTTGGCGGAAGATATAGTTTGTGGAGCGCTATTGGATTGTCTATTGCTCTTACAATCGGCTTCAGCAATTTTGAAAAACTATTGAAAGGTGCATTTGCAGTTGATGAACATTTTAAAACAGAGAAATTTGAGAAAAATATTCCAGTTTTAATGGCATTAATAGGCATATGGTATACCAATTTTTTTGGTGCACAAAGTGAAGCAATATTGCCTTACGATCAATACTTACACAGGTTTGCGGCTTATTTTCAACAAGGGAATATGGAAAGCAATGGTAAGAGTGTTGACAGAAATGGTAATCTCGTTAGTTATAAAACAGGTCCGGTTATTTGGGGAGAACCGGGAACAAATGGGCAACATGCTTTTTACCAATTGATACATCAGGGAACTTTATTAATTCCCTGCGATTTTATTGCACCGGCTATTAGTCATAATCCTATTGGTGATCATCATGTAAAACTGTTATCAAACTTTTTTGCACAAACCGAAGCATTGATGAATGGCAAAACCGATAAAGTTGTAAAAGAAGAATTTATTAAAGCAGGCAAGAAAGAAGAAGAGTTTAAGAAATTAATTCCATTCAAGGTATTTGAAGGAAATAAGCCAACCAATTCTTTTCTTGTTAAACAAATCACCCCTGAAACTTTAGGGAGTTTAATTGCGTTATATGAACATAAAATCTTTGTTCAGGGTACTATTTGGAACATTTTCAGTTTCGATCAATGGGGGGTTGAATTAGGCAAGCAACTTGCTACCAATATTTTACCCGAATTGCAAAGTCCTGACAAAATAACTACCCACGATTCTTCTACGAACGGGCTGATCAATGCTTTTAAACAAATGCAAAATGCTTGATAAAATCATCATACGGAACATCCAAGAAAAAGACAATCCTTATATCGCCAAAATCATTCGTACTGCTTTAGAAGAATTTGGAGCCAATAAGCCCGGCACGGTTTATTTTGATGATACAACAGATCATTTATACGAGCTATTCCATTCAAACCCTAAAAGCCATTATTTTATCGCTGAATTAAATGGTGAAATCGTAGGTGGGGGCGGTATATTTCCTACCCTTAATTTGCCGGAAGACACTTGTGAACTGGTGAAAATGTATTTAACCAAAGCCACCCGTGGTATGGGATTGGGGAAAAAACTAATTGAAAAGTGCTTATTTAAAGCTAAGGAAAACGGATACCGAAAAGTTTACCTTGAAACAATGCCTGAATTAAAACAAGCAGTAACGGTATATGAAAAATTAGGTTTCCAGTACCTGCCATGTGCTATGGGTAACAGCGGGCATAACGGATGCGATTTGTGGATGCTAAAAGACCTGAATTAATATTTGTAAACACGCCTGTAGCCACCGTACGGAGTACTTGCTCCACTATTGTTAATACGGAAAGAAACGGTTATTTGAAAGCTGTAATAAACATCATTATGCTTAGGATCGCCTCTCGAACGGAGAATATTGTACCCCGGATCTTCCGAATAGTTGGCCCTATAACTTAATTCAGCAGCTTTATTTTGCCCGTTTTGCCTGAATATTGCGGGATCTACATATTTAGAGCTACTCACATCGTCTAAATAATCCGTAAAAAGATAACGTGTACACATTTCTAAGCCTATGGCAAGATTATCGGAAGGTTCATACCGAATACCTATCCCGATTGGTATATTGATCTGTGTTCTTTTATATATAGAAGGAATACCTCCCAGCCTGGATTTAACGGAATCCGGCAAGTATTGACCTTCCGTACCAATATCGTGTAAATAAATTTTATTCCCCGAACTATCTATGGTAGTTGGGTTAAAATGAAAAACACCGAAACCTGTAAAAAAATAAGGCACAATGGCATAAATATCCCTGTTCACAAAATCGTATTCAAGTTTGGGCGATATTTCCCAAACACTGGACTTAAAATTCAGGTTTCTTGCTCTTATATCTGGCCTGTTAGAATATTTATCATCACCACTTACTCCAAGTAATGTAAAATCTAACCTTGCCCTTAATTTGGTACTCAGGTCGTATTTAGCGCCAATACTAAATGCCAGGTGGCTTTGCTGAAGGGACAAGAAATTGGTATTCTGCATCAAATCGCCAAAATATTTAGAATACCCCAAACCTGTGCTTATAGCCAATGGAGCATCCTGCCCGAACAGGGTTTTTCCCCCGGTACCAATCAGTACGAACGTTAAAACAAGAAGTTTACGCATGCACATAGTATCTGCAAAATATTAAAATTAATGAAACCAACAAAAACAGGAATGCAAATAAGACCGTAAAAAAATGAAATTTGTTGCTTTAATGGGGATGAATTGTTGTGAATACAGATTTCATCATCAAAAATTAATGTTAAGTTCAAATATTTTTACCACCCTCCTTTTTATGCTCATAAAAGAATATCTGCCTGTTTTCTTTTTCTGTTTACAGCACTAAAGGTACAAAACCTGCAAAATAATAATTACCGGTTCAAGATTTTGCAAGAGTCATTAACAACCACAAAACCATGCAGGTATTGGATATAAGAACTTTTTACGGAATACCAATCTAAGCCTATATAAGCAAGGTAAATTTGTTTGGGGAAAACAAGGCATCGTTGCAGCCAAAGAAATCTTAAACGCATTATAGCATTCTGCCTTGCAATGTTTTTGCTGCTATGATTAGTTTAATGCTGCCAGCATTTCATTTTTATTATTAAAAATGCCCACCCCATTATAATTTACTTCCCAGGTAACAGGCATAATCTTTTTAAGCATATTGCTGACACCGCATATTTTTTCCTGTGAAAGCTGTATGATTTCGAATGCTGCATCCTTATCTTCCTCTTTTCCTTTTAATTCATATACCAAATGAACCGAGGTGTAGGTAATTGGAGGCAGCTTACTTATTTCGCCGCTTACTTTAACGGTAAAATCATTCAGCTCCCTGCCCTGCTTTCTTAATAATGCTACCACATCCATTCCGGCGCAGCCAGATAGAGCGGTTAATACAAGAGGTTTAGGGATGGTTCCGTTATCTTCTCCTCCTACTCTTTCCGGGGCATCCATAACAATTGTGTGCCCGTTCACTAAAGCGTTGAATTGCATTTTCCCCATCCATTGTGTTTCTACTTCGTGTATCATACAGTAATTCTTTAGATGATTATTTTGAATCCAAAATTATTGGAGCATGCATGTTCAAAATGTAACGAAAGTCACTTTTGCAAATTTTTACGATTAGCAATTATCATCAGATATTGCCTGGCCTCAAATACAAAAGAGCAATCATTTCTGATTGCTCTTTTGTATATAGATTGAATTGTTTTATATGCTTTTTGCAATGCCCATTTCCAACCCTCTTAATTCGGCCAATCCTCTCAAACGTCCAATTGCACTATAGCCGGGATATGTTTTTTTATTCAGGTCATCTAACATCTGGTGTCCATGGTCCGGCCTCATGGGAATACTTCTTTTTTCTTTACGCAATAATTCTACCACTTTCTTCATAACACCATACATATCAGTATCTCCATCTAAATGGTCTGCCTCAAAGAAATCGCCCAATGCATTTCTTTTTGTATTTCTCAGGTGCAGGAAATTGATTCTTTCTCCAAAATGTTCTACCATTTTTACAACATCATTATCGGGCCTGGCGCCTAAAGAGCCCGTGCAAAAGCATAACCCATTTGCTTTTGAATGTATGCAATCAACAATATCCTGCAAATCTTTTTGCGTACTAACAATCCTGGGCAAACCCAAAACAGGGTAAGGCGGATCGTCCGGGTGAATTGCCATTCTTACACCTACTGCTTCTGCCACCGGAATTACTTCGCGTAAGAAAGAAAATAGATTCTGCTTTAGTATAGCAGCATCTATATGATGATAAGTTGCCAAAGCTTCTTTTACCTGTTCAACCGTAAAAGCATCGTCACTGCCGGGCAAACCTAATAAGGCATTTCGTTTCAGCCTTTCTTTCTCTTCGTTGCTCATTTGTGCAAATTTCTCAGTTGCTCTCGTAATTTCTTCTTCAGAATAATCTTTTTCAGCACCCGGTCTCTGTAAAAGAAACATATCGAATGCAACAAAAGCGGCACGGTCAAAAAACAAGGCCCTGCTTTTATCAGGCAATTCATATTCTATATCGGTACGTAACCAATCCAGAATAGGCATAAAATTATAAGTAACAACATAAACACCACAGGAAGCAACGTTTCTCAGGCTTTGTTTATAATTATCAATATATAGTTGAAATTGGCCGGATCTTTTTTTAATATCTTCATGAACGGGTAAACTTTCAATAACACTCCATTGCATACCAGTTGCTTCTATCATTTGTTTACGTTTCATGATTTCTTCAACGGTCCATACATCTCCTACAGGAATATGATGCAATGCTGTTACCACACCTGTGCAACCTGCCTGCCTGATATGCCACAGATCAACGGGGTCGTTTGGGCCATACCAGCGCATTGTTTGTTCTAAAGAATACATTGTTTTTATGATTGATTGTTTATAAATTTTTCTCAATACACCCATTCGCGTTAAAAATAATAACAATAGCAGTACAATGTTGTAAAAATAAAAAGCAGCATATGGAAATATGCCGCTATACACTCTTATTTTAACAAACGAATACGCTTTTTAAAAGGAACAAGAAAAGATTCTTAGAATTATTGTCCTTTTAAAGCCTGTAAAACACCGGAATAAGCCGGTTTACGTTTAAAGGTGCTATCGAATAATAAAGGATAATCCTGCCCTTTGTTATATAACCAACTAGTATTATCATTTACACCCCAAACTGTAATGCCATAACGTTGAGCTGCCGGCACGTTTTTCAT
>OFTX01001061.1_pt1 | contig 10907 bp, 9 predicted proteins | sample 1775051 | NCBI WGS metagenome assembly OFTX01 (sample SAMN08195772, study PRJEB24354) | sludge metagenome | isolation source: sludge from phenol fed wastewater aerobic bioreactor A | place: India: Nagpur | collected 2016-09-15
ATCGTGTTTTCCGCGTACAAAAAAGTTTTCGTCAAGAAATGAATTATTGCTCCGGTAATACTTGTAAAAATCAAGGTTGTTTTCAAAAAACCTTTTTAGCTTTTTCAGTTCTTTTATAAAATATTTTCTGATGCGTTTGGCTCCATAAGGCTTTCTTGTTTCTATCTTATAAATAGCATTGTAGTAAATAAGTTTTGAAACAAGGACAGGTTTTTGATATTTGAAAAACCGTACTTCCTCATCAATATTTTTAAATTCTCTATTTAAGACAAATTGTTTTACGTCAGACAGGCATTTGATTACCGTTTTTATAACTGCTTCAATCCGTTGTATCGGGCAGTCGGTTTCAATTTCTAATTCTTTGATTTCGTTTTCCAACTTAGTTAGCATTTCAACGTAAAATTTATTCATCCCGTTTATTTTAAATTTCTATTAGATACCAGCACATACTATTTTAATTAATTGGAACGAATTCGTGTCGTTACATAGGCTCCCTTGTTTAGTCATCTCCGTTTGCAAGTATTTTTTCCTTCTTGCGCATTGATAATTTTAGAACCAATATGGCTATTGCAGCTAATACAAGTGTAAGAATACCTCCGTACAAAAATTCCTTTTCGGGAAACCGTGTGCCTAAAAAACCAGCTACAGGATAAGCTATTGCCCACCATAAATGGGAAAATGCGAAATGTGCACCATATACTTTGCCTTGGTCTTGGGGTTCTATATTTTCACCTATTAGCGTTTCGGAGGGCATATCAGCCAATGTTTGCCCAATACCCGCCAAAATCCATAAGAACATTAATCCCGTGTACGGAACAAAATTCGCAAGGCTGATAGCTACGCCTATTATAGCAGCACCGCTTATGAGTGATATGCTACGTGTTTTAGTTTTATCCAAGCTACCTAACAAAAATGCTGTAATAGCTGCTCCCACCCCAAATACTGCCATTGTCCATCCGTAATGCTTATCATCCAATTGTAGGGATGTTTTAACCAAGCCGACAGTATTAACCAATACCATAGCTCCTGCAATGGCTGATATAAATTCAATGCTCAATGCAAAACGTACAATCTTATTTGCAAACAATAAGCGAATGCCTTTTATAACTTCGCTCCACGTTTTTTGTGGTGCTGCATCTTCATCGGCATTTACACCTTTTTGCAATGATGTTTTAGGAATGGTTAGAATAAAAAGTATGGCTACAAAAAGCATTGCTCCGTTTATGAAGAATATCTGTTTAGCCCCTAACCATACTGCAAAAACACCTGCCAATGCCGGTCCGAATACACTCAACAACTGAAAGGTTGCCATTGATAAACCATTGGCTTCTCGGTATATTTCTTTATCTACTATTTGTGGAATAATAGCCCTGTATGTTGGCGTGAAGAATGCGGCGAATACATTAAGCGCAAATATCAATCCGTACACTTGCCATTCGGCATTAACGAATGGAAGCATACACACGATTGCCATTCTTGCAATCTGCGTTATCAGCAGTATTTGTTTCCGCTGAAATTTTTCAGATACCACGCCCGCAAAGGGCGAAAAAATGATATAGGCCGTAACCCTTAATGTAAGTGCAGATGCCAAAATAACTGCTGCGTTTTGCGGACTTATTTCATAAGTGAGCAATGCTAATCCCAACCAAGTAAAAGCATCTCCAAAAAGGCTTGCGATTTGGGCAAAATAAAGCTTTGCGAAAGTCCTATCCTGTAATGTTTTAAAAGGTTCTGTAAATATTCTCAATATAGGTATTGTTTTCATTATAATGTTTGTTTGAGTTGCTACCAAAAGCAAGCGATTTAGTTCCTAAATAATTACAATATGTTAATAATATCTACTGTAATACAGCGTACGATTTACCAAAGAATTTTCCTGAAAATGTTCATATTATTACTTTAATGGGTGTGTCCTTTTGATATATCTAAATTTGAGAGAACTACTGATAATATGAGCAATGCCATAAACAGTATTACCCCAATAGCAATCAAGCCATACTTCATCATTTTAGATAGAGGGCTGTTATTTGTACCTCCTTTATTTTTTGTAGGAGGCACAAATTTTTTCCCATTTTTTATTTTCTCACTTCTATTTGCTCTTGATTTCATACAGTAGACTATATGCAGTTATTCTTCCTCTTCGGCATTTTTAATCGCTGAAAGAATGGTATAAGCATTTTTGGTGATTACCGTAAGCTTTCCTGTATTAACTGTTGATGGCAATTGAATAGCTGTGTAGCCCGTTTGCTCTATACCTTTTGAAACTGGTATTAGTTGGAATGTGTGCTTATCTTTTGCCTCACTTATTTGAACGATAATATAGTCTGTTCCCTCTAACTGTACAAGAGCATCGGTTGGAACGGCATTCTGTTGTTCAGCTCCGGTTTCAAGCAACGCCTTTACAAACATTCCTGGCAATAAGCCCTCTCTGTTAGTAAGGTGGCAATGTACAGGTATCATTTTATTATCATCGGCAGCTTGACCAACCAGATACACTTTGGCTGTTCTGTCATACTTGCTTTCGTTGGATAATGAGAACTTAACAGATTGCCCCGGATGGATTTTGCCCAAATCTTTCTCAAAAGAATTTAATGCAAGGTGCAGGTCATTTGTTCCCATAATCTCAAAAAGCACATCCGTAGAAGCAACGTATTTTCCAATGTTTACATTGCTTGCTTTTATATATCCAGCTATGGGAGCATATACGTTCGCTGTTCTTGAAATTTTATTGCTTCTCTTCAAAACCGAACTGCTTATTCCAACTAAAGCCATCTGTTGCTCCAATCCCGAAATTTTGGCTTTCATTACTTTCAGGTCTGAGCTAACCTGCTGGAAAGTTTTAGCAGCATTGATGTCTTCAGCTCTTAGCTGCTGTTGTCTTTTGTATTCTGCTTCCAAATATTCGAGACGACCGATGCTTTCCAAATATTCCTGCTGGATAGAGATAAATTCAGGATTTTCAAGTGTGGCTAATAACTGCCCTTTTTTTACCTGTTGCCCTACCAATAAACCTGCGGTTTTAATGTAACCGCCCAAAGGTGCTGATACAGACGCAACGCTTCCCGGTGCGGCATCTATAACGCCTGTAAGTTTTATAATGTTACTTAGGTTACGGCTTTCGATTGCCCCAGTTTGAATGTCAGATAGCTTAAATTGGTCGTCAGTAAACGTTATGGTTTTAACAGCTTTTGTGGTGCTGTCAGTTGCTACCTGTTCAGTTGCTTGCTTACTTTCTGCATCGCCATCTTTTTTGTCTTTGCAAGAAGATACTGCTATAATTGCAAAGAGCAGTAGTGGCAAATATTTTATTGATGATTTTATCATTGTTTTAAAAATTTTGATTATTTGTTCCCTAAAATGGCTTCTATTGAAATTACTACCTGATTGTATTTGTATAGGTTATCAAGGTATTCTGAATGGATGTTGCTGGATAAAGTTAGGTTCTGCAAATACTGTGTATAGGATATATCACCGCTCCTGAAACTTTTGTCGGAATTTTTGATAATTAAGTCAGCCTGTGGCAAAGCCTCTTCTTTATAATAGCTGAGCGATTTCTGGAATTTGAGATATTCCTGTACAAGCTCTCTTAGTTTACCGTTGAGGTTAATAGCCGTAAGTTCAACTTCTGCCTGCGATTTCTGTTCGCTGATTTTAGAAGCGTTTATTCGCGACTTAAATCCACCTGGAAATAAAGGGATGGCAACACCGACCTGAAAAAAGTTAAACCTATCTTTTCCGGTATAAGTATGGTCAATCCCATTAATGATTTGCTGTCCTTTATAAGTCTGGCTACTAAACCCCAATATAATATCAGGAAGCATTTTACTTTTTTCCAAAGCTGTATTTTTTTGGTTTACAGCAATCTCCTGTTGCAGATAGCTTAACAAAGGATTATCTGTAGGAGAAACACTTTGCTGAGGTAACAGTAATTCCTTTGCTACCAATATTGTATCCGAAATAGCGATGTCTTCCGAAGTATTTAAAAGTGTCTGAAGCAATAGCTTGGCAATTTTTATATCGGCATTCGTCTTTTCTAATTCATTTTGTATTTGCTTTGACTGAACCGATGAAGTAATATTCTCCAAACTGGTTGCTTCTCCCGTTCTGTACCTTGTATTACTTGCTTTGCTTAACTTCACATATATACTATCGAGGTTCAACAAAAGTATTTTTTGTTCTAAAGCATATTGATATTGTATATACGCCAATTTTACACTGCGCACGAGGTCATTTTCTGTTACAGCTTTATAAGCTTCACTACTTTTAATCTTCTCTTGTGCCAGTTTGGACTGGTTGCCATACACTGTTGGGAAGTTTAGCCTTTGCCCGACATTGAGCAGGTTATCCGTTACAGTAGGGTTGCTAACTACACCCTGCGTATATGAAAATTCCGTTTTGGGCATAGTAACACTTCCTTTTTTTAGAGCCTGCTGCAAGTTGATATCATAATCTGCAATCTTAACTTGTCTGTTGTTTTTCAAGGCTTCATCAATGGATTGCTGTAAGGTCAACGTTCTTGTTGGGGTTTGTGCATTGCCAAGTAATGGCAGTAGAAATAGCCCTAAAGCCAAAATTGTCACGGGTACGGTTTTCATTCTCTTCTTTTTAGAGGGTCTCGTAAAATAAATGTATAGCACTGGCAATACAACCAATGTTAAAGCCGTAGCGGTAATTAATCCTCCTATTACCACGGTTGCGAGCGGTCGTTGTACTTCTGCACCTGATGAAGATGATAAAGCCATTGGCAGAAAGCCTAACGAGGCTACAGTTGCCGTCATTAACACAGGTCTTAACCTTACTCGTGTACCAATGCGCACCCGTTCATAAATGTCGGTTATGCCGTCTTTTTCCAGTCGGTTGAACTCAGCAATCAATACAATACCATTCAGTACGGCAACTCCAAAGAGCGCAATAAATCCAACTCCAGCAGATATACTGAAAGGCATATCACGAACAAGCAAAGCGAACACTCCACCAATAGCCGACAAAGGAATGGCTGTGAAAATGAGTAGTCCTTGTTTTATGGAATGGAATGTGAAATATAAAAGCACCAATATAAGCAGTAAAGCTACTGGCAATGCTACGGCAAGCCTTGCATTGGCTTCTTCAAGGTTTTTAAACTGGCCACCATAGGTAACGTAATAGCCCGCAGGCATTTTCACTTTAGCTGATATAATATCCTGAATATCGTTTACTATACTTTTTACATCACGATTACGTACATTAAAGCCCACTGTAATTCGCCTTTTAGCATTATCCCTTTGTATCTGTACAGGCCCTGGCTTAAAGCTGATTTCGGCGACCTCGCTTAAAGGGATTTGTTGCCCATCAGGTGTGCTTACAAACAAGTTCTGCACATCGTTTATATTTACACGGGAAGCGCTGTCTAACCTAACTACCAAATCAAATCGGCGTTCGCCCTCATAAACTAAACCTGCAACCTTGCCCGCAAATCCTGCTGAAATGGCACTGTTTACATCTTCTACGTTCATTCCATATTGACCAATTTTGTCACGGTTAAACTGAATGCTGATTTGTGGCAAGCCAGTTATTTCTTCTACATATAAATCTTCAACTCCATCAACCGACCTAATTTTTTTTCCTACATCAGATGCTAAATCAGAAAGTATATCCAAGTTCTCTCCATAAATCTTTAATACCACGTCTTGTTTTGCCCCGGTAAGCAGTTCATTGAAACGCATTTGTATAGGTTGCTGAAAACTGAATGTGGCATTTGGAATAACAGACAGGGATTGTTGCATTTTTTCAATCAATTCTTCTCTATCTGTTGCGCTTGTCCATTCCTTTTTAGGTTTCAGCACCACTACCATATCTCCAGCTTCAATAGGCATAGGGTCAGTAGGAATTTCACCAGAACCAATTTTATTTACAACCTGTTTCACTTCGGGATAATTCTTTAATAAAATGGTTTGTGCCTTTTGGGAAACATCTATCATTTGATTGATGGAGCTTCCCACGGGAACCCGTGTTTCTACAGCAAAATCACCCTCGTCTAACTGTGGGATAAATTCACCGCCCATTCTGTTGAATGTGATAAGTGTGATGATGAACAGTACAACTGCAATTGATACTACTAAAAGTTTACGCTTCATTGCACCGTTAATAATGGGAGTATAAACTTTCTGTATGGCGTTCATCATCCGGTCTGAAAAATTTTCTTTGTGAGTTGTTTTTTTACTCAACACTAACGCAGACATCATCGGAACATAAGTGAACGACAATAGGAATGCCCCTAAAATGGCAAAAGATACTGTTTGAGCCATAGGCGTGAACATTTTGCCCTCAACGCCGACCAACGCCAATAATGGTAGGTAAACGATAAGGATAATGATTTCACCAAAAGCAGCGGCTGTACGGATTTTGCGTGAGCTTTCATATACCTCTTCGTCCATTTGGTCTTGTGTAAGTTTTTCTACCCCGCCATACCGGGTTTTACTTCCTGTAATGCGGTGCATTACAGCTTCTACAATGATAACCGTTCCATCGACTATAATTCCAAAGTCAATCGCACCGAGGCTCATCAGGTTGCCAGAAACACCAAATAGGTTCATCATACAGATAGCGAAAAGCATAGCCAAAGGAATAACCGATGCTACGACAAGTCCACCTCGAAGATTTCCAAGAAATAAAATCAGTACGAAGACCACAATCAATGCCCCCTCGATGAGATTGGTAGATACTGTAGAAATTGCCCCGTCCACTAATTTTTTACGGTCAAGAAACGGTTCAATTTCAACACCTTTCGGAAGACTTTTTTGTATTTCCGTTATTTTCTCTTTTACATTGGATATAACCTCAGATGAATTAGCTCCCTTCAGCATCATAACGATACCTGTAACCGTTTCACCCTGTCCATTTCTGGTAGCAGCACCGTATCGGGAACCATTGCCAAAACCCACTTCGGCAACATCACGGATGAACACTGGTGCGCCGCCCTCTTTTCTGACAACGATATTTTTAATTTCTTCAACGTTTTTTACCAAGCCCTCGCTACGGATAAAATAAGCATTCGGACCTTTGTCAATATATGCTCCTCCTGTATTTTGGTTGTTTTTTTCCAGTGCGGTGAATATATCAGATATAGCAATGTTTTGACTTGCCAATTTATCAGGGTCAATTGCTATTTGGTATTGCTTCACAAAGCCACCAAAACCGCTTACTTCAGCAACTCCAGGTGTTCCCAACAATTGCCTTTTAATAATCCAATCCTGAATGGTTCTCAACTCGGTGGCATCATACTTATCCTCATAGCCTTTTTTTGGATGAATTACATACTGAAAGATTTCGCCAAGACCTGTTGTTACGGGAGCCATTTCAGGTGTTCCAACCCCCGCTGGAATATTTTTCGAGGCTATTGACAGGCGTTCTTGTACCTGTTGTCTTCCCCAATAAATATCAACCTTTTCATCAAATACAATGGTAACAATGGAAAGCCCAAAACGTGAAAAAGAACGCATATCCTTAATTCCCGGAATGCTGACCATTGTCTGCTCTACGGGAAAGGTTACCAATTGTTCCACTTCTTGTGCCGCCAAAGTAGGCGAAACTGTGATGACCATTACCTGATTATCCGTGATGTCAGGTGTGGCATCTATGGGAAGTTTGGTAAGAGAGTATGTACCCCAGCATATCAATGCCAAGGTAAATAAGCCTATTACCAACTTATTCTTAATTGAAAAATGAATGATTTTATTTAACATACCATAAATGTTATTAGAGTTTATTGTTTGAGAAGATACTGTCCTTTCAATTTTAGCTTGACAGTAATATTCTCATTGGAATTGTTTTTAAAATACCAGCCCTGTGGTCCTTCGAATGGAGCAATGAAAGAGCCTACTACATTATTAGAATACGCAATGGTGTAGCTTTCAAAGTAATTGCTGTTGTTTTTTACTTCGCCGTGAAAGTCAAAATATAGTTCACCTTTATTGGTAATCCATTCATACTTCAACTGACCATATTTCAACATATTTACTTTATATTCCAATCCCTCGCCTGCCGGAATGACAACACTTACTTCGTCTGTACGTTGCGCCAGTTGAGTGGCTGGTGTTTGATTATCTTCGGCCGATGTTTTTGCTTCGTCCGCTGGTGATCGTACATTTTCCAACTTTAGTACCTTGTGTGGTCCCGAAGCTAACGCTTCCGTACCTGCATCGCCAACATACAGTTTACTAAAGCCAGTTGCTTTGCCAATGCCAAGAGGGTCTATACCATATTCGGCGGGTAATACCGCACTTACAAGAAGTACGGCTGCTATAACTAAAGCAATAATTACCTGCTTTACTATAGATTTTTTATCTAAAATTTGATGTGCAATTTCTGCCATTTTGATATTTGTTAAGAGTTAAAATAACCGACTAACTGATAGCCGAATAATAAAAAGCCTGCCGCCATAAGCAACATATTTGTAACTGTCGAGAATTTTAGAAAACTCGGAGACCTTCTCCAATTGGTTATGATAAATAGTACAAGGGCTAAGGCGATGAACTGCCCTATCTCTACACCGATATTGAAACCAAGCAGGTTAGTCAATAATCCGGTTCGGTCAAAACTTAGTTCCTGTAATTTACTGGCTAAACCGAAACCGTGAAAAAGTCCAAATATTAAGACTGCCGCTTTAGTGTTTGGCTGACGTCCTAAAAACCTTTGAAAGCCTCCCAAATTGTCAAAACCTTTATACACGATAGATAATGCAATGATGGCATCTATCAGATAAGCATTGATTGCCATATCTGCCAATACACCCAACAGTAAGGTAATACTGTGACCAATGGTAAAAAAACTCACATAAAGCAGTACTTCCTTTGGACGATGCAGGAAAAAGATAACGCCTACAAGGAACAGCAAGTGGTCATAGCCTGTAAGCATATGCTTTGCCCCGATATACAGAAAAGGCACGAAAGCTACTCCAGAATTGCCGCTTAAAAATGTTTGGGTATCCTCATCTACTCCGTGAGCATACGCCGCCCCTGAAACCAATATCATCAGGGTTATTGATAGAAAAAATTTGATATACTTCATTTCCGGATTTTTTTGTTAATTGAAAGCATAGCATCGAAGATGTGTATAGGTAATACACACATCTCACGATGTACAGTTTGTAAATCAATTATGCAAACGGATAAGCGTAATCCTAATAAGAATTATTGCTTGTGTCCGTTATTTGTCTATGCTGTCCTGATCAACTTTAGGCTGCGCAACAGATTTATTGGTGCTGTCAGCAGGTGTATGATTACCCGCAGGGTCGTGGGAATGACCGTGAGCCTTGTCAATGCTGTCCTGATTGACTGCCGGAGCTGTTAGTTCCTGTTCTGGATTTGATTGGTCTGAAGAAGATTTTCCGCTGTTATTGCAAGCTGTAAACGCAAGTGCAGCAAATGCCGCTATAATGAATGATTTTTTCATCGTTAAAATAAATTTGATATTAAAAAAGAAATATTTCGCCCGTAGAATTGGACGTAAGTCAAATTTTAACTTTCGGAGAATGAAAGTTAAGCAACGATGAAAGAGGGAGGGCCTCGGAGAGTATATTCGCCGTAGAGCGCCGATTGGTAAATTATATGCCTATCCGGCGGAAAGGAATGTTGCTGATAAGCAACAATATGTTCAATGGGATGGTGATAATCAAAAATTACTGCGTTAAAAGGCTGCGACAATTCCTTTAACACAACTATATCCGCCGTGTCATTGGTGAATGTTATTTGTTCCCCTGTGTGTTGAATGTTGGAAAATAAAGTTCCCAAATCCATACAGTCCCCATCAGCATTATGGGCGTGATGGCTATGAGCAGTAAATTCTTCGTGATGGTGGTGCGAAACAATGCTATGTCCAAGTATAACTACCTGGGCAATAACAAAAAACACTATGGCTAAGTTCTTACGCAACATCCTCGCAAATATATAAAAAAGGTTCGGGATAGACAATAAAGGGTAATAAATTGAAAAATAGACGCTTAAAAGTGCATCGCATTCTTCCTTTACGTCAGTCGGGCGGTTTAATTCCTTCTATATTATCAATCCAATTTACCTTACTGCCGATCGGCTTCCGTTTTGAGATGGCAGTCACCGGTTTTTCAACATAACCAATATACAAAAAGCCCAAAAGCTTATCCGCTCTTTCTAACCCGAAATGGGATTTTGCCTCTTCAAAGTACGTGATACCTGCCGTTGTCCAATAACATCCCAAACCGTAAGCGGTAACAGTTAGGAACATATTCTGGACAGCACAGGCTACGGCTTCTACTTCTTCAATTTCGGGCAGTTTATCCGCCCCGCTCCGCTTCATCCCGATAGAGATAACGTGGGAAGACATTAACGGATATTCAATAAGTTTTTTATACCTGTCCTGTTGGTAACTGTCTGCTGCAAATTCCCTGTAAATACCAGCCTGTAATTGCCCAAAATATTTCAGGCCCCCGCCCGAAAAAACGCAAAATCGCCACGGCTCTGTTTGCTTATGATTGGGCGCTCTGTTTGCATTTTCGAGAATTTGCCAAATGATGGCATCGGGAATGACTTTGCCCTTTGCATACTGATAGGGGTATATGCTCCTGCGGTGCAGGAGAATTTCATTGAACTCTTCAATATTATATCGCTCCTGCATTATCTCAATAATCTTAATCCACTTAAAATAACCAGCACTGTACTGCCTTCATGACCAACAACTCCTTCAGGCAGGCTTATTTTACCCTCACCTATAAAATTGAGCGTAATGAGTGTTAATGCCACTGCTATGGCGAACACGATATTTTGCTTGATAACACTGCTGGCCCTGCGACCAAGATTAATCGCAAATGGAATATTTTCGATATTATCAGCCATCAGGATAATGTCGGCGGTTTCCATTGCAACATCCGTTCCCCCGCTTCCCATTGCAATACCGAC
>OFTX01001062.1_pt1 | contig 10906 bp, 8 predicted proteins | sample 1775051 | NCBI WGS metagenome assembly OFTX01 (sample SAMN08195772, study PRJEB24354) | sludge metagenome | isolation source: sludge from phenol fed wastewater aerobic bioreactor A | place: India: Nagpur | collected 2016-09-15
CCGCACCCGCACTCATGGGAGCCCCCTGATCTGTCTGATGCTCGCGATCACTGTGCGTGATCCACTTCGCGTGATCACTTCGCCGGTGTGCACCAACCGGTGGCGGCGGACGCGTCCTTCTCCAGTTTCTGCTGCGCCGCCTGCACATCGCCGGTGCGCAGGAACTCCTGCAGCTCGCCCCATTCACCCTGGTTCGGCGTGCCGCCGCACGCCGCGGGAGCCTGATCGGACATGTCGAACCGGAAGTTGTCGCCCACGCTGACGATCTGCTTGCCCAGGTTCATCGATGTCTGGTCGGGATACGCGGACGTGTCCAGGTTCTTGTTTGCGGACAGGAATCCGCTGCCCGGGTACGACACCAGCAGCTTGGCCGCCTCCGGCGACGCGAGGTACGCCATGAAGGGTTGCACCGCCTTGTTCGTGGTGAACCCGATGGCGAAGTCACCGGATGCCTCCATCACGGGTGCCGACCCGTCGATGGACGGGAATGGGAAGAACAACGCGGTCTTCCCCACGACGGCCGGGTCCTTGTCGCTCGCGATGGTCGTCGCCACGAAGCTTGCCTCGTACACGATGGCCGAGGTGGGGCTGGACTTGAAGACGTTGTCCACCGATGCCGGGAAGCTCGTCGTCACCGCCTTGGCGGGACTGCCGATGAGTGATTGGTTACCCCAGATCTGCTTGAGCGTGTCGAGCGCCTTCGTGACGGAGGCGTCCGTCCAGGGGATGGCGTGGCAGGTCAGCTCGTCGTACTTCTGGATGCCCGCCGTGCGGATGTACACGTTCTCGAACCAGTCGGTGAGCGTCCAACCATCGCCGCCGCCGACCGAGATCGGAACGGTGACACCAGAATCGCCGATCGTCCCGGCCGTCTTGACCAGATCCGCCCAGGTGGTCGGCGCGGCAGTGACGCCGGCGTTCTTGAACAGGTCGGCGTTGTACCAGACAGTCGACTTGTCGGCGGCGTCCACCGGGACCCCGTAGAGCTTTCCGCCCACGGTCGCGAGCTTCGCCCATTCGCCGGCGAAGTTGTCGGTGACCGCGGCCTGGCCGGTGGTGTCGACCGGTTGCGGCTTGCCGGCGGTCGCGTATTGGTTGATCGATCCCGGCAGCGACACGATAGCGATGTCGGGCGGGGTTCCGCCGTTCACCTGCGCGCCGAGCACGGTGGCCATGCCGCCGCCCGCCGCCGGCGTGTATTTGCCGTGTGCGCCGGTCGCCTTGTTGAAGCTGTCCAGGACGCTCTGGAACGCCGCCTGCTCCGTGCCCGTCCATTGGCCGAGGATCGTGAACGAGGTTCCGGACAGATCCGGCAGTGCCTGCGCGGATCCCGACCCGGTCGATGTCGGTCCGGATGACGCCGTTTGAGATGTGGAGCCGCTGCTCGACGATGATGACCCCGTCGGCGCACTCGACGGCGCACTCGATGATGTCGAGCCCGTGCCGCCCGGGCCGCCGGAGGAACACGCGGCGATCACCATCCCCGCGACCGCGACCGCGGCCAGCAGCCCCGCGTGGCGCCCGGCCCGTCCTGCCTTGGTTGTCATGGGTTTACCTCCTCGTCATACGGCGCCGGCGATCGCCGCGCCGGAATGTGGGTCGAAGAAGTGCAGATGCTCGGTGTCGACGCTCACGCGCATCGGCACGCCGACCGCGGCCGAGCTGCGCGGGGAGAACCGGGCGATGATCGTCGAGCGATCGGAACCGGCCGGGGTGTCGTCGCCTATATCGCCGCCGGCGTCGCGGGCCAATTCGGCGAAATCCTCGTGCTCGACCCGGTGCGGCACGTCCACGGCGAGGTACACCATCAGATCCGAGCCCAGCGGTTCGACGAGATCCGGTGTGGCGGAGATGGTGTGCCCGTCGGCAGCGGGTGCCATCCCGGCGTCGCCCAGATCCTCGGGCCGGATCCCGACGATCAACTCCTGCCCGGCCCATGCGGCGAGCCCAGGTCGGGCCGCCACGGCACTGGCCGGTAGGCGCCATTCCTCCGATGCGATGGTCAGCCGATAGCCGTCCGCGCCGCCGTTCGTCACGGTCGCGGGAAGGAAGTTCATCGCCGGCGAACCGATGAAGCCCGCGACGAACAGGTTCGTCGGGCGATCGTAGAGCTCCTGCGGCGGCGCCATCTGTTGCAGCTCGCCCTTCTTGATGACGGCGACGCGGTGGCCGAGGGTCATGGCCTCGGTCTGGTCGTGCGTCACATACACTGTCGTGACGGCGAGATCGCGCTGCAGGCGGCCGATCTCGGCTCGCATCTGCACCCGAAGCTTCGCGTCCAGATTGGACAGCGGCTCGTCCATCAGGAACGCCTGCGGGTTGCGCACGATGGCCCGGCCCATAGCGACACGCTGGCGTTGACCGCCCGAAAGACTCCGCGGCTTGCGATCCAGGTAGTCCGAGAGCCCGAGCATTGCCGCGGCGGCCTCGACCTTCCGAGTCAGCTCGTCCTTCGGCACCTTGCGCAGGGCGAGCCCGAAGCCGATGTTGTCCCGCACCGACAGGTGCGGGTACAGCGCGTAGGACTGGAACACCATCGCCACATCGCGGTCGCGTGCCGGGACATTATTGACAATCCGGGAACCGATACGGATTTCGCCTTCGGTAATGGACTCCAGGCCGGCGATCATGCGCAGCGCGGTCGTCTTTCCGCAGCCCGACGGCCCGACGAAGACGACGAATTCGCCGTCGTCGATGGACATCGACAGGTCCGTGACCGCGCGCGTGCCATCGTCGTAGACCTTGCCGACGCCGGACAACACAATGCCTGCCAACGGATCTCATCCTCCTCGGATCCGTGGCCTTCCTGGGTCTCGAGCCCTCGATGTGTCGCCGGCGGTGGATGTCCATCGGTGCGGCTACGCATCCCGATGCAACGTGCCCCAATCGGTCACTGATATCCGGTGTAGTCCCGCGAGGCAGGTCGGTGATTCATCCGGCCTACTTTGTTACCAGAATGAAATCTCGCCGTCGGCCGCGTTCGGACACCCGCACCGCGCGTTCGTCACGCTGTGCGATTGCCTAGAATCACGCTCGGTGCCGGAGCCGTTTCTCGTTGGGGACGCGGACGTGGCCCGCGCACCTGTCCCGTCCGTTGTACTAACGCTGCACTCAATGCTGCACCCGAGGCCGCATGCGGTGCTGCACGAGCGATTCGCCCGGAACAGGAAAGGTGACCGATGACGTCATCCGCGCCCGTCGACCCGACCGACGAGGCCGCCGTCGAAGCTGTGGCTGCCGCTGCCGTGGCGGCCATCCAAGGGGCTGCATCGTTGGATGCGCTGGCGGCGGTACGTCGCGACCACGCCGGAGACAAGTCCCCCCTCGCCCTGGCCAATCGGGCGATCGCTGGTCTGGATCCGCACGACAAGGCCGCGGCCGGCCGTCGGGTGGGTGACGCCCGCGCTCGCGTCGGCGCTGCCGCGGCCGAGCGCGAGGCGGTTCTCCGTGCCGAGCGCGATCGGGCGGTCTTGGCGACCGAGCGCATCGACGTGACGCTGCCGACCGACCGTTACCCCACCGGCGGACGGCACCCGATCCGCGCGATCATGGACCGCATCTGCGACGTCTTCACCGCGATGGGCTGGAGCGTGGCCGAAGGCCCGGAGGTCGAGGCCGAATGGCTGAACTTCGACGCGCTCAACTTCCCGCCCGATCACCCTGCGCGCGAAATGCAGGACACGCTGTATGTCGCGTCGCGTACGGACGGATATGACGCCGGATATGACGCTGCTCGGGGCGATGCCGGTTCGCCGACCGCCGCGCGAGCCGGCTCCGGGCTGGTCCTGCGCACCCACACCTCGCCGGTGCAGATCCGGGCGATGCTCGAGCGGACGCCGCCGATCTACGTGATCTGTCCGGGCAGGGTGTTTCGGGACGACGCTCTCGATGCGACCCACACGCCGGTCTTCCACCAGGTGGAGGGGTTGGCGGTCGATCGGGGACTCACCATGGAACATCTCAAGGGGACGCTGGACCACTTGGCGCGCGCCATGTTCGGCCCAGACTCCAAGACCAGGCTCCGGCCGTCGTTCTTCCCGTTCACCGAGCCGAGCGCTGAAATGGACGTCTACTTCCCGGACAAGAAGGGCGGCCCCGGGTGGGTCGAGTGGGGCGGATGCGGCATGGTCGACCCGAACGTGCTCGTCGCCTGCGGGCTGGACCCGGCCGAGTACACGGGTTTCGCCTTCGGCATGGGCATCGAGCGCACCCTGCAGTTCCGCAATTCAGTCCCGGACATGCGGGACATGATCGAAGGCGATGTGCGGTTCACGGCAGCCTTCTCGTCGGAGATCTGAGATGCGCGCACCCTTGGAATGGATCCGCGAGTACGCCGATGTGCCGGCCGGGCTCACGGTCGCCGAGATCGTGGACGCCTACACCCGGGTCGGGCTCGAGGTCGAGGCGGTCCACACGGTGCCGGAGACGGTCGGGGCGCTGATCGTCGGCCGGGTGCTGGAGATCGAGGAACTCACCGAGTTCAAGAAGCCGATCCGGTTCACCCGGGTGGACCTCGGCCCCGGGAACGGGCCGGACGGCGGCGATGCACCCCGCGGCATCATCTGCGGGGCGACGAATTTCGCCGTCGGCGACGCGGTGATCGTCGCCCTCCCGGGCACCGTGCTGCCCGGCGGTTTTGAGATCGCCGCCCGCAAGACCTACGGCCACATCTCCGACGGCATGATCTGCTCGGCGCGTGAACTCGGCATCGGCGAGGATCACGACGGCATCGTGGTCCTCGACCGCGACGCACCGATCGGCAGCGATGCGCGCCCGCTGATCGGCGCGGGTGGCGACAACGGAGCGGTCATCGAGTTCTCGATCACCCCCGACCGGGGCTACGCCCTGTCTATCCGGGGCCTCGCGCGCGAGCTGGCGGCCGCGTTCGACGGGGCGTACACCGATCCCGCGGACCGGCCTTTGCGCGAGGCAAGGCAGGGCCGCGACGTGCAGATCCTCGATACGACCCGTTGCGCGCGGTTCGTCGCCTTGGAGGCGACCGGGGTCGACCCGGCCGCCCCGAGCCCGTGGCGGATCCGGCGCCGCCTCACTGCGGCCGGGATCCGGTCGATCTCGCTCGCCGTCGACGTCACGAACTACGTCATGATCGAGTTCGGTCACCCCCTGCACGCCTTCGACGCCGCCAAGCTCGATGGCGGCATCGTCGTGCGGCGAGCTGCCGCCGGGGAGACGCTGCGCACGCTGGACGGTGTGGACCGCGCCCTGTCCGACGACGACGTCGTCGTCGCCGACCGGGCCAGGGCCCTGTCGATTGCCGGTGTCATGGGTGGTGAGGAGAGCGAGATCTCGCCCACTACCACGGATGTCGTCATCGAAGCGGCGAGCTGGGATCCGCCGTCGATCTCCCGGACGGTGCGCCGCCACCGACTGCCCAGCGAGGCCGCGCGCCGCTACGAGCGGGCCGTGGACCCCGCGATCTCCGCGATCGCCGCCGAGGCGGCGGGCGACCTGCTCGTCCGGTACGGGGGTGGGACGCTCGGCGGGCGGACCGACGCCGGCGCTTCGCCGCAGCCCGCCCCGGTCGCCATGCTCGCGTCGGAGCCCGCGCGCCTGGCCGGCCGGTACTTCTCGCCGGAGACGATCGTGCATCGGCTGACTCAGGTCGGCTGCCGGGTGGTCGACCGGGTGGTGGACCAGGCAGGGGACGGTGCTGCGGACCGTGCCGCGACCGGGGCCGGCCGAGTCTTCGACGTGACGCCGCCGAGCTGGCGCCCGGACCTGACCAGGCCGGCCGATCTCGTCGAGGAGATCGCGCGGCTGGAGGGATACGACTCCATCATCCCGATCCTGCCGGCGGCGCCGGCCGGAACCGGGCTGACTGCGGCACAACGCCGTCGCCGCCGGGTCGCCACCGATCTCGCCGCCGCTGGCCTGACCGAGGTGCTGTCCTTCCCGTTCATAGGCGCCGCCGACCTGGACGCATTCGGCTTCCCGGTCGATGACGTGCGTCGCAGCGCTGTCCGGCTGGCGAATCCGCTGGACGTCGACCGGCCGCTGATGGCCACCACCCTGCTCCCGGCGCTCGCGGCCACCGCGTTGCGGAACCTCTCCCGCGGCGCGCGTGATCTGGCGCTGTTCGAGATCGGCCAGGTCGTGCGCCCGGATCCCGGTGCACCCGCCGCGCCGGCGCTCGGCGTCGACGCGAGACCGGCGGCCGCCGATCTCGAACGACTCTTCGCGGCGGTGCCGTCGCAGCCGATGCACGTGGCGGTCATTGCGACCGGGCGCTGGGAACGCGCCGGGTGGTGGGGTCCCGGGCGCCCGGCGGAGGCCGCCGACGTTTTCGGCCTGGCCCGACGGATCGGCGAGGTCTGCGGTGTCCCGGTGACGCTGGAGAGCGCGGAGTATGCGCCGTGGCATCCGGGGCGCTGCGCGGCGATCCGAGCCGGCGGCGAGATCGTCGGCCACGCCGGTGAGCTGCACCCCGCAGTCGTGGAGCGTGGCGGACTGCCGGCGAGAACCCTCGCCCTGGAGCTGGACCTGAGCGCCCTCGGGATGCCGGCGCCACCGGTACCGCCCGCGGTCTCCCCGTTCCCACCGGTCCACCTGGACGTCGCGCTCGTCGTGGGCTCCGCGGTGGACGCGGGCGCCGTCACCGCCGCACTGCGCGCCGGAGGCGGTGAGATGGTCGAATCTGTGCGACTTTTCGACGTCTACACGGGCGACCAGATCCCGGAGGGGAAGAAGTCGCTGGCGTTCTCCCTGCTGGTACGCGCCGCCGACCGGACGCTGACCGCGGCCGAGGCGACGGCGGTACGGGACGCGGCCATCGCTGCGGCGGCCCGCAGAACCGGCGCGGAGTTGCGAACGTGAGGTCGGGGCGATTCGTCCGCCGAACAGGCGGGCCGCGAGTGGCGCGGTGGCCGGTGTGGTGCGCCCGGCTCACCGACCCAACGGGCGCGCTGCTCGGGGTGGTGCCACGATGACGTCCATGCGCTCTTCCACCCCGCCCGACCTGTCCCGCCGCATCCAAAAAGCCGGGTACTACCCGGACCTGGTCGCGGACACGCTTTCGGTCGCGCTGGCTGGCGAGGAGATCACCGCGCACCTCGTGCATTCCGAGACCACGTTCGACATGGACACCGTGCGCCGGCACCTGTCGGTGCTCGCCATCACACCGACCCGGCTCATCTTCGTGCACGCAGACGATCACAGCGACGAGCCGGAAGACGGCGATCCGCGCGCCGACGGCATGCCTCCAGGCATCGACCATCCGGGGCAGGCGCATGCGGTCGCCACGAGCGAGGCCATCGCGCTCCGATCGGTCGGGCCGGTCACGATCACCCACGTGGTCCCCGACCCGGCAGAGTATCGCGCCGGGAGCCTCGGCCGAGACCTCACGCTGACGATCGGCTGGGGCGCGGTGTCGCGCGTCGACCTCGAACCGGCGACCTGCGGCGATCCGCACTGCGAGGCCGACCATGGCTATGCCGGCTCGATCACCGGCGAAGACCTGTCGCTGCGCATCTCCGCGGAGGCCGACGGCCAGCAGGCCCTCGACGAGGCGGTCGCCTTCGCCCGCGCACTGTCGGCCGCTACTGTTCGGGGATGATCGAGTCGGTGCGGCCCGCCCCGTCACGCGCGGAGCCGACATCGGACGGTCCAGTGGTGCCCGTGTACGGCATCGGCACGCTGGGTGCCGTCCTGCCCGGTGCCGCCGCAGCGTTGGGTGTCCCGACGGGGCTGCCGGCGCTGCCGCTCCCCGAGGCTCGCGCCGTCTGCGTGGTGATCATCGACGGGCTGGGCGCGAACCTGCTCGACGAGGCCTGCGGCGCGGATGGCAGGGACGCACGCTTCCTCACCGGTCTGGCATCGGTGCCGCGCCCCGACGGCTGTCCGGACACGCTCCGCGTCGGCTGCCCGACCACGACCGCCACGTCGATGGGCTCCTTCGGTACCGGGCAACCGCCCGGCCGCCACGGCATGGTCGGGTACCAGATTCGTGACCCGATCCGCGGCGTGCTGCTCAACCAACTGCGCTGGGATCCGTACACCGACCCCGTCGATTGGCAACCGCTGCCGACGATCTTCGGCCGCTGCGTCGCGGCCGGTATCGACGTCTGCCGCATCGGCGCCGAGGAGTTCGCCGGCTCCGGGCTCACGGTCGCCGCCCAGCGCGGCGGCACATTCGTCGGCGCGAAGGAGCTTGCGGCGCGGGTCGACGCGGCCATCGCCGCGGCGCACCGGCCCACCCGGTCTCTCGTCTATTTGTATTGGGGCGGCGTCGATTCCGCCGGCCACGAGCACGGCTGTCGCAGCGCCGAATGGCGGGCTGAGATGCGCGGCACCGACGCCCAGCTCGCGCGGCTCGCGGCGGGGCTCCCGCCCGACACCCTGCTGGTGATCACCGCGGACCACGGCATGGTCGATGTGCCGCATGCCGGCCGGCTCGACATGGCCTCCCGGCCGGAACTCCGCCGCGACATCGCCGTCTTCGGCGGCGAGCCGCGCATGGTCCAGTTGTATTGCCGCTACGGCCAAGTCGGCGAGGTGGCGACCCGGATGCGTGACGCGGTCGGCGACCGGGCCTGGGTGCGCACCCGTGCCGAGGCAATCGGCGAGGGATGGTTCGGGCCGGTCGAGCCGAGGGTGGCCGACCGGATCGGCGACGTCCTGATCGCCGCGCGCGGCTCGTTCGCCATCGTCGATTCGGGTCTGCAGCACAAGAAGTCGCTAGCGCTGATCGGCCATCACGGATCGCTGACCGAGGCCGAACAGGTCGTCCCGTTCCTCGTCGCGCCCCCGTCATAGCCGCGTCGCCAGCGTCATCGTCAGCGCGGTCGGCTGGTTCGGCTTCCTGATCGCACTGCTGATCGTCATGGCCATCGCCCTCGGCGTCCGCCGGCTACGCACTCGCGAGACCGCCGCCGACTGACCGCCAGATCGCCGCCGCGCCCGCCGAAATCCAGTCTCCGGGCGCGCCCCGCCGGGTGCGCCCCGGCAAAGCCTCGGTCGGGCGGACCGGGCACCGGCACGGAACAACGTCATATCCGATGACGACCCCGGGCCGGTGCGGGTCGGGTTATTACGTGGGGTTATGACGGTGGCGCGGAGAGTTCGAGTTGGATGTTGTCGGGGTCCCGGAACACGAGAACCGACGCGTACGGGGCGTCGGTGATCGGTGACTGGGTGAGCGGCTGTGATGCTGCCTGGGCGCGCATGACGCCGCACGCCTGAAGATGGTCCTGCCAGGCTTCAAGGTCCGCGCGGGACGGCACGGACAGGCCGACATGGTCCAGGCCGGTACGGGTCTCGTGGAATGTCTCATGTCCGTTAGTTTCGTGCCGGTGGAGCGCGAACACGAGCGTTCTGTCCGAGGTGGCGAGGATGAGCGCGGTGCCGCCGGGATGTGGAACCTCGTTCACGCGGCGGACGCCGAATACCTGCTGGTACCAGGCGACGCTGGCGTCAAGGTCGGTGACGGTGAGGGCGGTGTGGTGCAGTCGAGGCTGCGCGGGCAATGTCATGACGTCACCGTCCTATGCGGCGCGGGCCGTGCGGGTCCGGTGGGAGTCGACCAACTCGCTTCGCCTGGAACACCAGCGGCTCCTCGTCCGCGAGCAGGAACTGGTTGAACGTCAGCCCGCTCGGGCCGACCTGCGGGGCGAACGTGGAGATGCGGTCGATGCCTTCCGCGATCTCGTCGACGGTGGTTTCCATGGTGTGGGCTCCTTCGAGGTGCAATGAGTGACGAACATGCGAACCGCCTCGTCGGCCAGCCGGATCCAGCGGTCGCCGCCCGGATCGTTGGAGATCTGTTGGTCGACCAGACCGGTGACCAGGGCGGTGAACAGGTCCAGGTGCCGCTGCTCGCCGATACCGACGGCAGCGAGCTGCTCGCGGGTGTGGCCTAGTGCGGCGACCGCCGCCGCGTACGACTCCGCCGACGGAGCGAAGCCCGGGATCGGGTGCTGGAACAGCAACTGGTAGCGGGCGACGTCCGAGGCGCAGAACTCGAAGAAACGGTGCACGCCCACCAGCAGCCGCTGCATCGGGTCGGCAACGTCATAGGGGGCCTGTTTGCACTCCAGGAATTCCTGCGCGGCCTGGCCGAACATGGCGTCGAAGATGGCGTTCTTCGAGTCGAAGTAGGCGTAGACGGTGGGGGTCGTGGTGCCCGCCCGTTTGGCCAGTTGCCGCAGGGTGAGCGCGGCGAGCCCATCCTCGCGGACCAGTTCCCACGCCGCGCGGAGCAGCCGCTCGCGCGCGGCCTCGCGTCGGGCATCGCTCCAGTTGGACAGCGCGCCACCTGTGTTTGACATAGTTACTAGAACTTATACGCTGTAAAAGCTTCCGTCAACAGGAACACCGCGTTGATATCGGCCAGGTGAAGCAGCGATCGGACGAACTCCGCCGTCTGGCGTAGCGGCAGCTTGAACACCGCAGCCAGCGCTCACATCAGCTCGACCACCGCCGCCGATATGCCCAGCTCCTGCGCGGCCCGGGGCGCAATGAACACTGGCGGATCCAGCAGCACGGTTACGTCGGCACGGGCAACCAGTGTTGTTCGCCGCCGCCTACGGGACGATGGGCTACTGTCCGCGTCTGACGATCTCAATGGCACCGTAGACGGTTCTGCCCGCGGGGGTTGTTCAGTTCGGGGTTGGGACGAGTACGGCGATAGCGAGCGTGCAATGGCCCGCGGCGGTAGCGGGCCGGCCGACGGTGGGGGCGTTGCTACCGAACAGAATCGGCGGGTGGGTTTGACACCGGGGTGATCGGGCCGGACGGGGTCGGGCGCGCGTTATCGTATGCGTATGCGTGAAGGTTCGCAGGCACACCAATATGACGTGGATGACGAGTATGTGGGGTTGGCGGCTCAGGTATTCGGGCTGCTGTCGGACGCGACGCGGATCAGGATCATTCTGGCGCTTGCCGGCGGGGA
>OFTX01001064.1_pt1 | contig 10893 bp, 12 predicted proteins | sample 1775051 | NCBI WGS metagenome assembly OFTX01 (sample SAMN08195772, study PRJEB24354) | sludge metagenome | isolation source: sludge from phenol fed wastewater aerobic bioreactor A | place: India: Nagpur | collected 2016-09-15
GGGAAAACTGACAAAGAAAAAGCGCAAAATGTAATTGGTGAAATAATAAACAGGGCGAAGGAAAGGTGTATGTTTCTTGACCCCTATTTTGGAGCTGGCGATTTATTGTATGCCTATATATTAAAGAACACTTCATTGCCGATACAGATAATTTCATCATCTGCATTTTTAAAAGATAAAATATCTGGAGATTCAAGGATTACTCATGCAGACAGGCTATATGCCGGGCTCACAGAATTTCAGAAGAAATTCCCTTATCAAAAGATTGAATGCCGTGTATTAAAAGGGAGAGATAAAAGCCCTTTACACGATAGATATATTGTGATTGATAACTCCGCTTACCTGTTAGGGAGTTCATTTAACGAATTTGGGAGCAGAGCAACAACTTTAACTAAAGCTCCGGCGCCTGAATTGCTGATTCAAAAAGCTATTGATTGGTGGAGTAATGATGATGAATCTATTCCGCTGGAAGAATATATAAACAGTAAAAAAGTAAACGATGAGAGCAAAAATAGTGTCGGAATTGGAGCAAAGATATTCCAACCCTTCATTGATATCTATAAAAGACTTTTTATTAAAAAATGAGTTTACAGATAACAATAAAATAAGTAACTGGTTAGCACAACTTTTCAGTCAAAGCATACTTGGAGAAATAAAACAAGTAGCTTTTGCTGAAGCCTTACCTGATGATATAAGTTGCTTTCTTAAGGACGGAGATAATTTCTATTTCACCCTATTTAGAGCCAATGGTTTTATTACAGAACATACAAGTCCTCATGAATCGCTACAGCCCCTTACAGATGTAACAAACTATATTTATGACAGCCTGTTTAATGCAGACAAACTGCATCATGAAAATCTTTTTATATACAGCGAATTGAGGCACTTAGTAGAAAAGAATTTAGGTAATGCTATTGCACTTGAGGGGAAACTGAATTAGTATGAATGCTGGGTTACAATAAGCGAAAGATTGGAAATTGAGCATGAAATCTATAGTGCATGGGTAATCAATATTCCAATCAAAAATATTCAAATCGAAAAAGTAAAATTTGCATCACTCCCAAAGAATCCTAAACTCTCTGAACTTGCCAACTTAAGAGGATTTGGTCGCAATCATGAACAAGAAGCTGAGAATTATCTTCGCCATATACAACAACACAAGTCAGACACAGTAGTTCAATACATTCATGAAGCCACCAGCGGTTCTGATCTACTTGAGTATAAAGGCAATATATTCTTGCAACAATCCCTGCTTCATAATCACAGTTTGCTTGACTGGTTACTATTTACTGATTCTCTTTATTATCCTAATCTGCAAGACCATAATTTCCTTTTTCTTCAGGAGATTGATGACTATCTGCCTATCATTACTTACATTTTAAATCATAAAACATTTATCACACCTAAAGAGCATCTTCTTGTCATTGCCCTTGAAAATTATTATGACTTTGTTGACAGAACAGTTTCCGATATTCATCACCTATTTTTTGGAAAAGAGAAGACTGAAGGTGAAACAGAAAAGCAAACTGCTATTGAAAATGCTAAAAAAGAATACGATAACTGGATTAATGAAATAATTCCGAATACGTTTAATTCTTTATTAGATGCCATTTTTGGGAGTAATAAATTACAGGAGTCAGAATATTTTAATACTTTTTTTGAATGGATAAACAGCCATAGCAGCCTTCGCTATACTCACCCTTCAGCTATCTGTAAAATAAAAGTTATCGAAACCCTTAATGATTTATTTGAGAAACGGCTGATTGCGAACAAGGAAGGTTGTCATACACTAATTGACACACTCACTAAGGCACAAATAAACTATGAGGCCTTAAAGAAACTTGTCACGGTACTTCACGAAAATAAAACTGATGATGTGCTAAGAGATAAGCTTTACAACATCTATCTTTCTTTTATTGAAAGTAAAGACTTTAGCTGGTTTGCCAAAGGAGATATTGACTTTGATGGAGCTATCAATAATACGTATTACTTTTCACAAGTATTAAGTCTTTATAATGACAGTTTAAATAGATGGGAATTACTTCTCAATAAACATAAAACAATTCATGAAGGTTGGCTTAAAGCGTTTCCTGATTACAGGACTTATTATCGTGAAGCATTTATATTTTGTGCTGGCATCGGATTAGCCTATAATTTATACGTTAATAAGGATTCAGAAAGGGCAAAAGATGTCCTCTTTTCTGTTCTGGCCCTATTAGTGAAACAAATAAGAAATAGCGGCGATACAAGTTCAATTGACTATACTACTCCGTTACAATTTGCAGCAATAACTATAGGCAATTTTGATAGAAGTTCTGTAGAGCCGCTTGTAAAAGTTGTCCTGGGAAAAACAGATAAACTTAAGTACCTCCTCGAAGTGATTAGCGTATTAATGAAATACGATAAAACGTTCTACTTGTCACCAGCATTCAAATTAACCATTGCCAAAAGAATAAATGATGAATTTTGGATAATTGAGCAAAGGAAATCTGATGGCGTATTGAGAGGAGAACTTGACCGCTATAACATACTTAAAGACGAGATATTAAAGAGGTGTTCCATTCATGATTAGCTGATCTATATTACTTGCTCTTGTTTATGAAATGCCAGTTTTAAAGCCAGCAAAGTTTCGCTATTTATATCTTGATTTTGCCTTTCATTTTCATACCAATTACCATCCTTTGTACGGTACAATTTATACGTTGCTGAGCTTCCCTTTTTGGTGAACAAATACTCATCTAAAACAGCTATTACAGCACCTAAAATATTCTTCATTTCAAAAGGATGAACAGTGTAATAAAATTCACTGCCATCATTTAATATAATTTCCTTGCTATTGAAGTGCATTAACTCATCTCTCATGGTGCAATAATACTCTAAAATCTTTTATTGCCTGACTAAATATTAGCCATCTGAAATAGTCTTTCGGTATAGTATTTACACTGCATAAAGTATGATGTTCATAGTATCATATTGCAGAACTGGCAAGTATGGCATAATGTGCCCGGTCTTGCACATGGCAAGATGTACAAACGTTATACGTTTGGGTCATCTTGCCCTTCACTCCGGAGTCGTTGCGGGGAAGTGAAACAGAAATCAAAAGTTATGAAGATGCAGGCAACAGAGGTGAGAAAAAAAATGATAGTGGTTAGAATGAACAATACCGAGTTTGAACAGGTGGAAAAACTTCGCAAACAAAGCACCGAAAGAAACATCAGCAGCTATGTAAGAAAAATATCGCTGAATAAACCTGTAACAATCAAATACCGAAATCAGAGTGCAGACGATTTTTTAAATCAAATGCTGGAGTTAAAAAAAGAACTCAATGCCATCGGCAATAATTTCAACCAGGCGGTGCACAAATTGCACCTGCTGGATAAGATACCTGAGTTCAGGCTTTGGATTCAGCACTACGATGCATTGCATCAGTCCTTTATCAGCAAAACAGAGCAAATAAATTTCAAAGTAAACGAACTCTACGAACAATGGTTGCTAAAATAACGATACCAAGAAGCATAAAAGCTGCTTTAAATTATAACGAGAAGAAAGTACAAAAGGGCAAAGCTATTTGCTTGCATGCAGCTAACTATCTGAAAGAAGCAGAGCAGATGAATTTTTACCAAAAGCTGGCTGGCTTTGAAAGACTGAATAGTTTAAATGAAAGGGCTACTACAAAGACACTGCATGTTTCTCTCAACTTTAGCACATCCGAAAAATTACAGGATGAAAAACTTTTGAAGATTGCTGAACTCTATATGAATAAAATTGGATTTGGAGAACAACCTTTTCTTATTTACAAACATGAAGATGCCGGGCATCCGCACATACACATTGTAAGTACAACAATCAAACAAGATGGAAGCAGAATTAATACCCATAATATCGGCAGAAACCAGAGTGAAAAAGCAAGGAAGGAGATTGAGCAACAGTTTGGGTTAATTAAAGCAGAGAAGCAAACTGAATTAAGAAACCCCGGCATTAAACACATAGAAGCTGAGAAAGTTATTTATGGGAAACATGAAACTAAAAGAGCTATCTCCAATATAGTTGGTGATGTTTTCAGCCAATACAAGTTCACTTCGCTGCCAGAGTTTAATGCAGCATTAAAGCAGTTCAATGTAATTGCCGACAGGGGTAAAGAAGAAGGACGGATTTACAAAAAAAATGGACTTGTTTACCGGGTGCTGGATGCAGATGGAAAGAAAGTGGGTGTTCCCATCAAAGCAAGCAGTATCGGATGCAAGCCAACTTTGAGTAACCTGGAGAAGAAATTTGAGGTTAACGAGGTTTTACGGGAACCGTTGAAGCAAAGAATTAAAACAACATTGGATGAAACGCTGGATTTATCAAACAATTCAATAAAGAATTTGATACAGGAATTAAAGAAGCGAAATGTCTATGTCGTACTTCGTCAAAATACTGAAGGCAGGTTGTATGGGATTACGTTTGTTGACAATACCACAAAATGTGTTTTCAATGGCAGCGATTTAGGCAAAGGTTACAGTGCTGCCGCTATTCAAAGCAGACTTGCTGAATCAATAATTAATAATTCTGTTGAAAAGGAAGATAAAAGCAGTAGCAGCGATGCAGGCGTTTTACAAAAAGAGTTTGCTCACCAAAAAGAAAATGAAAAATCAATTTCAGTTTCTTCTAAAACAGAATCGCCAATTGATGTTTTGTTATCTACCAAAGAACAATACGAAAATGTGCCCGGCAACCTTATGAAGAAGAAACGAAAAAAGAAGAAACGCAACAATAATTTTTAATTTCAAAATAGTATATCATGTCTGTTACAGGGGAGAACGAACAGGGGCTTCGGAAAATAATAGACCTCACAAGATTTGCAAGCATCTTTATTCTGCTGCTGCACTTTTATTATTTCTGTTATGTTGCCTTTGAGCAATGGGAAATAAAATCAACCATCACAGACCGGCTGATGAGCAATATTTCCAGGACAGGATTGTTCAACAATTCTTTCACGTCAAAATTTGTTGGTTTAGGTTTGTTGATTATTTCTTTGTTTGGCGCACAAGGCAAGAAAGATGAAAAAATAAATAAGCGTGGCATTACAGCATACCTGTTAATCGGTTTGCTTTTATACATGGGCAGCTACCTGTTATTCAAACTGCAATACTCGGTGAAAACCGTTGCCATCATTTACATGGCGGTTACAAGTATTGGTTTTCTGCTGATACTTGCGGGTGGCAATTTGCTCAGCCGGCTAATCAAATACAATTTGGGTGATGATGTATTCAATTCACTCAACGAAACCTTTCCGCAGGAAGAGCGATTAATCAGCAACGAATATTCCATTAACCTTCCAGCCCGCTATAATTTAAAAGGGCGGATTAGAAAAAGCTGGATAAACATCATTAACCCTTTCCGTGGTTTGTTGGTAATTGGCAGCCCTGGAGCAGGTAAAAGCTGGTTTGTAATTCAGCATATCATTAAACAGCATATTGAAAAAGGCTTTGCGATGTTTGTGTATGATTTCAAGTTTGACGACCTCAGTAAGATAGCATACAACTGGCTTCTTCGCAATAAGAATCAATATGCAATCAAGCCATCTTTTTATGTAATCAACTTTGACAATCTTTCCGTAAGCCATCGTTGCAATCCGCTTGACCCAAACAGCATGAATGATATTACCGATGCTACTGAAAGTGCCAGAACTATTTTATTAGGCTTAAACCGTGAATGGATAAACAAACAAGGAGATTTCTTTGTAGAGTCACCCATCAATTTTGTTACGGCAGTCATTTGGTTTTTGAGAAAGTATGAAGATGGAAAATACTGCACCCTGCCGCATGTAATAGAATTAATGCAGGCGGAGTATGATGAACTTTTTCCGGTGCTGAATACACAGCCTGAAATTGAAGTGTTGGTTAATCCATTTATCACCGCTTACCAAAACGATGCAATGGAGCAGTTGGAAGGTCAGGTAGCCTCTGCAAAGATTGGAATGGCAAGATTGGCGGCACCAGCCTTGTATTGGGTTTTATCCGGCAATGATTTTACATTGGACATCAACAATCCTAAACATCCCAAAATAGTTTGTGTAGGTAACAACCCGGAAAAGCAACAGATATATGGAGCAGTCTTATCACTCTATATTTCAAGATTAATAAGACAGGTAAACAGAAAGAACATGCTGAAATGCAGTTTGGTGTTTGATGAATTTCCGACTATTTATTTTAATAACATTGACAGTCTGATTGCAACGGCCCGTAGTAACAAAGTGGCCACTACATTAGCCATGCAGGATTTTAGCCAACTCAAAAAAGATTATGGCCGTGAGCAGGCAGATGTCATTGTAAACATTACCGGCAATATCATCAGCGGTCAGGTTATGGGTGAAACAAGTAAACTACTGAGTGAACGTTTTGGCAAAATTATGCAGGACAGGCAGAGTGTTTCTATCAACCGCACCGATACTTCCATCAGCCACAGTAAACAATTGGATGCTACAATACCTGCTTCTAAAATTGCGGCTCTTTCTTCCGGTGAGTTTGTTGGCTTGGTTGCCGATAATCCTGATGAAAAAATCAAACTTAAAATGTTTCATTCCGAAATCATCAACAACCATGAGCAGTTAAATGTTGAAGTAGCTGCCTACCACGACATACCCAAAGTGTCAGATGTAACACCGCAGCAGGTGCTGGATAATTACTACCAGGTGAAGATGGATATTAAGCGGTTGATTGGAGAGGAAGTGGGGAGGTTGAAGGCCGAAAAAGCCTGATTTTTCCAATATTCAGCTTTTAACTTAATCCACATCTTTTAAACAACCAGAATAAAACCATTGCAATTTCTAATATTTCCTTAATTTTATACACTATTATACAGTTTGTATTATGAGTGAGGAGCAATTATCTGGTAAAGCAAAAGAGGCATTAAAGCATATCCGCAACTGGCTGATGAAGCACAGCCTCATGCCTTCCGTAAGGGAATTAATGCAGGAAATGGATTACAAATCGCCAAGGTCCGCTATGCTATTGATGGTTGAGTTACAAGAAAACGGATTTTTAGAAAGAAAGGCTGACGGAAGCTACAAGATGATAAAAGACCTATCCACAAACGAAACAGCAAGAACGGTAGCTGTACCATTAGTTGGCAGCATTTCATGCGGTGGCGCTTTGCTGGCAAAAGAAAATGTAGAGGCTTACATACCGGTTTCTACTTCGCTTGTCAAGCCCGGTAATAAATATTTTCTTCTTAGGGCTGTTGGTGATTCAATGAATGAAGCTGGCATTCAATCCGGCGATTTGGTTTTAGTGAAACAACAAAGTACAGCGGAGAATGGGCAAAAAGTCGTTGCGTTGATTGATGACGATGCAACGTTAAAAGAGTTTCAGCATAAAGGAAATGTAGTGATGTTAGTTCCAAGATCATCTAATCAAAAACATAAACCAATAATTCTTGAAAGGGATTTTCAAATACAGGGAGTAATCGTTACATCAATTTCAAACACTAATTTTTAAAACAAATAATTATGGCAAACTATCATGTTTCAAAAAGCAAGGACACTGGTAAATGGAATATCCAGAAAGAAGGTGGCAAAAATTCAAGTGGCTCTGCAAATACACAAAAAGAAGCAGAAAAAATAGCAAAAGGTTATTCCGCAAATTCAGGTGGCGGCGAAGTAAGAATTCACGGATTAGATGGTAAAATAAGAGATAGTGATACTGTGGCTCCTGGTAACGACCCATCCTCAAGCAAGGACACAAAACATTAATCAGCAAAAAATATTAACCTCTAACTGGCATGGGAATAATTTCCAAGGCAAGATTAACTGCCTTAACCGAAACAAAACTTGGCTACAGAACATTCAGTGAACGTATTACTGAAGCAAAAAATGAAAGCAGTTATTTTGCAACTGCTACTATCTTTTTATCTCACAGCCACGATGATAAAGATGAAGTAAAAAAAGCTGTTGTATTTTTAAGAAGCATCGGCGTTCGTGTTTATATTGACTGGCTTGACCCATCTATGCCGCCTTTTACAAGTGCTGAAACAGCAGACAAAATCAAAAAAAGAATTAAAGACTGCAACAAGTTTATTTTCCTTGCAACTAATAATGCAATCAGTTCCAAATGGTGTAATTGGGAATTAGGTTTTGGCGATGCACATAAGTACATTGATAAAATTGCATTATTTCCGCTATCTGAAAATTCCGGGACATGGAACGGTGCAGAATATCTTAGGATATATCCAAGAATTGAGGAGAGCAACTACACAACAGAATATTACAAGGTTATTTATCCTGATGGCAAAGAAATGTCTGTTGCGGATTGGCTAAAACTATAACCCCTGTAAAAAAATTATACTGATATGGCATTTTCAAAGGAAATAGAAGCTTTTATTAAAGATTTTGTTAGCGACCTATTGGAAAACAATGTGGCAATTTTTGCCGGCGCCGGAATGTCAATACCTGCAGGTTTTGTTAGCTGGTCTGAACTTTTGCGGGAAATTGCAGATGAACTGGGCTTAAGTGTTGATAAAGAGCATGACCTTATTTCTCTGGCGCAATACCATGTGAATGAGAATCGGGGCAAAGCTAAAATAAACAGAAAAATTCTTGAGGAGTTTACTGAAGAAGCTCAAATTACAGAAAACCATCGCATATTAGCCCGTCTTCCAATCACAACATTCTGGACTACTAATTATGACACTCTGATTGAAGATTCTTTGAAAACGGCTAATAAGATTGTTGATACAAAACATGATGTAAAACAACTCACTGTTACGAGACCAAAAAGAGATGTTGTGGTTTATAAAATGCACGGAGATGTTGCTCACCCTACAGACGCAATATTAACAAAGGAGCAGTATGAAGCATACCATAATTCACACCGTCCTTTTGTGACAGCATTGAGTGGCGATTTGATATCAAAGACTTTTTTGTTTATCGGTTTTAGTTTTACTGACCCCAATCTTGATTATGTACTAAGCCGGTTAAATATACAGTTTGGTGAAAATACCCGCCAGCATTATTGTTTTATAAAACGGAAAACAAAAGGAGCAAACGAAGATGAAGATTTGCATAAATACGGATTGAGAAAGCAGGAATTGATGATTAATGACCTAAAACGTTATAAAATTAAAGCATTGCTAATTGATGATTATCCTGACATAACTGAAGTATTGAAAGAAATTGAACGCCGGTATCGGAAAAAAACTGTGTTCGTATCCGGTAGTGCAGAAGAGTATGGAATATGGGACAGGAATAAAGCACAAAGTTTTATTCACCAGTTAAGTAAAAAAATTGTTGGTATTGGTTTTACTGTTGTAAATGGCTTTGGCTGGGGTGTTGGCAGTGCTGTAATCAACGGAGCGCTGGAAATGATATATGAACGACCTGATAAACATTCAGAAGACCAACTCATCATGCGACCGTTCCCTCAATTTGAAACGGGAGCTAAAAAATTACCAGAGTTGTGGGATGAATACCGGTATAAAATGATTTCACTCGCAGGTATAGGAATTTTCATTTTCGGAAATAAGAAAGATAAAGATGGAAATATAATTGAAGCCAATGGAGTGAAAAGAGAATTTGATATAGCATTTGAGAACGGCCTTATACCGATCCCCATCGGCGCAACAGGTTACATAAGTAAAACCATTACAGAAGAGGTTTTAAAAGACCCTGGTAAATACTACCCAAATAACAAAGAGATTATACCCGTAATAAAAGAACTGGCAAATGAAAACCTGGAGCCAGATGCAATTATTGAAAGAATTATTAAAATAATACTACTAATAAACAAATAAACTATGGCAAGGAGTGTTTTTTTCAGTTTTCATTATGAAAATGATGTATGGCGGGCAAATATTGTTCGCAATAGCTGGGTAACAAAAGAAGACAGAGAAGCGGCAGGATTTGTGGATGCTGCCGATTTTGAAGAAGTAAAAAAGGGTGGAGATGCTGCTATCAAAAGATGGATTGACAACCAGCTAATAGGCACTTCTGTAACTGTTGTGCTTATTGGTTCAGATACAAGCAACCGCCCTTATGTGCAATATGAATTGCAGAAAAGCTATTCACGGGGTAATGGGCTTTTAGGAATCTATATTCATAAATTAAAAGACAGACATGGAAACACATCATCAAAGGGAGATAATATGTTTGGTGAAATCGGTAAGGACAGTTCCGGCAATTCTGTTTATTTCAGCAGCGGCTATCCATGCTATGATTGGGTGGATGATGATGGCTACAACAATCTTGGTAAATGGATTGAAGATGCAGCAAAAAAAGCAGGTAAATAATGGCAAGGTTTGTATTTTTTAGTTTTGATTATTCTGATGTTGGCAACTTTAGGGTGAATGTTGTACGCAACAGTTGGCTTTTGAAAAACAAACAGGAAACTTTTGTAGATGGTTCAATTTGGGAAACTGCAAAAAGCAAAGGTGAAGCCCACTTGAAAACGGTTATTGAGGACGGCTTAAACAGGACATCCGTAACCGCTGTACTAATTGGGCAGGGAACAGCCAACCGCCGTTGGGTTAACTATGAAATTGTAAAAAGCTTTGAAAGAGGCAATGGAATATTAGGTGTTCACATAAACAGGATAAGAGGAAAAGATGGCTACATAGTTTCCCGTGGTGCAAACCCTTTAGACCGTTTAGGCTTTAAAGTATCTGATGAAGGAAAGAAGGTAAATTTTTATGAATTGGTAAATAGAAAGTGGATTGAATTTTCCGACCTGCCGAAAATAAACAACAAGAAATCAAATACTTTATATTTTGAAGATAGTTTTTGGTTTGGAAATGATTATGGGGAGTTTTATACTTTTTCTCAAAAATTTAAAACCTACTGCTGGGATTTTGATGAAGGAAACAAAAATTTTATTGATTGGGTTGATGATGCGGCAGAGGAAGCAGGAAGGTAATGTT
>OFTX01001069.1_pt1 | contig 10847 bp, 12 predicted proteins | sample 1775051 | NCBI WGS metagenome assembly OFTX01 (sample SAMN08195772, study PRJEB24354) | sludge metagenome | isolation source: sludge from phenol fed wastewater aerobic bioreactor A | place: India: Nagpur | collected 2016-09-15
CTACTATATGCAAGCCGGTAAATGCAATGTGCAGTCATTGTCCTTTAAATAAGCATTGTATCGCTTTTAATAAAGGGCTGGTTGCACAATTACCCATTAAAGAAAAAACGCTTACAAAGAAAAAAAGGTGGTTTTATTATTTTTTATTTGAACACGCAGGCAGGTGGCTGGTAGTGCAGCGAACAAGAAAAGATATCTGGCAAAACTTATTTGAGTTTTACCTGGTGGAAACAGAAGATACTATACTTTGGAATGAGGCATCGGTGCTTCATTTTTTGCAGGAACAGCTGCAAATAAAAAAAGCAAAGGTGGAGTTGATTTCCCCTTTAGAGAAGCAACAATTAACACATCAGCAAATTAAAGGACAATTGATAAAAATTAGTTTACCAACCATACCCGTAACGTTAAAAAAGTTTACCTGGGTAGAAAAAGAGAAAGCCAGTCAATACGCTTTCCCAAAATTTATTCATCAGTTGATGTTAAAATGATGGAAACAGTTGGTCAATAGTAAAACAAAAGAGCATGGTTCATAATAAAACGGCACTCCTGATTTTAGATGCAGGTTTAAAATAGGTATAATACTATCCTTTTTTTCTACCGGCAATTTCAGTAATGGCTTTTACCAGTTTATCCATATCCAGAATTTTTGTATATACATGGGGTGTTATTCTTACACAGCTTATGTTCTCCCAAACAATACTTACTGTATGAATTTTATAATCGTTAAACAAGGCGTTGTCTAATTCTGCGGGAGTTATCCCATCAATACTAATACCTCCAATAGCACAGGCATATTGTGGCTTTAAGGAAGTGTGCAGTTTTACTTTAGGTATATCTTTTACCCTTTCGCACCAATAATTTTTTAAATACCTGATACGTTCTTCTTTTCTGCCGCCACCAATAGCATTGTGAAAATTTACTGCTTCTCCAATTCCCTGTTCTATAGGAAAACTTCTGGTGCCCAATGTTTCAAACTTTCTTATATTTTTTCCTTTGGGGTTATCGTTACAGGTTAGCGGCCATATTTTTTCTATTTTATCTTTTTTTATTCATAGTAAGCCACTGCCGATGGCTGCACTTAAAAATTTGTGCAATGAAGTGCCCCAGTAATCAACCCCCAGATCGGGTATTTTATAATTCAGCAAACCGAAGCCATGAGCACTGTCGCATACAACTTCAATTCCATGCATATGAGCCATATCGGCAATTTTCTTTACGGGCAATATCTGTCCTACCCAATTAATTACATGAGTTATGTGTATGATTTTTGTTTTGGGAGTAATAGCATTTTCAAAACCTTTCACAATATCTTCATCGTTCTCTATCGGAAAATTAAATCTGATCTGTTTGTATACGATGCCTTCTCTCATAGCTCTTTGTTTCCATGCCTGAATCATATTGGGATAATCTTGCTTAGTGCCTATAACTTCATCTCCGGCTTTTAATTCCAAACCATAGATAATGGTATTGAGTGCTTCGGTAGCGTTTCTGTTAATGGCTAACTCTTCCGGATCGCAACCCGCAAGCTCACCGAGCTTTTGGCGCAAAGGCTCCCTCCCCATGTCTAATATGCGCCACATATAATACGATGGCCCTTCATTAGATAATTTGTTGTATCGTTCTACCGCTTCTTGCACAATACGCGGACTTGGGCTAACACCGCCGTTATTAAGGTTAATGATACTGGGGTTTACGGTAAAGGCCTGTTGAATAATACTCCAATAGTCTTCATCAGTCGCTACCTCACCGGCAGAAAGATGAGCTACTTTTTTATTGGCAGAGCTTATTTCGGCAGCGTGTAATTGATTAAATAGGCTATTGGCAGAAAAAGCACCTGCCAGGAATCCAACCTGTTGTAGAAACTTTCTTCTATGTTGCATGGGTAAAGGTTGAACAAGGAAGATAATGCTTTTTATCTGTTTTATCGGGCGTATCTTTGTTGCATGAATAGGATACTGAAAGCGGGGTTGCTACTATTTTTTACTTTTTATTTTTCTGTTTTTGCGTTTGCTCAATGTTCTATTTGTACTAAAACAGCAGAACAGTTGGGAGAGGGGCCGGCAAAAGGATTGAATAGCGGTATTGTTTATTTGATGATTACACCACTTGCCCTGATTGCCTTTATTGGTTATCGTTGGTGGAGAAGCGAAAGAAGTGTTGATTAATATTTTTGTTATTCTGTTTTAAATAAGATACGGAATGACGAAAAATTATAAATACCCTTGCACGAACTGATACAAATTAAAAGGGCTTATTTCTTTGATTTTTTTTACTAATAATTCTTTACTAATCTCTTTCATTTTATTTTGTTGAATAAGATGAAATGCCTTTTCAGCAAGTAAAAAATATTTCTTATCAGAAGTTGTAGCTTGCAACAGGTATGAAGTGATTGCTGCAAACAATTCACCTGACCCCTTCTTTTCGGCTGCAACGGTTTTAATGATAGGAATTTGCTGTGAATGGTTGCTGAATGCTGGCGCCATCATTAACCTCAGGTTTTTTACGAAGAGGTCTGCATCAGGCCTGTCGGCTTTATTCACCACAAAAATATCTGCTATCTCCATTATTCCTGCTTTCATGGTTTGAATTTCATCGCCTGCTTCCGGAACAACAACAACAACCGTTACATCGGCCAACCCTGCTATTTCTACCTCGCTTTGCCCAACGCCAACTGTTTCTATTATAATATAATCGAAACCAGCCGACTTCATTACATCTGTTATTTCTATTATATAAGGATGCAACCCTCCTAAACTACCTCTTGAGGCTAATGAGCGAATAAATACATTGGGATGGTTATACCATTGGTTCATTCTGATCCTGTCTCCCAGTAAAGCACCCATATTAAAAGGTGAGGATGGGTCGATACAAAGTACGCCCACTTTTTTTTCATTGTTAACAAGTTCTTCTATCAGTGCATCAACCAATGTGCTTTTTCCTGCGCCTGGCGGGCCTGTTATGCCTATCACTGCCGCATTTGATTCTTGTAGTTGTTGAAGTTCTTTATAATTAAAAACGCTATTCTCAATCAAAGAAATTGCCCTGGCCAGTGTTTTAGCATCTCCTTGCTTCAATTGAGAAATAAGCTGTTGTAGCATAGGGCAATATTAAATAAATTAACGTTAATGTTTTTTTTGGAGCATCAACAATTTATAGTACTTAACTAATGTAAAGTGTGCGGCATTTGCAGCAATAAAAAAACCTTCTTTTCCATCCAAGAAACCTCTTTTGAAAAAATAATTTTGCAAAAAGGCAGCGGTTGGATTAATGAAGAGATGAATAATTCTTGCTTTTCTTTTATTATTACTCATAGCGGCAGCCTGAATTGTTGTAAAACTATTACCTTGTTTTATAACATCTTCAATATTCGAGTAACTATAGTGTAATAAATCTCCATTTAAAGGCTGTGGTTTGATATTGTGTTTGAGGTTAATTTTATCGTGCGGATTAATACCACCCCACTCGGCCTCTCCGTTTTTAAATAAACGAATTTTTTTATCAGGATACCACGTGCCATGTTTAATCCATTTCCCACAAAAGTTAGTACAACGGTTCATAATATAAGCATTAGCCGAGAAACCTTTTCTTTTTTCTTCATACAAAGAATGCTGAAGTTTTTCTGATAAAGCTTCGTCTGCATCAATGCTAAGGACAAAATCTTTTGTTGCCTTTAACAAGGCAAAATTCTTTTGCTCTATGTACCCTAAAAACTTTTGCTGAATAAAATGTACACCAAATTTTCTGCAAATAAGCTCTGTTCCGTCGGTAGAAAACGAATCAACTACAATGATCTCATCTGCCACTTTTTTTATGCTCTGCAAACAACGTTCAATGTTTTTTTCTTCGTTTAAAGTAATAATACAAACGGAAAGTGTATTCATACAAATTCTATTCTTATTTACAGATATTGTTTTATGCCTAACTTGGCAGAGGTTGTTTTATTTTCTACGGATGCAACCATGCGCATATTGTTTGTGTTAAGGCTATTTCTATCAGCTTCTTTATGATATAAATGGTATTGTATCCCTCCAAATTTCAAAAACTTTTTTTGTACACCGGCATTTATTAACCGAATTGCAATATCACTATCCTCTCTTCCCCATCCTGTAAAACTTTCATCGTAGCCATTTACTCTGATAATATCTTTTTTCCAAAAAGCCATATTGCATCCCTTAACATCGTATAAGTGTTTCCCTCTTGTTTTATATCTTTTTGATAGAAGATCTTGTAAAAAGACAAACCGTAAGCGATTGAAAAAATTTTTTCCCTTACGTTGTAGAAAATGATAGTTTATTTTATTTTCAATAAATAAACTGCGGGTTGTTTTTTCATTTAATAATATTCTGCTTCCTGTTACAAAATGGTTCTCCTCAGCAATGTGTAAGTGATCTTTAATAAAAAAGGGGTGTAAAATAATATCCCCATCTATTTGAATAATGTACTCTCCTTTCGCTATTGCCATAGCCTTATTGCGTATTTGAGCCAATTTAAAGCCATCATCATGGTGCCAGCAATGAATAAGCGGAACAGGGAAGTTAGGCTTGAAATGTTCAATTATTGCAAATGTTTCTTCTCCTGACCCATCATCGGCAATTATTACTTCTGATGGAAGAATATGTTGTTGCATAACGCTATACAAGCATAGTTGTAAGGCTTGAGGCCAGTTGTATGTTGATATAATAAGGCTCGAATTGACTTCTTTGCTCATTTTACCAATTTATAATTTCTGTATTCACCGAATTTAAATCCAAGAATATCTTCAATCGGCTGCATAATCCTGTCTTTTGTTTTCCAAACTGCTTTTGCAGGGTTGTAAATATAGGTCCAGTCCTGCGCATCTGCTTTTGGTTGCATTAAGGCAGGGTGCTTACCAGTAAATGGTTCCACGCGGTCTACATTATCCCAGTCATATTTTTCGGCATCTAATTCCTGTGCAACTTGCTCTTCTGTTTTGTAAAAAAAACCCATTTGCTCTGCTTTTTTTCTAAATGCAGCGGGCGGCCTTATTCCATTATAATGAAAGATGGGGGCATCAATTTTTTTTACATGTAATTTTTCGCCCGGCTCTTTTCCGTTGTTGTAATTATTTATGGAAGAAAATTTCCTGAAACCTTGTGAATCCCTGTAGGAACGAACACCTATTCCATTTCTGAAAATTCTTACTTCATGTTTATGAATGCGCCTGGTATTTCTTATATAATTATAACCTCCCCAAAAATGCAGGAAAGGCAAAATAAAACCTTCTACATTCTTGTTATCATCGTTCTGTTCAATTGCTTGTTTTATTTTTGGCAGGTCGTTTTCGTGAATCACTTCATCTGCCTGTATATGAAAGCACCAGTTCCCACTCGCAGCATCTACACCAATATTGGTTTGTTGAGCAAATATTTTCCCGCCTTTCTTCAGGTTCATATCCCAAACCGTATCAATAATTTTTATTTTATTTGATTGAAGCGCCTCTATTGCTTCACGGGTTCCATCGTTAGAATTACCCACTACCATTATAAACTCATCGCAAACAGGTAGTATCGATTGAAGCGATTCTAAAAAAGGAACACCATAATCGAAGCCATTTCGTACAAAAGAAAATCCTGATATTTTCATAATAAAAAGACAAAAGAACATAAAATTTCCTGCACCACTAAAATTTCATTTTATTTGAACAAGATTTAGATATAACTAATGACGAATTTTATTCCCATATTTCCGCTGAACATTGTTGTATATCCCGGTGAAAGCCTTCACCTGCACATATTTGAGCCAAGATATAAACAACTGATTGACGAATGTTACACAGAACAAAAATCTTTTGGTATTCCTACCGTTATAAATAACCAGGTAGGCGAGTTAGGCACTTTGGTAAACATAAAAGAAATAGCCAAACGATACGATAATGGCGAAATGGATATTAAAACCAGCGGTATTAAAGTATTTAGAATATTGGAGGTTGTTAAAACTATTCCTAACAAATTATATAGTGGCGCTATTGTTACCTACCCCGAAAATAATGAGGAGCTACAAATTACCACTATGCAAAAGGTTGTAAATAATCTCCGGCAGCTTCATATGCTAATGCAGGTGCAAAAAGATTTTAAAAAACCGGATGCAGATTTATTGAGTTACGATATTGCGCATCATGCGGGTATGAGTTTAGAAGAAGAGTACGAACTGTTGGGACTAATGAAGGAAATACAACGATTAGAATACTTGAAAAGGCATATTAAGAAAGCACAATCTGTTTTAGATGAAACAGAGAACCTGAAACATAAAATTAAATTGAATGGGCATTTTAAAGAATTGAAAGGCTTTAATTTTGAAAACGATTAAAATCAACTAATGCCAGTTACTTTTTGTTTAGATTTCGGTAATACCAGATTAAAATGCGCCGTTTTTGAAGAAAGGTTGTTGGTGGATGTGATTTTGCTGGAACAAGATATTTTGGCACACCTGCAAAAATTAATACTGCAATACAGGCCGCAGAAATCTATTTTGTCTTCAGTAATCAATCACCCTGCAGAAGTAGAACAATTATTAGGGGCTGCAACCCGCTTTCATAAACTCAACCATCAAAGCAAAATACCTTTTGCCACACCTGTTGGTAAGCCTGAAACCATTGGGGCAGACAGGCTGGCTATTTGTGCCGCAGCCGTAGATCTTTTTCCCGGCAGGCATAACCTTGCTATTGCATTAGGAACATGCATTACCTATAATTTCATTAACGTATTTCACGAATTTTTAGGAGGCAGCATTTCTCCCGGTCTTCAAATGCGCTTCAGGGCTATGCATGAGCAAACGGCATTGCTTCCTCTTGTAAAACCTATCCACCATTTCCCCCTTGTAGGATATGATACCGATACAAATCTGCAAAGCGGGGTTATTTTGGGTATGTCTAAAGAAATAGATGGTATTATTGATGCATACAAAGAACGGTATGCCAACCTGGCCATATCGTTAACCGGCGGGGATATGGATTTTTTCCGGCCTCACTTAAAAAATCACATTTATACAGATCCGTTTTTATTATACAAAGGGCTATTGGCTATTAGTGAACGTAATAATCAATAGATTTGGCACTTTGTTAGAACAGTTTCATAGATATTTGCCTTTCAATAATTGCATGTGATTTCTTTTCCCGTTTTTAAAAAAATAATATGCCTTTTGGCAATAGGCAGTTTTTTCGCCTGCGAGAACGATATAAAAAAAGTGCAGGAGATGGATAGTAAAAAAATAGGTATTGAAGAAGCGAAGACCCTCGAAATTTTTTTTAGCAATGGCGGAAAATTAAAGGCAAGGCTCACCTCTCCTTTTATGCAGCGTTTTCAGTTCGATACGCCAAGAATTATTTTCCCGCAAACCCTGCATGTTGATTTTTATGATAGCCTTAAAAACCACGACAGTGAGTTATTTGCACGTTATGGAGAATATTATGAAGGGGAAAGTAAACTTCTTTTAAAAGATAGTGTTATAGCATTTAATGTTAGAAGAGATACTTTATGGACAAGTGAATTGCATTGGGACCAGGCAAACGGAAAATATTATACCGATAAAAAAGTAATCCTGAGCCAGAACAGCACACCAAGACAAAAGATCATTGCAATTGGTTTTGAGAGTGACCAGGACCTTAAGAATATTGTATTTAGAAATGTGGGCAAGAAGTTTACCGGAGAAGAAAGTTTTATGTATGTTCCCGACAGTACATTAAAATAAATTTTATTAATATATGGAATACAGGAAAATGGGCCGAACAGGCCTTCAGCTAAGTGTTTTAAGCTTTGGAAGCTGGGTTACTTTTCATAAACAAATAAACGATGGCATAGCCGATGAATTAATGGGCATTGCATACGATAATGGCATCAACTTTTTTGATAATGCCGAAGTATATGCTTTGGGAGAAAGCGAGAAAATGATGGGCCGTGTATTAAAGAAAAAGGGGTGGGACAGAACTTCTTATACCATTTCTTCGAAAGCTTTTTTTGGATGGAGGGGTAAAGAGAATAAACCCAACCAAACAGGGCTTAGCAGAAAACATTTAACCGAAGCCTGCCATGAAGCATTACAAAGATTGCAGACAGATTACCTGGATATTTTCTTTTGCCACCGCCCTGATAAAAACGTGCCGATAGAAGAGGTGGTATTAACCATGAATACATTAATTAACCAGGGTAAAATTCTTTACTGGGGAACAAGCGAATGGAGCGGTGTTGAATTGATGGAAGCCCACAGAGTAGCTAAAGACTACAGGCTCATTGGCCCCCAGGTAGAGCAACCGCAATATAATTTATTTGAGAGAAACAACATGGAAGGTGAATACCTGGAAGTATTTAAAAATGCAGGACTGGGAACAACCATCTGGAGCCCTTTAGCTGCAGGTTTGTTAAGTGGTAAGTATAACGATGGTATACCGGAAGGAAGCCGCCTGGGTATGGAAGGTTTTGAATGGTTGAGAGACAGGTGGGTAATGAATGAGAAAATTGATAAAGTAAAACAACTGGCAGTTCTGGCCAAAGCCCTTAATATTTCACTGGCATCTTTAAGTATTGCCTGGGCTATTAAAAACCCAAATGTTACAACAGCTATTTTAGGCGCTACCAGGAAAGAACAATTGGCAGACAATTTAAAAGCAATAGATGTGTTGCCACTGCTATCGGAAGAAGTAATGAAAAGTATTGATGATATTATGGACAACAAACCCCGGCTGCCCGAATTTTAAAACGTTTAACAATAATAAAAAAGCGGCAGGTTGTCTTGCCGCTTTTTTATTGTAGAAAAATATTTATGCAGCTTCTTTCCAACCTTTTTACCAACTTGTACTCTTATATCTGTAAACATTTTTGGAAAAAGCAACATACATACTAAAGGCTGTAGTGCAAAAGGCACAGAAAGGCGATGTACAGGCAATGGCTTCGTTATATAACCAATTCAGTAAAGCTATGTATAACATATGCTACAGAATGTGTGGTACGGTGCCCGATGCGGAAGATGTTTTACAGGAAAGTTTTTTGATAGCATTTAAAAACCTGCACCAACTAAAAGATGAACAGTTGTTTGGCGGATGGCTGAAAAGAATTGTGATTAATCATTGTATTCAACATAGCAAAAAACTATTTTATTGGGATCATTGGGAGCATGATGAAATAGCAGATGCGCCGGCAGAAGACAGGTGGACGAATATTGATTTCGAAAGATTAAATGAATGCATTAAGCAATTACCCGAAGGCTGCAGGCAAATTTTTACTTTATATGCGGTAGAGGATTTTAGCCATAAAGAAATAGCCGACCAATTAGGCGTTACCGAAGGAACCAGTAAAAGCCAGTATGCAAGAGCACGAAAACTGCTGCAGGAAAAATTACTCACACAAATTGCAATCAATGGATAAGCTAAAAGAACATATACAATCCAACCGTCAAGCGTTGGATACCAAACATCCGTCTGATGCTGTTTGGGCCGGTATACAGAAAGAGCTTTCTGTACAAGACACAAAAATCGTTTCAATTAAAGCAATCCGGTGGATAGCTGCTGCATGTATTTTGCTGGCAGCAGGCATTTTCTGGTTAAATGCCCCAAGGCAGCATAAATTACAATCCGATACTGTAAACAACTTTGCACGGCAACCTTTAAAAGAAACTGTTTTGCCACCCGTATCGGAACAAGATGCACAACATAATAACGATGTTGCAGAAGCAATTTCCGAGCAGCCTTTAAAGCATTCACTTAAAAAAACAGGTACGGAAAAACAAGCGGTGCAAAAAAATAATTCATTACACAATAATGAAGAGGTAGAAAATACACTTCATTCTTTACAGAACAGTTTTGTAACCATCATTAATTTTCAACGCTCTAAAATTAATGCTACCCCTATTTATGCAGAAGGCCCGGTTTATTTTAGAGATTTCACTCTCCGCTTCAAACAAATGGAAAAAGATGAGAGCGATATAAAAAAACAAATTATTGCTCACGGCTTAACCGATGAATTGTTAGAACAGCTCATCAACATATACCAACAAAAATTAAATGTGTTAAAACAATTGCAAACAGAAATAAATAACACCAATAGCCGGTATTTGCAAACCAATCCTGTTTCTGAAATAACTAAAACATCTTTTCTAAACATCTAAATAGCACTATTATGTATTATCTCAACAAACCGATATTGTTTTTAATAACAGCCTCCGCATTTGTGGCAACGAAAGCCCAGCAAATGCCGGTGCCTGCCGGCAGGCCAAAAGAGCCAGCAGTTACCACTGCAGGAAGTTTTAGTGAAGCAGCAGCACCTAAAAAAATGAATCCAGATGCTAACCTGAATAGTAAAGAAATTAATGTTAGTTACGATATAGCCAGGAACGCAGATATTATTATAGAAAATAGCAGCCGTAACCTGGAAATTAAAACATGGGATCAACCTAAAGTAAAAATTACCACTACTGTATATTTTGAAGGAGATGGGAATAATATTAAAGACGAAGACTGGCTGGAAAAACTAAACATTGTTGTGAAAACAACTGCCAGTTCTTTCAAAATAAAATCCGGATTTGCCAGCGGCGGTAGTTATACTTTAAATGGGGTAACCTATCCCTGGAACTGGAGTGATGGAGACAGAACATTTGTTTTCAACGGAACCAGCAGCAGTTTGAGGAGCATAAGCACTTCTTCTAAGTCTGCTAAAAAGATAATCACCATTTACCTTCCTAAAGAAGGTAAACTGGATGTTGAGAACAAATATTCGGACATTAATATTGCTTCAGATATTAATAAACTTAAACTGGATATTACGAACGGCAATGCCGATTTAGGCAATATTAATAATCTTATACTTCGTTCTAAATATGCCAATATTAATATTGGAACT
>OFTX01001075.1_pt1 | contig 10755 bp, 7 predicted proteins | sample 1775051 | NCBI WGS metagenome assembly OFTX01 (sample SAMN08195772, study PRJEB24354) | sludge metagenome | isolation source: sludge from phenol fed wastewater aerobic bioreactor A | place: India: Nagpur | collected 2016-09-15
AAGGCCACGATTGCCGAGCTCACCGCCGCCGAGCCTCCGGCCCTGCACCACGACGGCTCGACGAACGAGCTGATCCGGCGCTATCGCGCACTGCGCGACGACGCCACAACCGCAGCCACGACCAGCAATAGACCATGAGCCAGAAAATCAGCCCCCTCGCGGGCAAGCCCGCACCCAAATCCATCCTCGTCGACGTGTCCGCGCTGCTCGCCGCATACAGCGAACTCGCGCCTGACCCGTCCGAGCCCACGCAGCGCGTGGCCTTCGGCACCTCCGGCCACCGCGGCAGCTCCTTCACGCGCAGCTTCAACGCCGCGCACATCCTGGCCATCAGCCAGGCGATCTGCGAATACCGCAAGGGCCAGGGCATCGACGGGCCGCTCTTCATCGGTGCCGACACCCACGCGCTGTCCGGGCCGGCGTTCGAGAATGCATTGGAGGTGCTGGCGGCGAACGGCGTGGAAACCATGGTTTCCCGCGGCGGCGAGTTCACCCCGACGCCGGCGGTATCGCACGCGATCCTGGTCTACAACCGCGGGCGCAGCAGCGGTCTCGCCGACGGCATCGTCATCACTCCGTCGCACAACCCGCCGGACAACGGCGGCTTCAAGTACAACCCGCCCAACGGCGGCCCGGCGGACACCGAGATCACCGGCTGGATCCAGCAGCGCGCGAACGCGCTGCTGGAGGCGAAGCTCGCCGGCGTCAAGCGCATGCCATACGCCCAGGCGCGCAAAGCGTCCACCACGCACGAACACGACTACCTTGACGCCTACGTCACCGACCTCGCCCAGGTCGTCGACTTCGACGCGATCCGCGCCGCCGGCGTGCACATGGGCGTCGATCCGCTAGGCGGTGCCGGCGTGCACTACTGGGCGCCGATCGCCGAGCGCTACGGACTGGATCTCACCGTGGTCAGCGATGTGGTCGACCCGCAGTTCGCGTTCATGAGCGTGGACTGGGACGGCAAGATCCGCATGGACCCCTCATTGCCATGCAGCGCCTGATCGGCCTGAAGGACTAATACGACATCGCCTTCGCCTGCGATACCGACCATGACCGCCACGGCGTGGTCACGCGCAGCAGCGGCCTGATGGAGCCGAACCATTACCTGTCGGTGCTGGTGGATTACCTGTTCCGGCACCGGCCGCAATGGAGCGTCCAGGCTGCGGTCGGCAAGACCCTGGTCAGCACCGCGCTGATCGACCGCGTGGTCAAGCGCCTGGGGCGGCAGTTGTACGAGGTGCCCGTCGGTTTCAAATGGTTCTCGGCCGGGCTGTTCGACGGCTCGCTCGGCTTCGGCTGTGAGGAAAGCGCGGGCGCCTCGCTGCTGCGCCGCGACGGGACGGTATGGACCACCGACAAGGACGGCCTGGTGCCAGCCCTGCTCTCGGCCGAGATCACCGCACGCATCGGCAAGGATCCCGGCGAACTCTACGCGCAGCTGACGGGCGAGCTCGGCAAGCCGTTCAGCGACCGCGTCGAGGCGGCGGCGACCCCGGCGCAAAAGGCCAGGCTGGCCAAGCTTTCCCCCGGACAGGTGACGGACACGCAGCTCGCCGGTGAGAAAATCGAGCAGGTCCTGGACAAGGCCCCCGGCAACGGCGCGGCGATTGGCGGCATCAAGGTCGTGGCGGCCAGCGGCTGGTTTGCGGCGCGCCCATCTGGCACCGAGGCGATCTACAAGATCTACGCCGAAAGCTTCAAGAGCGGGAGCCACCTGCAGAGTCTGCTCGGGGAAGCGCAACGTATCGTGGACGCCGCGCTCGGCTGACGAGATCGGGGTCGGGGTGCACTTTCGACGCCAGCACCGGTCGATGCGACCGCCGCTCCCAGCGAAAGTGCACTCTGACTCCGGTTTCGGGAACATCGCCCGGCGATGGGCACCTACAATAGGCAGTTACCCGCCACCGAATCCACCCGGAGAAACCCATGTCCAACGTCCTCGACCAGCAATGTGTGAATACGCTCCGCTTCCTGTCGGTGGACATGGTGCAACGGGCGAACAGCGGGCATCCGGGCCTGCCCCTGGACGCGGCGCCCATGGCCTACGCGCTGTGGACCCGGCACATGAAGTACAACCCGAAGGATCCGCACTGGGTCGACCGCGACCGTTTCGTGCTCTCCGCCGGGCACGGCTCGGCCCTGCTCTACAGCCTGCTGTTCGTCACCGGCTATGACGTGTCGCTGGACGACATCAAGCATTTCCGCCAGTGGGGCAGCAAGACCCCGGGCCATCCGGAGTACGGCCATACGCCAGGCGTCGAGGTCACCACCGGGCCGCTGGGACAGGGCTTGGCCAACTCCGTCGGCATGGCCATCGGCGAGGCCAATCTGGCCGCGCGCTACAACCGCGACGGCCACACCGTGATCGACCACCACACCTGGGCCATCGTCAGTGACGGCGACCTGATGGAAGGCGTGGCCTCCGAGGCCGCGTCGCTGGCGGGGCACCTGCAGCTTGGCAAGCTCATCTGCCTGTACGACGACAACGAGGTGACCCTGGCCGCCGGCGCCGACATCACGTTCTCCGAGGACCGCGGCAAGCGCTTCGCGGCCTACGGCTGGCAGACCATCCGCGTCGACGACGGCAACGATCTGGACGCGCTCAACGCCGCGCTGGACGAAGCGCGTGCCGATACTGCGCGGCCATCCCTGATCCTGGTGCGTACCCACATCGGCTACGGCTCGCCCAAGCAGGACAGCTACAAGTCCCACGGCTCGCCCCTCGGTGTCGAAGACGTGAAGCTGACCAAGCAGAAGCTGAACTGGCCATTGGCGCCGGACTTCTTTGTGCCGGACGATGCGCTGGCACACTACCGTGAAGCCGTGACACGCGGGCAGCAGGCGCAGTCCGCCTGGTCCGCGCGCATGGACGCCTATGCCGCCGCTTTCCCCGATCTCGCCGCGGAACTGCGCGCCCGCCTGCAGGGCGAGCTGCCGGCTGGCTGGGATGCCGACATCCCGGTTTTTCCCGCGGACGGGAAGGGCCTGTCCACGCGCGTCGCCGGCGGCAAGGTGATGAACGCGTTCGCGGGTAAACTGCCGGCCTTGACCGGCGGCTCGGCCGACCTCGACCCGTCCACGTTCACGGCCTTGAACGGCCTGGGCGACTTCAACCCGCCGCTGCAACCAGGCATGGACAAGGAAGGCTCCGACGGCGGCGGCTGGAGCTACGCCGGCCGCAACCTGCATTTCGGCGTACGCGAGCATGCGATGGGCGCGATCGTCAACGGCCTGGCGGTGCATGGCGGCTTCCTGCCGTACGGCGCGACCTTCCTGATCTTCTCCGACTACATGCGCCCGGCGATCCGTCTGGCGGCCCTTATGGGCCTGCACGTAGTGCACGTCTTCACCCACGACAGCATCGCGCTTGGCGAAGACGGCCCCACGCACCAGCCGATCGAACAATTGGCGAGCTTGCGCGCGATCCCCAACCTGACGGTGATCCGCCCCGCCGACGCCAACGAAACCGCCGAAGCCTGGAAGGTCGCCGTGCACTCCAAGGGTCGGCCCGTGCTGCTGTCGCTGAGCCGGCAAAACCTGCCGACCATCGACCGCCAGCGCTACGCCAGCGCAGCCGGCCTGCAGCAGGGCGCCTATGTGCTCGATCCGGAACAGGGCAAGGATCCTGAGCTGATCCTGATCGGTACCGGCTCGGAAGTGGGCCTGATCCTCGCCGCAGCGGAGCAGCTGCGGCAGGACAAGGTGGCGGTGCGCTGTGTGTCGATGCCGAGCTGGGAACTGTTCGACGCGCAGCCCCAGACCTACCGCGACAGCGTGCTGCCGCCCGCGGTCGGCGCCCGCCTGGTGGTGGAGGCCGGCATTGCCCAGGGCTGGGAACGTTACTACGGCCCGCAGGGTGGCATGCTCTCCATCGAGCACTTCGGCGCCTCCGCGCCCAGCGACGTGCTGCTGCGCGAGTTCGGCTTCAGCGCGGACCACGTGGTGCAGAAGGCCCGGGCCTTGTTGAAGCGCCGCTAGCCGGGGATTGAGTGCAGGGGAGCAAGGGGAAACCCCGGCCTGCCTGGTTTCCCCCACCGTCCAGGCTTCCTTTTGGCCAGCCATCCGGCGCCCGTTCAAACTTATTTCTTGTACTGACTATATCTATACCGTTTAGTATGGTATTGTGCGCCGCGCAACGCTTCCGCCCAAGGCTCTCCCTTGCATATCAGCCTGCCTCAAAGACGCTCCGCCGCACGCTGCAGCAACGCATTCCTGCTGGCAGGCATGCTCGCGCTCGCCGGCTGCGCGGTGGGCCCCGATTACCGGCGCCCGCCGGCGCCTGACGTCGAACGCTACACGGCGCAGCCGCTGCCGGCAACGACCGGAGCCAGCAGCGACGGCGCCAGCGACGTGCAGCGTTTCCAGCACGGCCGTGACGTGCCGGCCCAGTGGTGGACACAGTTCGGGAGCCCCGAACTGGTCCGCCGCGTCGACCGCGCCCTGGCCCACAGCCCGAGCATCGCCTCGGCGCAGGCCGCGCTGCGCCAGGCGTTGGAAAATGCCCGCGCCGCCGGCGGAACGCTGTGGCCGGGAGTCGACGCCGGCATCGGCGCCACCCGGCAAAAGCAGTCCGCGGCATCGTTTGGCGGTGCCTTCAAGTTCCCGCCGCTGACCGTTTACAACGCGTCGGTCAACGTCAGCTACGGCCTCGACCTGTTTGGCGGTACGCGGCGCACGATCGAGAGCCAGGAAGCGCTGGCCGACGTGCAGCGCGCCCGCACCGACGCCACTTATCTCACGCTGGCCGCGAACGTGGTCACCGCCTCGTTGCAGGAAGCTTCGCTGCGCGAACAGGTACGGGCGACCGAGGACATCATCGCGGCCCAGCGTCAGAGCCTGCAGATCGCCGAGCAGCAACAGCGGATCGGCGCCAAGTCGCTGTCCGATACGCTGGCGGTACGCACCCAGCTGGCGAGCACCGAGGCCAGCCTGCCACCACTGCGCGCCCAGCTCGCCGCCACCCGCAACCAGCTGGCGACCTACCTCGGCACCACGCCGGCGCAGCTGCAACTGGTCCCGCTCGAGCTGGACGGGATCAAGCTGCCGACCGACATCCCGGTCAGCCTGCCCTCGCGCCTGGTCGAACAGCGCCCGGACATCCGCGCCGCCTCGGCGCAACTGCATGCCGCCACCGCCCAGGTCGGCGTGGCCACCGCGGCGCTGCTGCCGCAGATCACCCTGTCGGCCAGCGGCGGCTCGCAGGCCCTCGATGCCGGCGAGTTGTTTGCCGCCGGCACGCGCTCGTGGTCACTGGGGCTCGGTCTGACCCAACCGCTGTTCCACGGCGGCGAGCTGCGGCACAAGAAACGCGCTGCCCAGGCCGGCCTGGACCAGGCAACCGCCGACTGGCAGCAAACCGTGCTGGCGGCGTTCCAGAACGTGGCGGACGCGCTGCAGGCCTTGCAGTTCGACGCCCAGGGCCTGGCGGCGCAAACCACCGCCGAACACGCTGCCGCGCAGCAGCTGGATCTGACCCGCAACCAGTTCAAGCTTGGCGCCACCGGCTATCTCGCGCTGCTGCAGGCCGAACGCAGCCATCAGCAGGCACGTCTGGCCATGATCCAGGCGCGTACCGCACGTCTGGCCGATACCGCGGCGCTGTACACCGCGCTCGGTGGCGGCTGGCAGGCCACCGGCGACGTGGCCAACCAGCAACCCTAGGTTCCCGCACTCCGCCCCGACTGCCCATCCGACCGCCCGCACCACACACAGGAGTACCGCGCATGTCCACGCGCGCTGAACACAAACCCAGTACCAGGAAACGCATGCTGTGGATGATCGTCCGCGTGCTGCTGCAGATTGCACTGAACGCCGGTATCAAGGAGTAGTTGCAGATGCGCATGCTGACCAACATCACCCAGCCGACGCCGGCGACGGTGAGCACCGTCACGGCCAGTGAGCAGGCCTGGCAGCCGGCGTTGCAATCGGTGGGCTCGCTGCGCGCCGTCAATGGCGCCAACCTGGCCATGGATGTGGCCGGCGTGGTCACCGCGGTCAACCTGAAGTCTGGCCAGGAGGTGAAGGAGGGCCAACTGCTGCTGCAGCTGCGCGACAGCGACGACGTCGCCGCCCTGCACCAGTTCGAGGCCGCAGCCCAGCTTGCCAAGCTCACCTTCGACCGCGCGCGCCAACAGCTGGCGGCCCAGGCGATCAGCCAGGCCGACTACGACACCGCGGCGGCCGATTTCAAGGCCAAGCAGGCCGCCGTGGCCCAACAACAGGCGCTGGTGGCCAAGAAGCAGTTGCGCGCCCCGTTCTCCGGACGTGCAGGCATCATCACCTTGAGCCCGGGCGACTACCTCAGCGCCGGGACCGCCGTGGCCACGCTGCAGCAGCTCGATTCCTTGTTCGTCGACTTCAACCTGCCGCAACGCGAGCTGGGTCGCCTGCACGTCGGTCAGCGTGTGCACCTGACGCTCGATGCCTATGCCGGGCGCACGTTCGATGGCGAGATCAGCGCGATCAACCCGCGCGTCGACCCCGAAAGCCGCAACGTGCAGGTCGAGGCACGGGTGCCCAATCATGACCAGGCCCTGACCCCGGGCATGTTCGCCAAACTCAGCGTGGGCGTCGGCGAGCAGCGGCCGCGGTTGACCCTGCCGCAAGCCGCGATCGTCTACAACCCCTATGGCGACACCGTCTACGTGGTGCAGCCGTCCAAGGGCAAGGACGAGCAGGGCAAGCCGCTGCCGGCGACCGTGCAGCAGACCTTCGTCACCCTCGGCGACACCCGCGGCGACCAGGTGGCGGTCGTCAAGGGCCTCGAGCCCGGCACCGTCGTGGTGACCAGCGGCCAGATCAAGCTGAAGAACGGGGCACCGATCATCATCGACAACAGCGTGCAGCCGGCCAGCAACATGCAGCCCACACCGCAGGAACAGTGAGTCGAAAAGATGAAGTTCACCGACCTGTTCATCAACAAGCCGGTGCTGGCGATCGTCGTCAGTGCGCTGATCCTGGTGCTGGGCGTGCGCGCCATCACCAGCCTCAGCGTGCGCCAGTATCCACAGACCGAGAACGCCACGGTCACCATCAGCACCGCCTACTACGGTGCCGACGCGCAGACCATGGCCGGCTTCATCACCCAGCCGCTTGAGCAGGCGGTCTCGCAGGCGCAGGGCATTGACTACCTGTCTTCCAGCAGCGTTTCCGGCATCTCCACGATCACCGCGACGCTGCGCCTGAACTACGATGCCAACCGCGCGCTGACCGAGATCACCACCCAGGTCAACTCGGTGAAGAACCAGTTGCCGCCACAGGCGCAGCAGCCGGTGCTCAACGTGCAGACCGGGCAGACGGTCGACGCCATGTATATCGGCTTCTACAGCGACGTGCTGCCGACCAACAACATCACCGACTATCTGGCCCGTGTGGTCAAGCCCAAGCTCGATGCGCTCGAGGGTGTGCAGACTGCGGAACTGCTTGGCGCACGCCAGTTTGCGCTGCGCGCCTGGCTGGATCCGGCCAAGATGGCCGCGCACGGAGTGACCGCGAGCGACGTCAACGCCGCGCTGGCGGCAAACAATTACCTGGCCGCGGTGGGCTCGAGCAAGGGCCAGGCGGTGACCGTGGACCTCACCACCGACAGCAACCTGCACACGGTCGACGAGTTCAAGCAACTCGCGATCCGCGACGTCGACGGCGCCATCGTCCGCCTGCAGGACGTGGCCACGGTCACCCTGGGTTCGGAAAACTACGACTTCAACGTCGCCTTCAGCGGCAAGCGCTCGGTGTTCATCGGCATCAAGGTGGCGCCTGATGCGAACGTGCTGGATGTGGCCAAGCGCGTGCGCGACGCATTCCCGGAGATCCAGCAGCAACTGCCGAATGGTTTGACCGGAATCATCGTTTACGACGGCACCGACTTCGTCAACAGCTCGATCCGGGAAGTGGTCAAGACCCTGGTCGAGGCGCTGCTGATCGTCACCATCGTGATCTTCCTGTTCCTCGGCAGCCCGCGCGCGGTGATCATCCCGGTGATCGCCATGCCGCGGGCGCTGATCGGCGCGTTCTTCGTCATGCTGGTGCTGGGCTACTCGATCAACCTGCTGACCCTGCTGGCACTGGTGCTGGCCATTGGCCTGGTGGTGGATGACGCCATCATCGTGGTGGAGAACGTCGACCGGCACATGAAGGACGAAGGCAAGCCGCCGCTGCAGGCGGCGCTGCTCGCCGCGCGCGAGCTCGGCGGCCCAATCATTGCCATGACCGTGGTGCTGGTCGCGGTGTATGTGCCGATCGGTTTCCAGAAGGGCCTCACTGGCGCGCTGTTCACCGAATTCGCCTTCACCCTGGCCGGTGCGGTGGCGGTGTCCTCGATCGTCGCCCTCACCCTGTCGCCGATGCTGACGTCCAAATTCTTCCGTGCCGAGCAGGAAGGCGGCCGCTTCGTGCAATTCATCGACCGTCAGTTCGACCGCGTGCACCACGGCTACCAGCGCCTGCTGCACAACGTGTTGTCGACCTGGCCGGTGGTGATCGTCATGGCCGTCCTGTTGCTGCTGGCCACCGTTGCCCTGGGCATCACCGCGCAATCGGAACTGGCGCCGGAAGAGGACCAGGGCGTGGTGGTGGGACAGATCGTCGGCGCGCCAAACGCAACCGCGCAACAGATGAACGTGTACTCCGCGCAGATGTTCAACCTGGCGGCGCAGTTGCCGGAATACGAGCAGATGTTCCAGATCACCGGCGTGCCCACGGTCAACCAGGGCATCGGCGGCGTGGTGTTGAAGCCCTGGGACGAGCGCCACCGCAGCGCCCACGAACTGCAGCAGGTGTTGCAGCAGAAGTGGAACGGCATTGCCGGCGCCCGTGTCGCCGCGTTCCAGTTCCCGTCGCTGCCGGGCGCGCAAGGCCTGCCGATCCAGGTGGTGATCACCACCACGGAGCCTTTCGCCAACCTCAACGAGGTGGCCAGCCAGGTACTGGACAAGGCACAGGCCAGCGGCAAGTTCTACTTCATCGATTCGGATCTGAAGGTCGACAAGCCGCAGGCCACGGTGAGCCTGGACCATGACCTGATTGCATCGCTGGGCATGACCCAGGCCGACGTGGGCGCCTCGCTCGGCGCGGCCCTGGGCGGCGGCTACGTTAACTATTTTTCGATTTCCGGCCGCTCCTACCGGGTCATTCCCCAGGTGCTCCAGGTCGACCGGCTGAATCCGGACCAGGTACTCAACTACTACCTGCGCGTACCGGGCGGCTCCCTGATCCAGGCCAGCACCGTAGCCAGGATCACCCACCAGGTGGTGCCACAGTCGCTGAACCGCTTCCAGCAGCTGAACTCGGCGACCATCTCCGGCGTCTCGGGCATGTCGCAAGGCGACGCGCTGGCCTATCTGCGCGACCTGGTGCACGAGGTGGCGCCCAGCGGATACAACGTCGACTACGCCGGCCAGTCGCGCCAGTTCGTGCACGAGGCGGGCGGCTTCGGCGCCACGCTGCTGTTTGCGGTGATCATCGTGTTCCTGGCCCTGGCGGCGCAGTTCAACAGCCTGCGCGATCCCATCGTGATCCTGGTCTCGGTACCGCTGGCCTTGTTTGGCGCGCTTATCTTCGTCAACCTGTTCACCAGCCTCAACATCTATACCGAGGTTGGCCTCGTCACCCTGATGGGTCTGATCAGCAAGCACGGTATCCTGATCGTGCAGTTTGCCAACGACTCGCAGCGTGCCGGCATGTCCAAGCGCGAGGCGATCGAACACGGCGCGGCCGTCCGGCTGCGGCCGGTGCTGATGACGACCGCGGCGATGGTGCTCGGTGTCATGCCGCTGGTGATTGCCGCCGGCGCCGGCGCCGCTGGCCGCTTCAACATGGGGCTGGTCATCTCCGCGGGCCTGGCCATCGGCACGCTGTTCACCTTGTTTGTGGTACCGGCGTTCTACATGCTGCTGGCCCAGGATCACCACAAGGATGCCGCCGAGGGCGCCACGCCGGCGCCACGGCTGCCAGCCTGACCTGCAGGTCCACGGGAAGCTGACCCGGCGCGCTGGCCAGGATGTCGTGGCCGGCGCGCCGGACGCGGCCGCGGCCTCCGCGCGACGCGGTCGCAACTACGCGACAATAGAGCGTTGCCGATCGTCCAGGAGTACCGCATGAGCCCGTCGACCTTGCGCATTGCCACGCGCAAAAGCGCGCTTGCCCTGTGGCAGGCGGAACACGTCGCCGGATTGCTGCGTGGGGGGGATGCGAGGCTCAAGGTGGAGCTGGTGCCGATGACCACCCGCGGCGACGAGATCCAGGATCGCTCGCTGGCGTCCCTTGGCGGCAAGGGCCTGTTCCTCAAGGAGCTCGAAGTGGCGATGTTGGAGGGGCGCGCCGATCTGGCCGTGCATTCGCTCAAGGACGTGCCTGCGCATCTGGATGCGGAGTTCACCCTTGCGGCCATCCTGCCGCGCGCCGACGCCGCCGACGCGTTCGTCAGCAACCACTTCCAGACCCTGGCGGAGCTGCCTGGCGGCGCGCGCGTGGGCACTTCCTCGCTGCGCCGGCGCGCGCAGGTCCGTGGCCTGCGGCCGGACGTGGAAGTACTCGACTTGCGCGGCAATGTCGGCACCCGGCTGGCCAAGCTCGATGCCGGCAACTACGACGCCATCGTGCTGGCCTGCGCCGGACTGCAGCGCCTGGGCCTGGCCGCGCGCATCCGGTCGCGCCTGCTGGCGCCTGCCTGGTTGCCGGCACCCGGCCAGGCCGCGATTGCCATCGAGGCCAGCCAGGCCGACAGCAGAGTGATGTCCCTGCTGGCGGCGT
>OFTX01001086.1_pt1 | contig 10663 bp, 10 predicted proteins | sample 1775051 | NCBI WGS metagenome assembly OFTX01 (sample SAMN08195772, study PRJEB24354) | sludge metagenome | isolation source: sludge from phenol fed wastewater aerobic bioreactor A | place: India: Nagpur | collected 2016-09-15
CGCTGACGCGAATGGCATGCGATGGGGGCACGCGCTGAAGATCGTGAGCGGTCAACGATGGCCGATCGACCGGGGCCGCGCCGGTCGCCGACTCACGGTCAGGCCACGGCGACGCCGGCGGCACTGACCGCGAGCGTGATCAGGTACGCGGCGGCGATCCCGGCGGTCGGGCCGATGATCCAACCGCGCAGGATGCCGTACAGGCTGGCGGTCTGCACGGTGTGGCGGCCGCGGGCCAGCCCGGCGCCAGCCATTGCCCCGACCAGCGCCTGGTTCATGGAGGTGAACAGGCCGAACGCAACCGCGCAGAGCACGACGACGGCCTGCACCAGTTGCGCGGCGGTGGCCATCGGCCGGTCGACGGTGACGATGTCGAACGCGACCTTGCGCAGCAGCGGCCGGCCCCAGGTCAGCACGCCGATCGCCAGGCCGGCGCCGCACACGGCGCCCGCGGTCAGCGCGGTGAACGTGCCGGTGCCCACCAGCGACCCGGCGGCGTTCGCGACGTCGTTGGCGCCCATCGTGAACGACGCGGCCGCGCCGACCGTCGTCAACGCGACCCCCACCACCGCCGCGCTCCGCAGGGTCGCCGACTCGGCCCGGGACGCGGTTGGCACAACGGGCACACCGGCGGCCGCCGGCTCGGCGCATCCCGTGACGACGGTGAGCGGGCGGATCCCGGGGACCAGGTCGAGCGCCCGAGTCGCGACGAACCCGACCGCCGCCGCGACCGGCGGCGCGATCACCCACACGACGGCGAGCGTGACGATCGTGCCCCAGCGCACCCCGGCATGCCCGGCGAGTGCCGCCCCGGCCACGCTGAACACCAGGATCTGGACCGTGGACGACGGTATCCGCAGCAGGTTGAACAGCGAGGTCAACGCGAACGCGACCCCCAGCACGATCACCGCCGCCGCGACCGTCAGTGGCCGGGTTACCAGATCGAAGCCGACCGTGTGCTGCACCCCGTGCGAGGCCAGCACCGCGCCGAGCATCGTCAGCGGCGCCATGGTCCACAGCGCGGCGCGTGCGGACACGGCACCGAGCGCGTGCGGCATGCCCATGCACGCGCCGGTGTAGTGCGCGCCCATGCTGATCGCGAACGCCACCGCCACGGCGACCAGCAGGATCGTCATACCCGTCGAACCGGCGCCGCGGTCACGTCGCCGGCGACGTCACGCACGGTGGCCACCCGATCACCCGCCCGCCTCCGAACACGATTGACGTCACATCGCAAGTCGCTGTCGTGCACGATCTCTCGCGGAGCACCGTCGCGATGCGCGTCCTGCACCACTCCCGCCTGCCGACCAGTGGACGCCGGTTTTTCGACGGCCCGAGTGTCCGCCGCGGCCTCCGACAAGGGGCAGAACCGAGTATGACGCTGTTCGTCGCCGTTCCGGCGAGCCGGGCCGGTTCCTTATCGCCGCGCCCCCTTGAGGCGCTCCTGTGGTCGCGGTGTCCCACCGGCCCGAGCGCGAGGGCTTACCACGTCGTCGCAGGAGACGCAGCGGCCGGCGCCCCCTCTGAGCGGGAGGCGTCTGTCCCTGTCGGGTTCTGGTTCTGCCCGTGCTGCCGGGACGGCCGTCCCTGGTCGGCGGGACCGTGCCGCGCGCATCCTCCCCCTGCGGCGATTCGGGCCGCAGGCCGACGAGAGGAGTCGATCATGATCGGACAGTGGGGCCCGCTGCGGCGGGTGGGTGTGGTGGTGGCGCTGCTGGCGGCGCCGGTCTGTTTCATCGTGCAGGGGTTGGCCGGCCCGGCCGGCAGTGACGACACCCGCACCGAGTTGAACCAGATTGCGGCGAACGTGTCGGGGGCGGGGCTGGCGGTGACGGCCGGGCTGGTCGGCACGATCTTCATGGTGCCAGCGCTGCTGGCGCTGACCAGTCTGGTGCGGACCCGGCATGCCGTGTTCGGCGATATCGGCGGCGGGATAGCCGTGGCGGGCGCGGTCGGTTTCGCGGCGTTGTGGGGGGTGGACATGGTGCAGATCACCCTCGTTGAGAGTCACGCCGACACTGGGCAGGTGGTGGCGGCGTGGGCGTCGCTGGAGGCGAGCACGCCGATGAGTCTGACGCTCGTGCTGTACATCGGCGGGCTGTCGCTGGGCGTGGTGCTGCTGGCGATCGGGCTGTGGCGCTGCCGGGTGGTGCCGCGTCTGGTAGCGGTGCCGCTGGTGGCTTTCGTGGTCGCGAACGCGATGAACTTGCCGACGGCGGCGGCCGCGGGGATCCTGCTGGTCGCCTTCGGCTGGATCGCCGGGTGTGTGCTGCGCCGCCCGGTCCGCGCCGAGACGGCATCCGATTCTCGCGTGAGTGCGTGACGGGCGCGGCCGGCGGGCGGATAATTCCGCGCATGATGCTCCGTGCACACCGTGCCGGAGTGCCGGCGCGGGTGATCCTGGTGCGGCACCGATGGGCGGTGTGGGCGGCCGGGGCGGGCATCCTCGCCCTGCTGGCTGCGGGCGTGTGGTGGACCGCCCGGGCGGGCGCCGACGGGCTGGTCGCAGCCAACGTCCTGCCCGACGCGATCGCCGCCGTGAGCGCCGGCATGATCGGGCTGCTGATCGGGCTGCGCCGACCGGGCAATGTGCTCGGTCCGCTGTTTCTGGTGATCGCGGCCAGTGGTGCGGCCTCGTTCGCCGCGAACCGGTACGTCACGCAGGCAGGCGCCTCCACCGCCGCGGTCTGGGCCGGTTGGGTCGGGTCGTGGGTGTGGCTGCCGGACGTACTCGTCACCGCCACCCTGGTCGTGGCGGCCTTTCCCGACGGCTCGTTCCGGTCGACGCGGTGGCGGCACGCCGCGCTGGCTACCGGCGGCTCGATCTTCGCGTTGATGGCGGTCATCGCCGTGCTCGACCCGACCACCGGCGAGGGCGGGCAGACGCTGCGCAACCCGCTCGCCGTGCCGCCCAGCGTGCGGCCGGTACTGCTCGCGGCGGCCGCTGTGCCCGCGATGGTGGTGGCGGCGATGACGGTGGCCGCGCTGGTGTCGCTGCTGCGCCGCTGGCGGCGCAGCCACGGTGTGGCCCGCACCCCGATCACCTACCTGCTGATCGGCGGCGTGCTGGCTATCGGATTGCAGGCCCCGGGCACGCCGAACCTGGCCAACGCGGTGGGCGTCGCGGCGATCCCGGTCGCGGTCGGGATCGCCGTGCTGCGGCACAACCTCTACGACCTCGACGTCGTGGTGAACCGCTCCTTGGTCTACCTCGCTCTCACCGCGGGCGTGGTCGGGGTCTACGTGGTCGCGGTGAGCTTCGTCGGCGATCGGCTCGGTGCCAACGGCACGCTGCGCTCGTCCGTGCTGGCCGCCGCCGTGGTCGCCGTGGCATTCCAGCCGGCGCGAAACTGGCTGCAGCGCTGGGTGGATCGGCTGCTGTACGGGCAGGGCCGCGACCCGTACGCGGCGGTCACCAGCCTGGTTCGCGGTCTGGAGGTGCAGACGGCGGACCCGTTGTCTGCCGCCGTGGCGACGATCGCCGGCGCGCTCCGGCTGGGCTGGGTTGCCGTCGAGCTGCCCGATGGGTCGTCCTGCTCGGTCGGCACACCGACCGGCATGGACGTGGTGCGGGTACCGCTCACCCACCGCGGACAACCGATCGGCATGCTCGCCGCGGCCGGCACGCCCGGGCGGAAGCTGGGCCGGCGCGATCGCCAGTTGCTGGCCGACCTCGCCCCGCACGTCGCGGCCACTTGGCGGGCGGCCGAGCTGGCCGAGCAATTACAACACTCGCGGGAACAGCTGGTGCTCGCCCGCGAAGACGAACGACGCCGGCTGCGCCGCGACCTCCACGACGGGCTCGGCCCCACGCTGGCCGGAATCGCGGCCGGACTCGAGGCGGTGCAGGCCAACGGCGCCGACCACCTGCCGCTGCTGGACCGGCTCAGCAGCGAAGCACAGGCCGCGATTCGCGACGTCCGCCGCGTGGTCGATGACCTACGCCCGCCCGCACTCGACGAACTGGGCTTGATCGGCGCCATCCGGCAACGCGCCGCGGCCCTGGGCGGTGCCTCGCCGTCCTGGCAGGTGCACGCGCCACCCGACCTGCCTCCGCTGCCCGCCGCGGTGGAGGTCGCCGCCTACCGGATCACTGCCGAGGCGCTCGCGAACGTCGCCCGGCACGCTCGCGCCACCATGTGCACGGTGCGGGTGGGCCTCACTGACGGTCGGCTCACACTGCGGATCGCTGACGACGGGACCGGGGTCGCAACCGCGCGGGACGGCGGCGTCGGGTTGATGTCGATGGCCGAGCGCGCCGCGGAGCTCGGCGGCCGGTGCACCGTGACCAGCACACCCGGGCACGGCACCGTGGTGTCGGCGAGCCTGCCGGCGGCGACTCGATGACACCGATACGGGTGCTGCTCGCCGACGACCACGAGCTGTTCACCACCGGACTGCAGGCGCTGCTCGCCACCGAACCCGGCGTACAACTCGTCGGCCTGGCGAGCACCGGACAGGAGGCCGTGCGTGCCACCGCAGAGCTGCACCCGGACGTGGTCGTCATGGACCTGCACATGCCCGGGCTGGACGGCATCGAGGCCACCCGGCAGATCGTTGCCGCTCAGCCCGACGTCGCGGTGCTGGTGCTCACCATGTTCGAGGACCCGGACACCGTGCTCACCGCGATGCGCGCCGGCGCCCGCGGCTACCTGCTGAAGGGGGCGAACCGCGCGCAGCTCTGCCAGGCGATCGCCACCGTCGCCGACGGCCAGGTCGTGCTCGGCACCGCACCCGCTGCGCACGTCCTGGCTGCCTCCGCCACATCCGGCGATCCGTATCCGTTCCCGAGACTCACCGACCGTGAACGGGACATCCTCGCGCTCGTCGCGACCGGCCTGGACAACCGGGCCATCGCCCGGCGACTGTCCTTGTCCGAGAAGACCATCCGCAACAACGTCTCCGCGATCCTGACCAAACTTGCCGTGCCCGACCGGTCCCGCGCCATCGTCGCCGCCCGCGACGCCGGCCTCAGCCATCACCACTGGCCAGCCCGGCCCGGGGGTCAGGACGCCGGGTCGTCGACGGCCGGGGTATCCGCCGCGGCCTCCGACATGCGGCGAGGCCGAGTATGACGCTATTCGTCGCCGTTCCGGCGAGCCGGGCCAGTTCCTCATCGCCGGGCCGAACCGGTCCTGTCGACCCATGAAGCGGCGCTGGATCGAGAGGGCTTTACGCAACCTGGTTGCATACCTCTGTATTGAGACGTCGTGACGACAACGTCGATGCCGCGGGAGCCCGCCTACCGGTTCGGCGATCTGCTCGCGCTAGGGAAACGCTGATTTGTGGCGGGCGGCGGGTCGGGGTTCGCCGGTTTTCGGTGGGACATGTTTTCAACGGTTCGTACTGGTTGACCTGGTCAAATGGGTGGATGAGTGGATCGCAGCGGTCGTTTACCGATGTCGAGTACTCACGTCGCCGGCGGGTGACCAGACGCCAGGAGTTCTTGTCCCGGATGGATTCGGTGATCCCGTGGGGCGAGTGGACGGCTCTGGTCGAGCCGCACTATTTCAACGGCAAGCGGGGACGGCGGCCGGTGCCGGTCGAGACGATGCTGCGCATGTATCTGCTGCAGGTGTGGTTCAACCTGTCCGATGAGGCCGTGGAGGACGCGGTCAACGATTCGTATGCGATGTGGCAGTTCATGCACCTGGACTTCGGGGTGCGGCAGGTTCCGGACGCGACCACGCTTTTGCATTTCCGGCACCTGATCGAAAAGCACGGCCTGGGCAAGGCCATGTTCGACGCGTTGGGCTGCGTGTTCGAGGCGAACGGCTGGGTCATGCGCGTCGGCACGGTGGTGGATGCGACGATCATCGCCGCCCCCGCGTCGACGAAAGACGCCGAAGGCGCCCGGGATCCGCAGATGCGCCAGACCGCGAAGGGCAACCAGTGGCACTTCGGCATGAAGGCGCATATCGGGGTGGATGCCGGCACCGGGTATGTGCACACCGTGACCGCGACCGCGGCGAACGTGTCCGACGTTTTTGGGGCCCGCAAGCTGATCCGGGCCGACGACGAGGTGGTGTACGCCGATTCCGGGTATCGGGGTATCGGCAAACGCCCCGAGATCACCGGCAACGCGCACCTGAACGCGGTCGAGTACCGGATCGCGGCCCGCAAGAGTCAGCTCAAGACCATGGCAGCGCCGGATAGGGTCGAGCAGAATCGGCTCTCCTCGGTCCGCGCCAAGGTTGAGCATCCGTTTCTGATCCTGAAACGTGACTTCGGCTTCGCCAAGACCCGCTACCGCGGCATCGCCAAGAACCTGAACCGGCTGCATGTCGCGTTCGCCTCGGCGAACCTGCTCATGCGGGCCCGCGCCGTGGCGATCATGACCGGATAGGCCACGGCGGAGCCCTGCCCGAAAGTAGCCGGCAGGCCCCGAAACCGGGACGAAACACCAAACAGCCCACGGAAGTCCACCGAAATCACCGCCAGAACGACCCGAACTGACACCGCAATACGACCGCGCCAACGATCACGCCAAAGATCAGCGCTTCCCTAGCGCGCCGGGATTGGATCGCCCTGCTGGCCGCTGCGCTGGCGGCCACCGACGTAGTGCTCCGTGCCGTGCTCACCGGCCGACGCGCCCGCACCCTGGCCGATCGCCTGCCCGCACCGTCCTGAGACCGGCCGCAGTGAGGGGATCGGTGGCAGGGTGGGTGACATGAGCGAGCAGCGGTTGAGCGGCGATCAGATCAGCGCCATGGGCCTTCCCGACTGGCGGTCGATGCACGAGGCGTTGCAGGCCCGGTTCGAGACCGGCGACTTCGCGACCGGGCTGAAACTGGTGAACGCGATCGGCGCGGCGGCCGAGGAGATGAACCATCACCCGGACCTCGACCTGCGTTACACGCACCTGAACGTCAAGCTGATGAGCCACGACGTGTACGGCAAGACCGACCGGGACGTCGCGCTGGCCCGGCGGATCAGTGAGCTGGCCGCCGATCTGGGTGTGCGGGCGAACCCGAGCGTGCTCTCCCGCGTCGAGATCGGGCTGGACACTTGGGATATCGACGAGATCAAACCGTTCTGGATGGCCGTACTCGGGCTGACGCAGCATCCGCGCTTCGGCGACGACCTGCGCGACGAGGCCGGTGACCTGCCGACCCTGTGGTTCCAGCAGACCGACCGGCACGCCGAGCCGCGGCAGCGGTTCCACCTCGATATCCGGGTGCCGCCCGAGGTCGCCGAGGCGCGCATCCGGGCCGCGCTGGACGCCGGCGGCACACTCGTGTCCGACCGGCGGGCGCCGACGTTCACGGTGCTGGCCGACCCGCAGGGCAACAAGGTCTGCGTCTGCACCCAGATCGGTCGCAGCGACTGAGCCGCGTGCCGTCGCGTCGTCGGCGGGACCGAATATGACGACGATCGCCGCCGTCTCGGCGATCGGGCTGTGCGCCCGGGCTGATCGCGAACGCCACCGCCGCCGCGACCAACGGGTTCGTCATGGCGCCGCGGACGCAGCCTCGCGCGCCTCCGGAATCGTCGGCTGGAACAATTCGACGAGGTTCCCGGACGGATCCTGGGCCAGGACCTACTTGCCACCCACGCCGCCGACGATCTCGGTGCGGCGATCGCGACAGGAGGAGGCGGCGATCTATGAAGGCTGAACGGTTCGACGCTCGTTTCGACGCCGAGGACGATATCACCGCCGAGCTCGACCTGACCAAGGCGTGCCGCCCGGGCCATGCGCACCGTCGCGTCAACGTCGATTTTCCGGTGTGGATGGTCGACGCGCTGGATCACGAGGCCAGGCGGCTCGGCGTGACGCGCCGGTCTGTGATCAAGATGTGGGTCGCCGACCGGCTGGATGCCGCCGGCCGGCCTGACGCGTGACCCGCCGCTCGCAGCGCCGCACGCACCCGACGTTGAGCATGGCGGCATTCGCCCGGCCATGGGGACAGCGTCATTTTCGGAGATGCGGGCCGCGCGTCGTGATGCGCCGTTACTTGTAGTTCGGCGATTGTGGCGCCACAATGGCGCCATGACAAGTGTGCAGATCAAAGACGTCCCGCCGGAGACTCATGCCGTGCTCCGCCGGCGGGCGGCGGCCGCGCACCAGTCCCTCCAGGAGTACCTCCGAGGGCGGCTCATCGACGAGGCATCGACGCCGACGGTGGAGGAGATCATGCAGCGAGCGGGCGGCCGAGCCGGCGGATCGGTGACGTTCGCGGCGGCGGTCGAGGTGATTCGGGACGATCGTGATCGTCGTTGACGCGAGCGTGCTGGCGCCGTCGCTCGGCGACGACGACACGGACGGTGATCGTGCCCGCGCGCGACTCTCGGGAGAAGTGCTGGCGGCGCCGGAACTGGTCGACCTGGAGGTTTCCTCGGTATTCCGGCGGCTCGTTCGCTCCGGCGCGGTGCCGGCGCGCCGGGCCGAGTTGGCGTTGTCCGACCTCATGGCGCTTCCGTTACGGCGGGTGGCGCATCGGGACCTGTTGCCGCGATGTTGGGAACTTCGCGACAGCCTGACGACCTATGACGCCGCCTATGTGGCCTTGGCCGAGGTGCTCGGCTCGACCTTGGTGACCGCGGACATCCGCCTGTCGCGGGCGCACGGGCTGCGCTGTCACGTCGAGGTACTGGCCTAGGCTGGTGAGCCGTTCGCCCGTCGGGCACCGGCCGAATTGTCGGCGCGAACCCGGTGTGACGACCGGTCGCACGTCCCTGCCGCATAGCATCACGGCATGAGCCCGGCCACGAGAACAGCGTCATACCCGGAGATGCGGGCCAAGCGCCGCGACGCGCTGCGAGCGATGGTGCGGGCGCAGGACATGGACGCGCTACTGGTCACCGATCTCACGAACATCGGCTATCTCACCGGATTCACCGGATCCAATGCGGCGCTGCTGGTCTCGGCCGCCGGTGACGACGCCTCGCTGCTGTGCACCGACTCGCGGTACGCGATCCAGGCCCGGGACGAAGCACCTGACCTCAAGCTGCGCATCGACAAGGCCTGCGACACAGCGCTTCTCGCGAACGCCACGGCGAGGCGGATCGGCTTCGAGGAGCATGTCGTCACGGTGGCGCGACATCGGGTGCTGACCGGTGCGGCGGCGCCGGGCACCGCGCTGGTGCCCGCGAACGGCTGGGTCGAGAAGCTGCGCGAGGTGAAGGACGCGGGCGAGATCGCGATGCTCCGCCGCGCCTGCCAGGTCGCCGATGCGGCGCTCGCCGAGTTCCTCGCCGCGGGGGGACTGCGGCCCGGCCGCACCGAACGCGCCGCCGCGCTGGACCTCGACGAACGGATGCGCGCGCTCGGATCGGAGGACGTCTCCTTCCCGACAATCCTTGCGGCGGGCGAGAATTCGGCGATCCCGCATCACCGGCCGACGGGTCGCGAGATGCGCCTCGGCGACCTTGTCAAGATCGATTTCGGTGCCGTGGCCGACGGATACCACTCGGATATGACGAGGATGTTCGTGCTAGGCCCGCCCGCCGGTTGGCAGCTCGAGGTGCACGCTCTGGTGGCAGCCGCCCAGCAGGCCGGGCGCGACGCGGTGTGTGCGGGCGCCACGGCGTCCGCGGTGGATGCCGCCGCTCGCGACGTCATCGTCGCGGCCGGTCACGGGGAGCATTTCGGGCATGGGCTCGGCCATGGGGTGGGGCTGCAGGTGCACGAGGCGCCGTGGTTCGCACCCTCGTCGACCGGTATCATGGCCAGCGACATGACCGTCACCGTCGAACCGGGGGTGTACCTCCCGGGCCGCGGTGGCGTCCGCATCGAGGACAGCGGCGTGGTCGGACCCGACGGGTACGAGCCGCTCACGCGCTCCTCGCGGGATCTGGTGGTGCTGTAGGCCCCGGCTCGGGGCGAGTGCCGCCTGCCCCGAGCCGATGTGGCGCCCCCGCCCGCGTCGAGGCGGCGCCGGCACCAGGTGACACATCCGAAAGGACCCGAGGGCTCCCTATGGCCTCCACCAGCGACTTCCGCAACGGCCTCGTGCTGTCGATCGACGGCACCCCCGTCGCGAGCTTCGCCGACATGCAGCGCATCGTCAGCGCCCGGGCGGGGGATGCGCTCGCCATCGTGGTCGAGCGGGCCGGCAAGGAGGTACGCCTTCGGCTTCTCGTTCCAGGACCAGAGGCCTTCCTCCTCCGGGATCCGGTGATACTCCCAGCCTCCTCCTGGCCCCTTCGCGTGCTCGTAGTCCGCGTAGACGAAGCTGCCCTCCTCGGCCTTCGCCTTCCACGCCGCGAGCGCCTCGGGGGAGACGTCGCGGACGGGGCGGCTCTTCTCGATCGAAGCCGGCTCCCGAACGAGCGCGACCCGCTCGAGCTCGAGACCGAGCATCGACAGCTCCGCGATGACCCTCTCCTTCCCTGCGCGTTTCGGCGCGCGCCACGGAGCATCACGCAGCACGGACGGGAGGTCGCCCGGCTTCGCGGTCGCCTCCGCAGCCGCAGGTCGCTGCTTTCCGAGGACGCGCGCCGCCGTCGCCTCGAGCTTTCCCTTCCCTTTCGCGTGCGCCTGGAGGGCACTTCCGAGCTCCGGACGTTCGCGGAAGAAGGCGAGCACGAGCGGCGCGAGCACCGCGTGGTTCGCGTAGGCCGCAAGGGTCGCCGCGGCCTCCTTCGTCCCGATGCACGCGAGAGCCTGCGCGACGTCGCGGGGCGGCGTCTTGAGCAGGGGGCCGTGCTTCGGCTTCACGAG
>OFTX01001087.1_pt1 | contig 10657 bp, 9 predicted proteins | sample 1775051 | NCBI WGS metagenome assembly OFTX01 (sample SAMN08195772, study PRJEB24354) | sludge metagenome | isolation source: sludge from phenol fed wastewater aerobic bioreactor A | place: India: Nagpur | collected 2016-09-15
TATATACCCTGGCATTTTTGTTTTTTTTGCCGGTTAAAACGGCTTTATTGAAAGCAGGATCTTGGGGTAACGCGAAATCAATAAGGTTCAGTTCGTTTTCAGTAACTCTGCCAAACTCCATTTTAAAAGATTTGTTGCAATTTAGAGAATTGCGAAATCTGTAAAAACAAAGGCTTTTTGCCCGATTTGGGTGGTTTTCTCCCAAAAATCTTTAAAAACTGGTATAATCCTTGTAAAACTTAGTTCTTCAGGTTTGAAAATTTAAGTAATTTCATTCACCTTTGCCCAACTCAAATTTTAAAACATTCTGAACGGAAATAAATGGCACTTTTTAATTTTTTAACCCAGGAAATTGCGATGGATCTGGGTACAGCTAACACGCTGATTATACATGATGATGAGATTGTTGTGAACGAGCCGAGCATTGTTGCTTTAAACAGGAACAATCCTAAAGAAGTTTTGGCGGTAGGAAAGAAAGCTTTGCTGATGCACGAAAAAACACACGAAAGCATCAGAACGGTTCGCCCTTTAAAAGACGGTGTAATAGCCGATTTTAATGCCGCTGAATTAATGATCCGTGAACTTATTAAACTGGTTTATCCTAAAAAACCATTGTTCCCGCCAAGCTGGAGAATGGTTATCTGCATCCCTTCTTCCATCACCGAAGTAGAAAAACGTGCCGTACGTGATAGTGCCGAACAGGCCGGTGCTAAAGAAGTGTATATGATTCATGAACCAATGGCTGCGGCTTTGGGTATTGGTATTGATGTGGAAGAACCGGTAGGCAATATGATTATTGATATTGGTGGTGGTACAACAGGTATTACGGTAATTGCTTTGGCCGGTATTGTTTGTGATCAATCCATTCGTATTGCAGGGGATGAATTTACTGCAGATATCATGGAAGCTTTACGTCGTTATCATAGTTTATTAATTGGTGAACGTACTGCTGAACAAATTAAGATTAATGTTGGTGCAGCTATGAAAGACTTGGATAATCCACCGGATGATATACCTGTAAATGGTAGAGATTTGGTTACGGGTATCCCAAAACAGATCATGGTAAGCTATCAGGAAATTGCGGAAGCTTTAGATAAAAGTATTTTTAAAATAGAAGAAGCCATTTTAAAAGCATTGGAAACCACCCCACCCGAATTAGCTGCCGACATTTACAGAAGAGGCTTGTATTTAACAGGCGGTGGCGCTTTGTTGAGAGGGTTGGATAAAAGATTGAGTGCAAAAATTAAATTACCGGTTCATGTGGCCGATGATCCGCTGAAAAGTGTGGTACGTGGTACAGGCTTAGCTCTAAAGAATTATCAACGCTTTCCATTTATTATGAGATAAAACAACAAGAACAAGTGTCAGGATGGTACAAGAACATAATGTTAACCCTGAAACTTGCAACCTGTAACTTGAAACTTGTTTCGTGAAGAATATTTTCCTTTTTATACGGCGTTATTTTACGTTCCTCAGCTTTTTACTGCTGCAAATATTATGTATCATCATGCTTAGTAAAAGCAGTAAAACGCATGAAGCTTTTTTTGCAGAGAAAGCCAACGAATTTGTAGGAAGGGTAAACCAGCAGTATGCAGGGTTTCATTCTTATTTTACTTTACAGGAAATTAATAAACAACTGGCCTCAGAAAATGCAGCTCTCAGAAACCGGCTTGCAGAAAATTTTATTGTTCCCGATTCAACCCAGAAAATAGTTACCGATACATTGTTAACGGATTCTGTTCGTAAAGCAAGAAAATATATTTACCTGCCTGCAATGGTAGTGGGTAATACGGTTGTTTTTCAAAACAATTACCTTACACTGGAAAGAGGCGAGAAACAGGGAGTTAAAAGAGGGATGGGTGTTAGGGGCGCACAAGGTGTTGTTGGTGTGGTGATAGATGTGAGCGATAACTATTGCAGGGTAATGAGTTTACTGCATCGTAATAGCAGGGTAAGTGCCATGCTAAAAAAAGATAATAACCTTGGGAGTATTGAGTGGGATGGTACAGACCCTCATTATCTTGTTATGCGAAACATTTCTAAAGCTGCTAAAGTATTGAAAGGTGATACAGTATTAACCAGTACATACTCGGCTAATTTTCCTTCTCATCTTATGATTGGTACGGTAGATCACATCAGTTCAGACCCATCTTCTAATTTTTACACGCTAAAAGTAAAGACGGCAACCAATTTTTTTACCATCCAGTATGTAGATGTTGTGGAGAATACCAAATTTGCAGAACAATATAAATTAGAAGGGATAAAACTAAAAGGCAATGAGTAGTACTGTAAAAAATATATTCAGAGCTATTTTATTTTTAGCTGTTCAACTTTTTGTGCTGAACAAAGTGCCGCCATTGCATCAATTTATTATACCGTATTTATATTTTTTATTTATACTCTGGTTACCCTTTACTATCAACAGATTTTTATTGCTGATTGTTGGGTTCTTGTATGGAATGGTATTAGATTATTTTCTTGGTTCGTATGGTTTGCATACTGCCTGTTGCGTACTTATTGCATATGTAAGGCCTTTTATTCTCAACATCTTAATTCCGCAGGAAACTACGGAGCAAACCTATATCGAGCCTTCAATAAAAAGTATGGGCTGGGCTCCTTATGGTTTGTATGTATTGTTGCTAACTTTCATTCATCATTTTTATTTGGTGTTGATAGAATGGCTGCAGTTTGGAAATTTTGTTTATTTCATCGGGAAAGTTGGCGCTACAACAGGCATTAGTTTAATGCTGATCTTTATTACGGAAATGTTGTTCTTTAGAAAAGCGAGATACAGAACCAATGCTGCCTGATTATTTCTTTACAAACAGCTTCTCATTCATTTTTGCATCGTGTCCATAAATATCTTTTCTAAAATTCAGGTTCCCGTCTTTATCAACCCAGGCAGTAAAATACACGATGAATACAGGTATCGGTTTATCGAGGGTTATCCATTTTTCTTTTTGCAGGTGCATACAGCTATCAATTTTTTGACTGGTCCAGGCAGAATCGTTTCGCAGTAAATATTGAGCCAGCTTTTTTGGTTCGCTCAACCGTATACAGCCATGGCTGAAACTTCTGTTTGTTGCAGTAAAGAGATCATGATTGGGTGTATCGTGAAAATAGATATTAAAGGAATTGGGGAATAAAAATTTTACTAAACCCAAAGAATTGTTCGGCCCCGGTTTTTGTCTAACCACTGGTAAGCTTCCGCTTTTACCGGTTATTTCCATATTGTTCTTTGCAAGGTAGTTTGGATTTTTTTTCAATGCCGGAACAATTTCTTTTTGCACAATACTGGAAGGTACATTCCAATAGGGGCTAAAAACAATATACTTCAACTTGTCGGTGAAAATAACAGTGCTATTAGTGGCAGTGCCAACAATAACTTTTATGTCGAACACATTTTTACCGCTATCGTATACATGCATTTTATATTCCGGTATATTCACCAGGATATAATTTGTGTCTTTATCGGCAGGCATCCATCTTGCTCTTTCCATATTGATGAGTAGCTGACTGATTCTTTCTTTAATAGGAATATTTAATTCTTCCATCATCTTAGAACCAATATTTCCATCGATGGTTAATCCCATCCTGCGTTGAAATTTTTTTACCGCACTAACCAGGGTACTGTCAAAAATGTTGCTGGAATCTGTTACCTGGAGATCACCTAGTAAAAAAAGTTTTTGTTTAATGATTGCAACCCGTTCATCTTCCATTCCTTTTTTCAAAACTGTTTTTGGTTTCTCAATGGTGTCTCCCCAATTACGGTTCTTATCAATCTCAATGTATTTAGAAAGATAATTCTGTAATTTTTTATACTGGCTGTTCAATGGAAAATACAATTCGTCTTCCTGTATTTTATTTTTAAGTGTAGAATCCAGTACTGCGGTTAGGTCTATTTTCTTCCTTGGAATAAACCAACCCAATTCAGCGGCATTAATATCACTGCCTTTATATACTTTGGAAGCGTACATAAAAAACTGCCCTGTAAATAATAGCTCCGCATTGTTTCTCTCTTTAATGGTTACCCGGTTAATATCTTTTTTTATGAGTGAATCGTAAATGGCCATTAATTGTGCATTGTACAGGCTACTGTCTTGCAAAGTAAGAATACTATTATTCAACAGGTTAATAAAATGATTAGCCTGTTCTGTTATGCCCGTACTGTCAAACCACGCATACTCAAAATTTCTTTCTTTATAAAAATCAAAGAATTGCTCTTTAAAATTAATATAAGTAATATGATCTTCTATAAAACGATCAACAACCGCACTATCCAAAAAAATGGTGTTGAATGAAGTGGTTTCTGTAATGGTAGTGTCTCTTGTTACGGCTGATGGTTTCTTTTGTTGAATGAGATTGCAGCCGGTTAACAAGGTAATGATAAATATAAACCGGCCGAGTTTGTTTTTCATGCACTTAATTTACTTATTGAATATACGTTAAAATTGATTCAATAAAATAGCAGCAGTAATACCCGCTGTTTCTGTTCTTAAACGATGATTACCAAGATGTACCGGTTGAAAATGATGTGCCAACGCTTCTGCTATTTCTTCTTCTGTAAAATCTCCTTCAGGGCCGATAAAAACCCGAACAGATGGTTCGTGATTAAAGCCGGTAATACTTGGCTTAGTGCCGGGATAGCAATGCGCAATGAGTTTTGTGTGATGATAATTTAAGTTGATGGCTTTATTGAAGTTTATAGGTTCGTGCAATACAGGAAGCCATGTTTGTTCGCTTTGTAACATGGCAGCAATCAGAATAGCGTTCATTCTCTCTAATCTGAAATGTTGCCTCTCTGTTCTTTTACATACCAGCGGTATAATGTCTGTTACACCAACCTCGGTTACTTTTTCCAAAAACCACTCCAGCCTGCTGCTGTTTTTTAGTAAAGAGATACCAACACTTATTTTTTTTGCCGGTGCCTCAAAAGTTTGAATATCTTCTATTGTTACTACCGTATTTTTTTTATGCGCCTCCTGTACCATGGCTTTTGCAAGTATCCCTTTTCCATTGGTAAGATGGAGCTGCTCTCCCTTATGCATTCTTAATACCTGTATGCAATGTTTGCTTGTTTCTTCGCTTAAGGTGAATACTGCTTGCGAGGTATTAAGTTCTGCTTCAAAGAAAAAAGGAAGCTGCATTTTGTTATTAATTAAAGTTTTAATCGTTTTTAAAGCTTTTCCTGTATTCTTTAACCAAACGATTGCATTCTGCTTTTCAAAAAATAATGTGCTTTGCAATGATATCAAATATTTCATCAAGCATCAAAGAAAGGGAGAGAACTATGCGTAAACTATTAAGACTGTTTGTTGCAGTAACTACTGTTGTTTTTTTATCTGTTATAAGTATTCAATCCAGTGCACAGGTTGCATTGGGAATAGAAGCCGGATATGTAAACTCCGGATTGATTGATAAAAGCCATAACCCTTATATTAGCGTATCTGGCATCAATAATTTTTTAGTAGGTGCTAAAATGGAGGCTAATCTTTCAAAATCAATTATTTTCCAATCAGGCCTCGATTATATTGGTAAAGGAGGCTTTAGGGGAACCACCGAATTTGCATTAAGCGGTACTACCAGTACTACCAAACTGAATTACCTGCAAATACCGCTTAATCTTAAATATTCTTTTAGAACGAAGAATGGTATAAAACCCTTTCTTGGAGCAGGCTTTTACCTGGCAGCAGGTTTTTCGGGTACAGAAAAAGGATATTATCAATCAACCTCCGGAAGTACAACTCCTATTGATGAGAGGGTAGTATTTACCAACAATAGCTCGGCTACTGAAACCACGGTAAAACCAATAGATGCGGGTTATAATGTATTTGGCGGGGTTGCTTTCAAGCACTGGCAGTTACAGGCTACTTACAGTAAGGGCTTTAGCAAAGTATTCACTTCCGGCAGTACCAATATGGTGCACTCAGTATTCGGTGTTACCGTTGCGTATATGTTTTCTTTAAAGAAAAGTTTGAAGAAGAAATAAAAATACTTGCATTAGAAAGGAGCCTGCTCATCGAAGCCTTCATCAAAATTCCCTGAATTCATTTTGCTTCCCTGAACAAAAAACCTTCCTCCTTCATTGCCTCCGCCACCTGCACCGGGTGCTGGTGTAGGGCCAATAGGCTTCCAGTTTCCTCCACCCATAAAATCGCTCGGGTTGTTATCATCAAACTCTTCAAATTTTTGAATATGCAGTAAAGCACGCAATTTTATTGTATCTAAACTACCATTACGGTGCTTGGCTATGCGTATATGTGTTTCTCCTTTGGTGCTTTCGCCCATTTCATTGTTCATTACCTCGTAATATTCCGGGCGATAAATAAACATTACCATGTCTGCATCCTGCTCAATAGCACCTGATTCACGTAAATCACTCAGTTGAGGCATCTTGCTTTCTTTACGTGTTTCTACGGCACGGCTTAACTGAGAAAGTGCTATGATGGGGATATTTAATTCTTTGGCCAGCGCTTTCAGGTTTCTTGAAATGGTACTTATTTCCTGCTCACGGTTACTGTTTCTGTCTCCACTGCCACTCATAAGCTGCAAATAATCTATAATAATGATTCCTACGTTGTGTTTATTTACCAATCGCCTTGCTTTTGCCCTGAACTCAAAAATGTTCAGCGCTGCCGTATCATCAATATATAAGGGTGCTGTTTCTAATCGTTTAATGCCTTTTGCATGCAGTTGTTTGTACTCGTGCTCCTCTAATTTTCCGCGGGATATTTTTTCAAGCATGATCTCGCTTTCCGCACTTAAAATACGTTGTACAAGCTGACTGGCACTCATTTCCAGGCTAAAAAAGCCTACTGCAGTGGGTTTAACGGGGTTTAAAGCTGCGTTGCGGGCAAGGTTAAGGGCAAAAGCGGTTTTACCTACTGAGGGGCGGGCCGCAAGAATAATCAGATCGGTGGGCTGCCAGCCATAAGTAATCCTGTCTAAACTTGTAAAACCACTGGGTACACCGCTTACATCTTCTTCTTTGGTTCTTAATTCATCAATCCTGTTCACTGTTTTGGCCAGTACATTACCAATATCTTCAAAATTTTTCTTCAGGTAATTGTTGGTGATATTGAACATTTTGGTTTCGCTGTCATCCAGCAGGTCAAAAACATCGGTACTGTCTTCATACGCATCGCCAATAATCTCACCACTAATGCGTATCAGTTCTCGTTGAATAAATTTTTGTAAAATAATCCTTGCGTGTGCATCAATATTAGCTGTGCTTACAACGGTATTGGTAAGCTTGGTTACATAATAAGGGCCTCCAACCAGGTCTAACTGCTCTTTCTTTTTTAATTCTTCTACTACGGTTAAAATGTCAATTGGTATACCACGCAATTGCATGTCTTGCATGGCTTTAAAGATGAGCTGGTGAGCTTCTACATAAAAACATTCCGGTTTCAGGTTCACATCCGTAACACTATCAAATGCGCTTTTTTCCAGCATAATGGCACCTAAAACAGCTTCTTCTAATTCTCTGGCCTGTGGGGGTACTTTCCCATAAACCATTGTACTAATGTCTATACTGCTTTTTCTTCTTTTCTTATCTCTATTCAGGTTGGTTAGTTCCATCGAATTGGGCTCTGTTAACAGGTTCAGCAATTTGTTTCAGTACTCCTTTATCTGGCAGATTTCATTATTAAGAAATTGTTACCGAAAAAGAAAGGAGAACGAATATGGAGCAGAAAATCCTTACTTAAAAATTTTTTTCTTTCATTATTCTTCCACAGTAATTCACAAGTTCATGAACAACAAAACACCACCTATTCACAACTATTATATGGTTTATACACAATTTACAAAAGTTATTCGCCATAGTTCACAGAAAAATACACACTTCGTGTGCAGAAAGATTTTTAAGGCTTTTACTGAACCGAATAAAATAAATGCGTAACTGTGAAAAGTTTTTTAATAACCGGCATAATGATATATTGATAATTTTTATATATATGAATCGGCACACAAAAGCTATATTTGCAGTTGAATAAGCTCATAAATAATGACGATCAGTTACAATTGGTTAAGTGAATATTTACCCGAAACCATAGAACCCGAGAAACTCTCCAAAATTTTAACTTCTATAGGATTGGAAGTGGAAAGCCTTGAAAAATACGATAGTATCAGGGGCGGATTGGAAGGATTGGTGATTGGCGAAGTACTTACTTGCGAGCAACACCCCAATGCAGATAAATTAAAAATTACCACGGTAAATGTGGGTGCTCCTGAACCTTTACAGGTAGTATGTGGTGCAGCTAATGTAGCAAAGGGGCAAAAAGTAATAGTGGCAACTGTTGGAACAACGATTTACCCCACTGCTGGTGAGCCTTTAACCATGAAAGTGGCTAAAATTAGAGGTGTGGAAAGTTTTGGAATGATCTGTGCGGAAGATGAAATAGGCTTAAGCAGTAATCATGCCGGCATTATGGTATTGCCGGAAGATGCTGTAACAGGGTTGCCTGCAGCAACTTACTTTAAACCTTATAGCGATTACATTTTTGAAATAGGCCTAACCCCCAACAGGATGGATGCTATGAGCCATTTGGGAGTGGCAAGAGATGTATGCGCTTATTTAAGCCATCATAATAAAAAAGAAGCCAGGCCTAAATTGCCTTTTGTTAATCAGTTTAAACCAGATAACCATCATGTACCGGTAGAAGTGGTGGTAGAAAATACAGTGTCCTGCCCCAGGTATAGCGGTATTACATTAACCAATATTACCGTAAAAGAATCTCCCAAATGGTTAAAAGACAAGTTGGGTGCTATTGGCATTCGAAGCATTAATAATGTGGTGGATGTAACTAATTTTATCTTACATGAAACAGGCCAGCCTTTACATGCCTTTGATCTGAAAGAAGTAAAGGGCAATAAAGTGATTGTAAAAAACCTGGAAGAGGGAACACCCTTTATTACGCTTGATGAGAAAGAAAGAAAATTAAGCAGTGAAGACCTGATGATCTGTAACGGTGCCGGAGAACCCATGTGCATAGGTGGCGTATTTGGCGGATTACACAGTGGGGTGAAGGCTTCTACGGTGAACCTGTTTTTGGAAAGTGCCTGTTTTAATTCTGTAAGCATACGCAAAACATCTGTAAAACACGGGTTGAGAACCGATGCTGCCGCAAGGTTTGAGAAAGGGGTTGATATATCCAATACAATTAACGTATTAAAGCGGGCAGCATTGTTGATTAAAGAAGTGGCCGGAGGTGAAATCGCTTCAGATGTAATAGACCACTATCCTGCACCCAAAGAAAAAACACAGGTAGCTATTAAATACCATTACCTGAAAAAACTGAGTGGCAAAAATTATCATCCCGATACAGTTAAGAAAATATTGATCGCCTTAGGATTCGAGATAGTAAAAGAAGGCATAGATGAATTATGGGTAGCTGTACCCTTTAGTAAACCGGATATTGGTTTACCAGCCGATATTGTGGAAGAAATTGTTCGTATAGACGGGTTGGACAATATTGATATTCCTGCAAGCATTACCATTACACCTTCTGTTGAAACGCTTTCTTTAAAAGAGAAACTGAAAGAAAAAATCGCCAATTATTTAGTAGGCCTTGGGTTTAATGAAATATTTACAAATTCTATAACCAATAGCGCATATTATAACGAAGAGGTGTTGCAGTCAACAGTAAAAATGATCAACAACCTGAGCGAAGAACTGAATGTTATGCGCTCCTCTATGTTAGAAACAGGGCTGGAAAGCATTGCATACAATATCAACAGAAAAAATAACAACCTGCGCTTCTTTGAGTTTGGCAAAACCTATGCTGCCACGGCTGTTGGTCAATACCAGGAAACAGAACACCTGGCCCTTTATATAACAGGGCACAACCACGAAGAAGGCTGGAATGAAAAAAGTAAAGCACAGGATTTTTATACAGCTAAAGGAATCGCACAATCTGTTTTACAATTGTCTGGCCTGGCAGATATTGCCATTACTCAAATGGAGGGTTCCGATAAATTTGCTATCATGTCTGCCAAAACAGAAATAGGAACTGTTCACATGGTGGGTAAAAAAACACTTGCTGTTTTTGGTATTAAGCAGCCAGTTTTCTTTATAGACCTGCAATTTGAATCTTTATTAAAAACTGTGAAAAAGCAAAAACTGGTATACAAAGAAGTGCCACGTTTTCCGGCAGTTGAAAGAGATTTGGCCATAGTAGTAGAAAGATCCGTTACTTATGAGCAAGTTCAGGCAATCATTAAAAAACAGAAATTGAATAAACTGCAAAACACCCGTTTGTTTGATGTGTTTGAAAGCGATAAATTAGGGGTAGAAAAAAAATCGATGGCTGTTAATTTCATTTTCCTGGATGAAGAAAAAACGCTGACAGATAAAGAAATCGATGGCTGGATGAATAAGATCATGACCACTCTCGAAAAAGAATTGCAGGCCGAGATCAGAAAATAAGGGCCTGGTTTTTGACAGCCTGGATTAGATTTTATTGAAATAAAAAGTTGATGGCTGACATGTCTTCCGGTGAAGAGCAAATAAAACGCATTTATGATAAGCTGCAGCAACTGCTGAAGCAACATGCTTCCCTGCAAAAGGAAAATCAGTTGCTGCGGGAAGAGCTGGAAACGGCGCAGAAGCAGGTGACCCAGTACCAGGGAACGGCAGAAGCATTAAAACAGCAGG
>OFTX01001090.1_pt1 | contig 10636 bp, 14 predicted proteins | sample 1775051 | NCBI WGS metagenome assembly OFTX01 (sample SAMN08195772, study PRJEB24354) | sludge metagenome | isolation source: sludge from phenol fed wastewater aerobic bioreactor A | place: India: Nagpur | collected 2016-09-15
TTGACTGGCCCGCCCAGGCACCAACGGCCCGTGCAGGCGGCCACCGAACCGCGCAGGATGACCCAAGGCGAGCGGACAACCCCGTTGTCGCACCCACAGTGTTGACTCAAAACTCGCCGCTCGACGGCCACATCGGCGGCGCTCCGCCCACCGCCAACCCGGGCCACGCCAGACGACGCCTTGTTCAGCAGTCTCCTAGGGCCTTGTTCAGGCCGCTGCCGACCGCCTTGTGCAGATGATCCCGAATCTGACCCCAGCGGGCACGCTGCGGCACGTAGAACGTCCGATAGAACGACGGGGACTCGGCTCGCTGCTCCGCCTCGGCCTGGGAGCGCCCGCGGGAGCGCTGCTCGGCGATGACCTGCTGCTGCTCGGCCTCGAACTGGTCCGAGGCATACTTCAGGAACAGCATCCCGAAGATGTACTCCTTGTAGGCGGAGGCCTCCATGGAGCCGCGGAGTACGTCGGCGGCAGCGAACAGATGCCGCTCCAGCTGCGGCAAAGTCAAGCGAGGCATCCGGCAGCTCGTCCTTCCTGGTAGCGCACGTCAGCCCCCATCCCAGGGCCGGCGGCGGTCCAGGCGGAGCTACATACCGCAACCCTAGCCGTGGGGACCGACAGAACGGCCCAACTCTGGGCACCGGCCGGGGCGGTGTCGTCGGGCTGCTCGCAAGATCGTCCGCACGGCTTCAGAGGCCACTGCAGATGACCCGCATGGTGGGCGCTGCCCGCCGCCTCGCCAGCTCGTTGGCACGATATGGAGTTACTCATCTACTATTAAGTAGAAATGAATGCCGCCTCTATAGCAACGACTCGCAATCCTTATTGACTATTCGAGCACGACACTATTGTTGTAATTTTCACAAAGTTCAGTGCTGCCTATTGACAGCACCCGCTGGATGCCTCATAACTAGTGCTGTTAGTAAGCAGCGCTACGCCTACATGACTAACAAAGTCTCGTCGGGTCCCTGCGGCTTCCAAGGCGAACGACAACGTTCGCCGGCCGCAATTATCCGAGGAGGTGGCTCACATGAGTGAGCCGACAATCACGCCCGGCACGGGCACCCAGAGCAGCGGGCAACTCCGCACGCTCGCCGTCCGGATCACCGAGGACCTGCGGGCGCAGTGCATATGACGCTCGGCGAGAGCCGGTGTTCCGATGTTGGGTGAGCCACCGTTCCGCTGGTCGGTGAGCCATCGCGACGCTACCGAGTGAGCCGTGGCGCCGCTATGGCGTGGGTGCGGGCGCGTAGCGCCCGCCGGTGGCTGGGTGTGCCCTGCCGGGCGGGCGGGGCCACCGGGGAGTGGCCCCGCCGACCCGGCGGTTGGTCATCAGCCCCGGAACGGCGGCTCCCACCCAGCGTCATATGCAGGCGCAGCTGGACATCATCGCTCAGCTCACCGGCCGCAGCACGACCGAGGAGATCCGCCTGGCCCTGGAGCACTGGATCGACAAGACCAAGTCGGACCCGGAGGCGCTCAAGAAGGCCGAGGCCGTCCGTGCCGAGATCGAGCGGGAGGCGCAGACCAGGCGCAACGCCATCGCGGCCATCTTTAGCGAGGGTGGCGGCGAAGCCAGCGGCTCCTCTACCCGGTCCACTCGCCGGTCCACCAGGCCCAGCGAGTAGCCGTCCATCCGAGCGCTACGCGGCAACGAAGCCGACGGGCGCTCACCTCCCCAACAAAGGCGGGAGCCCACCCGATTCGCGTTCTATTCACTCGCCGAATCGGGTGTGCATCCCGCCTACTTCACTGTCTTAAGCAAAGTCCAATTAGTCAACGTCCATGTCACCAGTCATGTGACCCATCGAATCTGTAGCCCGTCGAGGAACACATTCCGGCCTGGTTGACGACTCTGAAGGGTCACTTGGCGGATGCCTTTGGTTCCCGGGTTTACCGTGACGCGCACTTTCCCGTCCGTCCATGAGCTGGGGTCATCGGTCGCCTGCAGCCCGCATGTGCGCATAACGGCCGCAAGCTCGTCCGGTTTCGGGCTCTCGATGACGATTTCGCGAAGCCGGGGGCCGGCCACCGGTCCTGGATTCATTGCGCGGTCCCATTGGATGAGGAACGGGATAGTGGGATGGATCGTGGATTCCGCGATGTCTGCGAGGTTCCAGGTGAGGACCTTGCCGTCGGGGGTTTCTCGCGATCCGCGTCGCGTCGGCCCTGGCGCATGGCGCGTTTTGGAGAGGGCGTCGCGGACAGCTTCGATGTCTGTGACGGCGAGGGCCCAGCCGAGCGGGCCGGGCGACTGTCGAACACGTTCTGCGGTTGCGTCGCCGCCGGATGTCGCCGAGATGAGTTCAAGGTAGGCGGGTTCGGGTCCGCGGATGAGGGCGTTGGATGTGCCGCCGGGGTGTTGGCCACCGCGCACGGGGTTGAGGCCAGCGCTTTCCCATCGGTCGATCGCGAGATCGAGATCGGGTACCGAGATGAGTATGTGGTCAATCCTGGTCATATCGTGGCTTCGGTGACGTAGTCGTACGCGGACAATGGGGTTTGGAAGAGGAAGAACACGAACGGCTGGTCACCGATGCATCGAATCTCGTGTGTCGTGTTCGGCGGGACCGCAAGAAATCCGCCCTCCTTCAGCTCGTAGTCGCCCATGGCGTCGGCGCCGACGCGCAGCGTGACGTGCGCCGACCCGGACAGTGCTATGAAGTAGTCCCAGACGCCGGTATGACGATGCGGTTCGATGGCGGCGCCTGCCGGCACCACCTGCACGAAGGTTTGCGCAACTTCGTTTCGGTGAACCAGTACGTCGGCGGGTTGCATATTCGGGTTGGGTTTCGGCGCAATGGCGGTGAGGTTCGGTGTCCAGTACGGTTCTGTCTTGATCATTTCAGACTCCGGGCTCGATGATGATTTTGCCGATGACTTCGCGTCGCTCCAGGGCGCGTAGCGCATCAATAGCGCCATCCAGTGGGACTGTCCGATCGATGACGGGCTGAATCCGCCCTTTTCGCACGAGTTCGAGGAGCGCCACGAGGTCATCCCTCTGCCAGCCGTTGGATCCAATTACCGTGAGCTCGAAGCTCCAGATGTATCGAAGGTCGGTGCGCGGGTCGTAGCCGGCGGTTGCGCCGCAGGTCAGGATTCGCCCGCCGCGATGAAGGCTTCGTAGCGACGGCACCCATGTGTCGCCCCCGGTGAAGTTGACGACGACATCGACGCCGCCGCCGCCTCGTATCCGCGGTTTTCCGTAACGCTTGTGCATGATCGGCAAGAGTTCATCGTTCGAATAGCTAATGGTTTCGTCTGCGCCGATGTCACGGAGCCGTGCCAGCTTCGCCTCGCTGGAGCTAGCTGCGATCACATGTGCGCCCGCCGCGTGCGCCAGTTGGACGCAGCACGTGCCCACTCCCCCGGAGGCCCCGAGGACTAAAACCTTCTCGCCGGCGGCGATGGCGCCGCGCGCGATCATCATGCGGTGCGCTGTTCCGTACGCGACCGGCAGCGCCGCGGCATCCGCGAAGGTCACGTCGTCGGGCAGCGGGATTAGGGTGTTTTCGTCAACTGCGCAGAATTCCGCCAAACCGCCGTTGATCATCTCTCCGATCAGCTTGTCCTTGCCTGTGTCGAACGGATCGACGAGTACTCGGTCGCCGAGCGCGACGCTGGTGACACCGCCGCCGACCGCGACGACCTCGCCGGACATGTCGATGCCGGGAATGATGGGTAGCGGAACCTTGATGCCTGGCATTCCATGGACCGTGAATATGTCGTGATAGTTCATGGCGCATGCGCGAACCGCGATAACGACGGAGTGCTCGGCGGGCACCGGATCCGGCCAATCCGGGTGTAGTTGCATGCCGGCGAGGTCGCCGTGCTCGTGAAGGACTATGGCTTTCACTGTATTTCACCTGTATTCGTTGCGTAGGAGCCTCGGCCGATGGCGACGAGGCTTCCGGCGGAGTTCGTGACTTCGACGTCCGCGACACCGATGGTGCGGCCCACGCGTCTTGTCCGTGCGTGCGCGAGGAGATAGTCGCCGAATGCTGGTCGGAGGTAGTCGACGCTGAATGTGACGGTTGGTACGGGGAACCGGGCGGCCATCATGACCGCGAAATCCCCCGCGGTGTCGACGAGTCCCGCTATGGGTCCGCCGTGGAATTGACCACTACCGGGGCCACGCTCCATCTCCGCGCGCATCGGCATGCGAAGCGTGAGTGTTCCTGCGTCAGTGTCGGCCGCTTCGCAGGTCAGCCCAAGGAACGCAATGTAGGGTGATCCTTCGAGGAGCCGCGTGATCTCCGCGTTCGTGAGTTTTTGCGATGCGATCAAAGCGCTGCCCACCCCCGCTCCTCCTCCAGCTCGGCTGCCATCTGCCGGAGACGTGAACGATCTATCTTGTTAGTCCCTGCGAGCGGAAGCTGATCTATCACCTTGACCCGTCGCGGATGCAGATAGGCCGCGCCGTTGGCCAACGCAAAGTCACGGGCGGATTCGGGTGTGACCGAGCCGGCGGACGTGGGGACCACGAATGCGACCGGCATCTGCCCCCGATCGGCATCAACGAGCGGCACCACGACGACCTGGCGAATACCGGGATGTCCTTCCAGAAGACCCTCGACTTCGCCCGGGTAGATGTTCTCGCCCGAGCAAACAAACATGTCATCTTCCCGGCCGATGAAGTAGTAAAACCCGTTGGCATCCCGTCGCATGACGTCGCGGCTGTCGTACCAGCCGTCCATGAGTACCGCCTGCGTGAGCTCTGGCCTGCGGTGATAGCCGCGCATCACGGCCGGGTTACGCATCTGCAGGACGCCCGTGTCTGGATCGGTGCCGCGAACCAACCGCAGTTCGTTCCCGGGCAACGGATAGCCCAGCGCGAGATCGGGGGCTGGGATTCCATCGGGGTGCGGTCCGAACACGGTGGGCCCGGCCTCGGTCGTTCCGTATGAAATCGAGATCGAGATGCCGGGGCAGGCTTCTCGTGTGCGCCGCAGCAGCTCGGTCGTGACGGGTGCGGACCCTAGACTGACGGCCTTCACGCTGGACAAGTCCCCCTCAGCCGCCTCGACCACGGCTAGTGCGCGGGACCACATTGTCGGTATGGCGCTCACCATGTCGACGTGATATTCCGCGATCGCGCGAACGTAGCTGTCGGATGAAAATCGCGGCTGGAGAATAAGGGTCGCGCCTGAAGCGAGAGCCAGGCTCGACACAACGATCCCGTTCATGTGGTAAAGCGGTTGCGCGACGATGTGGCGATGGTCTCCAGGATCCTCGACCGCGGCCAGCACCTGCACCGCCCATAGCTGACCGGCATGCGTGAGTGGGACGCCCTTGGGCACCCCGCTTGATCCCGAGGTGTAGAGCATCTCGGCGAGGTCCTCTGGGCCTGGCAGCATGCTGGCGAACCCCTGCGGTCTCACCAGGGCTGCGAACCCATCATCGCCGGTTGCGTCGAAATCAATGAGCGGGACCGTTGCGGGCAGCAGGTCTCGATGTTCTGCGTCCGCGAACACCAACTCGATCTCCGCGTCTTGAAAGATGAAATTAAGGGTGCTCGGCGGCAATTTGGTGTTCAAAGGTACAGCGACACAGCCCGCCTGCATTATGCCGAAATATGACGCTAGGTACTCGACTCGATTCGATGACGCGATCGCCGCGCGCGCGCCTTTCGCGAGGCCACGGGAGCGTAGGTACGACGCAACGCCGCCGGCCATCTTGACGAATGTATCGTATGTGAACTCTCGACCGTGAGCGCGGCGCGATAGGTCGACTACCGCAACGCGTTCTTGCTCGGCGGCCCCGCATCGGGGGACATCGCCCAAATTGCTGATGCTATTGATGCCGAATACGTGCCTATCGGGCGACGCGTTCATAGCGTCCTCTCTTGGAGTCCGTGGGCCATGGGCGCTGGCGCGTACCGATCCATTGGGACGCGCCGTGCCCCTGCGACTGTGTCGGATGCATTGGCGTTATCAGTGTGTTCTCTCGGCTTCGGTCAGGAAGTCGTTCACAACCTTCACGTATCTTTCTGGCTCTTCTGCTTGCGCGAAATGTGCGCTCTGCTCGAAGATGACCAAACATGCTCCAGGAATTTGGCTCGTCAATTCGGCGGCGGCGCGGGGCGTGAACTCATCGTGACGGCCGCTGGTGACCAACGTGGGTACGTTGATCTTCCATAGGTCGGCCTCGATGGTCCAGTCTCGGAGGGTGCCGGGTGCGAAGAACTCGCTAGGCCCGTTCATGTACGCATATATGGGTGATTTATCCATTTCGTCTACGGATTTTTGGATGCAGTCCGGCCACGGCGTCTTGCGGCAGACGTGATTCGTGTAGAACACCATCATCGCGTCGCGGTACTCGGAGCTTTCGGTCGTGCCGTCCGCTTCATGCCTGGTAAGAGCCTCCTGAACGTCCTTCGGAAGCGCCGCGCGGACCTCGTTGCAGGATTTGACCCACTGAGCGGTACTGCTGGGCGCGCTTGCGACGACCAGGCTTCGCAGGCCTACTGGATTTCGTGTCGCGTACTCGAGCGCGAGCATGCCACCCCACGACAACCCCAGCAGGTGGCATTCGGCGAGGCCTAGTTGGTCCCTGACGTCGTCGATCTCATGAACGAAGCTGTCCACGGTCCAAAGGTCAGGATCCGACGTCGGGTCTGACTGCCCGCAACCCAACTGATCGTAGAACACCACAGTCCTGCCGAACTTCGACAACTGCGCGAGCGGCTCCAGGCAGTAATGCGCCCCACCCGGCCCGCCGTGCAACGTGAGGAGTGGGATCGAGCTTCGGCTCGTCGCCGGTTCCTCGATGCCGTACCACACCCGGCCACCGGCGGTCGTGATGAAACCTTCCCTCATTTGATCCTCCTTGACCGTGCCTCTCTGTGGAGGCGGGCCGCTCGAGCCACCGTCGCGACCAACATCGGTATACCCGGCTATGTTTATGATTTTCCGCGCCTGTCCGCTTCCCGCGGCTCTGACCTACCGCCGAGGTACATCTCGACAACGTCCGGATTATTGAGAATTTCGACTCCGGTCCCCTCGTAGCGGCATTTGCCCAGTTCGAGGACGTATCCACGGTTAGAGATAGCGAGGGCCTGGCGAGCGTTCTGTTCGACGATCATCACACTCACACCGGCCGCAGCGATTTCTTTCACTTTCGCGAACACCTGCGCGACGTAACGGGGAGCAAGCCCAGCGGAGGGTTCGTCGAGTAACATCACGTCAGGCTCCGGGACCAGGGCCCGCGCCATGGCGAGCATCTGCCTTTGTCCGCCGGACAAGACTCCACTCGGTCGTGTCCGTGCTGTCTTGAGGTCGGGAAACATCTCGAACATGGCCTCTGCGCGCGCCCGCCGTGACCGCCGCGGCATGACGACGCTAGCCAATTCGATATTCTCGTAGACGCTCAACGTCGGGAAAATGTTGTCAACCTGCGGGACATACCCGAGGTGCCGGGCGACGAGGCTGTGTGGCGCGAGACCGTCAATCCGGTGCCCGCGTAGCTTCACCTGGCCCGAGCTCAAGGGTAGAAGCCCGAAAATGGCCTTGAGCATTGTGGATTTTCCTGCGCCGTTCGCGCCGATCATCGTCACGATCTCGCCGGCATCGACGTGCATGCTCACGCCCTTCAAGATGAGCGATCCTGGCGCGTATCCGGCCTCGATGGCCACGGCATCCAGTACGGCTTCAGACGCGTCATCCCCAGCGGTCATGACAGCTCACCGATCTGAGCCGCGACGCCCAGATACGCGTCGACGACGCGCGGATCGCTCCGCACCGATTCGGGTCGGCCGGCGACGATGACGTGCCCATTTGCCATGACCACGACCTGGTCAGCGAACTTCATCACTGCATCTATGTCGTGCTCAATCCACAGGAAGGTGAGGTCGGAAGTGTCGCGCAGGCGCACGATGATATCGAGTATCTCAGCCCGCAGTGCTGGGTTCACGCCGGCGAGCGGCTCGTCGAGCAGCACCAAACCGGGCTTTGCCATGAGGATTCTCGCCAACTCGAGGAGTTTTCGCTGGCCTCCGGACAGGTCCGCAGCGAACGCGTCCTTGAGACGTACGAGTTGAATCGACTCCAAGATCTCAAGAGCGCGTTCGCCGCATTCTTTCTCACTGCGTCTCCAGCCGAATGGTCTGCGGGCGAGGCTTAGCCATCCCTCGCCGCGGAGATCCTGTGCGCCGAGGAGTACGTTGTCGAGCACTGACATCGCCGGAATGACCCTGGTCAGCTGGAATGTCCGCATCAGGCCCATGCGCGCCACCGCATGGGCCGACTTTGATGTGATGTCACTCCCGGCCAGTCGGATGCGTCCGCTGTCGGGCCGCATGAATCCGGACACCAGGTTGAACGCTGTGGTCTTGCCGGCGCCGTTCGGGCCGATGAGCGCGGTGATGGTTCCTTTGGCGACGTGAAACGTTGCGGAGTTTACCGCATGTACCCCGCCGAAGGCCTTGGAGAGCTCTTCGACCTCGAGAAGCGGGCGATCCATGATGACGCCTTCCGCGCTATTCAAGGCGGGCCATTTCGCCGGCGCGACCGAAGACGCCTTGCGGCCGGAATGCGATGAACCCGACCAGAATGGCGCCTACGATCAGCATCTGCAGCGCTGCAACGCGGTCGGCCGATATGGGGAGCGGCACGAATGTCAGCGCTTGCATGACGGCCCACAGTGCGACCGACCCCACGATGACGCCGCGGAAGCTGCCAAACCCTCCCAGAGCGAGGATCGCGAATCCAATGAAGGTGAAGTCGGCGGAGAACGACAGGGGGTAGACGACAGTGACGTTAAGCGAGACTATGAATGCGGCCAGGGCTGCCAAGCTTGCGGCGAGTACGAGGGACTCGATCTTGTAGAGGTAGACATTCTTGCCGACGGCGCGAACGGGGTCCTCGTCCTCGCGGATGGCGCGTGCGATGCGACCCCACGGTGTTTTTCGAAGATATGCCATGAATATGGCGGCCAGTGCAAGGACGATCCAGCTTAATACGAGGAGAGGCCAGTCGTTCTGTGACTCGAACCCTGGCGGTGACAAGTGGTGGACGATCCACGTGCTCAGCGTGCTCCAGCTTTCGCTGAACCCGGTGAGGCCGGTGTTCCCTCCGGTGAGCGACTGGGCGTTCTGTCCGATGCTTTGCACCAGCTCGGCAACAGCGAGCGTCACCATCGCGAGGTAGTCCCGGGCAAGCCTCATGGACGGCAGTGCGACGAGCAGGCCGACTGCGACTGCCGCGGCGACCGCCGCCGCCAACGCCGCTACCGGGTTCCAGTGCAGGTCAATGATCAAGATCGCCATGGTGTAGGCGCCAACGGCGGCGAATCCTGCCTGCCCGAAATTCAGCACCCCGCCGAATGTCGTGTTGGCCTGGAGTCCAAGAGTGAATATGGCATACGCGGCCGCAACGATTCCGACCGACATCCAGAAACTGAGGGAGAGCAGTGCACTCATTTCAGCGTGGGCCTTCCGAACAATCCATTCGGGCGGAGCAGGACCACGAGTATCAAAGCGGCAAAGCCGACTGAGATCTTCCACTTCGGGTCGAGGACCAACGTGGACCATTCTTCTACAAGCCCGAGCGCCACACCGCCCGCAAGGGCACCATACGCGTTCCCTAGGCCGCCGAGCACTAAGGCCACAAATAAGTACAAGAGAAGCTGGAATCCGAAGTTCGGATCAATCTGCCCGCTTGCACTGGCGGCAAGAATGCCCGCGAGTCCGGCAAGCCCGCCTGCGAGAAACCACGTGAGCAGGGTGATTCGGCGAGTGTCCAGGCCCGTGACCTCCGCGAGGCTTCGGTTGTCCGCCATCGCCCGCATCTGTCGCCCTAGGGTCGAATAACGCATGATCGTCGCCACAATAATGACGACCGCCAACCCGACGACGAGGACCGCAAGCTCCGCGTGCCCCACTCGCACGCCGCCGGGAAGTGACCACGTCGACGTGACGTCGATGCGCAACACCTGAGGGTCGCTCCCAGCGATCAGCTGGACCACATTACGGATGACATAGGCGAGCCCGATACCAACGAGCAGCAACTGGAGATGTCCGGCGTGGCGTCTGCGCAGTGGCCGCCACAGTGTGACCTCGAAAAGCCCACCCACCAATGCCATGGCGACCAGCCCGGCGAGCCCCGCAATCAGTATCGACGCGTGGAGTTGAACGTTGACAACGAGCGCCGCGTAGGCGCCCGCGGTCATCATGTCTCCGTGCGCGAAATTGACCAGGTGCAGCGTGCCGAACAGGCCGTAGTCGAGCGTGTCCGGCGGCGCGGCCGGCGCCGCCAGCGCCGACCAGCCGGCCAGCAGCAGCGGCAGCAGGTTCATGCGCGCGCCGCCATCAGCGCCTCCTCCCGCGCGAAATGGTCGCGGGTGAAGGACAGCAGGTCCGCGCACAGGCTCTTCAGATCGATGGCGCCGTCCTCGCGTTCCAGCGAGGCGCGGATCGCGTTGTAGATCGTGTAGAGCGTGCGGTGCTCCTCGTCGATCTCGGGGATGGAGAGGCTGACCGAGTCTCCCCAGACCAGTTCTGCCTTGGTCATGGAGTCTTCTCCGAAGTGCAGCGCGGGATGGTTTGAAGTCTAATGTATTGGTTCGACAAGTACCAAGCGGACTATGCGCTTCCTCCGAGTCTCGCACAACCCAATATGTCTATTGATCGGCGGCGCCA
>OFTX01001094.1_pt1 | contig 10590 bp, 7 predicted proteins | sample 1775051 | NCBI WGS metagenome assembly OFTX01 (sample SAMN08195772, study PRJEB24354) | sludge metagenome | isolation source: sludge from phenol fed wastewater aerobic bioreactor A | place: India: Nagpur | collected 2016-09-15
GACAACGTGTTCGTGCACGGCTTTCTCACCGTCAACAACGGCGAGAAGATGAGCAAGAGCCGCGGCACCGGGCTGGATCCGCTCAAGTACCTGGAGCTGGGCATGAACCCCGAGTGGCTGCGCTACTACCTGGCGGCCAAGCTGTCGGGGCGCAACGAGGACATCGACTTCAACGCCGACGACTTCATGGCGCGCGTCAACGCCGACCTCATCGGCAAGTACGTCAACATCGCCAGCCGCGCCGCCGGCTTCATCGGCAAGCGCTTCGGTGGCCGGCTGGGCACGGTGTCCGGCGACGGCCAGGCGCTGCTGCAGGCGCTGCAGGGCGCGCGGGACGACATCGCCAGCCTGTACGAGCAACGCGACTACGGCAAGGCCGTGCGCGAGGTGATGGCCCTGTGCGACCGCGTGAACGCCTACGTCGACGCCAACAAGCCCTGGGAGCTGGCCAAGAAGCCCGAGCAGGCCGAGCGCCTGCACGACGTGTGCAGCACCTGCATCGAGGCCTTCCGCGTGCTCACGATCTACCTGGCGCCCATCCTGCCGCGCCTGGCCGCCGAGGTGGCGCAGTTCTTGATGGAGCCGCCCGCGCGCCTGGCCGACGCGGCCAAGCCGCTGGGCGCCGGCTGGCAGATCGGCGAGTACAAGCACCTGATGCAGCGCGTGGACATCAAGCAGCTCGATGCCTTGTTCGAGCCTCCAGCGCCCGTGCAGCAAGCGCCAACAGCTACGAATTCAGAAGCAACGGTGCCCGGTGGCGAAGCACTGGCGCCCACCATCACCATCGACGACTTCGCCAAAATCGACCTGCGCATCGCCCGCATCGTCGACTGCCAGGCGGTCGAAGGCTCGACCAAGCTCTTGCGCCTGACGCTGGACGCCGGCGAAGGCCGCATGCGCAACGTGTTCAGCGGCATCGCCAGCGCCTACAAACCCGAAGACCTGAAAGGCAAGCTCACGGTGTTGGTGGCCAACCTGGCGCCGCGCAAGATGAAGTTCGGCGTCAGCGAAGGCATGGTGCTGGCCGCCAGCCACGGTGATGAAAAGGCGCAGCCGGGCATTTACGTGCTGGAGCCGACTGCTGGGGCGCAGCCGGGGATGCGGGTGCGCTGACGCGCGGCCCGTTCGTCCTCGCCCCGGTTTTGCTCCCTCGCCCCTTTGGGGCGAGGGAGCAAAAACGCCTACCTCGGAACGGATCGGCGGCTACCCGGCGCCTGCTGGGGCAGACTTTGATCGGCCTGCGGTATCAAAGGCGCCGGCAAGCTCGCCACCTCTTGGCGTGCGCGCTGCAGCAGCGGCGCGGCATCGGGCAGCGCGGGCCAGCCGAGACTGGACTCGCGAAAGCGGAACGCCGACGTGAGGTCGCCAAAGGTGCGGCGGCGCCAGTCCGTGATGTTGGGTTCGCGCACGCCGGTGACGCGCTCCAGAAACTGCAGCACCGAGGTGTGGTCGAAGGGCTGGCTGCACACCCAGCCGCCCGCCGTCCAGGGCGAGATCAGGATGCAGGGCACGCGAAAGCCGCCGCCAATCGGCAGGCCGCCGACGAACTCGCCCGGCGTGCCGGCCGGCGGCACGGGCGGCGGCACGTGGTCGAACAGGCCGTCGTTCTCGTCGTAGTTCAGGATGAGGGCAGTCCTGGCCCAGACCCGCGGGTTGGCCGCCAGCGCATCGAGCTTGCGGGCGATGAAGTCGGCGCCGGCGGCCGGCATGGCGTCGGGGTGCTCGGAGGCGGCAAACGGCGGCAACAGCCAGGACACGGCGGGCAGCCGGTCGTGGCGCACGTCCCACTCGAATTCGTCCTCGCTGGGTGCGGGCAGGCCCCGGGCGCGCAGCGGCGCGCCGGCGGGCGCATCGCGAAAGCGCGCGAACAGCTTGAGCATGTTGAAGGGCCGGCCCTTGGGCGAGTGCTCGTACACGCGCCAGGGCACGCCGGCCTGCTGCAGCCGCTCGGCATACGTCATCCAGCGCAGGCCATCGGCGGGCGCCTGGTTGCGGATCATCGGGCCGCCGTCCATGCCCTCGGCGTCGATCGTGCCGGTCATGGCATAGAGCCGGTTGGGCCAGGTGGGGCCCATGACCGAGGCGTGATAGGCGTCGCACAGGGTGAAGGCCTCGGCCAGCGCGTGGTGAAACGGGATGTCGGCGCGCTCGAAGTAGCCCATGGTGTAGGGCCCGCGCGCGCCGTCGGCCTGGCGGTGGGCGCTCACCCACTGGTCCATGCGCCCACCGTTCCAGGCCTGGTGCTGCACCGCCCAGGCATGGCTGGTCGAAGGCAGTTTTTGCGCGCTGCTGGTCGCGGTGTCCAGGTGAAAGGGCAGCAGGTAGCCCAGCGGATTGACCGCGTCGGGCTGATGAAACACGCTGCGCCCTTCGGCCAGCCGCAGCGCGTTCGGATCGCCGAAGCCGCGCACGCCGGCCAAGGTGCCGAAGTAATGGTCGAAGGAGCGGTTTTCCTGCATCAGCAGCACCACGTGCCGGATGTCGGCCAGCGTGCCCGCACGCGTCGGCGCCTGCGCCAGCGCCCGCTGCAGGTGGGGCGGCAGCAGCGCCATGGTGCTGGCGCGCAGGGCGCCGCGCAGCAGACGGCGGCGGGTGAACCAGGCGGATGAAGGCATGGGGCGGCGCGCGACACTGGCCGCGCCACCGAAGAATACCGAATCGGTCCGTCGCGCTCCGCCACCCGCACCGAACGCACGCCAATCCCTGGGCATACACTGCGGGCGAACACCGCCTTCCGCGTCCATGCTCATCGCACCGCCACTGACACGCCGCCGCCGCTTCATCACGCGGCTGCGGCACTGTGGGCCTCCGGCGCAGCGGCACCTTCCGTGTGTCCGTCGTTCTCGTCCCATCGTCCGGAGCAGTGGCCGTGTTCTTCAGCTTTCACCCTCGAATCATCGACGCCCTTGCGGGCTATAACCGTGCGCGCCTGATGGCCGACATCGGGGCCGGCCTGACGGTGGCCGTGGTGGCGCTGCCGCTGGCCATGGCCTTCGCCATCGCCTCGGGCCTGCCGCCGCAGGCGGGCATCTTCACGGCCATCATCGCGGGCTTTCTGATCTCGGCGCTGGGCGGCTGCCGGGTGCAGATCGGTGGGCCGGCGGGGGCCTTCATCGTCATCGTCTACGGCATCGTGCAGCGCTACGGCGTGGCCAACCTGATCATCGCCACCCTGCTGTCGGGCGTGCTGCTGTTTCTGATGGGCCTGTTCAGGCTGGGCACGCTGGTGCGCTTCATCCCAATCGCGGTGATCATCGGCTTCACCAACGGCATCGCGGTGCTGATCGGGCTGTCGCAGGTGAAGGACTTCCTGGGCCTCGCCATTCCCAAGATGCCGGGCGACTTCTTCGGCATCCTGGGCGCGCTGTGGGGGCATGTGCACACCCTCAACCCGTGGGCACTGGGGGTGGCGGCGCTGTCGCTGGTGATCATCGTCGCCTGGCAGCACGCCATGCCGGCGCTGGCGCCGCGCGTGCCCTTCAGCGGCAAGCTGAGCCGGGTGCCGGGCTCGATCGTGGCGCTGGTCGTGGCCACGGCGGCGGTGGGGCTGCTCAAGCTGCCGGTGGAGACCATCGGCTCGCGCTTCGGCGGCATCCCGGCGGCGCTGCCGGCGTTCGCGCTGCCCGAGTTCAGCTGGGAGACGGCGCGCTTTCTGCTGCTGCCGGCCATCACGCTGGCGCTGCTGGGCGCCATCGAATCGCTGCTGTGCGCGCGCGTGACCGACGGCATGATCGGCGAGCGGCACGACCCCAACCAGGAGTTGATGGCGCAGGGTATCGCCAACGTGGCGGCGCCACTGTTCGGCGGCATGCCGGCCACCGGCACCATCGCGCGCACCGTCACCAACGTCAAGAGCGGCGCCACCAGCCCCATTGCCGGCATCGTGCATGCGCTGGTGCTGCTGGCGGTCATTCTGGTGGCGGCGCCGCTGGCGGCCTCGATCCCGCTGGCCACGCTGGCGGCCATCCTGATGTTCGTGGCCTGGAACATGGGCGAATGGCGCGCCTTCGCGCACCTGCGCGCGCTCACGCTGCCCTATCGCATCACGCTGCTGTCGGTGTTCTTGCTGACGGTGATCTTCGATCTGACGGTGGCGGTGCAACTGGGCATCCTGGCCGCCTGCGTGACCTTCATCGTGCGCATCGCCCGGCTGTCGCGCGCCGACGTGCTGGCGCCGCCCGAGCTGGCGGCGGACGCCGGGCAGGTGCAGGTGCGGCGCCTGTCGGGCGCGCTGTTCTTCGGCTCGGCCCCGCTGGTGGAAGACCTGCAGGATGAGTTGCCCGCGCGGGTGCTGGTGCTGGACTTCGAGCGCGTGATGTACCTGGACTCGACCGGCGCCGACGCCCTGCTGAGCCTGGCGCGCAGCTGCCAGGCCCGGGGCGTGCGGCTGATCGCCAGCGGCCTGGCCGCCCAGCCGCTGGATATGGCACGCCGCTGCGGCCTGCTGCCCCTGATCCAGGCCGACCTGCAGCCCGACCTGGCGCACGCGGTGGCGGCGGCCGACGCCATCGCGGCATCGCCGCGCGGCGCCACCGTACCCGCCCGCGCCGAGCCGCATCCATGAAAGCACGGTGGCGCCGGCCAGCGAGCTTGCTAGACTGGCCCCGCCACCGTCCACGCCCCGGCGTGCGCCGACGTGGCCACGGCGCGCCGCCCCCGGGCGTGCGCGCCGACATCAACGCAAACACAAGGAGCCAGCATGTCCCCCATGGATCGACGTCGCGTTCTTCAACTGGCGGGCGCCGCCGGCCTGGCCGGCGCCCTGCCCGCCGCGCAGGCGCAGGGCGGCGCCGATCTGGCCAAGGCCAAGGCCGAAGGCACGGCCGTGTTCTACGCCAACATCACGGCGGTCAAGCCGATCATGGAGGCGTTCGACCAGGACACCGGCATCAAGGGCGAGTACACGCGCATCTCCAGCTCCAAGTTCGTCTCCACCGTGGCCACCGAGGCGCGCGCCGGCAAGCTGCTGGCCGACGTGGTGCAGGCGCCGCAGCCGGTGCTGGAGCTGCTCAAGGCCAACGGCATGCTGGCGCCCTACCGTTCGCCGGCCGCGGCCGACTATCCCGACTGGACGCGGCCCGACGACACCATCCAGCTGTTCGGCGTCGAATACGTCTCCTACCTCTACAACACCCAGCACGTGCAGGCGGCCGACGCGCCCAAGCGCTACGAGGACCTGGCCGACCCCAAGTGGGCCAACCGCATCGTCATGGCCAACCCGGCCAGCCACTCATCGACCATCTCCTGGCTGATCGGCCTGAAGGAAAAGGTGTTCGCGTCCGAAGGTGCGTGGATGGACTTCGTCAAGGGCCTGGCGGCCAACCGGCCGATGTTCGTGGCCAGCTTCGGGCCGACGCCGGCGCCGGTGGAAAGCGGCGAGAAGGCGATCGCCATCTCGATGCCCAAGTACATCGTCACCAAGGCGCCCGCGCCGCTGGCCTGGGGGCCGCGCGGCGGCCAGCCGCTGCTGGGCACGCCGCGCGCCATGGCGCTCACGGCCAAGGCGCCGCACCCGGCGGCCGGGCGCGCCTTCATGGACTACTGGCTGTCCAAGAAGGCCGCCGGCATGCTGGCCAAGGACGTGGGCGAGTACGTGGCGGCGCCGGGCGTGTACCCGCCGATCGAAGGCATCGCCCAGGTCAAGGTGCTGGCGATCCGCGACCTGCCCGACGCCGAGATCCAGAAGTGGGGCGCGCAGTTCAAGCAGATCTTCAAGGGTTGACGCAGCCGACCGACTCAGCACCATGGAAATCCGCGTCGAAGGCCTGAGCAAGCACTACGTCTCCGAGGGGCGCAGCGTCAAGGCACTGGACCAGGTCGATCTGGTGATTCCGGCCAACCAGATCTTCACCCTGCTGGGCCCCAGCGGCTGCGGCAAGACCACCCTGCTGCGCTGCATCGTCGGGCTGGAGACGCCCGACGAGGGCGAAATCCGCATCGGCGATCAGGTGGTGTGGTCGCGCCGCCAGGGCATCGCCGTGCCGACCGAAAAGCGCGGCTTGGGCATGGTGTTCCAGACCTACGCCATCTGGCCGCACATGAGCGTGTTCGACAACGTGGCCTACCCCTTGCAGGTGCGGGGCATGGGGCGCGACGCGGTCCTGGCCAGGGTGGGCGAGGCGCTGCGCTTCGTACAGCTGGAGGGGCTGGAGCGGCGCTCGGCCACGCGCCTGTCGGGCGGACAGCAGCAGCGCGTGGCGCTGGCGCGTGCGCTGGTGGCCGAGCCCAAGGTGATCCTGTTCGACGAGCCGCTGTCCAACCTGGACGCCAAGCTGCGCGAGGAAACGCGCAAGGAGCTGCGGCGCTTTCTGGGACAGCTCGACATCACCGCCATCTACGTCACGCACGACCGCGTCGAGGCGCTGGCGCTGTCGGACTCGATCGCCGTCATGCGCGCCGGGCGCATCGTGGAGATCGGCTCGCCGCGCAAGATCTACTTTCAGGCCGACCACCGCTTCGTCGCCGACTTCATCGGCCGCGCCAACCTGATCGACGCCACCGTGCGCGGCGACACCGACGGCCTCACGCAGGTCGACTGCGCGCTGGGCCCGATCGACTGCGCACCGGCCGCCCACGCCGCCGGCAGTGCCGTGACCCTGTGCCTGCGCCCCGAGTTCCTGCAGGTGCAGCCCGGCAGCCTGCCCGACGGCCGCAACGTGCTGCACGGTCGCATCGAGTCGCTGGAGTTCGTGGGCGAGGTGCTGGACACCGAGGTGCGCGTCGGCACCACCGTGCTGCTGGCGCGCTCCGAGCCCGACAGCCGCCTGGCGGTGGGCGACACCGTGAGCCTGGCGGTGCGGCCCGAGCACTGCCTGCTGGTCAGCGCCTAGCCGCGATGAACACGCAACGCCGCGGGCTGACGCTGGCCCTGATCCTCATCGTCGGCGTGCTCACCGTCGCGCCGGTGGCCATGCTGGCGCTGGGCAGCGTCACCCAGGGACTGGACGCCTTCGGCCACTTCACGCTCGGCAAGTACGCCGTCGCCTACACCGACCCGGCGCTGTGGGGCGTGCTGTGGGACACGGTGGTCTTCGTCGTCGGCTCGACCGCGCTGGCCACGCTGCTGGCGCTGCTTCTGGCCTATCTGAACACGCGCACCGACATTCCGTTCAAGTTTTTGTTCGGCGTGCTGGCCATCGTGCCGATGATGATTCCGCACGTGCTGTTCTCGGTCAGCTGGGCGCTGCTGGCCAACCCGTCCAACGGCCTCATCAACCTGGCGCTGATGGACGCGCTGGGGCTGAAGTCGGCGCCGTTCAACATCTACTCGCTGCCCGGGATGATCCTGGTCGAGGGGCTCTTGAACATGCCCATCGCCTACCTGATCATCGCGCCGGCCATGGCCTCGTTCGACGTCTCGCTGGAGGAGTCCTCGCGCGTGTTCGGCGCCGGCAGTTGGCGCACCCTCGTGCGCATCACGCTGCCGGTGCTGCGCCCGGCCATCCTGGCCGCCTTCGTGCTGGGCATCGTGCGCAGCCTGGCCTCGTACGCGGTGCCGCGCGTGCTGGGCACGCCGGGCCAGGTGGACGTGCTGGCCACCTACCTGTACGAGATGATCTCGGTCGGCTTTGCGCCCGACTACGGACGGGCGGCGGCGCTGGGCATGAGCGCGCTGCTGGTGGCCATCGGGCTGATCTGGGTGTACCGGCGCCTGACGGGCGAAGGCAGCCGCTTCGTCACCATCTCCAGCCGCGGCTGGCGGCCGAGCGTGGTGCCGCTGGGGCGCTGGCGCTGGCCGCTGTTCGCGGCGGTGGCGCTGCTGTCCTTCGTCGTCATCGTGCTGCCGGTGGCGGTGCTGCTGTACACCTCCTTCGTGCCCTACGTCATGGTGCCCGGCCGCGCCGCCTTCGCGCAGATGAGCTGGCAGCACTGGGCCGAGGTGCTGAGCGACGCCACCGCCCTGCTGGCCCTGCGCAACAGCCTGTTCCTGGCCGTGGTGGGCGCCAGCATCGGGGTGCTGCTGTCGATCTTCATCGCCTACGTCATCGTCAAGCTGCGCACCCCGGGCGCGGCGCTGCTGGAGACGCTGACCTACCTGTCGTTCTCGTTTCCGGGCATCGTCATCGGCATCGGCTTCATGTGGTTCTTCGTGCAGACGCCGCTGTACGCCACCGTCACCGCGCTGCTGATCGGCTACATCGCCACCTACCTACCCTACGGCGTGCGGCCGCTGGCCAGCGCCTTCGTTCAGGTGCACAGCCACCTGGAGGAATCCTCGCTGGTGTGCGGCGCCAGCCAGCTGACCACGCTGCGCCGCATCATCGCGCCGCTCTTGGTGCCGGGCATCGTGTCGGCGTGGATCCTGATGGCCACCATGTTCCTGCGCGAGCTGACCCTGTCGGTGGTGCTCTCGCGCCCCGGCAGCGAGGTGCTGGCGGTCAAGGTGCTGGCCTTTGCCGACGACGGCCTGTGGGGCCAGCTGTCGGCGCTGGGCATCGTGATGATCGCGATCTCGACCCTGCTGGTGGTCGCCGCTCACGCGGTGGGCGCGCGCTGGAGCGCCAGCCGGGTGCACGCCTAGCGTTGGCGCGCCGGCGCACAGCCCAGGCGCTGCGCCAGCTTGTGCAGGTTGCTCGGGTCCAAGCCCAGCTCGCGCGCGGCGCCGGCCCAGCGCCCCCGGTGCGCGGCCAGGGCCTGCTCGATGGCGGCGCGCTGGCAGGCTTCGACGCGCTCGCGCAGGGTGCCCGCGCCCTCGGCCGCCGCGTCGGCCGCCAAGTGGCCGGCCGACGGGGCGGGAGCGGCCGCCGGCGCGGCGTCCAGGTCCAGCAGCTCGGCGCCGAGGGTGACGATCTCGGTGCGCGTGGCGCCGCGGCTCACGGCCTTGAGCGCGGCGCGGCCGATCACCTGCTCCAGCTCGCGCACGTTGCCCGGCCAGGCATAGCGGCGCAGCGCCTGCTTGGCCTCGGATGACAGGCGCAGGCTGCGCAGGCCCAGGCGCGCGCGGTTGACTTCGAGCAGGCGCCCGGCCAGCAGCAGCACGTCGCGGCCGCGCTCGCGCAGCGGCGGAATGGTGATGGGGTAGACCGACAGACGGTGGTACAGGTCGGCGCGAAATGCCCCGCCCTGCACCTGCTCGCGCAGGCTGCGGTTGGTGGTGGCGATCACCCGCACGTCGACCGCGCGCGCCTTTGCCGCGCCCTGGCGCCGCACGGTGCCGCCTTGCAGCGTGCGCAGCAGCTGGGCCTGCACGGCCAGCGGCAACGCGCCCACCTCCTCCAGCAGCAGGGTGCCGCCGTCGGCGGCCTCGAAGCGACCGGCGCGGTCTTCCACCGCGCCGGCAAAGGCGCCGCGCACGTGGCCGAACAGCTCGCTCTCGGCCAGCGCCTCGGGCAGCGCGGCGCAGTTGATGTGCACCAACGGCTGCGCGCGCCGGCGCGACAGCGCGTGCAGCCGATGCGCGAACAGCTCCTTGCCGACCCCGGTCTCGCCCAGCAGCAGCACCGGCAGCTCGGTGTCGGCGACGATGCCCAGCTCGTGCAGCAGCTGCTGCATGGGCGGGCTGTCGCCCAGCAGGCCGCGGTCTTCGTCCACCAGCGGTACGCCCGTCACCGGCACGCCCGCCGACTGGCTGGCCACGCGCAGCGCGCCCTCCAGCCGGCCCACCCGCACCACGGCCTCGATCAGCGGCAGCAGCTGCGCCAGCCGGTGCTGGGCCGGCTCGTCGAAGGTGCCGACATCCAGCGCATCCAGCGTCAGCACGCCCCAGGGCCGGCCCTCGACGGCCAGGGCGATGCCCATGCAGTCGTGCACGTGCAGCGGCTCGCCCGGCCGCTCGATGACCAGGCCGTCGTACGGATCGGGCAGGCCGCTGTCGTGATGAAAGCGCGTGACCCCGGCGCGCCGCAGGATGGCCGCCAGGCGCGGGTGCTCCATCAGCGCAAAGCGACGCCCCAGGGCGTCGGGCGTGAGGCCGTCCACCGCCTCGGGCCGCAGGCTGTCGCCGCCGGCGTCCAGCGCCAGCAGGGCCACGGCGCCGCAGCGAAAGTGCGTGCGCAGCAACTCGGCCAGCCGCTGCTGGCGCACGGCGGCAGGCAGCTCGACCGCCAAGTCGGACAGCAGTTCGGCGTAGACGGTCGATACGGTCATATTTACCTCGATCAGGTCATTTTAACCGTTGACGGATCGGGTATTTTGAACCGTTGCTTTCCCGCTTTTTTGGACATGGATCAATTTTTCTCCGGCGCGGCGCAGGCATAAACGAAGGGTAAACCCTAGGCATCAAGCAAGACAGGAAATGACCCATGACAAAACCCGAGGCCCCTCCCATCGTGCGCCGCCCGCCGCCGCCGCGCGCCCGCAAGCCCGACCTTGACCGCCAACCCGGCGCCTGACCCCGACAACCCTCTCGAAAGACCCGACCATCATGGGACGCTACAAGAAACACTGGTTCAGCCTGATCGGCCTTTGCATCGTGATGTTTTCACTGCTGGGCTATTTCGGCGCCGACATCTACCGCTCGGCGCCGCCCGTTCCCACCCAGGTGGTGACGGACAGCGGCAAGCCGCTGTTCACCGGCGAGGACATCCTCGACGGCCAGACCGCCTGGCAGTCGGTGGGCGGCATGCAGCTGGGCTCCATCTGGGGCCACGG
>OFTX01001095.1_pt1 | contig 10586 bp, 11 predicted proteins | sample 1775051 | NCBI WGS metagenome assembly OFTX01 (sample SAMN08195772, study PRJEB24354) | sludge metagenome | isolation source: sludge from phenol fed wastewater aerobic bioreactor A | place: India: Nagpur | collected 2016-09-15
TACTGAAGGAAGGAGTGGTTGATCATGTCGCACAGCGTGACACGACACGACGGCGCGGCCTGGCTCGCCGCCGTCGGCTACCTCGCCGAGGGCGGGATCGTGCTGGCTGGGCGGGCCGGGTTCGCCGGCGCGACCGAAAGCCGTTTGCTGAACCTGTCTTACGCGGTCGCCGTGCTCGCCGCGGCGGTGGCGCTGCCGGCCGTGACGTCCCGAATCGGGCTGCGTCGGAAGGGCGCGGGCTGGCACGGCATCATCGGGTCGTGGGCGGCGCAGGCGGGGCTGGTCGCGATGGGCGTGGAATCCGGCGTTGCCGTGATGCACGAGGTGGCGGCGCTCGGCATGCTGTTCGGTATCGGCATCGTGCTCAGCGTGGCGGGGCTGCTGGTGCTGGCCATCGGGGGTGCCGTTGCCGGGTCGCCACGGTGGCTCACCGTGCTTCCGCTGCTGGCCGTTCTCGTCGCGGCCGCGGGCGGGGACTTCGGGGCGAGCATCCTCTCGGGCGCACTCTGGGCGTCGATCGCCTGGCTGATCCGGTCCCGGACCGTGACGGCGACGGTGCCCTCGCTCGATGCCGCACGCACCCCGTGACCGCTGAGAACTGTTGGGAGCGGCCGAGACTCACAAGACCGATCGCGGGCCGCCGGCGGCTTGACCGTCGGCGGCCTGCGCCGGTTTGTGCGCGCGTGATCCGGTGCGCTGTGGGGTCTAGCCGTGGGATCTAGTGCGCCGTCGATGTCGGGCCACTGCGAAGTGCCGACCTGCGGCGGCCTCGTTGCATCACCCACATGATCAACAGAAGCAGGAACACGGCGCCCGCGGCCAACGTGCCGATCCACGCGGCAACGCTGATGTCGTGTGCGACGCCTGGGGTGTCGCGTCCGAAGAGGATCTGCTCGAGGGTGAGCAGCACGATCAGCGCGGCACTGGTGATCATTCCGTAGCGGAGGTGTCGGGTCATCTCAGTTCTCCATGGTGAGTGTGATGGTAGCGGTGTCGTCGGATCCCGCCTTGGCCGCCAAGACGCCGCGTGCGCCGGTGTAGTGGCCGGTACCGCCGAGGATGGGGACGGTGTAGCTGTCCTGGCTGGCAATGCCGGCTATCGCGGTGATATCGCCGTCGGCCAGGTGCAGGGTGATGCTCTGTTGCTCCTGTCCGGAATCGGCGGTGCCCGCGATGAGCTGGGTCACGAAGACGAAGCTGCCTGCGGTCGAATGGTCGGTCTTTTCCAGGACGCCGTGCTCGAAGTACTCGTCCCCGACGGACGGCCCTTTCGGCGCGTTGTCCACGCCGTCGCCCCCCTTCGGTACGGCGACGAACGTGAGCTGTTTCGTCGATGTCTGCGCGGCGGCGTGATCGGTGTGGAAGGCGCTGCAACCGGTCGTGACCGCGAGGGAAACAGCGGCGAGGACAGCAAGTGCGCTGCGATACATGGAACCTCCTGGGGTGTATACGGAACGGGCTGAGGGAAACGTAGGTTGGCGCGGCGTCCGCGTCGTCGGCCCCGCGGCGCTGCCCTGTCGGCTGCCCGGCCGATTCCGTCGGGTCGCCGGGTACTCCGCGGGGCCGACGCCCGTCGTCCCGGAAGCGGACGACAGGAAGCCACTCGTGGCGCTACCGTGCTCATCGTGGGTTCGGTCTCCCCGCGTCAGTTCCTGCGCCGATGGGCGCAGCGAGTCGATGTGGCCCTGGCGTTGACCCTCTTCGCGGTGGGGCAGACGGCGCTCTGGACCGGGGCGATCGATGAGGGCCCGCTGTCGGTGACCGCCCCGAGCTACGCGGTGATCTCCGCGGCCGTCTTGCTGCGCAGGCGACGGCCGCTGGTGATGGCGGTGGTGGTCACGGTGGCCTGCGTCGCGCAGTCGGTCCTCGCGCTGTCGCCGACATCGCTGTGGGCACTCGTCATGATCCTGATCGTGTCCTTCTCGGTCGGTGCGCATGCGCAGGGGAAGCACGCGCTGGTCGGCGGCCTGCTACTGCTCGGTGCGACCTACGCCGGCCAGTGGCTCGAGCCGGGCGCCCTGCTCGGTGACAGGCTCTTCACGGCACCCGTGCTGTGTGGTGGCCCGTGGTTCGCCGGCTGGCTGGTGCGCCGGCACTCCTCCCAAGCGCGGGCGCTCGACGAACTCAATGTCGAGTTGCAGCACCGCCGCGCCGAGGATGTGCAGGTCGCGAGACGGATCGAGCGGGCGCGGATCGCCCGCGAACTGCATGACGTCGTCGCGCACAGCATCAGCGTGATGGTGGTGCAGGCCGGCGCAGCCGGTCGGGTGATCGACCAGGACCCGCAGAGCGCCAAGGAGCCGCTGGAGCAGATCCGGATCACCGGCAAGGCCGCTCTCGTCGAGATGCGCCGACTGCTCGGCGTTCTGCGCACGGACGACGCCGGGCTGGCGCTTGCTCCGCAGCCCGGCGTGGCCGACCTGAACAGTCTGGTCGCCCAGATGCAGGCGTCCGGGCTGGCGACAACGATGGAGATCCACGGCGACGGAGCGGCCCTCCCGGCAGGCTACGACCTGGCGACGTACCGCATCGTCCAGGAGGCGCTCACCAACGCGCTCAAACACGCCGGCCCGGCCAGCGCCATCGTCCGCATCGACATCACCCACGACCACGTCACCATCGACGTCTCCGATGACGGCGTCGGCAGGCGGGCGGTGAACGGTTCCGCGGGACACGGTCTCATCGGGATCCGGGAACGCGTCTCGGTCTACGGCGGCACCGTTCAAGTCGGTCCCTATCCGGGCGGCGGATGGCGCGTCGCCGCGACATTGCCGTTCGAAGCCGGTGCGGTCAGATGATCCGGGTGCTGGTGGCCGACGACCAAGCTCTGGTACGCGCCGGTTTCCGGATGATTCTCGAGCATGAGGACGATATCGACGTCTGCGGTGAGGCGGCAGACGGTGCAGCGGCGGTTCAGCTCACGAAACAGAGCCGTCCCGACGTGGTGCTCATGGACATTCGCATGCCCGGCGTCGACGGCGTCCAAGCCACCCGGCGTATCACCGAAGACCCCGCATCCCCGGCGCGGGTCCTCATCCTGACCACGTTCGACCTGGACGAGTACGTGTACTCGGCGCTGCGCGCCGGGGCCAGCGGCTTCCTCCTCAAGGACGTCGACCCACCAGAACTCGTCGCCGCCGTCCGGGCGGTCGCCCGAGGCGATGCCCTGCTGGCACCGACCGTCACGCGCAGGCTCATCGAGCAGTACACCCGCAGACCGCTGCCGACCGGAGCCACGCCGGAGAGCCTCGCGCGCCTGACGGACCGTGAAGTCGAGATCCTGCGCCACGTCGCCCGCGGCTCGACGAATGCGGAGATAGCCGCCCGCCTGTATCTCAGCCCGGCGACCGTGAAGACCCACGTCGCGCGGATTCTCGGGAAACTGGATCTGCGCGACCGCGTCCAGGCCGTCGTTCTCGCCTACGAAAGCGGCCTGATCGAACCGGGCGACGCCAACGCCCGCCGATGACGACGCAGCCCAGCACAGATCGCGGTGGTACCGGCGAGGCTGCGAATACCGGCGGTGCGCCGTCACGGCTCCTGTTCGCCAGGGCGGACGAAACCGGTCTCGTAGCTGAGCACGACGACCTGGACGCGGTCGCGGACGCCGAGCTTGGTCAACACCGCGGTGACGTGCGTCTTGACCGTGGTCTCGGAAACGAAGATGCGGGCGGCGATCTCGGCGTTGGACAGCCCGTGCGCGATCAGACGGGCGACATCGAGCTCTCGCGGCGACAGCGCAGCGAACGCTTCCGGCAACCCGCCGCCGGGATGCGGACGTCGAACGAAATCCGCGAGCAGCCGCTTGGTGATCGCCGGGTCGAGCATCGCGTCGCCGGCAGCGATGGTGCGCACCGCCTCGATGAGCTGGCCGGGGCTGACGGTCTTGAGCAGGAAGCCGCTGGCCCCGGCCCGCACCGCATCGTAGACGTGACTGTCGCCGTCGAAGGTGGTCAGCACGAGCACCCGGGTGCGCACGCCCGGGTCGGCGAGGAATTGACGCGTCGCGGCGATGCCGTCGAGCCCGGGCATGCGGACGTCCATCAGCACCACGTCGGGCTGGTGCGCGCGGGTCAGCTCCACGGCGGCGCGCCCGTCCTCGGCCTCGGCGACGACCTGAAGATCCGGCTGGCTATCCAGGATCATGCGCAGGCCGGAACGGACCAGCGCCTGGTCGTCGGCGATCAGCAGCCGGATCGGGGTCTCCATCAGCCGATCATCGACCCGATGACGGATCCAGCGGAAGTCGCGCGTCGACGAGGAAACCGCCGTCCGCCTCCGGCTGCGCGGCGAGAGTGCCACCGTAGACGCGCACCCGCTCGCGCATGCCGACGAGCCCGTGCCCGGCCCCGGTCGCGGCCTGCGGAGCAGGGCGGCCCGGGGAGTTGTGGATGCGCAGGTGCAACGCGTCGGGTTCGTAGGTCATCGTCATCTCCGTCGGGGCACCGGAGGCGTGCTTGAGGCAGTTCGTCAGCGCCTCCTGCGCGATCCGGTACACACACAGCTGCAGGCCGCTGGACAGTGGCACGGGTGCGCCGGTGGTCGTGAGCGTCACCGGCATGCCTGCGCTGCGCAGCTGCTCGACCAGGGCGGGGAGCCGGTCCAGGCCGGGCTGCGGTTCACCGGCGTCGGCGGCATCGCCCGTACGCAGCAGCCCGAGCAGCCGCCGCATCTCGGCCAGCGCCTCCTGCCCGGTCCGGCGGACCGTGCTCAGCGGCTCCTGGGCCGCGGACGGGTCGGATTTGAGCATCTGCTCAGCCGCAGCCGCCTGCACCACCATCACCCCCATGCCGTGCGCGACGACGTCGTGCAGTTCCCGTGCGATGCGGGAGCGCTCCTCGGCGGCCGCGGCTTGCAGCGCGGCGGCCGCGGCCTCGCGTTGCGCCTGCGCCTCGGCCGCGGCACGTTGCCGGTCCATCGCGCGACGACGCATCGCCCGGCCCACCAGCCAGGCCGCGGCGGACAGGACCCCGGCAAACGCGAGGTTGTCGAGCCGATCGCTCATCGCCTGGTCCGGCAGGCGCACGATGTGCAGCGCCAGCGCCGCGGCGATGACGGCGCTGATCGCCACCAATCGCCACCCGGCGACCCAGCGCCCGACGGTGTAGATCTCCACGAGCCCGGCGAACAGCCCGCTGGTGGTGTTGGTGGGTGCGGTGGCCAGCGCTTCGACGGCCAGCGCCACCGCGCAGATACCGGCGACCGTGGTCGGGTAGAGCCGGCGCAGGGCAATCGGTGCGGTCTGGGCGAGCAGCAGCATGCCGTGGACCAGCCCGTGCCAGCCGGACGCGTGCGCGAAGTGCAACTCGAGTTGACCGCCGGCGGTCAGCGCCGCCGCCAGCGCAAGATCGGGCCAGACGCTCGTCCACGTAGCGGCGTCGGCGCGACCGGACCAGCCGTGCACGCCCCTTAGCGTAGGACGATTGCACCCATATGCGACCGGGCTCGGGAAGGAAATCGGTCATCCGGAGGTCGGAATCTCCGGTACGCGGAACCCGACCAGCGACGGATCAGATCGATGCGTCCCGGCGGATGTGGACGACGTCACTTCGGACCTAGCGTCGCCGCCATGACCACAACACACCGCTTACCTCGCACCGCACGTCGCGTCCGGTTGGCCCTGGCGGGTACCGTGACCACGCTGGGCGCCCTCGCCCTCTTCGCGCCGCCGGCATCGGCAGAGCCGCCCGGCACCACGCAGATCCCCGCTGCCGGTGCGCCCGTCACCTGCGACCGGGTCGGGACGCTCACCGGCAGCAGCGGCTACCTGGTGGAGTCCGAGTCGACCCACATCGACCGGCAGGGCCGGGCGCACGTGCTGTTCACCATCGGCGCACGCAGTGTCGTTCTCACCGGGGACGACGGCGCTCGCTACCGGCTGGTCGGCGCCGGATTCGACGCCGTGCTCTACCAGACTGGCGACGTCACCGGCGACATCCAACACGAGGACGAGGCGTTCGTCTTCGACGTCGTCGGGCCGCACGGTCGTGTCGGTGTCGTGCGGTTCTGGTTGCACACCGGCCCCGACCAGATCCCGCACGTGCACGACTCCAGCACCTGCCAACTACCGAACATGTCCTAAAGGAGACCCGTCATGAAACGCACCCTCGTCATCGCCCTGATCGCCACCCCGGTGCTGCTGGCACTGTCCTACCCGTGGCGCAACGCCACCGCCGGCGCCGGCGCCATCGTCAGCACGGTCGGCTGGTTCGGGTTCCTGATCGCACTGCTGATCGTCATCGTCATGGCCATAGCCCTCGGCGTCCGCCGGCTACGCACCCGCAAGACCGCCGCCGACTGACCCTCAGAGAGGTCAGTAAAGCTCGAGGTGGAAGTTCACGCCGAGTTCGTCATACAGTTCCCGGCCGCGGCGCGCCTCGTCGGCGAGGTCTTCGACGAGACGCTCCCGCGGGAACGGGATATCGCGGAAACGTGGCAGATCGGTTTCGGCCGAATCCTCGTCGGTCGCCTCGGCGGCCGCCGCTTCGACGCACTCGTAGACATCGGTGACGGGCATGCCCTGGTGATCGACGGGGTACCGGTAGGCCATGTCGGGATCGGTCACGTCGATGACGGAGATACGCACAAGGTCGGCATCGGGACGCATCAGGAAGAACCCGCCCACAGGCGCATCGTCCACCGCTATGCGAACCAACGCAGGCTCATCGTGCCGAAGCCGGTCGCTCGCCGCACCCATCTGGAACGTCAATCGGGCAAGGTCGCCCATGCCGACCCGTGACGGCCACAGCGATTCGCCGCCGACTGTCAGATCCAGAGCGACCATCCCCAGGTAGGGCGTCCAGTCGGCCTCGCCGCGGCGACGCTGGGCCAGATACTCATCGACCGGCACCGTGTTGCCGCCGGTGCCTCGGTACAAGAGCAGCCGGAGGCGGTCGTCTGCCATCGGTTCGCTCATGGTCTACAAAATGTACCCGCGAAGTCGACCGATGCCCTCGGCCAAGTAGCCCTTGAGTTGGTGATGCATCCATCCGGCCTTCGGGTAGAACTGGCTCACCGCGACGCGGTAGGTTTGCCCGCCAGGATGGTCGTAATAGGCATAGGCGATCACGGAATTTGCTGCCACCTGCTGCGTGCCTCCGGCATTCCACGCCGCATTCCTGATCTGCACGTAGAGTCCTGCGCCGGCGGCTGTGGTCGCCTTGTTCGCGATATTCGTCCCCGGAGCCCACATGGAGCTCAAACCCCCGTACCGGTGACAGTTCCCGACATCAAACCAGAACGCTTCGTACGAATGGCCGTCCTTGAAATGCGTGTGCTTGTCCTCGGGTAGCACGACTTCCGCGCGGTACGGCCCGCCCAGAGCCGGCGGGACGTTGTAGGACACGAGAGCGGTAAGAGCACCCCCGAGACCGTTCGTGCCGGCCGCGGGCTGGACATGGGCCCGGAACTTCTGTGCCTGTTCGAGCCGCTGCGCCCAGGTGTACCCGCCCGCCCGCACAGCCGTGGTGATGTAGTCCTTGGCCATTTTCGCCTCGTACTTGCCGGCCGCGTGATAATCGGTGCACTCCTTGAGCAGGTCTCCCGCATCGGTCTTCGTCATGGCGTTGTCGTAACCGGTGTCGATGACGGACGCGAGTTCGGTCCAGTCCGGCCATTTCTTGCTCACGTTCTCGATCTTCGTTTGCAGATCCTCGGTCTCGGCCACGTCCTTAAGCGGTGCAGCCTTGAGGCCGTCGACGAGGAGTTTCACGTTGTCCTGGGTCCAGGCATATTTCGCGCAACCCTTGACGAGTTTGGCGAGCATGGAGCAGTCCGGCTGCCTCGTGTAGAACGCCTCGAACAGAGCGGCCACTTTCTTGAAGTCGGTCCAGGTGGCCTTGACCTTCGCCTCCTTGATCTGCGGATTCAGGTCGGTGGCGTCATCGGCAACGCCGGTCAGAATCTCCTTGCGACAGCCATCAACAAGATCGCGCGCCTGGACAAGGGTGGCTTCGATCGTTGCGAACGCCTTGACGAGTTTGGCGAGTATGGTGCAGTCCGGCTGCTTCGTGTAGAACGCCTCGAACAACTCGGCAATCTTCGCGACATCGACCCAGGCGGCCTTTACCTTCGCATCCTTGAGCTGAACCTGCAGATCCGTCGCGGTATCGCCGAGCCCCAGAAGGATTTCCTTGCGGCATTTCGCCACCAGGGTGCGGGATTCTTCGGCGGTGAACTCGCACGTCCGGCTCGCCTTGATGAACCTTTCGATCTCTGGCAGCGACCCGGCCTTGGCATGGAACTCGGCCATGACCGTGCCGATATCGGCGAAACTCCAGGCCTTGGCGCGCTCCGTGATTTCCTTGCCCAGCGTGGCGGAGACGCCCAGATGGATCAACACGTCCTTCGGAAGCGTGGTGGCGAGGCCCAGAACCTGTGCGGCGCTCCATGTCTCGGTCTTGCACCGCCCCAACAGGCCGGACTGCTCCGCGGGGGCTAGAACGTCGTTGGTCGCCACGAGAACGGCATTGATGTGCGGGACCGTCCACGGCACGGGAGCCAGCTGCAACAGATCCTCGAACAGCGGAACGTCGGCCTGTCGACCGTAGAAGAGGTCGAACCGCGCCTCGTCGAACGGAGCCGGGAACTTGTCGATATTGGCTTTCGCAAAGGCGATCTTCGCCGCGTTGTCGGCGTTGGTCTCGAGCCAGGCCACCATTTCCGGGCCGGCCACGGCGTGGCGGAGGGCAAGCAAGGACTGCGCCTTCGTCTGGTCGCCGCCGGACAGCGACCGCGCCCACAGCGTCTCCTCTGCCGCGCTTCGCGCCAGCGGCCCCGGATTCAGCTGGCGCGCCTCATCGGTGGCACGCTGGCCCGCGGTCGTCAACAGGGCCTCTCCCGCGCGGGTCTGCGCACGCGTCTGTTTCTCGGCGAGCACCTGATTTCTCAGTTGATTCCGCCGGTAGTCCTTGACGCCTTTCTTGCGCTTCTGCTCCTTCCGCCACCTTTTCTTCTTCTGGTTCCGCCCCCGCTTCTTGCGCCGCTCTTCGGACTCCTCCGACCCCTTTGTCGGCTGTTCGCCGGATTCGAGGGCCGAGCCGGAGCCGGGTGTCTGTGTGCCGTCGTCGTCCTTCGTCAACAGGGCGAGGCCGCCGCCTTCCCCTCCTTCGTCGCCCGAAGACTCGACCTCGTCACCCGTAGCGCGCCGCAGGGCGGGGAACATGCGGTCGGCACCGGTCCGGCGCAGCCCGGAGCCATCGGGTCTGCCAGCCACAGGCGTCGCGACCGCCGTGCTACGCCGCAATGCCGTGAGCACCCGATCGGCCGAGCGGTCCGCCGCCGCCTCGGCTGGATCGTCCGAGCGTCCCACGGTGAGCCTGCCCCGGGGCGCGGCGTCGGTCCCGGCGCGCTGGGCAGCGACATGGCTGAGTTCATGGGCGATGGTCCGGCGGCCGGTGTCGGATGAGGGCTGGTAAGCGCCGGGGGCGAAGTAGATGTCGTTACCGTGGGTGAACGCCGTGGCCTGCACCGACCGGGCCATGGATCCGGCCTCCGCATCGGCGTGCACCCGAACATCGGAGGCGTCGATCTGGAGCTGGGCGGCCATCGGCCCGGCAATCGAATCCGGCAGGGGGCTCCCACCGCCGCGTCGCCGACGAAGTGCCCCCACCACCGCATCGTCCACAGCAGAACCGCCGAGCGGATCATCACGTGCGCCGTCGCGGCGCCGCAGACTCCGGAGTCCCTGACCGCCGGAACCCATCGCTTCCGGTATCGGCATGAATCCAGGGGTGGGCAGTCCGCCTTCGAATTCCGACGCACGCGCAAGGGTTGTCCGGCCGGCACCATCGTCGGCGTCCGGTTTTCGTGCCTGCGCCATGGACTGTTCCGGCATTCCCCGACCTCGATGTCCATGCATCGCGCCACCATCACCCGGCCGCCGGGTCACGCGCAATGTATGGCGATGACGATACGCCGGCTGACTCGGTCTGTCATGACCGATTGTCAGAATCAGCCGGAATTGGCGACCCAACCGGCACCTCACTCTCCCGGCATGTTGTCCACAGGCCGGGCATCGCAGCGGCACGCGTTGTCGGCACCCCCGGTTATGCTCGGACGACCGCGCGTTGCGGCAGCGCTCGACGTGTGAACGCGCGGAAGACGGAAGACCAGAGAGCGGACGACAGAGGGGAGAGGCCGTGAGCACCGGACCATACGGCGACGCCGACAGCCCGTTCGGCGGCAGCGCCGTCGGCGGAGGTGCACCGGGCCAGAATGAACCGTCCGCGTATCCGGGCGTACCGACCGGGCAGAGCGGCTACCCGGCGGCATATCCCCCGGCAGCCGGTTACCAACCGGGACAGGCTTACCCGCCTACTGTCGGCGGCCCCCAGCCCGGCTACGCCGGGGCGCCCGCCGGGTATCCGGCTGCGTATCCGTCGGGGGGCTACGGGCCCGGCGCGGTGACGTACGGCGCAATTCCGGCGCCGCGCAACGGCCTCGGCACCGCGGCGCTCGTGCTCGGGATCTGGGGGTTCGCCACCACGTGGATTCCGTTGTTCATCGGGCTGTTTCTCGGGGGCATCCCCGACATGCTCGCGATCGTGTTCGAGCACGGCGCGCAGCGGATCGAGGTCGGCCTCGTC
>OFTX01001101.1_pt1 | contig 10546 bp, 9 predicted proteins | sample 1775051 | NCBI WGS metagenome assembly OFTX01 (sample SAMN08195772, study PRJEB24354) | sludge metagenome | isolation source: sludge from phenol fed wastewater aerobic bioreactor A | place: India: Nagpur | collected 2016-09-15
GGTAGCTGTTAAACTTGGGTTTTGGTATTGGCACGAGCATAAAATACCGCTCTATAATTATGCTTCATGGTTTTTAATAAGCGCTTTGCTGGCATATGTTTTTAAACGGTTTAATACTATAGCCCGCAACTATTTTGCAATACATTTGTTAATTATTCAGCTATTGTTTTTTCTTGCACTAAGAATTTATTTATGATACTGGTTTATATAATCATTACGCCGGTTGTTTTTTGTTTAATGGAGGGTATTACATGGCTTACGCATAAATATATAATGCATGGTTTTTTGTGGTACCTGCATAAAGACCACCACCAGCCGCAGGGGCATTTTATAGAAAAGAACGATGCCTTTTTCCTGATCTTTGCTATACCCAGTTGGCTTTGCATTATGTTAGGCCTTCAGCACGAAAACCATTATGCTGCTGCTGTTGGCTTTGGTATTGCTTTGTATGGGGCAGCTTATTTTTTAATACATGAAGTGATTATTCACCAAAGATTGAAATGGTTTACCAGAAGCAATAACCGTTATGTAAAAGCCATCCGTTGGGCACATAAAATGCATCATAAACATTTAGAGAAAGAAAGCGGGGAAAGTTTCGGTATGTTGGTTGTTGCTAAAAAGTACCGGGATAAGATAAGGCGCGATGAAACTTTACAGAAACAACAATACAGCTCGCCATCTTCAAAATAACGCTTTCTCTTTATACTTTTTTTTGAATATACAGTACGATTATATTATTACGGGTTCAGGCTGCGCAGGACTGAGCTTACTATACAGGATATTGAAAGAGCCTGCTTTACAGAATAAGCACATACTTGTTATTGATGCGGTTGAAAAAAATACGAATGATAAAACCTGGTGTTTCTGGGAGAAGACAAACGGATTGTTTGAAGACATTGTTTTGCATCGCTGGCAAGAATTAATTTTCAGGTCGGCAACATTCTCTGATATATTCTCCATAGAACCTTATCAATACAAAATGATCAGGGGAATCGATTTTTACCGGTATGTATTGTCTTTTGCAGAACGTTTTCCCAATGTTCACTGGGTGCATGAAAAAGTGGAATCTGTTTATTCAGATACCAGTAATGCTGTTGTTATAACAGAGCAGCATACTTATACAGGAAAATGGGTATTTAATTCCATACTATTCAACAAGCCAAAAGGCATATACAATTTACTGCAGCATTTTAAAGGATGGTTTATACAAACCGAGGAGGCCATATTCAATCCCCGGCAGGCTATGTTTATGGATTTTTCAGTTAATCAAAAAAATGGAACTGCTTTTATGTATGTTCTGCCTGTAAGCCCTACTAGTGCATTGGTAGAATATACTTTGTTTACCGCCTCTGTTTTAGAGGATGCAGCTTATACGGAAGCATTGCAACACTATATTCAACATACGCTTTCTGTAAACAAATACACCATTGTACATGAAGAATTTGGCATAATACCCATGACAGATGCGCACTTCCCCTTGCAACAAGGCAATATTATTAATATAGGCACCGCAGGAGGGCAAACAAAAGCGAGTAGCGGGTATACTTTTCAATTCATTCAAAAACAAACGGAACAGATTGTACAACAAATGTTACAGCATACTTTTCGCTTACAGCAATCTTTCTCCGCTAAAAAATTCAAATTATACGATAAAACTTTACTAAATGTATTGAGTAACAATAACATGAACGGAGATGCAGTATTCACTGCTTTATTCAAAAACAACCCGCCACAAGCTATTTTACAGTTTTTAGATAACGAAACTTCTTTGCACGAAGACCTGAAGATTTTACAATCTGTTCCTACCAAAGTATTTTTACCGGCAGCCATGCAGGTAATATGGTTAAGCTTATGGAAAAAATCATCACATTAACACTTAATCCGGCAATAGATAAAACCACCACTACTGAAAAAATTGAGCCGGAGAAAAAGCTGAAATGCGTTCACCCAACATACGAACCGGGTGGTGGTGGAATCAATGTTTCCAGGGCTTTGCAGCATTTGGGCAAAAGAAGTTGCGCTTTGTATTTTGGAGGCGGGTTTAACGGGCCCTTTTTTAAAAAATTGCTGGAACAGGAACAGGTGGTTGCAGAAGAGATAACGGTAAATACACACATACGAACCAATATTATTGTTTTTGAAAATGCATCGCAACAGCAATATAGATTTGGAATGGAAAGCCAGCCGGTGGCGGAAAGAGACTGGCAACTCTGTTTGCAAATACTGGATGAAAAAGAAGGGTTTGATTTTTTGATTGCCAGCGGCAGCTTACCGCAAGGGGTACCCGCTGATTTTTTTGGCAGAGTGGCTGCGATAGTTAAAAAGAAGAATGCAAAATTAATAGTTGATACTTCGGGCAATGCTTTACAAAAAGCCATAGAAGAAGGAGTGTTTTTAATAAAGCCCAATGTAGCTGAACTGGGCTCGTTATATGGAAAAGAAACACTTACTAAAGATGAAATTAGACTGGCCGTACAATCTGTTATCGCAACAGGCGGTTGTGAAGTTTTAGTAGTATCGTTAGGAAGTGAGGGAGCAATACTGGCTACAAAAGAAGTATATCATCATATCACTCCGCCAAAAATAAAAGTCATGAGCACAGTGGGTGCAGGCGACAGTATGGTGGCCGGATTGGTATACGCATTATCGGAGGGAATGTGTTTAAGAGATGTATTGAAGTACGGCGTTGCCTGCGGTAGTTCTGCTACCATGCATATGGGTACAGCCCTTTGCCAGCAGGAAGATGTTACTGAATTATTGAAGTATTTGTAATTGCAGCAACGATTTGTTTATTTTGCAGCCCACGGTCTCGTAGTACAATGGATAGTATGAGAGTTTCCGAAGCTCCAGATCCAGGTTCGATTCCTGGCGAGACCACTACCATAAAAAGATCCGGCAAGTTCTTGCCGGATCTTTTTATAGATTGTTTATTATACGCATTATTATAATAAATGTGGTTTGGCCTCTGCAAGGCCTGCATTGGTTACCTGTACATATTCAGGCCTGAATGTTTTTAAATGATCTGCCCCGCCATAAGACAATGCAGAACGTACACCATCTAATAATCCTTCTACCACGAACTTTACACCACCCTTAAAAGGTATTACTGTACTTTCTCCTTCTACGTTTCTTTCTTCCTGACCGTGTGCCATCTTCGTTTCTAAACTGGCTGCACCCCTGTAGCGCTTAAAGAGGCCGGTACTTTTTTCAATCATTTTTCCGGGTGCTTCCCTGGTTCCTGCTATTAATGATCCCAGCATTACACAAGATGCGCCCAATGCCAGTGCTTTTGCAATATCTCCACTTGTTCTTATACCACCATCGGCCATTACAGGAATATTGGTAACAGACATAATGTTTTCAAGACAGCTAACATTAGGAACCCCAAAACCTGTTTTTAACCTTGTTGTACAAAGAGAACCTCCTCCAACACCCACACGTAAACCATCGGCACCCCATGCTTCCAGATCTTTGGCTGCTGCGGCACTGGCAATATTGCCTGCTATAATGTTAACCAGTGCAGGCAGTTCTTTTTTCAATATTTCAATTGCTTTTTTTACATTGTCGTGATGCCCATGAGCAACATCAATTAAAATAATGTTGGCGCCTGCTTTTACCAGTTCGCTGGCCCTCTCTAAAAAATCTCCATTGGCCCCTACTGCTGCCATAACCGGAACCTTTTTATATGTTGCTGTAAAAAAAACACTGCTAAAATCCCAGGAAGACTGAATAACCGGAACTTGTTTAACCACTTCAGCTACCTGTTTAGCCTGTTGTTCAATACTCATAAAACGATGGATGCAGCCCACACCGCCCAATTGAGCCATAGCAATGGCCATTTCACTTTCACAAACTGTATCCATGCACGATGCTACAAGCGGTATTTGTAAGCCATAATTTTTGGTTACAAGGGTTGAAAGATTGATATCTTTTCTTGATACTACTTTGGAGAAAGAAGGAACAAGCTGTATATCATCATACGTTAAAGCAAGTTTACTCATATAATTAGTTTGATATGTAGGGTAAATGTATTCCACTTTTGTGTTGATACAAAAGTGGAGCAAGAAATATGCATCCTTTTTTTTGCAGAGAAAACCGAATAGTGGAATTACTGTTGTACAGGTTTAAGTAATATTCCCGTTCAACCGCAGCAGGTTAGAAAATAGTCAGCATTTTTCTAAACTGCTTTGTCTTTTTTAAACAAGCAACAAAACAAAGAATAAACAATTACTTACCAAAAGCGGCAATATTGCTGCTGAATATTTTTACACCAATGGCAATGAGGATTACGCCGAAAAATTTCCTTACGGCAAGTAAGCCTGCTTTACCCAAAGCATGTTCTATCCACTTCAAAGATTTTAAAACGATGTAGATAACGATTAAGTTAATGAGTATACCTGCCAAAATAATCACTTCATCAAAATTTGCCTTTAAAGACATTACGGTAGTAAGTGTTCCCGAACCGGCAATTACCGGGAAAGCAATGGGGACTACGGTTCCGGACGGGCCATCTTTATCGCTCTTAAAAATTTCGTGACCCAATACCATTTCCAGCCCCAGCAGAAAGATTACTACTGAGCCTCCAACAGCGAAAGAGCGTATATCTAAACCCAATATTTTTAAAAAACTCCGGCCAAAGAAAAGAAATAAGATCATCAATGCCCCTGATACAAGAGTGGCCTGCATGCTTTTTATCTCGCCCATTTTTTCTTTCAGCGAAATTAAAAGGGGTATGGAACCAACTATATCTATCACGGCAAACAGCGTAAATGTTACCGTAAGTAATTCGTTAACATCAAAGGGCATGATACAAGGGTTTTAACAAAAATAAAAAACATCCCCTACAACGGAGGATGTTTTTCACGCAGAAGTATAAAATTTATTTATTAAATAATGAAGTTAATCCGTTTTAAGACTGCATACTCTTTTTGTAAAGCTGCCAGGCAATTCAGGCACAAACAATCTGAAAATTTGTCTTCAATATAAATACGCTCCTCATTAGTCAATTGTATCTGGCTGCACTGGCATTCTGTTATGCTGCCTGCCTTACATTCGAAGGAGGCATAACACCTGCAGCAGTTTTTTAGTTCATGTTTATGCATGTAGAGAATGATGCGTTATTAATATTACAGCTTAACTGTAACACCTATATTGAACAGGAAAGGACTGGAATTGTATCCTCTTATGTCGAAAAACTTTTTGTTGGTAATATTCTGGCCATCAGCAAAAAATTTCAGAACACTGTTAACTGCATATTCTGCATATGCGCTAACAATACAATATCCATCAAGCGGCACATCTGCTTTTTTATAACCGCCAATATCATACCTGCTGCTTACATATTTTCCGGTGGCGGAAACATATAAGGCTTTGGTGGCTTGCCAGTCAATGGTCAGGTTAACATTATGTTTGGGCCTTCTTAACAAATAGTTGTAAGTAACTGTGTCTTTATTGGTAATTCTATTCTGTGTTGTTTCGTTGCCGGAAAGGAAGGTATAATTTGCGGTAATAGATAACCTTTCAACAGGTTTAACCATTATTTCCGCTTCCAGGCCATTCACCTGCTGTTTGATGTAGTTATAATATCTGGAACTGATATAATTATAATCAATACCGTTATTCACGTTACGGTTAAAGTAAACAACCCTGGTGGTTACATGGGTGTTTTTAAATTGCACACCGGTTTGAAAGTTTACTGCGGTTTCCGGATTCAGGCTACTGTTACCACTGAAGCGATCGTATAATTGGTACAAACTGGGTATTTTAAATCCTGTTGCTACACTTGCAAAAACCTGCCAGTATGAATTGATATTGTATGAAGGGTTAATGGTATACGTATAATTAGCACCATATTGGGAATGATTATTTGCCCTTCCTCCCACTTCTATATTAAACCGATTGGCATTGTATATAAGCGAAGCATATAATGAAGTTTGCTTACTGCTGGTATCGTTGAAGGTGCTATTATAGGGGCCAAAAGAACTAAGAGATTTATAGGTATTATTGAACGATCCGTACCGATAATCTACACCAGACAAGAGCGTTAGTGTTTTATTCAGTTTTATGCTGGCATATAATTCTGCGTATTGCCCAATACTATTGTATTCGTTTAAAGAATATGCAGCAGCTCCGGGAACAGAATAATTATCATCATATTTCCTGTTTTGTTTTGAATACCGGTATGTTCCGTTTACGGTAATGCCTTCTTTTTTAAACTGAAATCCGGTGCCGTTCAAAAACATCTGGTTGTAAACATCATCATTCTGTTTATCGGCAAACGGGCCTGCATCTAAGCCTGCTTTGTATTTGCTGTATAAGCTAAAAGCTTTTACGGAGAGCGTTTTGGTTAATTGATAATTGGCCTGTACATTGGCTACGTCTCCTATATATTCATCATTATCAAAATTCTTGGTTCCTGTGCTATCGTAAGCTGCAGAAAAACCTTTAGAAGCCAGCCTAGCATAACGGGCCGTATAGCTGAGGTTTTTTTCCTTTCCATAAACCTGCACATTGCCCCTGAAAGTGCCATAATTACCAGTACTGAGTGTTGCTTTAGCATTTATAGGTTTAGTAACATCTTTTTTTACGGTAATAATGTTAATAACCCCTCCGATAGCATCACTACCGTAGAGTGTAGATTCTGCTCCTCTGCAAACTTCAATCCTTTCCACTCCATTTAATGAAAACAGGTTAAGGTCTCCCTCATTGTTAATCATACTGGGATCGCTAACAGGTATACCGTCTAACAAAATTAATGCCCTGCCGCTGTTGGTGCCACGTATGTATAGTGATTGAACGCTGCCCAGGTTATTGAGGGCGCCATTAATGGTAATACCTGCCTGCTCGTTTAATAATTGGGCTACTGTTTTAAAGCTGCTCTTTTCAATTTGATCTTTGTTGATAACGGTAATTACTTTTCCGGTAGTGCTTTGTTTTTGTTCTATTTTATTGGCAGTAACAATTACAGGATCTAAAACCCTGGTTTTAGTTGTGTCTTTTTGTGCCAATAAACCTTGTGCCGATAGAAGTGCGGCGATGATTGCAAATGTTTTGCTCATTGTTGTTAGTTTAAAAGATGTTGAACAATGAGCTTTCAGGAAAATTAAAAAACGGAGAAATATAAATTGCCCCTGCAGAAGGCTTTCTACATTCCATGCTTTTCACCCGAAAGCCGTGAATGATCCGATTACTCGGAACTGCATCTGGCAGGTCTTCTGGCTTGTGCTCTGATAATACCTTCCCGTTCTTCAACAGTGGCGCTTATTATCATTTGTGAATGGTGAATAGTGAATGAGATTTTTTCATTGACTATTAACAACTCACTGCACTTACAGCTACGGGGATAGCTCACGATTTTAACGTGATTCCCTTTTAATCCCGACACTTCGGGAACCAAACACACTGCAAATCTATACAATAGAATTGTTTCGTGAAATGAACTTGTTCACGTTATTGGGGAAAATTAATTTGGAAATGAAAAGTGGAAAATAGAAGCAGCAAAACAAAGTATTAATAATAACATTTCAATCATTCACACATTCGGTACACTTTAGGCTCATTAAAAGATAATGATAGGGAGTGAATAGTGATCTCCACTTTCCTAAGTTTTACGCCGTCTCTGGCCAACATTTTTTTCAATGATACAACTATTAGTTGCTGTATTTGGCAAACAATACACTACTTCATTTCTCTTCTCTTCTCTCTCATTTTCTTTACGCCATATCCTACTCCTCCTGCAATTAATAAACTTAAACCTCCATCTACAGGCGCACTCGCATCAGGATCGTTGCCAGGATCGGTGACTTGAGCATGTGATAACGATGGTATTAGTAAGATTATTATTATTATCAACGTTTGTATATTCAATATCTTTTTCATAATTATTAATTGGGGTTGTTACTGCTGTAGTTCTTTCCTTAGTGCTCGTTTTTTCTTAATAAATCTCTTTTTATTGTTTTACAATTTTTGAGATTGCCCTGTTTCCTTTACTATCTATTACCTGTAATAACAACATTCCACTTTCTGACTGACCGATATTGATATACTGTATTCCATTCATTGCAGATACTGTTCCTAATCTTTGCCCATTCATGTTGATGATATTCACACTTGCTGCTCCCTCTGCTCCTGATATATTTATTGCTACCTGATTACCGTTGGTAATATTACCCAATACACTCAACTGCAATTTTCCTGTTGCCGTATTATCTGTTGCTGTTGCTTTGTTTTTACTGCTGAATAGTAATTCAAATCTTCCTTCCCCCTGGCTATTTACATCACTTGTTACCGAGAAATTGTAACCTTGGTTTATTGTTAACTCTGTTTTAGTGCTGGTATATTTATCATGAATAAATACTGTTATTTCTTCCGGTAAATTGTTACTCTTTAATATGAATGCATAATCTCCTGCTGCAGCACTTACACCCATCGGTATAGTACTCAAAGCATTTCTTGCATCTATTGCCATATTCGTTTTATCTGGTGCTATCGTGTACATATTCGTAACATCATTATAAAGCTTCTTAAGGTCGGTTTTATCTGTACCGTTTACTGTTGCGTTGGCATCCAATCTTACAAATAATTTATCTGCATAGTCTCCGTTTGCATGATTTAATTGCAATTCCATTTGTGTCATTATTGTCTCTATTCCTGATAAACTAGTTTGTACGGTACCTCCTGTATTAATATCACTTGTTGTAATATTAAATGAATTCGTACTTCCGGGCAGATATGCTATAACTCCAAGCACCGGTATTGTATTACTTGTGTTACTGTTTGAGCCTGATGCCACCCATGCTCCTGCTTTGGCTCTTTGTGTACTTTGGCTACCCCCCTGTGTTATCTGATAAGTATAATAGGGCGAAGAACTGCCTCCGGTTAATGCTTGTGTATTTAAAGGGGCTGCATACGGATTACCCACTATTAAATAATTACTTGTATTCGCTGGTGTTACGCTTACACTGCTGCCATTTAATGTGCCGCTAACATTATATGTAAAAGCACTTGGGCCCGCTGAATAACTTAGGCCTGAAATTAAATCTGATGATGCACCTCTTATAAAACAAGCATATGGTTGGTTGGGTGCAATACTTACACTGCTGTATCCGCTGCCAGCCGACAACCAGGTATTTGAACCCTGATCCCATGTTTTAACATCATTGGAAGTAGTCAGCGTAGTATTTATGCCGCTGCTGCTTAAATTACTTTGCGTTGTACTGAAAGGATTAGAAAATACTCTGTAACCTCTCTGCCCAACTACCGTTTTTTGTACGGTAACGGTACCTGTTACATTACTGCTGTTTCCTAACAATGCCCCGCCGGAATTTACTGTCATATCACTGGCCGCTTGCAATGTTCCGGTACCGCTTAAAGTTAAAATTGAACCATTTTGTATGGTTATAGTATTGGCTACGGCACTAACGCCTGTGCCAATGGTAGGTTGATTGGTTGTATTTGGTATGATTACATTATCTGAGCTAGAAGGAACAGTACCTAATCCCCAATTAGAAGCGGTATTCCAATCTGTACTTGTATTTCCATTCCATATATTGGAAGTTACATTTAATGAATAATAATTTGCTTGATTTGATTCTATCGCTTTTCGGTTGTTTGCGGATAATGAAGAGGAAAAGGCAATTAATTCTGATGTATTTCCATAAAAGTAACTACCCCATGCAACAGAACGTCCAATAGAAACGGGTTGTGTATTATGACTTTCTAAAGGGGAATTGTCGGAACCGATACTAGTATTTGAAGTTGTTGGGGTGTTACCATTAATGTACATAGAAAATTGTGAAGAAGAGATTGCATTACCACTACTGGAAGTCCAAACATTGGAAGAAATAAATAGATTATCATCATTGTATGATTTTGTGGTAGAAACTCCAATGAGTGTGGATTTTGAATCATCGGCAAACAGGTTGTTGGAGCCGAGACATAAAGTAATGCTGTTTTGGTATGAAGGCGGATTACCATTTTGTGTAGGTCTGCTGCACCAAATAGGCAAATTTCCATTAGCTGAAGGAGAAATAGATGCAACTGTATTTATAGAAAAGCTGGTAATAGAAGTTGGAATATAATTGAGTTGAAAATAATTGTTCGACCCGTTAAAACTTATTGTTGGTTGATTATTTTTTAAAATAAAATTACCCGATTGAATGATGGTGGGCTGATTGGCAGTAGTTGGTTGTGCAGCATTACGATTGTTTCCACTTTGATCGTACCAGATACATACTGTTGCAGTTGTTGATGCTGATATGATACTCGATAAAGCATTAGCTGTGCTTCCTGTTGCCGAAGCATTGTATGTGCTATACGATGCGGAAATTGCGGAATTCAGAGTTAAGTATCCATTATTATCAGGATACACATCGTAATATACGGAACCGATATTAATTCGGATTAAAGGCCCGGAATAATTACTACTTAGTTTCCTTAAACCAAAAGCCACTGCAGATGGTGTAGATGATGATAATCCTAAATTGTCGAGTGTATTTTGAGCATCTGCTTTTATGAGAAAAAAAGCAGAGAGGAAAAAGCACAAAAA
>OFTX01001103.1_pt1 | contig 10536 bp, 5 predicted proteins | sample 1775051 | NCBI WGS metagenome assembly OFTX01 (sample SAMN08195772, study PRJEB24354) | sludge metagenome | isolation source: sludge from phenol fed wastewater aerobic bioreactor A | place: India: Nagpur | collected 2016-09-15
AGCCTGGCGTCGGCAAGACCGCCAGCGCCGAAGGGCTGGCGCTGCGCATCGTCAACGACGACGTGCCCGAGTCGCTCAAGAACAAGCGCAATACCGAAGCCGTGGATGTGGGCCAGGGCGTGCTGGTCTCGGCGCACGTGGTCAGCTATCACCCCGCGGCCACGCCGCCGCTCGCGCAGATCGCCGCACAGGTCAAGGAAAAGACGATTGCCGACCTGGCCGAGCAGGAAGCAAAGAAGGCCGGTATCGCGAAGCTCGACGCGCTCAAGAAGGGTGGGGACGCGACGTTCGGGGCCGCGCAGACGGTATCGCGCGACAATCCGGGCAAGCTGGCACCGGTCGCGCTCACGGCCATCTTTGGCGCCGATACCTCGAAGCTGCCTGCCTACGTGGGCGTCGAGCTGGGCGATGGGCAAGGTTACGCCGTGTACCGCATCAGCAAAGTGACGCAGCCGGCCGCTCAGGATCCGCAGCGTCTTGCCGCGGAAGCACAACAGTTGAATCAACTGGCCGCACAGGCCGAGTGGAACGCCTGGTTGGGTGATCTGCGCGCGCGCTCGAAGGTCAAGGTGGTCAATGATGTCACCAAGGCGTCGAGCAACTGAGCGCCTGAGCGACAAGAAGACGACACAACGAAAAACGCGGCCGTGTGGCCGCGTTTTTTTACGTCTGGATCATGCGCCCGATTTCGGTGCGCGGGTGTCTGCCGCTTTTCCCAATGGCTTGCCTCCCGGTTTGAGCAGCGGTTTCACCGTCGGCCACACGTTCTGCAAGATCTGGGGATGGGCTTTGGCAAGCGGATGGATCTGATCCTGCTGGAACCAGTCGGGGTGCTCCACAACGCCGGCCAGCAGGAACGGCACGTAGCCCGTCTTCTCCTGTTTGGCGAGCGCGGAGAACATGTTGAAGAACTGTTCGCTGTAGTCGGGGCCGTAGTTCGGCGGAATGCGCATGCCGACGACGATCACACGGCTGCCTGCCTTGCGTGAAGCGGCAATCATCTCGCGCAGGTTCGTGCGTGTGAGATCGAGTGGAATGCCGCGCAAGGCGTCGTTGCCGCCCAGTTCCAGAATGGTGATGGCGGGGTGGTAGCGCGCCAGCAGGGGCGCGAGGCGGGCACGTCCGCCGCTCGTCGTGTCGCCGCTGATACTCGCATTGACGACGCTATAATCGAACCCGTTTTGCGTGATCGTCTGCTGCAGCAGATTCACCCAGCCGGCGCCGCGAGCGATGCCATATTCCGCCGAGAGGCTGTCGCCCACGACCAGGATCGTGGGCGCTCCCGAACTTGCGGCGTTCGCCGCGGTCCCTGAGAGCATGCACCAGCCAATCAAGGCTGAGGCGGCCAATTTCAAGAACTCTCTTCTTGCCATGTCGTTTTCCGAAAACGTAATTGAGGTGCGGGGCCTGGGGAAGCGGTTGCGTGATGCCACCGGTGAGCTGGTCATTTTGCAGGATATCGATTTCTCCGTCGCGAAAGGCCAGAGCGTTGCCATCGTCGGCGCCTCGGGATCCGGCAAGTCGACACTGCTCGGGCTGATGGCGGGCCTCGACACGGCGACCGACGGCAGCATCACGCTACTGGGCAAACCGCTGGGTGAACTCGACGAAGAGGGGCGTGCGGCATTACGGCGCGGTGCCGTGGGATTCGTCTTTCAATCATTTCAGTTGATGCCGCATCTGACCGCCCTCGAGAACGTGATGCTGCCGCTCGAATTATTGGGTGAGACACGCGACGTGCGCGTTCGTGCCGTAGACATGCTGGACCGGGTGGGGCTGGGGTCGCGCCTTACGCATTACCCGAAGCAGCTCTCCGGCGGCGAACAGCAACGTGTGGCGCTCGCACGTGCGTTCGTGACCGGGCCGGTCGTGCTGTTTGCCGACGAACCGACGGGAAGTCTCGACACGGCGACTGGCGAACGAGTCATCGACCTGATGTTCTCGCTCAACAAGGCTAGCGGGGCTACCCTGGTCTTGGTCACGCACGATCTGGCGACCGCACAGCGCTGCGATGCAACGGTGCAGCTCGCCGGCGGGCGGTTGGTCCGGCGCGAACCGACCTGATCCAGCGACGCCCGTCTCACACTCCGTCAGCGTTTTTCCTTTAGCGCTTCGCCCGCCAGTCGGATCAAGGAGGCGGTCGAGGCGTCATGGGCATCGGACCGGAGCGAATCCGGGTCGACGAGCTCCGGTTCGATGGCGCGGCACAACGTCTTGCCGAGCTCCACGCCCCATTGATCGAACGGATTGATGTTCCAGATGGCGGCCTGCACGAATACCTTGTGCTCATAGAGCGCGATCAGCGCACCCAGTCGCTCCGGCGACAATTTATCGATGACCAGCGTGTTGCTGGGACGATTGCCGTCAAAACGGCGTTGCGCGCCCAGAGGGCCACCTGCCTGTTCCGCCGTGGCCATCGAACCGCCCTGCAGCAATGCCTCGCTCTGCGCGAAGCAGTTGGCGAGCAGCTTGCGGTGGTGATCGAGCAGGCCGGGGGCGTCGTACTGCGGCTCGAGCACGGCGATGAAATCCACCGGCACCAGCGTGGTGCCCTGGTGGAGCATCTGGAAGTAGGCGTGCTGTCCGTTCGTCCCTGGCTCGCCCCAGATGATGGGCGCCGTTTGCCACGCCACGGGGGTGCCGTCGACCTGTACCGACTTGCCATTGCTCTCCATGTCCAGTTGCTGGAGATAGGGGGGAAGCTTCTGCAGCGCGTCGGTATACGGCGCGATGGACAACGTCTGGGCGTCGAAGAAATTCCGGTACCAGACGCCGAGCAGGCCGAGCAGCACCGGCATGTTGGCTTCGAGCGGCGCGTGGCGGAAGTGCTCGTCCATGGCATGGGCCCCGGCGAGCAGCGCTTCGAAATTCCGTGCGCCGAGATACAGCATGATGATGAGCCCGATGGATGACCACAGCGAATAGCGGCCACCGACCCACTCGCCGAACTCGAAAACGTTCTCCTTGCGGATGCCGAATCGCACAGCCTCTTCTGCATTCGTCGACACGGCGACGAAATGCCTGCCGAGTTCGCTTTCCGGAATGCCGTGGTCGACGAACCAGGCGCGAATCGTGCGCGCGTTGGTCATCGTCTCGAGCGTCGTGAACGTCTTCGAGCACACAACGACCAGTGTGCTTTCGGGGTCCAGGGAAGGAAGTGTGCGGGCGAGTTCCGTGGGATCGATGTTGGCGATGAAGTGTGCCGACAGATCGTGACGCCCGTAGACGGCGAGCGCATCGCAGACCATGCGGGGGCCGAGATCCGAGCCGCCGATGCCGACATTGATCAGATGCCGGATGCGCTTGCCGGTGGCACCCACCCACGCGCCGCTGCGCACACTGTCGCTGAACGCGCGCATCCGGGACAGCGTGTCGCTCACGCCGTGACTGACGTCGCCCGAGGCATCGTGAAACGCCATCGTGCGCGGCGCGCGCAGGGCGACGTGCAGGGCGGCACGATCTTCCGTGACGTTGACGTTTTCCCCCGCCCACATGGCATCCCGCTTGGCAGGCAGCCCGCATTCGCGCACCAGATGCGTGAGCAGCGTCAGCGTCTTGTCGGTAATTCGATTCTTCGAGTAGTCGAGATACAGCCCGGCCGCACGCAGTGAAAAGCGCTCGACACGTGTGTTGGCGCCCCTGCCGGCAAACCAGTCGCGCATGTGCTGCCCGGCGATTTCGTCGCGATGCTCGAGCAGGGTACGCCAGGCGGGGAGTTGATCCAGACGAACGGATGACTTGTACGGCATGTGCGATAGGAACATTTCGATAAGGCGAAGTATAACGGGAGTCGCCGCGCATACGGCCCGAAATCGGGTGCGGGGCGGCGCGGATACAGGCTTTGCGCCGCCTGGACCGTCTTATCGGGGGGCGGGCGGCGTCCCACGAGTGGGCTGAACGCTTCGCGTCGCACGCGCCGAGTCGTTCAGCCGCAGTCCCAGTTCGGTGCGGATGGCGGGCAAAAGTTCAGATGCCGTGAGACCTGCCGGCCCCTGTCCCGCGCTCACGCACCGCTCGGCGGCCCGCCCGTGAAGCCAGACGGCGCCCAGCGCGGCGGGTGTCGCCGGCATGCCCTGGGCAAGGAGAGCGCCGATGACGCCGGTGAGCACATCCCCCGTGCCGGCCGTGGCCAGTCCGGCATTGCCGGTCGTGTTGATCCAGGTGTCGTTGCCGTCGTCGATGACCGTGCCCGACCCCTTGAGCACGATGGTGGCGCCGAAATGCTGCGCCAGCGCGCGCGCGCACGCCAGCCGGTCGGACTGAATGCGCGCGACGTCGCAGCCTGCCAGGCGAGCGGCCTCGAGCGGATGCGGCGTCAACACGGTAGGGCCGGCACGGCGGCGCACTCGCTCGGCGAGCGAGGGCTCGATGGCGAGCAGATTGAGCGCATCGGCATCGATGACCAGCGGCGTATGCTCCAACGCCAGGGCCCGGGCAAGACAGGCGGTCGACGCCGCCGAGGTGCCGAGTCCCGGTCCGATCGCGACCGCCTGCATGGTGGCCAGATCCAGGCTTTCTGCCTGACGCAGCATCAGTTCGGGGTGAACGGGATCCCAGGACGGGCCGTTCTGGGCGACGAAACCGACGTAGACGCGCCCGGCACCCGACATCAGGCCGGCGCGCGCGCAGAGCAGCGGCGCCCCGACCATGCCCTCATGGCCGCCGAGTACCGCGAGCGATCCGTAACTCCCCTTGTGGGATGCATGACGGCGTTGCACCAGATGTGGCTCGAACACTTCCGGCGCGTTCGTGCGGATGCTGCTGGCCGTGAGCCCATCGTCGGCCCCGAGCGTGGCCACGAGCACGTCGCCGGACAGGTCGCGTCCGACACCCGTGAAAAGTCCAGGGCAGGCGCCGAGCATGGCAATCGTGACGTCCGCCCGGATGGCCGGACCGTCGGCGACACCGGTGGCGGCCATAAGTCCGCTCGGGATGTCGATCGCCAGCACCGGTGTGCCCTGCGCGTGGGCGTAACCGATGTTCTCGACGAGTGTGGCGGCCGCACCGTCGAGCGCGCGCGACAGGCCGATACCGAACAGGCCGTCCACGATCCATGCGTAGGCGGAAGGCTGCGGCCACGTCGTTGGCGCGGGGCGCACCGGCACGCCGGCGGCGATCGCCTCGTCATGCGCCCAGATGGCGTCGGGTGCGCCCGGGGGCGCAAGCTGCCAAACGTCGACAAGCACGCCGCGCCGCTGCAATTCGCGCGCCGCCACGTAGGCGTCGCCGCCGTTGTTGCCGGGCCCCGCGAGCAACAGGACCGGATGGCGGCCAGCCGTTGCCAGCGCGGGCAGATGGGCGTAAAGCCAGCCGGCGACGGCCGTCCCGGCGCGGGACATCAAGGTGTGCGGCGGCAGTCCGGCCGCGGCAGCTTTCTCGACATCGCGAAGGGCCGCGGGAACGTATAAGTCGCGGCAGGGGGCGCTGGGGTCGGAGGTGAAGGTGGCATCGGTGAGCGCCACCGACGTCTCGGGAACCGGGGCCGGGGGGCGACTCACGGGCCGAGCCAGTGGACTCGCGCTGGCGGGCGCGGCAGGGAGGTTGGCGTGCAGAGGGTCGGACATGGCTGGCGAAGCTCCCGTAAGCCTGGGCGTTACCGCGTTACCGCTTTATCGCGCTGTCGCGCTGTCACCGGGCGCAGGCCGCGCGCCGCATGCCGGATGTCATGCGAGGCGCGGGGCGGACGGCGGGGAAACCAGGGACGCGATGGCGCGCAGGCAACCTAGGTGTCGATCAGCAGATTATGCCGATATTGCGCCGTTCTGCCTGCAAGGATGTCTCCCGACGCCTTGTCGGCGGCGTCCGACGGGCCGCTCAGCGATCGTACCGGGCGAGCGTCAGGCCGTTCAGATCGATCTCGGGCGTCTGTCCCGAGATGACGTCGGCAAGCACACGCCCCGAACCGCAGGCCATGGCCCAGCCGGTCGAGCCATGACCGACGTTGAGGAAGATGCCCGGCAGGTGCGTTGCCCCGAGCAGCGGCGGGCCGTCGGGCAACATCGGCCGTGCGCCGACCCACGATCTGGCTTCGCGATACTTCCCCGCGCCCGGGAACCAGTCGGTCGCCACCTTGTAGAGCGTGGCGATGGCGCGTTCGCGCAGCACCAGCTCGGTGTCGCCGAGTTCGGCTGTCCCGGCAATGCGCAGCCGGTTGCCCTGAGGCGTGATGGCGGTTTTGTACGACTCGTCCATGACGGCGATGCGCGGACTGAACAGCTCGTTCTTGACGGGAACCGTGATCGAGTAGCCCTTGATCGGCCAGAGCGGCAGATCGATGCCCAGCGGGTGCAGCAGTTCCGTGCTCGCCACTCCTGCCGCGATCACGACGGCGTCGGCGTCGAGCGTCGCACGCTGGCCGCCTTCGGCGTGGCTCGAGGTCTCGACGGTGACCCCGGCGCGCCCAAGGTTCGGGCGCACCGACAGCACGCTTGTCTCGGTCGCCAGCGTCACGCCCATGTCGCGTGCGATCTGGGCCAGGCGCTTGGTGAAGAGCGGGCAGTTGCCGGTTTCATCGCGCGGCAGGTGCAGGCCGCCCGCGAGTTCGGCGTCGGTGGAAATCGCGGGCTCGAGCTTGCGACACTCCTCGGCCGTGAGCAGGCGGTGCGGCACCTCGTTCTCGGCGAGCATGGCGCGCGCGGGCTCGTTCATCTTGATTTCGCGCTCGGTGCGGAACAGTTGCAGGTAGCCTTGCGTGTGCTCGTATTCGAACACGTGGACGTCGCGCAATTCGTGGAGGCAGCGTTGGCTGTAGAACGCAAGGCGCTGCATGCGCTCGCGGTTCGCGCGATAGCGTTCGAGCTTGCATTCGCGCAGCCAGCGCGCGGCCCAGCGCCACGTCCCCGCCGACAGGCCCGGCCGGAAGATGAGCGGGCTGGCCGAGCTGAACAGGTAGCCGAGCAGCTTGCGCGGCATGCCGGGCGCTGCCCAGGGCGTGACGTAGCCCGGCGCGATGACGCCTGCGTTGCCGAAGCTGCTCTCTTGCGCGACCGTGCTGTTGCGCTCGACGAGAGTGACCGTATGCCCCGCGGCGGCCAGATAGTAGGCGGTACACGTGCCGATAACCCCGCCGCCGATAACGATGACCTTCATTCCCAACCGTCTGGTGTGTGGCGAACGCCCGTTCGTTCGCTTGTTAGTGTCGTATTAGTGTCTTGCCAGTGACGTTTTGTGCCGGGCCTCGCCTCCGGGGTCGCCGGGCGGCGCGAGCCGTGTTCCGATTTCGAGTTCGGTACGGGGCGCTTAGGTTACCAGAGAGCGGCCGCGACAGGGCGGCAGCGGGCCAGAATACGTGTTGCGCACTCGGGTATAACCCGGGGTAAGCAGGGTATAATCCCGGTTTGTCGTTCCCCCGCGTTTTGAACGCCTCGCCTTCCGTCCTTCCATGAATCACATTGCCTGCTTCGCCGGCGCCTTGGCGCTCTCCGAATTCCGCCAGCAACGTCTTCTGCAGACCCTGCAAGCCATCGACAGCTCGATCGTGCGCGTCGACGCGCGCTACGTGCACCTCGTGGCCAGCGTCGAGCCGCTCTCGAGCGAGGATGTGGCACGTGTCGCTGGTCTGCTTACCTACGGTGAGCCGGTGCGTGAAGAGCCGGTGGGCGATCAGCTGCTCGTGATCCCGCGGCTGGGCACGATCTCGCCCTGGGCGAGCAAGGCGACGGACATTGCCCGCAACTGCGGCATCGATCACGTGCGACGCATCGAGCGCGCGGTCGAATACACGATCGGCGTGAAGTCAGGACTGCTCGGCGGCAAGAAATCGCTGCCGGCCGACGTGCTCGCCCGCGTGGCCACCGTGCTGCACGATCGCATGACCGAGACGGTCGTCGCCTCGCGCAAGGACGCTGAAGCCCTGTTCGTCGAGCTGCCGGCCAAGCCGCTGCAGACCGTCGACGTGATCGGTGCCGGACGCGGCGCGCTCGAGGCCGCCAACCGTGACCTGGGCCTCGCGCTGGCCGACGACGAGATCGATTACCTGGTCGATGCCTTCACGAGCGTCAAGCGCAATCCGACCGACGTGGAACTGATGATGTTCGCGCAGGCGAACAGCGAACACTGCCGTCACAAGATCTTCAATGCGCAATGGACCATCGACGGCCAGGCGCAGGACAAGTCGTTGTTCCAGATGATCAAGAACACGCACCAGCTGCATCCGCAGGGCACGGTGGTTGCGTACTCGGACAACGCTTCGGTGATGGAAGGCGCCGAAGTCGAGCGCTGGTATCCGCGCGGCGCCGACGGCAAGTACGGCCGCAGCGTGGAACTCACGCATACGCTGATGAAGGTCGAGACGCACAACCACCCGACGGCGATTTCGCCGTTCCCGGGGGCGTCTACCGGCGCGGGTGGCGAGATTCGCGACGAAGGCGCGACGGGGCGCGGCTCCACGCCGAAGGTGGGGCTGACCGGCTTCACCGTGTCGAACCTGGCGCTGCCGGACGCACGCGAAGCGTGGGAGAACGATCGTGACGTGGCGGTGCCGCCGTCGCTGCGCAAGCCCGACGACACCGGCGCGGACTACGGCCGTCCGGACCGCATCGCCTCGCCGCTGCAGATCATGATCGACGGTCCGCTGGGCGGCGCGGCGTTCAACAACGAATTCGGCCGTCCGAACCTCGGTGGCTACTTCCGTACCTATGAACAGAACGTGGGCGGTCGTGTACGCGGCTATCACAAGCCGATCATGATCGCCGGCGGCATGGGCAACATCGCCGCGCAGCACACGCACAAGCACGATCTGCCGGCCGGCACGCTGCTGATCCAGATCGGCGGTCCGGGCATGCGCATCGGCATGGGCGGCGGCGCCGCAAGCTCGATGGCGACGGGCACCAACACCGCGGAACTGGACTTCGACTCCGTGCAGCGCGGCAATCCGGAAATCGAGCGTCGTGCGCAGGAAGTCATCAACTGGTGTTGGCGTCAGGGCGAGGCCAACCCGATCCTGTCGATTCACGACGTGGGGGCGGGCGGTATCTCGAACGCCTTCCCCGAGCTGGTCGACGGTGCGGGCAAGGGCGCGCGCTTCGACCTGCGCCAGGTGCAACTGGAAGAGTCTGGCATGTCGCCGGCCGAGATCTGGAGCAACGAGGCGCAGGAGCGTTACGTGCTCGCGATCGCACCCGACAGCTTTCCCGCATTCCAGGCCATCTGCCAGCGCGAGCGTTGCCCGGTGGCGGTGGTCGGCGTGGCGACCGACGAGCGCCAGCTGAAGCTCGTCGATCCGATGCATCCGGAATCGCCGGATCCGGTGGACATGCCGATGGATGTGCTGCTGGGCAAGCCGCCGCGCATGCATCGCGACGTGAAGCGAGTGCAGGCGGCGCTGCCTCCGGTGGACGTGACCGGCCTGTCGCTCGACGACGTGGCGCGTGCGGTGCTGCGTCATCCGACCGTGGCAAGCAAATCGTTCCTCATCACCATTGGCGACCGCACGGTGGGCGGCCTGACGGCGCGCGACCAGATGGTCGGTCCGTGGCAGGTGCCGGTGGCCGACTGCGCCATTTCGCTGATGGACTACGCCGGCTATCGTGGGGAAGCGATGACGATGGGCGAGCGCACGCCGCTGGCCGTGATCGACGCGCCCGCATCGGGCCGCATGGCGGTTGGCGAAGCCATCACGAACATTGCGGCGGCGCCGATTGCGTCGCTCGACCAGATCAAGCTGTCGGCCAACTGGATGGCGGCCTGCGGCACCGAAGGCGAAGACGCGGCGCTGTTCGACACGGTCAAGGCGGTGGGCATGGAGCTGTGCCCGGCGCTGGGACTGTCGATCCCGGTGGGCAAGGATTCGCTGTCGATGCGCACCAAGTGGGAAGACGCCGGTCGCGGCAAGGACGTGGTGGCGCCGGTCTCGCTGATCGTGTCGGCGTTCGCGCCGGTCGAGGACGTACGTGGTCATCTCACGCCGCAACTGCGCTCGGCCGCCGACGTTGGCGAGACAGTGCTGATCGCCATCGATCTGGGGCGCAACAAGCATCGCATGGGCGGCAGTATCCTCGCTCAGGTGACGCAACAGATCGGCGACGTGGCGCCGGATCTCGACGATCCGGCCGACCTCAAGCGCTTCTTCGACGCCATCCAGAAACTCAATCGCGACGGCAAGCTGCTCGCGTATCACGATCGTTCGGACGGCGGTCTGTTCGCCACGGTCGCGGAAATGGCGTTCGCGGGGCATGTCGGTGTGTCGCTCAACGTCGACATGCTCACGCTCGACGACGGCTTCGAATCCGATTACGGCGACGCGAAGGACTGGGCCAAGCAGACGGCCGGTCGCCGGGAAGACAAGACGCTGCGCGCGCTGTTCTCGGAAGAGCTCGGCGGCGTCATCCAGGTGCGCGCATCGGAGCGCGACGCCGTGCTGCAGGCGCTGCGCGAAGCGGGTCTGTCGGCGTGCACGAACGTGATCGGCAAGCCGAACACGACTGACGTCATCGAAATCTATCGCGACGCGAAAAAGGTCTTTGGCGCGCCGCGTGCGGAACTGCAGCGTGTGTGGTCGGAGGTGAGCTGGCGGATCGCGCGTCTGCGCGACAACCC
>OFTX01001106.1_pt1 | contig 10514 bp, 10 predicted proteins | sample 1775051 | NCBI WGS metagenome assembly OFTX01 (sample SAMN08195772, study PRJEB24354) | sludge metagenome | isolation source: sludge from phenol fed wastewater aerobic bioreactor A | place: India: Nagpur | collected 2016-09-15
GAGCCTGAAAACTACGGCGTGCATCTCGGCGCGATGTCGGTGCGTGGCGAGGTGGGGTTCCTCGTGATTGGCTCGGACACCTTTGTGCGGCTCTCGTCGAATCCGTTCTATCCGTTGATGGAGCAGTACATCGATGGCCTGACCGGCGCGGTATCGCAGCAGACGGCTTCGCGGCCCTGACGGCTGCGGGCCATACGGCAGGCCCGCGGGTCAAGCCGTGGGCGTGCCGTATCGCCGGCTCATGGCCATGAGCAGCGCGTTGCCGGCCACGGCGAAGAGCACGAGAAAGAGTGCGACGGCCATGATCGTGTCGATGTCGCCGAGGTTCATTGCGTTGGCGATCTGATGGCCCAGCCCCTTCTGCGAAGCGAACATCTCGCCAATCAGCACCCCTAGCAACGACAGTGAAAACCCCAGCCGTACACCGGCGAACACCTCGGGTAGCACCGCGGGCAGGACAACGTGCAACGCGATCTGTCGGCGCGAGAGATGCATGGCATGCGCCGCACGGAAATACACGGGACGGATCTGCCGGATGCCGTTCATCGTAAAGATCAGCACCGGCATCAGGCCGTGCATGACCCCGAACGCCACCTTGGCCGCGAGCCCCAGGCCGAAGATCAGCAGCACCAGCGGGTACAGCGTGACCTTGGGCAACGCGTACAGGTTGACGAGAATCGGCTCCGCCACGTTTGCCGCAAGTCGATTCGCGCCGAGTACGAGGCCCAGCGCAACGCCCCCGGCGATGGCGATCGCCAGCGAGTAGACGAGCGCCCGACCGGTTTGCGCGGCATCGTCCCAGAACGCCGCCGTGCTCATCATGCGCCACAGCCCCTGCACGGTCGTGGCGGGCGAACCCAGGGCCGCGGGGTTGAGCTGGTGCACGGCCAGCCACAGAACCAGGAGCCCGAGCAGGACGGCCAGCGTACCGAGGGGATTGGCTTGCTTCGTTTCCATGCGATGGCCCTGTCAGCGTCGCGGACTGGCGACGTTGCCGCGTCGCGCCCGAAAGCGCGCGTCGACGTGGTCGAGCACGCCGTTGACCAGTGTCACGGCAATCAGCACCATGAGCATCAGCGCATACATGTCGGCATTCTCGAAGTTGTTGTAGGCGTAGCCGATGGCGTATCCGATGCCCGCGCCCGACAGAATGAACTCGGACGCGATCACCCCGATGAAGGCATGCGAGACCGCGAGTCGCACCCCACCGAACAGGTGCGGCAGGGCGGCCGGCAGCTTCACATGCCACACGGCCTGCCAGCGGGACAGCCGCATCGTTCGCGCGGTTTTCGCGTACACGCGAGGAATGCGATCGAGCCCGTTCATCGTTGCGGTCACCATCGAGACGACGGCGAGCAGGGTGGCAATGACAATGATCGGCAGCACGCCCACGCCGAACAGCACGATGAATACGGGATAGAACGCGAATGTCGGTACGGCGTAATAACTCGCGATGAGCGGCTCGAGTGCGCGGCGCACGCCGGGCATCGCGTGGATGGCGAGCCCGGCGACGAAACCGAGAACGACGGCGCACAGCGAAGCGACGGCGATGCTCGCGAAGCTCGTCGCGATGTCGCCCGCGAAGCGGCCTTCGCGCAACAGATCGATGGCATGCCGGGCCATGACGCTCGGGGCAATCAGGACGGTGCCCGGAATCGTGCCGCTGCGGCACAGCCATTCCACCAGCAGGATCAGGCCGGCGACGATGCCCATGCGGATGAGGCGTTCAGTGTGAATCATGACCACGGCGTTTCCACGTTCTGCGCGGCTCGCTCAGCGACCGCGAAGGCCGGGGCGGCGTACGCCGCCGTCGCGCGGGGGCTGGCCGGCCTGCATCGCCTTGAGCGACTCGTCGCGCAACGTCGCCCAGAGGCGGGCGGTAATGTCGCCGAAACGCGGCGCGGCCACGCCGCGACTGTCGCGATGACGGTCCCAGCCGGTCTCGACGATGTCGATGAAGCGGCCCGGACGCGACGACATCACGCCGACGCGATCCGAGAGTACCGCCGCCTCGTCGAGCGCGTGCGTGATGAGCAAGACGGTCGCGGACGTTTCGCGCCACAACCGCAGCAACTCGTCGCCCATGAGCATGCGTGTTTGCTGATCGAGCGCGCCGAATGGCTCGTCAAGCAGGATCAGGCGCGGGGCGATGACGAGCGTTCGTGCAATGCACATGCGCTGACGCATGCCGCCCGAGAGCTGGGCGGGGCGGGCGTTGGCGAAGTCGCGCAGCCCCATGAAGCCGAGGGCGTAGTCCACGCGACGAGCGATCTCCGCGCTGTCGACCCCGGCCATGCGAAGCCCGAAACCGATGTTCTCGCGCACGGTGAGCCACGGGAACGAGGCGTCCTCCTGGAAGACGACGCCGACCCCGTCGGGCACGCCGCCGTTCACCGGTCGCCCTTCGAACAGCACGGTGCCGGTGGTCGGCGCCGCGAGTCCCGCGATCACTTCGAGCAGTGTCGACTTGCCGCATCCCGACGGGCCGACGACCGAGAAGAATTCCCCGCGACGCAGCGTCAGATCGATGGGGCCGAGCGCCTGCATCTTCACTTTTCGCTGTGTATTCCCGCTCGGCGTGTCGAACACCTTGGTCACACCCGACAGCACGGCGTGTGGCTCGTGGCCGGTCAACGTTGCGCCAGCGACGTCTACCAGATGCAGGTGCGGGCCCGTTCCATGGGAAGTCATGGCTGACCCTTCGCGCGGAGGTCGGCCGGCAGGAAGCGGGTGTCGATGAGCTTCGTCCAGTCCACGTCGTCACGAATCTCGCCGATGAGCCTGAGCCCGTCGGCCACACGATCGAGCTCCGCGCGGTCGAATTGTCCCGGGCTCCACATGCGCGCCCGGATCATGTTGTCGACGGCTTCCCGGGCGATGTCGGGCGGGAGCTTGAATTGCGCGGCCAGCAGTTTCGCGGCGCCCGCGGGGTCGGCGTAGGTTGCGTCCACCCCGGCGCGGCGCCCCGCGATGATGGCGCGCAGTGTGTCGGGATGCGATTGCGCGAACGCGCGCGTGGTGATCCCCACGGACGTGGTCATCGGCTTGAGGATGTCGCCCGCGCGATACAGCGTGCGGTACTTTGCCTTGCGCACGAGGGAGAGCGGCTCGATGGCAACCGCCCCGGCCACGGCGCCCTGTTCGAGCATCGTCATGCCGTTGACGTATCCGCCGGAGGCCACACGGGTGATCTTCGAGGCATCGACACCTTTTTCGCGCAGCACCATGAGGAAGAGCATTTCCGACACGCTCTTGGGCGATGTGATCGCCACTTTCCTGCCGACGAGATCGTTGATCGAGCGGACCGGGCTGTCGGGCATCGTGACCATCGACGCTTCGGCCACGCTGCGCGTGCCCACGTTGACGATCACGATGTCCAGACCCTGGCGCGCCGCGGCGAGTGCGGCCGATACGGCCACTTCGCCGTACGGGGTCTTGCTGGCGAGAATGTTGCGCACGGTGGTGCCGCCGCCGCCCGAGCCAAGAATGCCCGTGATGTCGACGCCCGACTTTTTGAACAGGCCGCGATCCATCGCCATCGCATAGGGCAGCCCGTATAGGCTGCTTCCCCATTGTGTGACGGAGATTTCTTCGGCCTGCGCGACACGCGAGGTCGGCAGCCAAACGGTGCATGCCAGGGCAAGCAGGGGAACGAGGCGCAACAGCCTTTTCATCATCGACTCCGGGTCAAACCAGCCAGCGCATTACCAAACGCCGGGAAAGAATCAAACATCAGCGCACCCTGGGGCGCGAGCATCGGGCCGATAGGGAGCACGGGCGCGCCGCGCCATCTCGCGGCGAGGGCGAGGCGGTACAAAAGGCGCTGGACAAGGGGCGCCGCCGCGCCGGAAAGCTCACATGATGAAGCATTTTGGTCTTTCGCGCCGCGTGTGGAAGTGGGCGCGATCGCGCGCCATGTACGAAGCTCGCCCGGTGCCAATCGGTTGACCCGTGGCGCCGTGCGTCAACGCACGCCGCTGACGACGTCGCGCAGCGTGGCGGCGAAGCGCTGGGCGAGCAGGCTCTGCGGCCCATGCCGCGGACGCAGCAGATGCGTTGTGAACAGGACATCCGGCGAAAACGGGCGATAGTCGAGATGGGGCCCCGCGTACGCCTGCGCCACCGCTCGGCTCACCACGCTCACCCCAAGCCCGCCGGCGACCAGCGCGCACACGGTCGCTTCATACGGGGTTTCGAGCTCCTTGTGCCGGAGTTCCACGCCGGCTTCGCGAAACCGCTGATCGATCTTCATGCGTGTGCCGTCGACGAGCGAGAGCGCGATGAACGGCTCGTGCTCGAGATCGGCCGGCGTTATCACGTCATGCGCCCCGAGCCGGTGACCGCCCGGAAACGCGCAGACGCCGGCAATTTCGCTGATGGTCGTCGCTTCGATACCGGAGACGTCGCGGCTCACGTAGGACACCACGCCAAGATCGCAGAATTGCGACGCCACCCAGTGCGCCACGCGCGGCGAATCGTTGGTGAGCAACGAAACGGCGACACCGGGATGCGTCTCGCGAAACTGCCGGATCACTTCAGGCATCTGCGTGAGCGCAATCGAGGGGACGGCACCCACTCTCAGACGGCCAGTGCCCGAGCGGCGGATCTGCTCGGCGGAATCCTCGAGGCTCTTCAGGCTGACGAACGCGCGCTCGACGTCGCGGAACAGCTCGGCGCCTTCGTCCGTGAGCTGCAGACGGCCGTTGATGCGCTCGAACAGCCGGAATCCCGCGCTGTCCTCCAATTGCCCGATCAGCCGGCTAATGTTGGGCTGCGACGTATGCAGCGCGTCGGCCGCCGCGGTCATGGACCCCGTCTGAATCACGGCGCGAAACGCTTCCACCTGCTTGAACTTCATCGTCGTCGGTTCTCGGCTGACCCGCTCGCCGCGAAGGGCGGGGGTATATCAATAATGTATGAGCTCGTATTGTATTGTGATTTTTAAGAATGCCCCGGCGCAGCTACAGTCTTGGGTATCCGGTCGCAGCGCTCTCAGGAAAACAGCATCGCCCGCCTGTCGGCGCCCGGCCTCCTTTCGTGTCGTTCCGCATTCGGGAGCCATCGATGTCAAGCCTGCGCCGTTCGTTCGTATTCACTTCCGCCCTGGCTGCGTGTGCCGTTGTCGTCACCATGACGCTGGGCGCGCGACCCGTGCTGGCCGCGCCCGGCGATCTGCCGCCATTGCCGGAGGAGATCAAGTCACAGGGTCAACTGCGCGTCGGCGTGCGCTGCGACCAGCCGCCTTACGGGTACCAGGACAGTACCGGCGCGTTTGCCGGTGTGGAAGTCGAGATGGGCCGCCAGATTGCCGAGTGGGCGTTCGGCTCGAAGGACAAGGCGGTGTTTACTTGCGTGACGGCCGAGAATCGCGTGCCGCAACTGCTTGGCCGCAAGGTCGACCTGCTCATTGCCACCCTGGGCGTGTCACCGGAACGCGCGCGCGTGATCGATTTCACGAAGCCCTACCGCTGGGGCGCCAGCGACGTGGTGGTGCGCCGCGACAGCGGTATCGAGACACTCTCCGACCTCAAGGGCAAGACGCTCGTCGCGCTCAAGGGTTCGGTGCAGGCGAAGTGGTTCGAGGATCACATGCCAGACGTGAAGATGCTGCGCCTGAACACGGCTGCCGACGCCATGCAAACCTTCCGTCAGGGCCGCGCCGACGCCTACACGCACGACGCCGCGACCCTCGTCGTGGCGGCGGCGAAGGACCCCGGAGCGAAACTGCTGGGGCAGTATTTCCAGATATCAGATGCCGCCATCGGTGTGCGCAAGCATGAGACCGCGTGGCGCGACTATCTGACGGCGGCGATCGCACGCATGCGTTATGAAGGGCGCTTCGTCCAGTGGGTCAAGCAAAGCGTGCCCGAGTCGATCCGCAGCTATTACCTCTCGGTGTTCCAGCAGGGACGTCCGAAGGAAGTCCTGTAATCGGGCGGCCGTCATGGACTTCGACGTTGCCTATCTGATCGCGCAATGGCCCGCGCTCTGGCGCGGCGCATTGATGACGCTGGAAGTCTCGGTGATTGCCATCGTTTGCTCGGCGCTCATTGGCGTGGCCGGATGCGCGATCCGCATCTTCCGCGTGCCGGTGCTCTCCCAGATCGTGACCGGCTACGTGGAGCTGATGCGAAACACGCCCATTCTCGTGCAGCTGTTCTTCATCTTCTATGGATTGCCGGCGATCGGATGCGGCCTGTCGTTGTTCGCCTCGGGGGTGCTTTGCCTGTCGCTGTGGGCCGGGGCCTACCAGATCGAGAACTTGCGCGGTGGGATGGCCGGTGTCGGTCGACGCATGTACGAGTCGTGTCACGCGTTGTCGCTGCGGCCGTGGCATTACTTTACGCTGGTTGCGCTGCCGATCGCGCTGCGCCACGCGCTGCCCGGCATGCTGAACACGGCGATCTCGCTTCTCAAGAACTCGTCTTATCTTCAGGCCATCGGTTTGATGGAACTCACGTTCGTCGCCGTCGACCGCATTGCCACGGACTTTCGCCCGCTTGAGATGTTCGGCGCGATTCTCGTGCTGTACCTGGGCATGGTCGCCGTGCTCGCCCTGCTCGCGCATCGGCTTTCGGCCTGGTTGCAGCGACCGTTCAAGACTCACTGATCTCCGTCGCCGACCATGAACGTCATTCTTGAAAACTGGCTCGTGATCGTTCACGGGCTGCGCATGACGCTGGCGCTTGCCGGCGCGGTGCTCATCTGCACGACCTTGATTTCGCTGGTGCTCGGCGTGCTCGCGACATTGCCCAATCGCGCGCTCCGGTGGATCATCCACGGCTATGTCGAACTGTTCCGCTCGATTCCGCTGATCGTCAATGTCTTTTGCGTGTTCTTCGTTGCGCCGATGTTCGGTCTCGATCTGAGTCCTTTCCTGGCGGCGACGGTCGGACTCTCGCTCTGGGGCGGCGCGAACGGCACGGTGGTCGTCTCCGGGGGCATTCTGTCGGTGGCGTCGCACCAGTGGAAGAGTGCGGCGGCGCTCGGGCTACGCCGCTGGCAGATCTACCGTTACGTGATCGGTCCGCAGTCGGTGAGCGCGATTCTTCCGGCCTATACCGGTCTGCTCACCCTGCTCGTGCAGTCGACGTCGCTCGGCGCGCTCATCGGCGTGAGCGAGTTCCTCAAGGTCAATCAGAACATCATCGAGCGCACCACCATCATGCAGGGCCAGAACCCGGCCTTCGAAGTGTACGGCCTCGTACTCGCTGTCTATTTCGTCATCTGTTCCGCGCTCAGCGCGCTGTCACGTCACCTCGAACGCCGGCTGCAACGCGAACGCGTTCGTCCGCTCTCCACACAAGGTTGAACATGTCCATCTCGAAAGTCAGTCGGCGGCTCACCGAAGCCCTCGCCCCGGAAGTCAACGACATCATCTTCAAGCCGCGCCTGGCGGGCTTCGACGAAACCTTCGTGCCGCTTGGCGACATCAACAAGGCGCACGTGGTGATGCTCGCCGAGCAGGGGTTGATTCGCACCGAACATGCCGCGGCGCTCGCGCGAGGCATTCTCGACATGGAGGCGCAGGGCCCCGGCGCCGTGCCGCTCGACCCGAGCCGCGAGGATGCCTATTTCAACTACGAGGCGCACCTGATGCAACAGGTCGGCGCCGACGTGGGCGGACGCCTGCATACCGGTCGCAGTCGCAACGACATTCTGGCCACCCTCGATCGCCTGCGCGGCCGTGCCACGTTGCTCGATCTGATCGGTGCGCTGGTGCGGGTGCGCGCGACGGCGCTCGAACAGGCCGAGCGTCATGCCGACGTGGTCATGCCCGGCTACACCCACCTGCAGCCCGCGCAGCCGATGACTTACGGCTTCTACCTGGCCGGCGTGGCGCAGGCCCTCGAGCGCGACAGTCGCCGTCTGACGGACACGCTGTCCAACATGAACGTCTCGCCGCTGGGCGCCGCGGCGTTCGCCGGCACGCCGTTCGCCATCGATCGACAGCGTACGGCCGAGCTGCTGGGCTTCGACACCTTCGTCGACAACGCACTCGACGCCGTGGGCTCGCGCGATTTCATGCTCGAGGGCATTGCCGACCTCAGCCTGCTCGCGGTGTTCTGGAGCCGAGTGGCGCAGGACTACTTCGTGTGGACCACCCATGAGTTCGGCATGATCGAATTTCCCGACAGCGTGGCGGCGACGTCGAGCATCATGCCGCAGAAGAAAAATCCGGTCGTGCTCGAGTACCTCAAGGGGCGAACCGGGCACATCGTCGCCGCGCTTCTCGCCTGCTCGATGGCCATCAAGGGGACCCACTTCACGCATACGGGCGACGCCAATCGGGAAGGCACGCACGGTTTCTGGGAGGCCGCCCGAGAGAGCGTGCGTTGCCTCAACCTGCTCGAACTCGTGCTGCGATCGGCGCGTCCGGTCGCTGCCCGCGCGCAGCGTCTGGCGGCAGAGGACTTTTCCACGGCGACCGCGCTGGCAGACCACATGGTGCGCCGACACGACCTCTCGTTCCGAGCGGCGCACCACGTCGTGGGCGCCGTGGTGCGCGATGCGATGGACCGTGGCGTACCGGCCGACCGGATCGACGCAGCGATGGTCGAGGCGGCGGCCACCGAGCAACTCGGCGCGCCGCTCGGCATCGACGCCGACGCAATCCGTGCCTGCCTCGATCCGGAAAGCAATGTGGCGTCGCGCATGTCGCCCGGCGGTCCGAGTCCGGACACGCTGCGCGCGCATGTGCGCGCGGCACGCGAGCGCGTCGAGCAGACGAACGCGCTTGTCGCTCGCTGGCAGGCGCGCCTGGCTGACGCCCGGGCGACGCTGCAAGGCGCCACGCGCGCACTGGCGGGGCTCTGATGGGCGCGCTGCTTTCGATTCGCGGGTTGCACAAGCACTTCGGCCCGCACCAGGTGGTCAACGGTGTGGATCTCGACGTTTACCCTGGCGAAGTCGTGGTCGTGATCGGTCCGAGCGGTTCGGGCAAATCGACGCTGATCCGTTGCCTGAACAGCCTCGAGACGCCAACCGACGGCACCGTCACGCTGGGCGACGCCGCCACGGACGTGAAGGATCACCGCGCCATGGCGAAGTTGCGGGAAGACGTGGGCATGGTATTCCAGGACTACACCCTCTTTCCCCACCTGACCATTCTGCGAAACATCACGCTGGCGCCGGTGAAGCTTGGGCGGATGACGCTGGCGGACGCCGAGCGCACGGCGCATGCGCTGCTCGAACGTGTGGGACTGGCGCACAAGGCGAATGCGCATCCCGCGTCGCTTTCGGGCGGCCAGCAGCAACGTGTGGCCATCGTGCGGGCACTGGCGATGAAGCCGAAACTGATGCTGTTCGACGAGCCGACGTCGGCGCTCGACCCCGAAACCGTGGGCGAGGTGCTTGCGGTGATGAAGGATCTGGCGCGCGACGGCATGACGATGATCGTGGTCACGCATGAGATGGGATTCGCGCGAGAGGTCGCCGATCGTGTCGTGTTCTTCGACCATGGGCGCATCGTGGAGAGTGGCCCACCGGAATCGCTTTTCGGTGCGCCGCGTGAAGCGCGTACGCAGCAGTTTCTCCGAAGCGTGCTGCGTTGAGCGGGCTGACCCTGGTCGGTGGCGTATGACGGCCCGTATCTCGCACGTCGAACTCGCGGGGCGCGCACAAGGCATGGGGTGTCCGCGACTTCGTGATCGTTGGGGCCACCACCCCGCACGGGGCGCCGCGATCGCTATACTGCTGCCCACGGCCGGCTGGCGACGCACAGGCGCCAGCCGGGCCGCTTCGTCAACGAAAGCAGGTAGGGCATGGACAGCAAGCGAAGGAATCGGGCGACGCTCGTCGGGTTGGTGGCAGTGGTGCTGTGGAGCGCGATTGTCGGGTTGATTCGCGGGGTCAGCGAAAGCTTTGGGCCGACCGGCGGCGCCGCGATGATGTACACGGTCGCGTCCGTGTTCCTGTTGCTCAGCGTCGGCTTCCCCGACCTGAAGACATTTCCGAAACGCTATCTGTACCCGGGCACGCTGCTGTTCGTCGTCTACGAGCTGTGCCTGTCGCTGTCCATCGGCTACGCGAATACAGCGCGTCAGGCCATCGAAGTCGGCATGGTCAACTACTTGTGGCCGACGTTCACGATGCTCGCGGCAATCGTCTTCAACCGGCAGCGCGCCAGCTTCTGGGTGGTGCCGGGATTTCTGCTGTCCATGCTCGGCATCTGCTGGGTGCTCGGCGGCGACCAGGGGTTCGACGTCGCGCGGATGGCCGGCAATGTGCTCGACAATCCGCTGAGCTACGCACTCGCGTTCGCCGGGGCGGTGATCTGGGCCGCTTATTGCACGTTGACCGCGCGCTACGCCGACGGCAAGAACGGTGTGACGTTCTTTTTCATGCTGGTGGCGATCGCGCTATGGGCGAAGTACTGGCTCGGGGAACCGGCGCCGATGCGCGTGAGCATGTCCGGCGTTATCTATCTGTTGCTGGCGGCCGGGGCGATGGGTTTCGGGTATGCGGCCTGGAACGTCGGCATTCTGGGTGGCAACGTGACGCTGCTCGCGGGG
>OFTX01001108.1_pt1 | contig 10508 bp, 8 predicted proteins | sample 1775051 | NCBI WGS metagenome assembly OFTX01 (sample SAMN08195772, study PRJEB24354) | sludge metagenome | isolation source: sludge from phenol fed wastewater aerobic bioreactor A | place: India: Nagpur | collected 2016-09-15
CGCTTCGTGGACTGACTCGCCGCGGTTGTCTGAACGGAGCGCGCCAGCGCGCAGTGAGTTCTGCGGCGCACCCCGCAAGCGCCGTGACGCAGGTTTGCCCCGAAGCGAAGCGCAGGGGTCGCAGACTTGGGGTCGCTTTTCTTTGGTTCCTTTCTTTGGCGAGACAAAGAAAGGGACTGCGCCGCCGGGCGCATATCCCGGCCGACAGCGCATCCAGCGCCGCTGGCCCCTCACCCCCACCCTCTCCCCAAAGGGGCGAGGGAGTGAAGTCGGGGAGGGCGCATGAACCTCTCGCGCCCCTTCATCCAGCGCCCCATCGCCACCGTGCTGCTCACGCTCGGCCTGGCGCTGGCGGGCATCGCGGCGTTTTTCGCGCTGCCGGTGGCGCGCCTGCCGGCGGTGGACTTTCCGGTCATCTTCGTCAGCGCGCGCATGGCCGGGGCTTCGCCGGCCGACATGGCGCGCACCGTGGCCACGCCGCTGGAGCGCACGCTGGGCACCATCGCCGGCGTCAACGAGATGACCAGCAGCTCCAGCACCGGCTCCTCGCGCGTAGTGCTGCAGTTCGACCTGAACCGCAACATCGACAGCGCCGCGCGCGACGTGCAGGCGGCCATCAACGCCGCGCGCATCGACCTGCCGGCCAACCTGCGCACCAACCCGACCTACCGCAAGGCCAACCCGGCGGCGCAGCCCTTCCTGATCCTGGCGCTGACCTCCAGGTCGCGCACGCCGGGCCAGATCTACGACGCGGTGAGCAACATCGTCAGCCAGCGCCTGCTGCAGGTCGAGGGCGTGGGCGACGTGGAGTTGGGCGGCGGCTCGCTGCCGGCGGTGCGGGTCGAACTGAACCCGTTCGCGCTGGCCAGCCTGGGCATCAGCGCCGAGGACGTGCGCGCCGCCATCCAGGCCAACAACGCCAACCGGCCCAAGGGCGTGGTCGAGGTGGGCGATGCCGGTGACGGCCGCGCGCTGCAGGTGCTGACCCCGCCGCCCGGCCTGCGCGCGGCCGACTACAGCGGCCTGATCGTGGGCCTGCGCGACGGGCAGGAGGTGCGCCTGAACCAGGTGGCGCGCGTGATCGACAGCGTGCAGGACACGCGCACGCGCGGCATGTTCAACGGCGAACCGGCCATCGTGGTCAGCGTGACGCAGCAGCCGGGCGCCAACCTGATCGCCACCGCCGACGCCATCGACGAGCTGCTGCCGCAGCTGCGCGCGCAGCTGCCGCCCGACATCGAGCTGGCAGTCGCCATCGACCGCACGGGCTCGATCCGCGCCTCGGTGTCCGAGGTCGAGATCACCCTCGTCATCGCGGTGCTGCTGGTGGTGGCCGTGGTGGGGCTGTTCTTGCGCAACCTGCGCGCGGCGGTGATCCCGGCGGTGGCCACCGGGGTGTCGCTGCTGGGCACCTTCGGCGTGATGTACGCGCTGGGCTATTCGCTCAACAACCTCAGCCTGATGGCGCTCACGGTGGCCACCGGCTTCGTGGTGGACGATGCCATCGTGGTGCTGGAGAACATCTCGCGCCACCTCGAGCGCGGGCAGACGCGCGTGCGCGCCGCGCTGGAGGGCGCGCACGAGGTGGGTTTCACGGTGCTGACGATCAGCGTGTCGCTGGTGGCGGTGTTCATTCCGCTGCTGTTCATGGGCGGGCAGGTGGGGCGCATGTTCCGCGAGTTCGCGGTCACGCTGTCGAGCGCGGTGGGCATTTCGCTGGTGATCTCGCTCACCACCACGCCCATGCTGTGCGCCATGCTGCTGCCGGCCGGCGACGCGCCGGCGCCGCAGCGCCGCTCGGCCGCCGGCCGCCTGCGCGCGCGCCTGGGCATGTGGCTGCAGGGCGGCGAGCGCTGGCTGATGCGCACCTATGCGCGCTCGCTCGACTGGTCGCTGGCCTCGCCCTGGCTGGTGGTGCTGGTGCTGGCGGTGGTGGTGGGCCTGAACGGATATCTGTTCACGCGCATCACCAAGGGCTTTTTCCCCGAGCAGGACAACGGCCAGCTGATTGCCGGGCTGCGCGCCGACCAGAGCATTTCATCGGCCGCCATGGCCGACAAGCTGCAGCAGGCGGTGGACATCATCCGCGCCGATCCGGCCATCGGCACGGTGGTGGCGTTCTCGGGCGGCTCGCGCGCGGGCGGCGGCTTTCTGTCGGCGGCGCTCAAACCGCCCGCGCAGCGCGCCCAGGGCGACAGCACGCGCGCCGTCATCAACCGGCTGCGCCCGCAGCTGGGGCGCATCACCGGGCTGCGCGTGTTCCTGGGGCCGGTGCAGGAGCTGCGCATGGGTGGGCGCAGCAGCAACAGCACCTACCAGTTCACGCTCAAGGCCGACAACCAGGCCGACCTGAAGACCTGGGTGCTGAAGCTGGCGGCGCAGATGAAGCTCGATCCGCGCCTGACCGACGTCGACGACGACCAGAGCGACAACGGCGTCGAAACCTTCGTCCAGGTGGACCGCGGCAAGGCCACCAGCCTGGGCGTGCCGCTGGGCAGCATCGACGCCGCGCTGTACGACGCCTTCGGCCAGCGCCAGGTGGCCACCATGTACAGCGACCTGAACCAGTATTCGGTGGTGATGGAGTGGGCGCCGCGCTACGCCCAGGCACCCGTGGTGCTGAACGACGTGCAGGTGCCGGCCAGGGCGGCGCCGGCGCCCGGCCTTGGCAGCGCCAGCACCCCTTCAAGCGGCACGGCCGCAGCCGGCACCTCGGCCAATCCGGGTCTGCGCAACGCCTCCGTCGGGCAGCCCATTTCGACGGCGGCCAGTGCCATGGTCCCGCTGTCGGCGTTCGCGCAGTTCTCGGAACGCGCCGTGCCCACCAGCGTGTTTCATGACGGCGGCGAGCTGTCGTCCACGCTGTCGTTCGACGTGGCCGACGGCGTGTCGATCGAGCAGGGCCGCCAGGCGGTGCTGGAGGCGGTGGACGCCATCGGGATGCCCAACAACGTGCGCGGCGCCTTCAGCGGCGCGGCCGCGGCGGCGCAGCAGACGCAGTCGCAACAGCTGCTGCTGATCGTGGCCGCCATCGTGGTGATCTACATCGTGCTGGGCATGCTGTACGAAAGCCTGATCCACCCCATCACGGTGCTCACCACGCTGCCCAGCGCGGGCTTCGGCGCCGTGCTGGCGCTGCTGGCGCTACGCATGGAGTTCTCCATCATGGCGCTGATCGGCGTCTTTCTCCTGATCGGCATCGTCAAGAAAAACGCCATCCTCATCATCGACTTCGCCCTGGCCGCCGAGCGCGGTCGCGGCCTCACGGCCACGCAGGCGGTGCGCGAGGCCTGCCTGCTGCGCTTTCGCCCGATCCTGATGACCACCCTGGCCGCCGGCCTGGGCGCGCTGCCGCTGGCCATCGGCTTCGGCCAGGGCTACGAGCTGCGCCAGCCGCTGGGCGTGACCATCATCGGCGGCCTGATCGCCAGCCAGCTCCTGACCCTGCTGACCACACCGGTGGTCTATGTGCTGCTGGACAAGCTGCGCCGCCGCCGCGCCGATGAAGCGCAATTGGCGCAGGCGGTGGTGCCCGGGTAACGTCACCGCGATGGATTCGGCGCCGGATGCTGTGCCATCGACACGGGCCCGAAGGCCGCGGAGCAGGCCATGCCAGCGATCGCCGTGGAAGGGCTTTGACCGACCACTGGCGATGCCCCCTCGCAAGGGGGAGGCGAAGCGGAACGCCGTCCGCGCAGCCTGGGGGTGGTTGTCATTTCACCCAGTGGCCGCCGTGCAAGGCCCAGCCGCCGCGCGGGCCGCGCTCCCAGTAGCGCGCCTGCCAGTGGTAGCCGGGGCGCGGGCGCACGTAGCGGCCCGGCACCCACACGTGGCGCCCGCCGTACCAGTTCCAGTAGCCGCCGATCCACACCGCGCCGACGTAGGGCGCGGCCGGCACCACCTCGTACTGCGGCGTGGGCGGCTCGACCGTGGTGTAGACGTCGCCGTCGGCCACCGCCACCGGCGCCGGCACCACGGCGCAGCCGCCGAGCAGGGCACTGGCGGCCAGCAGGGCGGCGGCGCCCCAGCGCAGGGCGGGGCGGGCCAGGGGTGGATGCAAAGCGGACATGAAGGCTCCTGTTGGAAACGGGTTTGCGAAGGCAGACCCACGCTGACCCAACGGGGCGTTCGCACCCAGTGCCGACGCGCTTTACGAAACTTTGCGCGCCCGACGGGGATCGTTGAATCCGTGTGTTCATGCTCGGCTCTGCCTTGCCGGTGCGCCGCACCGATGCGGGCCAGACCGCCTTTTCGTCATGTTGTTTCGCACTCCCCCGGGGCCCGTCGGCCCGGCGCCGACGGCGCGTTTGCCGCGGCCCTGGCGCGCCGTCACCTGGCGCAGCCTGCTGCTGCTCTTGCTGGCCCAGACCCTCACGCTGTTCGTCGCCCTGCCGCTGTCCTCGTTTCGGGTGTCGGGCCTGGTGCTGGCCGACGTGTGCCGCCTGGCTTTTGCCGGCGTCTGCATCCGGGTGTTCACGCGCAACCGCTGGGTGCGCGCGCTGCTGGTGGCGGGCCTGATCGGCATCGTCGGCATTCCGGCACTGGCGCGCCACGCCGACGGCTATCACGCCCTGGTGCACCAGCACGAATGGCTGACCTGGGCGGTGGCGCTGTTCAACGCCACGGTGACGGTGCTGGTGGCGCGCTACGTCTTCGGGCCCGGGCGGGTGGGCGCCGACCGCGTGCTGGGCGCCATCCTGATCTACCTGAACCTGGCGGCGCTGTTCGCCAACGCCTACGACCTGATGGTGCTGCTGCAGCCCGGCGCGATCAGCGGGCTGTCGGCGCTGTCGGCGGTGGACATGCCCGACAAGCGCGCGGCCGAGCTGGCCTACTTCAGCCTCAGCACCATCACCTCCACCGGCTGGGGCGACCTGACGCCGCTGCACCCGCTGGCGCGCGGCCTGGCCAATTTCGAGGCCGTCATCGGCCAGCTGTTTCCCGCCACCCTGGTGGCGCGGCTGATCGGCCTGCACCTGGCGCAGGGCGGGCGGCGCGCACGCCCACGCAAGCCGTCCGATCCACCGCCACCATAATGACCACTGTCGATTCGCTCACCGCCACCATGCCCGCTGCCCGCAACCCGTCGCCTCGCGCCCCGCTTGCCCCGCTCGCCCTGGCGCTTGCCGCGGGCCTGCTGCTGGCGGCCTGCGCCGCGCCGGCGCCCGAGCACGCGCCCAGCGCGCCGCTGTCCACCGGCTGGAAGAGTGCGCCGCCGCCCGGCTGGATCAGCACCGCCGATGCGCCGGCGGCCTGGCAGGAGGGCCGCTGGTGGGCGCTGTTTGCCGATGCGCCGCTCGATGCGCTGATGCCGCGGGTCGAAGTGGGCAACCAGAACCTGGCGCAGGCCGTGGCCAACGTGGCGCAGGCGCAGGCGCTGCTGCGCCAAGCCGAGTCGCAGCTGGGGCCCACGCTGGGCGCGCAGCTGGGCGCGCAGCGCAGCGGCGATCCGGCGGGCGGCGTGGCCAACCTGGGCCTGACGGCCAGCTGGGCGCCCGACCTGTGGGGCCGCCTGGCCGCCGGCGTGCAGGCGCAGGGCGCGCGCGTGCAGGCCAGCCAGGCCGACCTGGCGGCCGCGCGCCTGGCCGCGCAGGGCAGCCTGGCCAGCGCCTACTTTCGCGTGCGCGAGGCCGACGTCGAGCTGCAGCTGCTGGACGAGATCATCACCGGCTACCGGCGCGCCGTCGGCATCACGCAAAACCGCTATGAGGCCGGCGTGGCGGCGCACACCGACCTGCTGCAGGCGCAAAGCACGCTGGAGAATGCGCTGGGCAGCCGCGCCGCGCTGCAGGCCAGCCGCGACACCAGCGAACAGGCCATCGCCCTGCTGATCGGCGAGCCGCCGGCGCAGTTCACGCTGGTGCGCGCGCCCTGGCAGGCCACGGTGCCGGCGCTGCCGCTGGACGTGCCGTCCGAGCTGCTGCTGCGGCGCCCCGACGTGGCGTCCAGCGAGCGCGCGGTGGCGGCCGCCAACGCCAACATCGGCGCCGCGCGCGCGGCCTACTTTCCCAGCCTCAACCTCACGGCCGGCCTGGGCGGCAAGGCCGGCAGCCTGGCCACGCTGGCCTCGGCGCCCACGTTGGCCTGGTCGCTGGGCGCGGCGCTGGCGCAGACCCTGCTCGACAGCGGGGCGCGCGACGCGGCGGTGGAGCAGGCCCGCGCCGCGCACCAGGCGGCCACGGCCAGCTATCGGCAAAGCGTGCTGACGGCCCTGGGCCAGGTCGAGAACCAGCTGACCGCCATGGCCGCGCTGGCGACGCAGATCGAACACGCCCACGCCGCCGCGCTGGCCGCGCACGGCGCCGAGCAGCGCATCCTGAACAGCTACCAGGCGGGGCTGTCGGCCTACACCGACGTGGTCACCGCGCAGGCCAACGCCCTGGGCGCGCGCCGCAGCGAGCTGCAGCTGCAGCTGCAACGCCAGCAGGCGGCGGTGGGCTTGATCCAGGCGCTGGGCGGCGGCTGGCAGGCGCCGTGGGGCGAGGCCGCGGCCTCGAGCTGAGTGAGCGGCGCCCTGGAGCCGGCGTGGACCGGTACGCTGCATGCTCCGATAAGAATAGCTGTTCGCGCAGATTCAGCGGGCGCTGGAGCACGATTTGGCATCCATCTTCAAGGCGCCGGCGTCTTGGGCTCGAAGTCGCAGCAATCGGCCACCGCGCACTGCCAGCAGCGCGGCGTGCGCGCCACGCACACGTAGCGCCCGTGCAGGATCAGCCAGTGGTGCGCATGCGCAAGGTACAGGGCCGGCACGCGCTGCAGCAGCTGGTGCTCCACCGCCAGCGGCGTCTTGCCCGGCGCCAGGCCGGTGCGGTTGGCGACGCGAAAGATGTGCGTGTCCACCGCCATCGTCGGCTCGCCGAAGGCCACGTTCAGCACCACGTTGGCCGTCTTGCGGCCCACGCCGGGCAGTTGCTCCAGCGCCTCGCGCGTGCGCGGCACCTCGCCGCCGTGATCGCGCAGCAGGATGGCGCAGGTCTGCATCAGGTGCCGCGCCTTGCTGCGGTACAGGCCGATGGTCTTGATGTGGCTTTCCAGCCCCTCCAGCCCCAGGTCGAGGATCTGCCGCGGCGTGTTGGCCACAGGGAAAAGCCTGCGCGTGGCCTTGTTCACCCCCACATCCGTGGCCTGCGCCGACAGCAGCACGGCCACCAGCAGCTCGAACACGCTGGTGTATTCCAGCTCGCTGGCGGGCAGGGGGTTGGCGGCCTGCAGGGTGGCGAAAAAGCGCTCGATCTGTTGGGCATTCATGCTCCGGATTTTGCAAGAATCGGGGCATGAACCGTCCAAGCATCTGCCTCAACATGATCGTCAAGAACGAGGCCCACGTGATCGAGCGCTGCCTGGCCTCGGCGCGCCCGCTGATCGACGCCTGGTGCATCGTCGACACCGGCTCCACCGACGGCACGCAGGACAAGATTCGCGCGCTGATGGCCGGCACCCCCGGCACGCTGCATGAGCGCCCGTGGAAAAACTTCGGCCACAACCGCAGCGAGGCCCTGGAACTGGCCCGTGCCGAGGGCAGCGACTACCTACTGTTTATCGATGCTGACGAGTGGTTCGACGCCCCTGCCGGTTTTGCCTGGCCGTCGCTGGAGGCCGATGCGTACGAGTTGCCCTGCCACTACGCCGGCATCGTCTATGCCCGCTGCGCGCTGGTGGCCACGCGCCTGGCCTGGCGCTGGGAGGGCGTGCTGCACGAATACCTGGTCAGCGAGCCGGCGCATCAACTGGCCGCGCTGGCCGCTCCGCGGATCGTCGTGCACCACGATGGCGCTCGTGCGCGCGACCCCGACACTTACCTGAAAGACATCGCCCTGCTGCAAGCCGCGCTGGCCGAGCAGCCGGACAACGCGCGCAACGTCTATTACCTGGCGCAGAGCCTGCGCGATGCGGGCCGTCTGGACGAGGCGCGCCAAGTTTATTTGCGCCGCGCCGGCATGGGCGGTTGGGACGAGGAGGCCTGGCACGCGCTGTATCAGGCGGCCGTGCTGCTCGATCGCCTGCAAGGCCCGCCCGCCGAGGTGCAGGCCGCCTACCTGGCGGCGTTCGAGGCGCGCCCCACGCGCGCCGAGCCGCTGGTTGAACTGGCCCGCTGGCACCGCGAGCGCCAGCAGCATGCCCAGGCCGCCTTTGTCGCCCAGTGGGCCGCCGCCATGCCGCGCCCGGCCGATCGCCTGTTTGTCGAGCCCGCGGTGTACGACTGGCGCGCGCTCGATGAACTGGCGGTCAGTGGCTTCTACGCCCGCTCGCCCGAGTTGAAGACCGCTGGCCACGCCGCCATGCGGCGCCTGATGGAGCGGATCGACGCCCTGCCGGACGAGGTGCGGGCAAGGGTGCGGGCCAATGCGGGGTTTTATGACCCGTGAGCCAGCCACTGGCCACTGTGCGCGCACAAAAAAGGGCGCCGCAGCGCCCTGGTGAATGTCTTGCCTTGAATCAGTTGATGATCGTCGGCAACGCGGGGACGTTGCCATAGTAGCCAGTCCAACTGAAAGTGCGGCTTGTACCGCCACCACCACCACTACCGCCGTATGACACCGACACGTTGATTTTGTCGCCGGCCACAAAACTGACCGATCCTGCGGCGGTGCAAGAGTCCGCACCAGCACCAATCGTGCAGGTGATCGACGTGTCTGTATTGTTGTTGCGCACGGTCACGGTCGCAGAGGACGTGCCGCCGGGGAGATTGCTCGATGTCGTTGCCGTGAAATTGCTCAGAACGCCAGCGACGCCGATTGTGTTCTGGTTGTTGGTGGACGTCGTAGTTGAAGCTGAAGTGCCCTGCAACTTGTAATACCGCGTCGTGGCGTCTCGCGATTGACTGCCCGTCCCTCCGCCGGCAATAGCGACCGAGAACCCGGCCGAGCCAGTGGCACCGGTTGCGCCTGTGGCACCGGTTGCGCCTGTGGTGCCTGTCGCGCCGGCAAGACCCGGAATACCTTGAGCTCCGGTTGGGCCCTGAACCCCTTGGGGGCCAGGAATCCCTTGAGGACCAGTCAGTCCTTGACTGCCTGTTGCACCGATGAAGCCGGTTGCTCCCGTTGCCCCGGCAGTTCCAGTCGGCCCGGTCGCCCCCATTGCGCCGGTGGCCCCGGTTGGTCCGGTCGCTCCCGTTGCGCCGGCGCCGGTTGGCCCGGTTACGCCCGTTGCACCGGTGGCCCCGGTCGGTCCAGTCACTCCCGTTGCGCCCGTGGCTCCGGTTGGGCCAGTGGCCCCCGTCGCGCCGATGGCTCCGGTCGGCCCGGTCGCCCCGTACGTCGACGGGCACGGCCCCAGCGCGCCACCGGCGGCCATGCAGACCACGTTGGCGGTCTGTTGGGCGCTGCCTGGCACGCCGGGCATGGTGACCGGACCATTCACCACCACGCCGCCACCGGCGGGCGGGGTGATGGTCACGTCCGCCGCCAGGGCGGGCATGGCGATGGTGGCCAGGGCGACGCCGGCGGCGGTTGCCAGCGCGTGGAGAGGGTAACGGTGCGTCATGATGAAGGGCCTTCCTGTATGTTCTGATTCAAGACTTGTTGCGGCGCGTGGCTGCAGCCAGACCGGCCAGGGCCAGGCTCATCAGCAGCAGCGTCCATTGCGAGGTGGTGGGAATGGGAGCGACACCGCCCGGCCCTGGTGGGGTGGGCGAGCCGAACCAGCGGCTGACCGGGCCTGCGCCCTGATTGGTCTGGCCGGCCGCCAACCACTGGCCGCTGGCGCTCATGCCGCGCACCGCCAGGTTGGCCAGGTTCTGCGTGCCGCCGGTCGGCAGGTTGATGTCGGCGCTCACGCTGCCCGGCGTGGTGGATTCAACGCGCAGCGGGGTGCCGGCAGCACCGGTCAGCGTCAGGGTCGACTGCACGGTCTGCACGCTGCCGGCGGCGAACTGCACCAGCTTGCCGGTGGTGCTGGTGATGCCGAGCGCATAGAAGCTGTTGTTGCCGCTGACGACCGAACTGGCGGCGCAGGCCGCGTTGTCGACGATGCTGACGGTGCCGGTACCTGCATTCAGCGTGCCGCCGTTGCTCCAGTTGCCGGCCAGGCTGATCGAGCCGCTGCTCAGTGTCAGGCTGCCGGCGGCACCGATCTGCACGTGTCGCACGTTGGTGAGCGTGCCGCCCTGCAGGTCGAACGCGCCGTCGACGATGACGTCGGTGCACGCGAGGTCCATCGAGCCGCCGGCGAGCCCGGAACTGGCGCCCGCCGGCACCACATAATCCGCATGTGCCACGGCGGTGGCGAACAGCAGGCATGCCCCTGCAATGGGCCAGCGCGGCAAGGCGCCGCGCCGCTTGGATCGATTCATCTTGATCACCTCCCCTTTGCAGGGCCAAACTTGTTGTGGTGAGAAGGTATCAGGGCTGGGCCATACCCGTCAATTTGTAAACTGTGCAAGATTTCACGGTTTTGTCGACAGACCGCTCGCTATCGAATTTGTAGTTAGAACTTATTCCATTTCCATATCAATAGATCAATAATATCCATGTCACCGATCCCGCAAGGAGAACGACATGGCAAGAACA
>OFTX01001110.1_pt1 | contig 10475 bp, 10 predicted proteins | sample 1775051 | NCBI WGS metagenome assembly OFTX01 (sample SAMN08195772, study PRJEB24354) | sludge metagenome | isolation source: sludge from phenol fed wastewater aerobic bioreactor A | place: India: Nagpur | collected 2016-09-15
CGTGATTAATGAAAGTCATTTTTGGAACATCATTGAAAAACTGAAAGAAGCAGGTGCACAAGGTATTTTGGTGGTTCCGATTGAAAAAATGATTGTGTGAGGGAATTGAAAATTGAAAATGAAAAATTAAAATGAAAACATTTTTATTTCCTGATAAAAAAGATTGGAAAGCGTTATTAAAACGACCAGCTTTTGATGCCTCTGCTTTACAGGAAAAAGTGAAAGCGGTTTTGAAGGATGTGCAATTGAATGGAGATATGGCTGTAAAAAAATACACAGAACAATTTGACGGTGTTGTTATCAATGAATTGCAAGTTTCATCTGAAGAAATCAAAGAAGCAGAACAACTGTTGAGTGCTGATTTAAAACAGGCTATTCAAACTGCGGCAAATAATATCAGAACGTTTCATCAAAAACAAATTTCATCTCCTGAAATTATTGAAACCATGCCGGGCATTGAATGTTGGCGTAAAAGTGTTGGTATTGAAAAGGTAGGCATTTATATTCCCGGAGGAACCGCTCCATTATTTTCAACAGTTTTAATGTTAGGCATTCCTGCATCTATTGCAGGCTGCAAAGAAATTATTTTATGCTCTCCGCCAAATAACAAAGGCAAATTGCATCCTGCCATTATTTACGCGGCTAATTTGGTTGGTATAACAAAACTGTTTAAAGTTGGTGGCGTACAGGCAATAGGGGCACTGGCTTACGGCACAGAGACCATTCCCCAGGTATATAAAATTTTTGGGCCGGGTAATCAGTATGTAACACAAGCCAAACAATTAATACAGCAAGAAGGAGTGGCTATAGATATGCCAGCCGGTCCCAGTGAAGTTTGTGTAATGGCAGACGAAACTGCTGTTCCTGCTTTTGTTGCAGCAGATTTATTAAGCCAGGCTGAACATGGCGCAGATAGTCAAGTTGTATTGGTAAGTTTTTCAGAAGAAACGGTGAATGCAGTGAATGATGAAATGGAAAAACAATTGGAACTGTTGCCAAGAAAAGATATTGCGATAAAAGCCTTGCATCACAGCAAAGCCATTATTGCAAAAAATATAGAGGAAGCCGTTGAATTAGTGAATGAATATGCTGCAGAACATTTAATTATTTCTTGCAACAATGCAGATAGAATTGCAGAAAAAATAATGAATGCTGGTTCTATTTTTATTGGGAACTATTCCCCTGAAAGTGTTGGAGATTATGCCAGTGGAACCAATCATACTTTACCAACCAACGGTTTTGCAAAAGCGTATAGTGGTGTAAGTGTCGATAGTTTTGTAAAAAAAATAACCTATCAAAAGCTTACGCAGAAAGGATTACAGAAAATTGCGTCAACAGTTGAAATAATGGCAGCAGCAGAAGGGTTGGATGCTCACAAGAATGCGGTGAGAGTGAGAAGTGAAAAATGAAAAGTGAAAAGTGAAAATCGGAAATTAAGTTTAATAAAACTTTGTGCACTCTGTGAATCACTCTGTGTACTCTGTGGTTAAATAAAATAGTATGTTCAATTTGAATTCCCTCCTTAGAGAAAATATCAAAAATTTAAAACCATATTCATCAGCAAGAGATGAATTTAAAGGTGAAGCATCTGTTTATCTGGATGCAAATGAAAACAGTTTAGGGTCTCCATTAACAAAATGGTATAACCGTTATCCTGATCCTTTGCAATGGAAAGTAAAAGAGGTTTTATCATCCATTAAAAAAGTAAATCCTGAAAATATTTTTTTAGGAAATGGTAGTGATGAATGCATTGATATTTTGTTTCGCTCCTTCTGTGAACCGAAAAAAGATAATGTGATCATTTGTCCGCCTACTTACGGCATGTATGAAGTGAGTGCCAATATTAACGATGTGGAAGTAAGAAAGGCTTCTTTAACGAGCGATTTTCAACTCGATTTAATTCACCTGGAAAATTTAGCAGATGCGAATACAAAAATCATTTGGATTTGTTCACCTAATAATCCTACCGGAAATTCTCTTAATAGAGCAGATATTGAAACGGTATTGAATAATTTCAACGGATTGGTTGTTGTTGATGAAGCTTACATCAACTTCGCCAAACAGAAATCATTTGTTCAGGAGTTGGCAGATTATCCGAATCTTATAATATTGCAAACACTCAGCAAAGCCTGGGGATTGGCGGCCTTACGATTAGGTATGGCATTTGCTTCCGCAGAAATTATTGCAGTAATGAATAAAGTAAAGCCGCCTTATAATATTAACCAGGCTACACAGGAGTTGGTTTTGAAAGCGTTGGAAGAAGTTGGACAAGTGAATGATATGATCAAAGAGTTGGTGGATATGCGTGATGCATTAATAGAAGTTTTTAAAGAAATCCCGATTGTTGAAAAAGTTTACCCATCCGATGCTAATTTTATCCTGGTAAAAATTAAGAACGCCCGTAAAGTGTACGAGTTTATGTTAACAAAAGGCATTGTACTGAGAGATAGAAGTAATGTAAAACTTTGTGAAGATTGTTTAAGAGTAACTGTAGGTACTGAAAAGGAAAATACTTTACTGGTAGATGCAATTGCGCATTATATTCAACAATCCTGAGTGTAAATTGTTCTAAATAAAATATCAAAACAAACATTTTCATCATGAGAAAAAAAATTATTGCAGTTTGTTTATCTGCCTTAATTGGTGTGCTGCATATAAATGCACAAGTAGCTGTTCAAAACATACGCGTGTCTCCTGAACAGGATAAAACCATTAAGCTGCCGGAAGGTTTTACAGCAAGCAAAATTGCTGATGGTTACGGTAGGGTTAGGCATATTGCCGTAACACCTCAAAACGGCATTTATGTGAAGCTCAGTAAACTCTACAACGGAAAAGGTATTTTGTATTTTAAAAATGCGGAAGGTTATGGCAAGTTTGAAGTTGCTGCATCGTTTGGTAATTATATTGGAACAGGAATTGCAGTAAAAGGAAATTATTTGTACGCCTCATCTGATGAAGAAATATTTCGTTATAAACTGAACGAAAAAGGAGAAGTGGTTAACCCGGAAAATCCTGAAAAAATTGTTACGGGACTGCTTAATCGGCATCAGCACGAATCCAAATCAATCACATTAGACAATGCGGGTAATATTTATGTGAATATTGGGGCATATTCCAATGCCTGCCAGGAGAAAGACAGAACAAAAGGTTCTCCCGGCATGAAACCTTGCCCCATCTTAGATTCTGCCGGTGGTATCTGGATGTTTAAAGCAGATAAACTGAATCAGAAATATGCAGAGGGCATTCGTTACGCAACAGGGCTGAGGAATGTTGTTGGGTTAGATTGGAATACAGAAACAAACAGTTTGTTTGTAATGCAGCATGGAAGAGATCAGTTGCACGATTTGTTTCCTGATTTGTACGATACAAAACAAAGTGCCGAACTGCCAAGTGAATGTTTGTACGAATTACACCAGGGCTCCAATTGTGGCTGGCCCTATATCTATTATGACCATTTAGTGAATAAAAAAATCATAGCACCGGAATTTGGTGGTGATGGAAAAAAATCTACCGATGATTATAATACTCCCATTGTGGCTTTTCCGGGGCATTTAGCACCAAACGGATTATTGTTTTATACAGGTAATCAGTTCCCTGAAAAATATAAGAACGGTGCATTCATTGCGTTTCACGGAAGTTGGAACAGGGCGCCCGAACCACAGGAAGGATATTATGTTGTATTTGTTCCGATGAAGAATGGAAAGCCAAATGGCAAATGGGAAATATTTGCAAATGGTTTTGCCGGAAAAGATATTTCACCAAGAGGGGCAGAACACCGCCCATGTGGATTGGCGCAAGGGCCAGATGGTTCTTTATATGTTACTGATGATACTAAAGGAACAATCTATAAAATCTCTTATAAGAAACCATAGCATGAAAAAAATAATTGCGGCATTCGTATTGGTATCGTCAACCAGCTTATTGGCACAAACCGGTTCTTTGAACGAATCTGTTAAAAGAGGGAAAATAGTGTACAATAAAGTTTGCTTAAGCTGCCATATGGCAGATGGTGGTGGCGTTCCGCATTTAAATCCACCGCTTATTAAAACGAGTTATGTTTTGGGCGACAAAAAAATGTTGATAGGCATTGTATTGAATGGGATGACCGACAGGGTGCCGATTGAAGATGAATATTACAGCAATAATATGGCTCCTCATAACGATCTGAGCAATCAGCAAATTGCAGATGTTCTAACTTTTATAAGAAATAATTTTGGAAATAAGGCAAGCGCAGTAACAGTTGCAGAAGTGAATGCTGTGAGAAATAAGAAAAAATAGAAAGCAGAATTTAGAATACAGAAGATTGGAGATAGAAGTTAGAACATTGAAACAAAAATTCTATCTTCTGTATTCTATCTTCTAACTCCTTAAAATATGAAACGAATTTTGTTTATAGACAGGGATGGTACTTTAATAAAAGAGAAACCGCCAACATACCAAATAGATAGTTTTGAAAAACTGGAATTCTACCCGAATATGTTTCAATACATGGTTCGTATAGCAAAAGAATTTGATTACGAATTGGTGATGGTAACCAATCAGGATGGATTGGGAACAGCTTCTTTTCCTGAAGAAACATTCTGGCCTGTACAAAATTTCATCATGCAGAGTTTAGCAAGTGAAGGCATTCATTTTACTAAAGTACATATTGATAAAAGTTTTCCGCATGAAAATTTACCAACACGCAAACCTGATGTTGGTATGCTTACTGAATATTTAAATAACGATCAATACGATCTTGCCAACTCTTTTGTAATTGGAGATAGGATCACCGATGTTCAACTCGCAAAAAATTTAGGTTGTAAAGCTATTTGGTTGAAAGAAGATGAAAATCTTGGTGGAGCAGAAGTGAAAGATTCATTGAATGATTTAAATTCAACCATTGCATTAACAACCTTGGAATGGGGAGAAATTTATACTTTTTTGAAATTAGGTTTGAGAAAAGTAGTGCATGAACGCAACACCAACGAAACAAAAATTAAAGTTGAATTAAATTTGGATGGAAGTGGCAAAGCCAATATTCATACGGGTTTGGGCTTCTTCGATCATATGTTAGACCAAATTGCCCGTCATGGTAAAATGGATCTGAACATTGAAACAAAAGGTGATCTGCATATTGATGAACACCACACGATTGAGGATACCGGTATTGCATTGGGCGAAGCATTTGCAAAAGCGTTAGCAGATAAAAGAGGAATGGAACGTTATGGTTTTGCTTTGCCAATGGATGAAGCCGAAGCAAAAGTGTTGATAGACTTCGGCGGAAGAAACTGGATGGTTTGGAATACAGAATTCAAAAGAGAAAAAATAGGCGAGATGCCAACAGAAATGTTTTTTCATTTCTTCAAATCCTTCAGTGATGCAGCAAAATGCAATTTGAATATTGAATGCAAAGGCGATAACGAGCATCATAAAATTGAAGCCATTTTCAAAGCATTTGCAAAAGCTATCAGAATGGCAGTAAAACGTGATCCCTTAAGCAATCATTTGCCCAGTACAAAAGGTGTATTGTAAAAATTAAATTAACCACTATGTCGTTAAAAAATCAATTGCTGGCAGAAATTAAAGATGAAGGCACTAAAACAAAAAAGATGTTGTCTTCTGTTCCTTTCGATAAAGCAGATTGGAAGCCTCATGAAAAATCGATGACCCTTGGAAAGCTGGCTACACATATTGCCGAAAATTTGCGATGGGCCTGGTATATTTTGGAAAGCGATTTTGTTGATTTTGCAAACAGGCCGTTTGGAGCTTCATCTGTTACAAGCAACGAGGAATTGTTGACTGTTTTTAACGAACATTATACAAAAGCAATTGCTGCATTGGAAAAGGCTGCTGATGAAGACCTTGAAAAAATATGGATAGTTAAATCTGGCGATACCATATTTATGGAATTAAAAAAGAAAGTGGCCATCAGAGGTTGGGCGATGAGCCATAGTGTACATCATCGCGGACAATTGTCTGTTTATTTGAGACTATTGGATGTTCCGGTTCCGGGTATGTATGGACAAAGTGCTGATGGGATTTAAAATAATTAAGCGTTTTAAATTGATTCTTTAGCCAATTATTTACAATGAAAAAAAGAATTTTTATAAAAAAAATTTGGTAGATATTTTTTTATTACTTTTATAATGCAGTTGAGAGAGCCGCGATTCGGTTCGTTGGGAAACCACTTGGCTGCTTTTTTTATGCACTTACTTTATCTTGACGATTCAGGCTCTGTTGGAAATCTTGGCGAAGATTACCTTGTTTTAGCTGGCATATCAATGTATGAGACTCAAGCTTATCATTTATCAAATGAGCTTGATAAAATTGCAGAGTCAATAAATCCTCAAAACCCATCTGATGTAGAATTTCACGCCTCAGAAATTTTTGCTAGACGTACTGCCCCTTGGAATGGGATGTCGAGAGATGACGTTAAAAACGTCTTAAAGCAAGTCTTAAAATTAGTTGCAGATTCTGCAAATACAACGTATTTATTTGCCTGTGCCATTCATAAATCATCTTTTGACGGTTTAGATCCGATGAAACTAGCATTTGAAGATTTATGCCAAAGATTTAACAGTTACCTTGCAAAAGTTAATGCAGATGGGGATAGGCAGAAAGGATTGTTGATTCTTGATGAAAGTTCTTATGAAACAAGCTTGCAAGAATTAGCCAAAAACTTTAGAAAAATCGGAACTCAATGGGGAAGTGTTAAACATTTAGCAGATATTCCTTTTTTCGTTAACTCTAAGGCATCTAGAATTATTCAAATTGCGGATCATGTAGCTTATTCTGTATTTCGAAGATATAATTCTGGAGATACTCAATATTTTGACATTATAGCTCATAAATTTTTTCAAAGTGATTCGATTGTTCACGGTTTAGCTCATAAGCAAAAAGTAAACTATTCATGTATGTGCCTTGCATGTGCAAGCAGAAAAAATAGTAAGAATACTTTGAACGGTGAGATTCAATTTTAATTTTTTTTGGCCAATTCAGTCACTCTACTATATTTGCATAGCAATGAATAAAAATTTTCAAAATATTATTTGGTGGTGGCATACAAACCTCAATCGGGGATTGTAATGGCATGGCCAGTATAATTGAACTATATTAAACCCCGATAAGCAATTGTCGGGGTTTTTGTTTACCCCATCCCCTGAAGGGAGTGAGGTAATAAAAAGTTATTAAATCATTTTAAAAATTCCCCCTTTAGGGGTTAGGGGTATGAAGAAAATTACAATTGAAACTAAAGTGAAAAAAATGCTGGCAGATGTGTATACGCCTGTTGGTATTTATCTGCGGGTGAGAGATAGGTTTAGAGATACAGTGTTGTTAGAAAGCACCGACCACCACGTTGCGGAGAATAGTTACAGTTTTATTTGCATTAATGCCATTGCGGGAATGGAAATTACTTCTACAAAAAGCATTGAGTTTAAACTGCCTGCGCAAAAGCCCGAGAAAGTTGATATCAAAAATGTACAGGAAGTGCCTGAATTATTGTGGCAGTTTATGCAAAATTTTGAAGTAAGTGATGATGGAAGTAAAGAATCAAAATTTGCTCAGGGTTTATATGGTTATGCAACTTATGATGCCATTCAATTTTTTGAAACCATCAAGCTGAAAGCAGAAAGCAAAACGCTGAATGCAATACCGTTGATGCGTTACAGATTGTATCAGTATGTAATTGCCATCAATCATTTTAAAGATGAATTGTTCTTGTGTGAGAATGTGATCAAAGGCTTGGAAAGTGAATTACCGGTTGTAGAAAGTTTGATCAAAAGTAAAGATGTTCCGGTGTATCCTTTTGCTGTGAAAGGTGAAGAAACATCGAACATGAAAGATGAAGATTATGTAGAGATGGTGAAGAAAGGGATTCAAAGTTGTTTGCGTGGAGATGTTTTTCAGATTGTGTTAAGCAGAAGATTTCAGCAAACATTCACCGGAGATGAATTCAATGTGTACAGAGCTTTGCGTAGCGTAAACCCTTCGCCATATTTATTCTTTTTTGATTATGGTGATTATAAATTAATGGGATCTTCGCCGGAAAGTCAGCTCATCATCAAAAATAAAAAGGCAATCGTGCATCCTATTGCAGGCACATTTAAAAGAACAGGCGATGATGCCATTGATGAAAGAGAAACCCAACGTTTGTTAGAAGATGCCAAAGAAAATGCAGAACATGTAATGTTGGTTGATTTAGCCCGCAACGATTTAAGTAGATTGTGTGATGAAGTAAAAGTGAATTATTATAAACAAGTGCATTATTACAGTCATGTTATTCATTTAGTGAGTGAAGTTGTTGGCAATGTTAGAACAGGAACAAATCCATTTTTATTATTAGCAAAAACCTTTCCTGCAGGCACTTTGAGCGGAGCTCCGAAATTCAAAGCAATGGAATTGATCGATGATTACGAGCCAACACCGAGAAGTTATTATGGAGGTGCTTTGGGTTTTATGGGATTTGATGGAAGTTGTAATCATGCAATCATGATCAGAACTTTTTTAAGTAAGAATAATACACTCACTTATCAGGCAGGTGCAGGTGTGGTGGCTGCAAGCAAACCTGAAAATGAGTTGCAGGAAGTAAACAACAAATTAGGAGCATTGAAAAAAGCAATTGCCATCGCAGAAACCCTCTAAATCTCCCTAAAAGGAGACTTGGAGAAGTATTTTAAAAAAATTATAAAACAAAAAATCCCCTTTAGGGGTATGGGGTATGAAAATATTGGTTTTCGATAATTACGATTCATTCACATACAATCTTGTGCATCTGGTAGAAAAAATTTTGCACGAGAAAGTAGAGGTTTTCAGGAATGATGAAATTCCTTTGGAGAAAGTAAAGACGTACGATAAAATTATTTTATCGCCCGGCCCCGGTATTCCGGAAGAAGCAGGATTATTGCTACCATTGATCAAAGAATATGCTTCAAGTAAATCGATACTGGGTGTGTGTTTGGGGCATCAGGCAATTGGGCAGGCTTTCGGCGGAACACTCACCAATCTTTCTACAGTTTATCACGGAGTGGCAACAGATTGTCAATTGTCAACTGTCAGTTGTCAATTATTTGAAGGCATGCCGTCAAACTTTGAAGTTGGACGCTATCATAGCTGGGTGGTTGATAAAAATAACTTCCCTGAAGAGTTGGAAATAACAGCAGAAGATGAACATGGTTACATCATGGCATTACAGCACAAAACCTATGATGTGCAAGGTGTGCAATTCCATCCTGAAAGTGTATTAACGCCAAGTGGGGAAACAATTTTAAAGAACTGGTTAAAGCGATAACTGATGAAAAAGATTTTACAATATTTGTTTGAACATAAAACATTATCAAAACAGCAGGCGTATGAGGTATTATTAAATATCTCTCGTGGAATGTATAACGATCATGAAATAACTTCTTTTACGACTGTTTTTTTAATGAGAAGTATTACTATTCAGGAATTAGAAGGTTTCAGAGATGCTTTGTTGGAATTATGTGTGAAAGCAATATTCAATAACGATGAAACAATGGATATTGTTGGCACTGGCGGAGATGGTAAAAATACTTTCAATATTTCAACACTAAGCTGTTTTGTAGTTGCCGGTGCAGGCATAAAAGTTACCAAGCATGGCAATTATGGGGCTTCTTCTGTTAGCGGTGCTTCCAATGTTATGGAAAACTTAGGCTATCGCTTTAAAACAAATAACGATCAACTGAATAGGGAGTTGGATAGCGCCGGCATTTGTTTTCTTCATGCGCCTTTGTTTCATCCTGCATTAAAAACAGTAGGGCCTATCAGGAAGAACCTGGGGCTCCGTACTTTTTTCAACATGCTTGGCCCAATGGTCAATCCTGCTAATCCGAGTTATCAATTAGTGGGTGTTTACAATTTAGAAATGGCACGTATTTATAATTACTTGTTGCAGCAAACGGGCAAGGCATTCACAATCATTCATAGTTTGGATGGTTATGATGAGATATCTCTAACCAACGATACGAAAGTGATCACCAATAACGGAGAAAGTATTTTAACGCCGGAACAGGTTGGTAAAAGAATGGTAGCGCCTGAAGATATTTATGGGGGCAACACACCTGAGGAAGCTTCAAAGATTTTTGTAAAGATTATAAAAGGAGAAGGCTCCTGGGCACAGAATGCAGTAGTGTTGGCTAATGCAGCCATGGCCTTATTTTGCACGGGAAAATTTAACAATTATGAAGATGCTTATGCAAAAGCTGTAGAAAGTTTAGAAAGTGGTAAAGCGTACCAATCATTACAGAATTTAATAGCGTTACAATAATCATATGAATATTTTAGATACTATAGTTGCCAATAAACAAAAAGAGGTTGCAGCCAGGAAAAAGCAGGTTACTGTTGCTGAACTGGAGAAAACCAAATTATTTGCCAATACAACACTGTCCCTAAAATCTTTTTTAACAGATCCTTCAAAAACGGGGATTATTGCAGAGTATAAAAGAAAATCACCTTCAAAAGGAATTATCAATGCT
>OFTX01001111.1_pt1 | contig 10470 bp, 10 predicted proteins | sample 1775051 | NCBI WGS metagenome assembly OFTX01 (sample SAMN08195772, study PRJEB24354) | sludge metagenome | isolation source: sludge from phenol fed wastewater aerobic bioreactor A | place: India: Nagpur | collected 2016-09-15
GCCGAGGAATTCGCCCACGCGGATGCCCACCTCGTAGCCCGCCACGCAGGCGGCGATCAGTTGCCGGCCGCTGGCGCCGACGGCCTGCGCCACCGCCAGCGCGGGTGGAAACACCACCGTCGCCGGGTGGAACACCGCGCCGTTGTGCACGTCGTCCTGTTCGGCCACGTGCGAGGCCGCGGCGTTGGCCATGGCCGCCCCCCAGGGCGAGCTGCCGCGCCCGAGGGCAACGATCTCGCTGGCGCCGTCCGTCGGGCCCATGGCCTGCACGAAGCGCGCGATGCTCTGCACCGGCCGCGCGCCCTGCCCGCCCACGGTGGAGCCGAACCAGTCGACCAGCAGGTTCTCGGTGAAGCGGACCACCGGCGCCGGAAGGTCTCCGAAGCGCAACTCGGCGGCGAATCGCGCCAGTCGTTCAGCGTGCGTGCTCATGTCGGTCTTTCAATAAAATTGGCCTGTAGCCCGCGTCCATCAAGCGCAAGCAGCTATCAATTTCATATGGCCTTGGCCGCCCGCAGCGCGGCGATCTGTGCCTCGGAGCGGCCCAGTTCGCGCAAGATGGCCTCGGTGTGCTGGCCCACGCGCGGCACGGCGGCCATGCGGGGCTCGAAGGCGCTGCTGCGCCCGGGTGGCAGCAGGGCCGGGATCTCGCCCGCCGGCGAGCCGACGCGGCGCCAGCGCCCGCGTGCCTGCAGTTGCGGGTGCGCCCACAGGCCGGCCATGTCGTTCATGCGCGCGTTGGCGATGCCGGCGGCGTCCAGCCGCGCCTCGACCTGGGCCGTCGTCAGGGCGGCAAAGGCCTGCACGATGATGGCCTTCAGCTCGTCGCGGTGCGCGTTGCGGCGGGCGTTGGCGTCGAAGCGCGGGTCGCTGGCCAGCGCCGCGTCATCCAGCACCTGGGCGCAGAACGCCACCCACTCGCGCTCGTTTTGCAGGCCCAGCATCACGGTGCCGCCGTCGCCCACCGGAAACGGGCCGTAGGGGTAGATGCTGGCGTGGCTGGCGCCGGTGCGCGGCGGTGGCGGCGCGCCCTCGTAGGCGTAGTACATCGGGTAGCCCATCCACTCGCCCAGCGCTTCGAGCATCGACACGTCGATCGCGCTGCCCTCGCCCGTGCGGTCGCGCAGCAGCAGCGCCGACAGGATGCTGGTGTAGGCGTACATGCCGGCGGCGATGTCGGCGATGGAGCAGCCGGCCTTGCTGGGCGCCTCGGGCGTGCCGGTGATGGACAGGAAGCCCGCCTCGCTCTGGATCAGCAGGTCGTAGGCCTTCTTGTCGCGGTACGGCCCGTCGTCGCCGTAGCCCGAGATGTCGCACACGATCAGGCGCGGATGCGTGGCGTGCAGGGCGTCGAAGGACAGGCCCATGCGCGCGGCGGCGCCGGGCGCCAGGTTCTGCAGCAGCACGTCGGCGCCGGCCAGCAGATCGCGCAGCACGGCCAGAGCCGCGGGCTGCTTGAGGTCGAGCGTGAGGCTTTCCTTGCCCCGGTTGGTCCAGATGAAGTGCGAAGCCTGGCCCGCCACGCGCGTGTCGTAGGCGCGCGCGAAGTCGCCCACGCCGGGGCGCTCGACCTTGATGACGCGCGCGCCCAAGTCGGCCAGCTGGCGGCTGGCGAAGGGCGCGGCGATGGCGTGCTCCAGCGAGACGACCGTGATGCCGTCGAGGGGTCTGGGTTTGGTCATGTCTTGAATGGCTTTTGAATACCGAATACCGGGTACCGAACGCAGAGGACGCAGAGAATTCGCAGAAGGCGCAGAAGGAATACCAATTTTTTGGCTGTTTTTTGCGTCCTCTGCGTTCGGCTGTTCCGGCTGTTCCGGCTGTTCTGCAGTTTCAGAACGACCTCGGCAGCCCCAGCACATGCTCGGCCACGTAGCTGAAGATCATGTTGGTCGAAATCGGCGCCACCTGGTACAGGCGCGTCTCGCGGAACTTGCGCTCCACGTCGTATTCGCAGGCGAAGCCGAAGCCGCCGTGCGTCTGCAGGCAGACGTTGGCCGCCTCCCAGCTGGCCTTGGCCGCCAGGTACTTGGCCATGTTGGCGGCGGCGCCGGCGTTCTCGTGCGCGTCGATCTTGGCGCAGGCCTGCCAGCGCATCAGGTTGGCGGCCTCCAGCTCGATGAAGGCCTCGGCGATCGGAAACTGCACGCCCTGGTTCTGCCCGATCGGGCGGCCAAACACCACGCGCTCGCTGGCGTACTTGCGCGCGCGGTCGATGAACCAATAGCCGTCGCCGATGCACTCGGCCGCGATCAGCGTGCGCTCGGCGTTCAGGCCGTCCAGCAGCGTCTTGAAGCCGCCGCCCTCGGGGCCGAGCAGGTTCTCCTCGGGGATCTCCAGCTTGTCGAAAAACAGCTCGTTGGTCTCGTGGTTGACCATGTTCAGGATCGGCCGCACCGAAAGGCCGTGGCCGATGGCGCTCTTCAAATCGATGAGGAAGCAGCTCAGCCCTTCGGAGCGCTTTTTCACTTCGGCCAGCGGCGTGGTGCGCGCCAGCAGGATCATCATGTCGCTGTGCTGGATGCGGCTGATCCACACCTTCTGGCCGTTGATGACCCAGCGCCCGTCCTTCCGCACCGCCGTGGTCTTCAGGCGCGTGGTGTCGCTGCCGGTGCTGGGTTCGGTCACGCCCATGGACTGGATGCGGAGTTGGCCGCTGGCGATCTGCGGCAGGTAGCGCTGCTTCTGCGCCTCGGAGCCGCTGCGCACGATGGCGTTCATCACGTACATCTGGCCGTGGCAGGCGCCCGAGTTGCCGCCGCTGCGGTTGATCTCCTCCATGATCACCGAGGCCTCGGCCATGGACAGGCCCGAGCCGCCGTATGGCTGCGGGATCAGCGCCGCCATCCAGCCGGCCGCCGTCAGCGCCTGCACGAATTCCTCGGGGTAGCCGCGCGCCAGATCCACCTTGCGGTGGTACTCGTCCGGGAACTGCGCGCACAGGCTGCGCACCGCTTCGCGGATCTCTTGATAAGAATCGGATGGGGTCATGTCGACTACTCAATCAATAGCAGCCAGCGTTTGTCCAGCAAGCGCTGAAAGCCTGTTTCATTCAAATTCGAGCGCGCCCTGCACGGTCAGCCAGCCTTCGTGGTCGTGCGCCCACAGCCGCACGCCGCGCCCGTCCGCCGACGGCTGGCCGCTGACAAAGAAGGGATGCAAATCAAACGTGGGCCGCACGGCGCGAAACTCGAAGCGACGCACCAGGCGCCCGGGCACGTGGCGCCGCGCCAAGTCCACCAACAGTGTGGCGATCAGCGGGCCGTGCACCACCAGGCCGGGGTAGCCCTCCACCTCGGTCACGTAGCGGCGGTCGTAGTGGATGCGGTGGCCGTTGAAGGTGAGCGCGCTGTAGCGAAACAGCAGCACCGGGTCCGGCACGATCTGGCGCCGCCAGGGCGCCTGCGGCTCGGCCGCCTGCGGCGCGGGCGGCGTGGCGCCCGGCAGCGGTGCGCCGCGGTAGACGATGTCGTGCTCCTCGGTGAGCGCCAGGCCGCGCGCGTTGTGCACTTCGTGCTTCACCAGCACGAACACCATCTCGCCGCTGCGCCCGCTCTTGTGCGACACCGATTCGATGCGCGAGACGCGCCGCGCCGCATCGCCCACGCGCAAGGGCGTGTCCGCGTGCCACGTCAGGCGCCCGCCCGCCCACATGCGCCGCGGCAGCGGCACCGGCGGCAAGAAGCCGCCGCGCCGGGGGTGGCCATCCGCCCCCAGCTCACTCTGCGGCGCCTGCGGCAAAAAGTACAGCCAGTGGCCCAGCGGCGGCACCGCGTCGCCCGGCCGCGGCGGCGCGTCGGTGCGGTCGAGCGTGGCCGACCAGCCGCGCAGCGGCGCGGCGGTGATGTCGTCATGTACTTCTTCGCTGCGCCCGGTCCAGGCGCGCAGGTGCTGCAGCGCGGCTGCGTCGAGCGCGGCGGGCATGGCCTGCTGTTCCATGGGATGCTGAATCATCGCTTCGACCCTTCCGATGCGTCTCAACAGAATACTCCGCGGTGGGGCCGGGAAAGCCGCAGCAGCCACGCCGGATTCAAGGCGCCATGCGATAGCGCCCATCGCCATCCAGCCGCACCACGGCCTGCGCCTGCAGCTCGGTCAGGTGCTGGGCGATGCTGCGGCGCTCGGCGCTTTCGACATAGGGCAGCTCGAAGCCCGGCGGGTACAGCAGGCGGCGCCGGACCAACTCGTCCAGCGTGTGCGGACGCTCGCGCAGGTAGCCCAGCAGGCGCTCGCTGCGCTCGTCGATCTTGGCGGCAAAGCGCGCCAGATGGTGCAGAAAGTCGGCCCGCTCGGTCAGCACGCCGCGATGGTGCGAGGTGACCCAGACGCGGGCGTCGATGTCGCGCACGCGCCGCAGGCTGCGGCGAAACTGCGTCAGATCGGATGTCGCGTCGCCGTAGTAGGGGCCGAAGCCCGTCAGATCGATGTCGCCGATGAAGGCCAGGCCCTCGCTCTCGACCACCAGCGCGCAGTGGCCGGCCGTGTGGCCCGGCAGGTGGTGCGCGCGGATGCGCACGCCGCCACCCAAGTCCCACAGCGCGCCGTCGGCGTAGGCGCTGGCGCCGGGCCGGGGTGCGTAGTCGAAGTCGCGCTCGATGGCCGCGCGCATGGTCGCCAGCACGGCGTCGGGGTAGCCGTAGTGGCGCGCCAGGCCGGCCCAGGACTGCGCGGCGGCCAGGTCGGCCTCGTGCACCTGCACGCGCGCCAGCGGCAGGCGGCCCAGCGCCACCATGTGGTCTTCGTGCACGTGGCCGAGGATGACCGCGTCCACCCCGTCCAGGTCGGCGCCGATGTGGCGCGCGACCTGCGGCGTGTCGAAGGCCACGCGCACGTCGGCCCCCTGCACGATGACCTGGTTGCCGTCGGGGTACTTGCCGGACTTCTCGCCCAGGTACACGCGCGCGGCGCCGAAGTGCAGGGCCTGCATGGCCGCCCTAGCGCTTGATGCCCACGGCCACGCCGTCGGGCGCCGTCCAGGCGGCGTCGAGCGCCGCGCCCTCCGCGCCGCCCGCCAACTGGGCGCGCAGCATGGGCAGGGCGTCGAAGCCCCAGAACACGCGCCCGTCCAGCACGAAGCTGGGCACGCCGAACACGCCGGCCGCCAGCGCCTGCTCGGTGGCCGCGCGCAGCGCCTGCTTCACCTCGTCGCCGGCGGGGTCGAGCGCGGGCGCCAGGGTGGCCGTCAAGTCCGCCAGCCGCGCCGGGGCGTCGGCCGCCTGGCCGCCGCGCCACACGTGACGAAAAATCGTCTCCACCACGTAGCGGTTGGGCGCACCGTGGCGCGCGCAGGCCCAGGCCAGGCGCAGCAGGGCCAGGGGGTTGAAGGGGTGGGCGGCGGGCACGGCCAGCTCGATGCCGTTGCGGGCCGCCAGCCAGCTCACCTGCCGATAGGTCCAGTCGCGCTTGGTGGCGATCTCGGCCGGGCCCAGTTGGCCGTGGTGCTTGAGCAGGCCGGCGAACAGCACCGGGCGGTACGTCATCTCGTAGCTCAGACCTTGCAGCGCCTGCGGCAGCTGCTCGAACGCCAGGTAGGCGTAGGGCGAGATGAAGTCGAGGTAGCAATCAACGTGCTTCATGCGTGGCCTTCTTTAGTCCAGCGAAACGGAGAAATCGACGGTGCGCTGGTGTCGCAATGGGTGCAGGCCAAGGCGCGCGCCGCAGCCAAGACTGGTGCCTTGGCAAGGTGCGCAACGCCGGCATGCGCCCGTTGCGGCACCAGCCCTTCGGGTGAACGCCTGGCAGGGCCGCACTCTTCGTTGCCGTGCTCGCCGGGTGTCCAACCCGGCTGCGCCCGACGCCTCGATTGCAGCCCTGTCAGGCATTCACGCACCGCCGATTTCTCCGTTTCGCTGGACTAGCGCGCGGCGAGCCTGGATGCGCCGCCACACGGCGCGCTTGTCGTCTTCGCTCATCCCGCCCCAGCCGCCGATTTCCTCCAGCCGGCGCTGGCAGCCTTCGCACCAGCCCGTCACGGCGCTGATGCGGCAGACCTGGATGCAGGGCGAGGGCACGGGGCCGGTATCGAAATCGGGGTCGAATTGGGCTGCAGCGCCCATGTCACAAGCGCCAAAAGCTATATTTTTTATAGTGTTCGACATCAGGCGTCCGCCTGCACCACATCCGCCACCGGGGCATTGCCGGTCAGCTTGGCGAGGTCCTGCGGGCGCAGCCTGAACACCGCGTGCGGGTGGCCGGCCGCCGCCCAGATCTCATCGAAGCGAAACAGCTCGCGGTCGATCAGCACCACCGGCGGCGTGGCGTGCGCCACGGGCGAGACGCCGCCGATGGAAAAGCCGGTGCGCGCCTTGACGAAATCGGCATCGGCGCGGCCGGTCTTGCCCACCAGCGCATCGACCTTTTTTTCGTCCACGCGCCGATCGCCCGAGGTGATGACCAGCACCGCCACATCGTCGCTCCGGCGCCGAAAGATGATGCTCTTGGCGATCTGCCCCACCTGCACGCCCAGCGCGTCGGCCGCCTGCTGCGCGGTGCGCGCGGCATCGTCCAGCAGTTGCGGCGCGTGCGGGTGGCCGGCAGCCTGCAGGGCCGCGGCCACGCGCTGCATGCCTTCGGGTTGAGCCTTGGGGTCTTGCATCGCCCTCATCCGGCGCGGGCCGCGCGGTCCGCCATCAGCAGGCCGGCGCCCATGGCCATCAGCACGCCGCCGAACACGCGGTTTTGCGCACGCCGCGCCCGCACCGAGCGCAGCCCCGCGCTCAGGCCGGCGGCCAGCGCGGCGTAGCCGTGCATCACCACCAGGTCGGTCGCCACCGTGGTGGCCAGCAGGATCAGCAACTGCAGGGCCAGCGGCCGGTGCGGGTCGATGAACTGCGGCAGCACCGCGACCATGAACACGATGCCCTTGGGGTTGGTGGCGTTGGTGAGCATGCCCTGCACCAGGCGCTGGCGCACGCTCAGTGGCGCCGCGCGCGCGGCGTCGGCCTGACCCGCCGGCCCCGTCACCGGCGCGCGCCACTGACGCCAGCCCAGCCACAGCAGATAGCCCGCGCCCAGCGCCTTGACCACCATGAAGGCCGCCGCCGAGGTGAGCAGCAGCGCGCCCACGCCGGCACCCGCCACCAGCAGGATGATGGCGAGGCCGATCTGCAGCCCGACAATGGTGGCCGTGGTCTGGCGCACGCCGTAGGTCAGGCCGTGGCTCATGCTCAGCACCGCGCCCGAGCCGGGCGACAGGGCGATCACCCAGGCGGCCACGAGGTAGGCCAGCCAGACATGCAGGTCCATGCCGCTCACCCTGCCCGCTTGTTCAGGATGGCCGTCGCCACGCGCGAGTTGGGCTTGCGTCCCAACTGGGCGCTGATGAAGGCGCCAGCGTCGACCAGTTGGTCGAGGTCGATGCCGGTGTCGATGCCCATGCCGTGCAGCAGGTAGACCAAGTCTTCGCTGGCGACATTGCCGGTGGCGCCCTTGGCGTAGGGGCAGCCGCCCAGGCCGGCCACGGAGGACTGGAAGTTCCACACCCCCAGTTCGAGCGCCGCCAGCGTGTTGGCCAGCGCCTGGCCGTAGGTGTCGTGAAAGTGGCCGCTCACGTGGGCTATGTCGTAGTGCGTGAGCGCCGCCTCGATCGCGCCCTGGATCTTGCGCGGCGTGCCGACGCCGATGGTGTCGGCCACGTCCACGCGATCGACGCCGATGCCCTTCATCAGGCCGGCCAGGTAGGCCACGCGCTCGGGCGCGATGTCGCCCTCGTAGGGGCAGCCCACCGAGCAGCTCATCGAGCCGCGCACGGCCACGCCCTGGGCGTGCGCGGCCTGCACCACCGGGGCAAAGCGCTCGATGCTCTCGGCAATGGAGCAGTTGATGTTCTTCTGGCTGAAGGCTTCGCTGGCGGCGCCGAAGACGCAGATTTCATCGGGCCGATCGCGCAGCGCCGCCTCCAGCCCCTTCATGTTGGGCGTCAGCACCGAGTAGCGCACGCGCGCATCGCGCCGGATGCCGCTCATCACCTCGTGGTTGTCGGCCATCTGCGGCACCCACTTGGGACTGACGTAGCTGGTGACCTCGATCTCGCGCAGGCCGGCGGCCTGCAGGCGCGCCACCAGCTCGATCTTGGCGGCAGCCGGCACGGGCTGTTTCTCGTTTTGCAGCCCGTCGCGCGGGCCGACGTCGATGATGCGGACTTGAGTGGGAAGGGACATGGCGCTCGGGGCAGAGGGACTTTGGCAGTTTAATGGGCACGCGGCTTGCCTGCTGGCTCGCTGGCTCAATAGCCGCGCGCGCGGTCGACCAGTCCCGGCAAAGCCTCGCCGCGCAGCCCCGTCTGCACGGCCTGCGCAATCTGGGCCACGGCCTCGCGGCGCAAGGTCATGGCCGAGATGTGCGGCGTGAGCGTGACCTTGGGGTGCGACCACAGCCAGTGGCCGGCGGGCAGCGGCTCCTCGGCCATGACGTCGAGCACCGCAGCCGCGAGATGGCCGTCGTCCAGCACGGCGCGCAGGTCGTCCTCGACCACCAAGTCGCCGCGCGCGATGTTGATCAGGCAGCCCCCGGGCTGCAGGCACCGCAGGCGCGCGCGGTCGACGAGGCCGCGCGTGGTCGCGGTCAGTGGCAGCAGGCACACCAGCACACGGCTGGCAGCCAGGAAGGCGTCCAGCTCGCCCGCGCCAGCGAAGCAGCGCACGCCCGCGACCGCGCGCGGCGTGCGGCTCCAGCCCAGCACCGGAAAGTCGAACGCCTGCACCGCCCGCGCAACGCGCGTGCCCAGCACGCCCAGGCCGAGGATGCCGACCGGATACGCGCGGCGCTCGCGCGCGGCGTGCGGCTGCCACAGGCCCTGCCGCTGCTGCGCGCGATAGACGCCGAGCTGACGAAAAAAATCGATCAGCGCGTGGCACACGTACTCGGCCATCTGCACCGCCATGCCCGCATCCTGCAGCCGCAGCACCTGCAGCGCGGGCGGCAGGCGCAAAGACAGCAGCTTGTCGACCCCGGCGCCCAGGTTGAACGCGACCTTCAGCTGCGGCTGTTCGTCGAACAACTGCTGCGGCGGGTTCCACACCAGCGCCCAGTCGTATTCGGCGGCCATGCCCGGCTGCCAGGGGTCGATGGGCACAGCGGGCAGCGCGGCCTGCAGCTCGCGCTGCCAGGCCGAGCCGGGCCGCTCGGCGCGGTTGCACAGCAAAATTTTCACGCACCGGACTCCAGGCGCAGCAGCTCGGCGCCCTCGGGCACCTGGTCGCCCGGCGCGTACAGCACCTCGCCCACCACGCCGTCCTGCGGCGCGGCAATGGTGTGCTCCATCTTCATGGCCTCCATCACCGCCAGTGGCTGGCCCTTGCGGACGGTGTCGCCGGCCTTGACGGCGATGCTGACCACCTTGCCCGGCATGGGCGCGGTCAGGCGTCCGCCCTCGCCCGCGCCTTCGCCGGCGCTGGCCAGCGGGTCGAGCTCGGCGATCTGCGTGGCGCCGGCATCGCCGAAGATGTGCAGCACCTCGCCCAGCCGGTACACGCGCAGCACCTGGCGGCGGCCGCCGTAGCGCAGGTCGATCGGTGCGTCGGCGCCCAGGCCCTGCGGCGTGAAGTCGAGCGCCGCCGCGGGCGCATCGCCCACCTGCAGGCTCAGGCCGTCGTCCAGATAGCGCAGCTTGGCCACCACGTCCTGGCCCTGATAGTCGTAGTCGATGCGGCGCGAGGCCACGCCGTGCGAGCGAAAACCGTCGCGGCGCGAGAAGGGGTCGCTGGTCTGGCTGGCGCGCTCGCCCAGCACCGAGTGCGCGGCGGCGGCGGCCACGGCCAGCTCGGCGCCCAGCGGGTCCTGGTGGAACAGCCGCGCCTGCTCGCGCTGGATCAGCGCGGTGTCGAGCTGGGCCTGGCTGAAGGCCGGCGTGGCCAGCACCCGGCGCAGAAACTGCACATTGGTCTGCACGCCGACGATGTGCGTTTGCGCCAACGCGGCGTCCAGCAGGCCCAGCGCCTGCTCGCGCGTGTCGCCGTGCACGATCAGCTTGGCGATCATCGAGTCGTAGAACGGGCTGATGGCGTCGCCCTCGCGCACGCCGTCGTCCATGCGCGTGGCGCCGATGGCGAAGGCGCTGTGCGGCGGCTTGCGGTACACATGCAGGGTGCCGGTGGCGGGCAGGAAGTCCTTGTCGGGGTTCTCGGCGCAGATGCGCGCCTCGATGGCGTGGCCGTGGATGCGCAGCTCGTCCTGCGTCAAGGGCAGTGGCTGGCCGGCGGCCACGCGCAGCTGCCATTCGACCAGGTCTTGCCCGCTGATGGCCTCGGTGACTGGATGCTCGACCTGCAGCCGCGTGTTCATCTCCATGAAGTAGAACCTGATCTGCTCGGGGTGCGCGTAGCCGCCGGGCTGCTCGGCAATGAACTCGACCGTGCCGGCGCCGACGTAGCCGACGGCGCGCGCAGCGGCCACCGCGGCCTCGCCCATCTGCTGGCGCAGCGCCGGCGTCATGCCGGGCGCGGGTGCTTCTTCCAGCACCTTCTGGTGGCG
>OFTX01001112.1_pt1 | contig 10465 bp, 8 predicted proteins | sample 1775051 | NCBI WGS metagenome assembly OFTX01 (sample SAMN08195772, study PRJEB24354) | sludge metagenome | isolation source: sludge from phenol fed wastewater aerobic bioreactor A | place: India: Nagpur | collected 2016-09-15
CCGGTAATAATTCTAATTAAGTCAATTAAAGACCAAATGCCGCATAGGCCAAGGGTTAAAAACTGAACAATACCTTGCCAAGTATAACCCAGGTAAAACCTGTGAATACCTAAACTACCCACTAAAGCACATAAAATCAATGCTACAACCTGGCTTTTGCCACCACCATCAGATGAATGGTTTTGTTGAGACAATACTTCTTGTGAAATCTTTTTGTTGAACAATTTCAACGACATTTTTTCTTTAAAAGAGAGTTCTTTTCCTTTTAAAGTTTTGGCAGCATCTATTAATTCTTTGCTGGTAAGCTTTCCGTCGGCAGAGTACAGTTCAATCTTTTTGTAGAATTCATCCAGGTTTTCTTTGCTAATTTTGGTAGCAAGCGGTTCTTTATTAACAGGTACCGCCGAAGTAAGGACGATAATGCATACAACCGCCAGAATTTGTGTTAGTTTAGTTTTAAAGTTCATAACCTTATTTTTTTTCAAATAAATAGTATTTTTAAATATTAAGCAAATTTTAATTCAATCGTCAATAAAAATTATTCACTACTTTAATTTAAAAAAATGTCAAATATTCTTGGAACAGATTATATACCTGATTACACGCCTACGCAAGATGAGAAGAACATCGCTATGTTGTCTCATCTGTTAACGTTTATCGCGCCTATCATTGCTCCCTTAATTATTTATGTATTGAAGAAAAATGAGTCTCCTTTCATAGAAGCTCATGCAAAAGAGTCATTAAACTTTCACTTAACGGCAACTCTTTTTTTTATTGTGAGCATTATTCTTATAATCGTGCTGGTGGGCATACTGTTACTATGCGTAATAGGCCTTGCAACCACGGTTTTGGCTATAGTTGCCACCATTAGGGCCAGTGAAGGGCGGATTTACCAATACCCTTTTACCATTCGATTTGTGAAATAAAAAAATCCTCCGAACCTTCGGAGGATTTTTTCTATAAAGATCATTTTTATTAATGGTGATGATGATGCAATTTGCTTGCGAAGTCTTCCGCACTAATGCGTTCTTCTTTTGCTTTTACACTGGTTTCTAATGCTGCAAACATTTTTTCTGTGCTGATGCGGTGATAGCTATCCTCTACAAATTTTTTGTCTTGCATCATTCTGTTAGCATAATCTTCAACCCAACTTTGGTTTTCGTCTAACATCTGTCCGCCCATATATTGAAACAATTGTTGTTTGGCGAAGTTTTTAATGTCTTCTGGTAAAACCTCAATATTGTTATCGGCAATTAGTTTGCTGCTAATGAGAGTCCACCTCAACTGGTCGGCAAAAGAAGGGAATTCCTGTTCTGCTTCTTCCTGGGTTTTTGGTTTTTCACCCCCTGTTTGCAACCAGCGTTTCAGGAAGCTTTCAGGAAAATCCATTTTCACATTATCCAGCAAATAATGATAAATCTGATCGTGAACCTGGTTTTTGCTTTGGGCAGAATAATAAGCTTCAATTTCAGCTTTTACAGCGGCTTTGAAATCTTCTGCAGTTTTGATTTCTTTATTGGGATATACGGCAACAAACAATTCTTCATTCAACTCTGCTTTATTTACCAAACCAACTTTTGTAATAGTGATGGTGAAATATTTATCAGCAACTTTCTTTTCCTCTTTGTTTAACCCCAAATCGCTCAGGATAAAATCCAATTCTTTTTCCTCAAAAGCCTTCTTTAACTGAAATGTAACAACATCATTGTTCTTTTTGCCTATTAAATTCTTTCTGAATTTTTCAGCAAAATATTTCACTAATAAAGAGTTGTCTTTTGTAATACCACCTTCAACAGCATTGCCTTCCTTATCACTTTCTGTGAACTTTACGTTCAATAAATTATCGTCTCCGGTAACTTCTTCGGGTTCTGTCATTTTACCATGGCGGGTTTGCAAACGGTCTACCTCTTCATTTACCATTTCATCTGTTACTGCTACAGCATAACGGGTTACGTTAATGTTTTTTGCATCAATTTCAAAAGAAGGTTTTAAACCAATTTCAAATGCAAAAGCATAATCTTTAGGGTTGTTCATATCCAAGGCCCTGGCATCAACATCTAAAGGTAAAGGTTGCGCAAAAATGTCTATTTGTTCTTTTTGTAAATAATCGGTTAAAGATTTTTCAACATTGCGTAGCACTTCATCAGTAAATACACTTTGCCCGTACATTTTTTTTACTAAGCCTGCAGGTACCATTCCCTTTCTGAAACCAGGAATATTAGCTGTTTTTGCGTACTTTTTCAGGCTTTGTTCAAAGCTTGAAAAATAATCTTCTTTAGAAAGTGAAACGGTTAATTTGTCGTTTAATAAACCGATGTTTTCTCTTGTAACTGTAGCCATAAGCCCCAACCCCAAAAGGGGATTTTTGTTTAAATGAATGAATCTTGCTTCCCCAATTAAAAAGTCCCGTTTTTTAAACGGGATTTTGAGAAATTAGTGCGGGTGATAGGAATCGAACCTACATGGATTGCTCCGCTAGATCCTAAGTCTAGTGCGTCTGCCAGTTTCGCCACACCCGCAGAAAGTTTAAATGTTTAAAGCTGAATGGTTGTTGGTTGATTTTTAGGTAATCAAAAACATTAAACCTGCAACCTTAAACTTTAACCGGGTTGCAAAAGTAGGGGATTTAGATAAAAGAACGAATATGAATTATGCTTTTACAGGAACACTGTGTATGGCATGACTCATTTCTTTAATTAAAGACGGGTCTTTTTCAATAGCATTACCTACTACAATAATGTCTGCACCTGATTTACAATTTAAATATGCTTTTTCCGGATTGGTGATACCCCCTCCGATAATAAGTGGTACATCTATGTGTTTTGCTACTTTTTCTATCATGCTTTCCGTAATAGGCCTTTTGGCTCCGCTGCCGGCATCCATATAAATCAATTTCATACCCAGCATTTCGCCTGCCATAGCAGTACACATGGCTATATCATTCTTGTCGGCCGGCATTGGCGTGGCATTGGAAATATAAGATACGGTAGTAGGAGCACCTCCATCTATTACCATGTAACCGGTAGGCATAATTTCTAAACCGCTTTTTTTAACAAAAGGGGCACTAACAACGTGTTGGCCTATTAGCAATTCAGGATTTCTGCCCGAAATAAGTGAGAGGTATAATAACGCATCTGCATAACGGCTTACCTGCGATGGTGAACCGGGAAAAAGAATAACAGGAATAGGGCAGGATGTTTTGATCTGGCGGATACAATCATCCAAATAATTGGAGATTACCAAGCTGCCTCCTACAAAAAAATAATCTATCTGTGCATCTACACCCAAACCAACCAATTGTTCAATGGACGCGTTATCAACCTTATCGGGGTCAATTAATACAGCAAAAGACTTTTTACCTGCCTTTTTCCTTTGTTCGATAAGATGATAAATATTTTGCCTCATTCAACTTGATTATTCGCTGTTGCAAAAATGCAATTTTATTTATTAATAACCGCAATATAGTTTGTTTAGATAAATGATTGCATTATTCATTGATATGTTTTTTTGATGTTTTTGCTGTATTGCCATTGTTATTAAGATACGCTATTCCCTGAAAATGTTTGCTCATTTTTTTGCAGTGTAAACAAAAAAGTTGAATACTGTTTTTTCTTCGAATTTTTTGCCTGCAGCAGCACTATAATTTTTCAACAGTTTTAAGGATTAATGTGAACATTTCAGCAAATGCAATATGGATTTGAGGAATATAGGAATTCACATTCCTTTTCCACAATCTGTGGATTTAATAGGCATTGAATTATCAAAAGCAAAAAATATTTTCGTTAACCGCTCATCCAAAAATGTCCGGGGCCTGAAAAATCATCAATTCACTATAAATTTTATCGTTCACCATGGCTAACCCAAAAACAAACAAAGGCTTACAGTTCGCCCGTCGCTTTACCAAAGAAGGTGTAAGCGTTTTCGATTTGTTCGATTACGATTACAGAACCAGTATTATTAAAAACCCAACGGGGGAAACTGTGTTTGAAATGAATAATGTAGAAGTGCCCAAACAATGGAGCCAGATAGCTACAGATATTCTTGCACAAAAATATTTTCGTAAAGCCGGCGTACCACAACCCGATGGCAGTTTGGGAAGAGAAACCTCGGTTAAACAGGTAGCGCACCGTATGGCTAATTGCTGGAGGGTTTGGGGTGAACGTTACGAATATTTTGCTTCACCTAAAGATGCGCAGGTTTTTTACGATGAATTAGTATATAGCATACTAAACCAATCCTGTGTTCCCAATTCTCCGCAATGGTTTAATACAGGCCTGCACGAAAGCTATGGTATTACCGGTAAACCTCAAGGCCATTATTATGTTGATCCGGTAGATGGTGAACTGAAAAAATCTAAAAATGCATATGAGCGCCCTCAACCACATGCATGTTTTATTTTAAGTGTGAATGATGATTTGGTGAACGAAGGTGGTATCATGGATCTTTGGGTTAGAGAGGCCAGGATATTTAAATATGGAAGTGGTGTGGGAACCAACTTTTCACAAATACGCGGTACCGGTGAAAAATTGAGTGGAGGCGGATCGTCTAGCGGATTGATGAGTTTCTTAAAAATAGGAGACAGGGCAGCCGGAGCGATTAAATCTGGTGGTACTACCCGCCGTGCAGCCAAAATGGTTTGTCTTGATTTAGACCATCCAGAAGTAATGGAATTCATTAACTGGAAAGTGGAAGAAGAAAAGAAAGTAGGCGCATTAATTGCTGCCGGTTATGATTCTCATTATGAAGGTGAAGCTTATTTAACGGTATCGGGCCAAAATTCAAATAACTCCGTTCGTATTCCTAATTCATTTTTTGAGAAACTGGAAAAAAATGAAGATTGGGAATTAAAAGCAAGAACAGACGGCAGAGTAATGAAAAAAATCCCGGCACGAGAAGTATGGAAACAAATTTCTTATGCGGCCTGGCGTTGTGCAGATCCGGGAACACAGTACGATACTACTATTAATGAATGGCATACCTGTCCGAAAGGAGGTCGCATCAATGCATCTAATCCGTGCAGCGAATATATGTTCCTGGATAATACTGCCTGCAACCTGGCTTCTATTAATCTGCGCAAATTCTTCAATGAAGAAACCAATCTGTTAGATGTGGAAGGGTTGGAATACATTAGCCGTTTATGGACCACTGTTTTAGAAATAAGCGTATTAATGGCTCAATTTCCTTCAAAAGAAGTTGCACAATTAAGTTACGATTACAGAACACTGGGTTTGGGCTTTGCCAATCTTGGTACTATTTTAATGTTAAGCGGTATTTCTTACGATAGTGAAGAGGCACGTGGTATTGCCGGTGCCGTTAGTGCGATAATGACCGGAGTGGCATATAAAACATCTGCGGAAATGGCCTCATTTCTTGGAGCGTTCCCTAGGTACGAAGAAAATAAAGAAGATATGTTGCGTGTAATGCGTAACCACCGCGCTGCTGCTTATGATGCAGAAGAGGCTTATGTTGGATTGAGTGTGAAACCCGTAGGTATTAAAGCAAAATACTGCCCCGATTTTTTATTGAAGGCTGCAACCAAAGCATGGGACGATGCCGTGAAACTTGGAGAAAAATACGGTTATAGAAATGCACAAACAACTGTAATTGCACCAACCGGAACCATTGGCTTGGTAATGGATTGTGATACAACAGGTGTTGAGCCGGACTTTGCTTTGGTGAAATTTAAAAAATTAAGTGGTGACGGTTCATCAATGGGGCTGTTCCTAATGCGCTAAAAACATTAGGGTACAAACAAAATGAAATTGATGCAATTGAAAAATATGCAGTAGGTGCTGCAAATTTTGAAGGCGCTCCATTCATTAATCCAAGCTCACTAAGTGAAAAAGGATTTACTGCTGAAGAGATAGCTAAATTAAATGCTGCTGCAAAGACAGCCTTCGAAATTGGCTTTGTGTTCAACAGGTTTATTTTGGGTGAAGCTTGTTTACAACGTTTAGGATTTACAGAGGAAGAATACACAGACTGGAGCTTTAATATGTTAGAAGCTTTAGGTTTTACTGAAGAACAGATTGAAGCTGCAAATGATTATGTGTGTGGAACCATGACCGTTGAAGGTGCTCCTTATTTGAAAGAAGAACATTTACCTGTTTTTGATTGTGCTAATAAATGCGGCAAGAAAGGAGAAAGGTATATTCATGCACATGGCCATATTAAAATGATGGCAGCCTGCCAGCCTTTTTTAAGTGGCGCTATTTCTAAAACGATTAATCTTCCGCATGAAGCTTCTATTGAAGAAATTGAAGATAGTTACATGCTTAGCTGGCAATTAGGATTGAAAGCTTGTGCATTGTATAGAGACGGATCTAAACTTTCTCAGCCATTGAGCAACAAATCCGATAAAAAGAAAAAATCTGCTGAAGATAGCCAACAGGCAATAGAAGAAAATAAAACAACAGAAGAGCATGAGGCAGTAACCTCTTCAGAAAGCAATATAGTAGACCTCAGTAAATTATCTGTAGAAGATTTATTGGAAGAAGTGAACAGAAGAATGGCAGCTTCTACCGATACAACATTTAAAAGGCAACTATCTCGTATTGTAGAAAGAAAATCTTTACCTGCAAAACGAAGAGGTTTTACACAGAAAGCAAAAATAAATGGCCAGGTATTGTTCTTAAGAACGGGCGAATACGGAGACGGAACATTGGGAGAGATCTTTATAGACCTTGCTAAAGAAGGCTCTACTGTAAGAAGCCTGATGAACTGTTTTGCAATTGCCATTTCAGTAGGATTGCAATATGGTGTGCCTTTGGAAGAGTTTGTAGAGAAATTTGTGTTTACCCGTTTTGAACCTGCCGGAATGGTAGATCACCCGAATATTAAAACAACCACTTCTTTGGTAGATTTTGTTTTCCGTGCATTAGCTTACGAATATTTGGGAAGAACAGATTTGGTACATGTATTAGACAAACCAGAAATAGGCAATACAGGCAATGACGATGGTGAAATAAGTTATTTAGGCGGCACACCGGAATTAAGCAGTATACATGTTACGGCAAGCGCCAATACAACGCCTGCTGCTACTACACAGCCGCAAAAATTACAAAGAACTTCCGTTAAAACAGAAAGCGGGCTGGATATGGTAAATGCAGCTGCCAAAAACATGCAAAGCGATGCGCCAGCCTGTAATACCTGTGGCCATATTACCATTCGCAGCGGTACTTGTTACAAATGCTTAAACTGCGGTAACAGTATGGGATGCAGTTAATAATCCATTACAGTATTTTTTTAGAGAACCATCTTTGTTCTAAAAACTTCATAGGTAAAAATTAGAACACACCGCTCCGGATTACCGGAGCGGTTTTTTATTACAGGAATAAGAACATAAAAAAGGTATTTCTAATTTAAGAAATACCTAATAACAAAACAATCGATAGAGGTTTGCTTATTTAATAACGCATTGCGATAATTTAATCTCATCCATCAGGTCATCATAGCCTACTACAAGTCCTTGAATTTTTACTTTGCTGCCGGGCTTAAAATCTTTAAGCATGGTTATTTGGGTAGAGTCCATATTACAGGCAACATGGTCCAGCGAAACAGTAACACCTTCTACTGCCGAAACAGCACCCTCTACCAATACGCTTTTATTAATATATTTTTTATTTGCCTCATCTTTATTGGCAGTAAACGATTTAGATAACTCATCGGAGCTTAATGTAAAAGCAGCCTGTTCTTTACTAATATCACGGTGTTGCATAGACGAAGTCATTTTCATGCCAAGGTCCATAAAAAAACCAAAGTTGGTAACAACAACGATTACACCAATAATTACAAGGGCTACAACGGTAATTATGATTTTCTTTTTCATGAGAATAACGTTAAAATATTTACCCAAAACTATTTTAAACAGTAAGAGAAATTATGATATAAATCATACAAATGAATGATGATAGTCAGGTGACAATTCTATGACCGAAATTAGTTTTACGCCGTAAAAAAATAAAAGTACTTACAGCACTTAATCTTGTTAGAGAGCCATTAAAGTTTACAAAGAAGCATCCATACTGCCTTTTTAACATCTAAGTCTGCAATACAAGCTTTACAGAATCATCGAAAAATTTTGCTTATGAAACGATTAGTCACTTCCCCAAAATGGCCTTTGGCTGGTGTATTGCTTGTGCTGATAACCATTTTATCTGTACAATGTACCAAAGTAGGAACCAATGCTTCTCAAGTATCAAGAAATCTTGTAACGCAGCCAGACTCTGCGATCTTTTCACCCTTTTACGATTCTACCAAAGCACAATACGGCGATGTAAATGCCGATGTGAATGATGTGATTGTGGCGAAAAGTGTTTCTACAATTATTAAAAGTAATTGTGTGTCTGCTTCCTGTCATGGAGGTAATGTACAACCCACATTAGATAGCTATGCCAAAATAAAAGCAATGGTGGTTCCGGGTAATCCTGCGGCCAGCCGCCTTTATCAGTTAATCACTACAAGCGATTTAAAAACAGCTATGCCGCCAATTAGTTTTGGAGTGGATCTGAGCACTACCGAAAAAGCAATTATTTATAACTGGATTAATAACGGGGCAAAAGAATTTCCGGATGTACAGGATTTCAGGCCGGCAGCAGTTGCCATTATTACCAGTGGTTGCTCTTCAGGAAACTGCCATAACCAGGCCACTGCTACAGGCGGTTGGGCTAAGAGCGGCTATTTGGCACCACTTGCGGCAACCGATACAATTTCTTTTATTTATACTAACCCTAATACAAGCGCACAAACCTATTACACACAATTAAAAGACCCCAAGCTTTCCCAAATATGGCAGGCATATAAAGACAGTGTAAGAAAGTTTTATACCGATACCGTAGCGTACGCTTCTTACAGGCCTTGGAAATATTTCAGTACACGTGGCCCATTGAATAAATACGATGATATTATGTTAGATGTGTTCTATCCTAAATCTGTTAGAAGTTCTGCCAATGCTTATGCTGTAAGTGGAACCAAAGTGAACTGTAAAGGTGATTACCTGAATGCCACCAGCTCGCTATTATCTAGGGTAGATTCCAGCATTTTACTGGCCAACCCGAGAACTAAAGTTTGGGCTGTTAATAATCAGGGCGGTATGGCTTATGTAGATGGCGGTTTAAAATCAAGCGAAGTTGCTTTAATTAAAGCATGGTATTTCGCCGACTCTAATATACCTGATGTATGGAAGTTTGGAACAGACGGATCAGGCATTTTTAAATACAGGAAATCTGGAAATATTATCGTAAAAAAATAAACCGAAAAGTTTCATTCTAAAACGACTTTTATGAATAAATTATTAATATATCTGGCAATATTTGGTGGTATCTTTTCACTCGGCGCCTGTTATAACAATAAGAAAGACATTAGCAGTACAACGCTTTCTAATATTAATTCCGTTTCTTTTAGAGACGATGTGGTGCCGATTATGATTTCCGGTGCCTGTGGGTGCCACAACAACGGAACTACTACTGCCGTACAATTCTCTCATGGCGATACCATTTTCTATTCAACCATTCAGGCCAGGGCAGGTATTTACCAGCAAATGATTAATGGTGGCGGCCACCCAGGAGAAGGCGGTATATTCTTTACTCCTGCACAGGCGGCTGTAATTCAGAAATGGATATCACAAGGTGCAAAAGATAATTATGTGCCTCCTCCAATAACAGGCCCCGTTACTTACACCATTAATATTGTACCTATTTATAAAACAGATTGTAAAGGTGGTAGTTGCCATGGCGGATTATCTAAAACATTAGACTATGCAACACTGGTAGCAGACCAGTCAATACTTCAAAAAATGATGTCTACAGGCGGTGCAACAGGGCATCCCGGCGGAACACTTAGTTTAAGTGCAACCACCACACAAACATTTCTTGCATGGATTGCACAGGGCTTACCCAATTAACACAATACCGATTCATTTCATCTGAAAAAAATTAAAACACATTACCCAACCCAATAAAATAATTGCATCATGAAAACTTTAGTCTTAACCGTATGTTCTCTGTTATTAGCCGCTACTACGATAAATGCTCAAACCTATAAAGCGAGAGATGGATATATTTATTTTAACCCTAACAAAGATCAGGGTAACAAAGAATACCAGGCTGCCAGCAAAGAAGCCAGTGCTGTATTAAAAGTAGAAACAGCTGAAGTGGCATTATTGGTGGCTATGAAAACATTTCACTTTAATAATGCATTATTAGAAGAACATTTCAATGAAAACTACTTGCAATCAGATAAATATCCTAATGCTACCTATAAAGGCAAACTCATTGGTTTTACAAAAGATATGCTTAACAAAGATGGTGTATACACAATTGCTTCTGAAGGGCAGGTAACTATGCATGGTGTAACTAAAAACTTTAAATCACCTGTAAAATTGGAGGTAAAAGGCAAAACAGCAACTTTCAATTGTGAATTTAAAATTGCTGCGGCTGATTATAATATTGAAATACCTTCTTTGGTG
>OFTX01001113.1_pt1 | contig 10459 bp, 12 predicted proteins | sample 1775051 | NCBI WGS metagenome assembly OFTX01 (sample SAMN08195772, study PRJEB24354) | sludge metagenome | isolation source: sludge from phenol fed wastewater aerobic bioreactor A | place: India: Nagpur | collected 2016-09-15
TCCACTCTGAAGCTGTAGCTTAAGAAAACCCCTAAGCATAACGCAAACTGCTTGCAACGGACACGACAAATGGGGTTTTGCCCCGTTCTGGCGCATAAATGCAACGTGTTTATGGCGCCGAAATCGACTTTTGCAGCATCAATGACCGGCGATGGTCATTTGTTCAATCAGGATTGACCCGACTTCCTTGGTTCCGCGCACGAGCGCGTCGGCGCCAATGGCCACGATCTGCCGGAACATGTCGTTCAGATTGCCGGCCAGCGTGATCTCCTCCACCGGGAACTGAATCTCGCCGTTTTCGACCCAGAAGCCCGAGGCGCCCCGGGAATAGTCGCCGGTGACGTAATTCACCCCCTGTCCCATGAGCTCGGTCACGAGCAGGCCCGTGCCCAGCTTGCGCAGCATGGCACGGAAGTCGTCGGTCGGCGCGGTCAGCTTGCTGAACATGCGCAGGTTGTGCGATCCGCCTGCGTTGCCGGTCGTCTGCATGCCGAGCTTGCGCGCGGAATAGGTCGACAGGAAGTATCCCTGGACAACGCCGTCGCGCACCACGTCGCGCGCGCGCGTCTTCACGCCCTCCTCGTCGTAAGGCGCACTGCCCATGGCGCGCGGGACGTGCGGATCCTCGTGAATGCTCACGTGATCGGCAAACACCGGCTTGCCGAGCGTGTCGACGAGGAATGTGGCCTTGCGGTAGAGCGCCCCGCCGCTCACGCCCTGCACAAAGGCGCCGAGCAGGCCTGCCGCGAGCGGTGCTTCAAACAGAACGGCACATTTCCGGGTGGAAAGCTTGCGGGCATGCAGACGCGCCAGCGCGCGCTCGGCGGCGTAGCGGCCAACCGCTTCGGGCGACGCGAGGTCGCTGGCCGCGCGCTTGGACGAATACCAGTCGTCGCGCTGCATGTGGCTGCCCGAACCCGCGATCGGCGAGACCGAAAGGTAGTGACGCGAATACGGATAGCCCGACAGGAAGCCCCGCGTCGTGCCCAGCATGAACTGGGAGTGCTGCGCCGATACGCCGGCGCCTTCCGAGTTGCGGATGAGCGGGCTCACGTCGAGCGCCGCCTTCTCGGCGCGTCGCGCCAGCTCCACGGCTTCGTCGGCGGTGATATCCCACGGATGGAACAGCGACAGGTCCTGCGGATGCATCTCGAGCAGTTCGGCCTCGGCGAGGCCCGCGCAGTCGTCCTCGGCCGTGAAGCGGGCGATGTTGAACGCCGCGTCGACGGTGTCGTGCAGCGCCTTGCGCGAGAAGTCCGACGTACTGGCGTTGCCGCGTCGCTGGCCGATGAAGACCGAGACGCCCACCAGCTTGTCGCGATTGCGCTCGATGGTCTCGACCTTGCCGCGTCGCACCGAGACCGACAGCCCGTCGCCCTCGGAGATCTCGGCCGCCGCGTCGGTGGCGCCGAGCGAACGGGCGTACTGCAATACGTCGCTGACGATTTCCTTGAGTTGATCCTGGGTATGCGTGAAGTGCTGGGTCGCTTGGGACATCGGCGCGATTCGGTCAGTGGCTGATTAGGAACCGCCATCTTAGCGCGAGTTGCGCGCCGTCGTGCACAGGCCGGGTAACTATTTGGACGCCGCGCGCCGCGCTACAATAGCGCCCATGACGCACATTCAACGCTTTAACCGTATCGCCCACAGCGAGCTTGCCGACGAAGGCCCGAGCAAATCCCAGCGCAAGCGCGAGTCGCATGCCTTGCAGGATCTCGGCGAGGAACTGGTCAACCTGGCCAAGGACGCGCTCGCGCGCGTGCCGATGCCCGAAAATCTCGAACAGGCGGTGCGCGACTGCCGCAAGATCACCGCGCACGAAGGCCGCCGCCGGCAATTGCAGTACGTCGGCAAGCAGATGCGCACCCTGCACGAGTCCGAAGTCCAGGCCATCAGGCAAGCCCTCGACGTCATCAAAGGGGTCTCGAAGGCGGAAACGGCCAAGCTGCACGCGCTGGAGCGCTGGCGCGAGCGGCTGCTCGCCAAGGACGAGGCGCTTACCGAGCTGGTCGCCCAGCACCCGGGTGCCGACGCCCAGCAACTGCGCACGCTCATTCGCAATGCCCGGCGCGAACAGGCGTCGCAGAAGCCGCCCAAGGCGTTCCGCGAGCTGTTCCAGGCACTCAAGGATTTGCTGGGGACCGGTACGGCCGACACCGAAACTTCGGACGACGCGCAAAGCGATCTGCCGGAATTCCCAACCCGCGAGGAAGACTGATGGTTGCGCGCTCCCATCCGGACGAACTTCGCGTCGGCCTCGTGTCGATCAGCGATCGGGCGAGCCAGGGCACTTATGAAGATCAGGGCATCCCGGCGCTTCAGGCTTGGCTCGGCACCGCGCTCACGTCGCCGTGGGTGGCCGAGACCCGCCTGATCCCCGACGACGCCGACGGCATCACGGCCACCCTGATCGAACTTGTCGACACGAGGCAGTGCGATCTGGTGCTCACGACCGGCGGCACCGGACCGGCGCGGCGCGACGTAACACCCGAGGCCACGCTGCGCGCGGGCACGAAGGAAATGCCGGGGTTCGGCGAACAGATGCGCCAGATCAGCCTGCGTTTCGTCCCGACCGCGATTCTGTCGCGCCAGGTCGCCGTGATTCGCGAGACGCCGGCGCATGCCGCGCTCATCATCAACCTGCCCGGACAGCCCAAATCGATCAAGGAAACGCTCGAAGGGCTGCGCGACGCCGACGGCAAGCCGATCGTGCCCGGCATTTTTGCCGCCGTGCCCTACTGCATCGATCTCATCGGCGGCCCGTACATCGAAACCGATGATGCGGTGTGCAAGGCATTCCGTCCGAAAAACGCCATTCGGGCGCCGAAATCGGCCTGATCTCACGCGTCGGGACTGCCTGCCGGCCGCGCGATCGAATCGCGCGGCGCTTTCATGCAAAACGCCAGCGGGATCGCTGGCGTTTTTTTGTGTCCTGGCAGGACTCAGTCCGGGTTGGCCACCGGAACATCCGGGGCGCCGGGCACGGCAGTCTTCAGGAAGTGCTCGCGGTAATAGACCAGTTCGTCGATGGATTCGTGGATGTCGGCCAGCGCCGTGTGGGCGGCCCGCTTGGTGAAGCCCTTGTAGACCGTCGGTTCCCAGCGGCGGCACAGCTCCTTGAGCGTGCTGACGTCCAGGTTGCGGTAATGGAAATAGGCTTCCAGCCGGGGCATGTATTTGACCATGAAGCGGCGGTCCTGGCCGATGGTGTTGCCGCACATCGGCGACTTGCCGGCCGGCACCAGCGGGGCCAGGAATTCCAGCAGGATGTCCTCGGCCTGCGATTCGGTCAGGGTCGAGGCCTTGACCTTGTCGATCAGGCCGCCCTTGCCGTGGGTCGACCGGTTCCCTTTGTCCCTGCCGTCCAGCACGGCGGAGTCCTGCTGGATCACCAGCACCGGCGCCTGCGCCACCGGGGTCAGGTCGGGCTCGGTGACGACCATGGCGATCTCCAGGATGCGTTCCTTTTCGGGATCCAGGCCGGACATTTCCATGTCCAGCCAGATCAGGCGCTGATCGTTCGCGGCCATATCCTATAATCCTCTGCTAGCAAAGAATCGATTTTCGCACATTGGCCGGACGGACATGCTGACCCTCCTGTTTCTCGCCTGCCTGGTGGGTGACCTGCTGCTGCGCTACTGGCTGGCGCGCCGGCAGATCCGTCACGTGCTGGCGCACCGCGACACGGTCCCCGCGGCCTTCGCCGACCGCGTCGGCCTGCACAGCCATCAGCGCGCCGCCGACTACACCGTGGCGCGCTGCCAGCTCGCCATGATCGAGCGCATCGTCGAGGCCGCCGTGCTGCTGGGCCTGACCCTGCTGGGCGGCCTGCAAGCACTGGACCTGGCCCTGGGCCGCCTCATCGAATCCGAGCTCTGGCGCCAGATGGCCCTGGTGGGCGTCGTGCTGGCCCTGCTGGGCACCGTCGGGCTGGTCTTCTCCGCCTGGCGCACCTTCCGCCTGGAGGCCCGCTTCGGCTTCAACCGCATGACGCCGCGCCTGTTCGTCACCGACGCCCTGAAGATGCTGGCCGTCACCCTGGTGCTGGGCGCCCCGCTGCTGGCCGCCATCCTGTGGATCATGGAATCGGCCGGCACCGACTGGGCCTGGTGGGCCTGGGGCGTGTGGGTGGGCTTCAACCTGCTCGTGCTGTGGCTGTACCCGAGCTTCATCGCCCCGCTGTTCAACCGCTTCACCCCGCTGGACGACCCCGAGCTCGCCCAGCGCATCCACGCCCTGGCCAAGCGCTGCCACTTCGGCCTGTCGGGCCTGTTCGTCATGGACGGCTCGCGCCGCTCCGCCCACGGCAACGCCTATTTCACCGGCTTCGGCCGCCACCGCCGCATCGTGTTCTTCGACACCCTGCTCGCGCGCCTGAACACCGACGAGGTCGAGGCGGTCCTGGCCCACGAACTGGGCCACTTCGCCCACCGCCACATCCTGCGGCGCATCGTCATCAGCTTCGCCGCCGCCGGCGTGCTGCTGCACCTGCTGGCGTGGCTGTCCACCCAGCTCTGGTTCTACACCGGCCTGGGCGTCGTCCCGCAACTGGGCCGGCCCAACGACGGCCTGGCCCTGGTGCTGTTCATGCTGGCCCTGCCGGTGCTGACGTTCTGGTCCACGCCCATCGCCAGCCTGCTGTCGCGGCGCGACGAATTCCAGGCCGACCGCTACGCGGTGCGGCAATGCGGCGCGGCGCCGCTCTCCAGCGCGCTGGTCAAGCTCTACGACGACAACGCCGCCACGCTGACGCCGGATCCGATCCATTCGGCCTGGTACGACAGCCACCCGCCGGCCCCCGTGCGCATCGCGCACCTGCGCGATGCCTGAACCCGCCGCGCTGCAGGGCCTCGTCGTCGCCGCTCATGGCCGCCACTACGACGTCGAGATCGACGGCGGCGGCCAGCGCCAATGCTACACGCGCGGCAAGAAGGCCGGTCCGGCCGTGGGCGACCGGGTGCGCGTACGCCCCGAGGGCCGCCAGGAAGGCGTCATCCTCGACATCCTGCCGCGCCGCAACCTGTTCTACCGTTCCGACGCCCAGCGCAGCAAGCAGTTCGCCGCCAACATCGACCAGCTGCTGCTGGTGCTGGCCTCCGACCCCGGGTTCTCCGACGACCTGACCGGCCGCGCCCTGGTGGCGGCCGCCAGCGCCGGCGTGCCGGCGCTCATCGTGCTGAACAAGGCCGACTTGCCCGGCGCCGCCGCCGCCCGCGCGCGGCTGGCGACCGTCGAATCGCTGGGCACGCCGGTCATCATGCTCAGCGCCCTGGACACGGCCCAGGTGCGCGCCCTGCTGGCCCCCCGCCTGCAGGGCCGCCTCACGCTGCTGCTGGGCCAGAGCGGCATGGGCAAGTCCACCCTGCTCAACGCGCTGGTGCCCGAGGCCCTGGCGGCGACCCAGGCGCATTCCGAGGCCCTGGGCACCGGCCGCCACACCACCACCCGCACGCAGCGCTACGCCCTGCCCGGAGGCGGCGGCCTGATCGACTCGCCCGGTTTCCAGGCCTTCGGCCTGCAGCACCTGAGCGCCCACGACATCGAGCAGGGCTTCCCGGAATTCGCCGGGCCGATCGCCGAATGCCGCTTCTACAACTGCACCCACCGCCACGAACCGGGCTGCGGCGTGCTGGCGGCCGTCGCGCGCGGCGAGGTGCGCGCCGAGCGCCACGCCCTCTACATGCGCATCCTGGCGGAAAACGAGGCGGGAAAGCGGTATTAGCGTCTGCGATTCCGGTTGCGCCCTCCCCTGGAACCGGGCCATGGGCGCAACGCCGATTCCCGCTGCGGCCCTGGTCCGAGGGTCCGGGTTGTCACAAAATGGGGGCCTCGATCGTCTGGATGCCGACATGAGCGACGCGACCCTTACCTTCAATCTCCACCGGCCCCGCCTGCAGGGCATCGCCTACCGCATGCTCGGCTCCTGGGCCGAGGCCGAGGACGTCGTCCAGGACGCCTGGCTGAAATGGCACGCGGCGGACCAGGGCGCCCTGGCGAACATCGAGGCCTGGCTGGTCGCCGTCACGACCCGGCTGTCCATCGACCGGCTGCGGGCCGCCAAGGCGCGGCGGGAGCACTACGTCGGCGCCTGGCTACCGGAGCCCGACCTGGCGGACCTGGCCGATCCCGCGCCCTCGCCGGAACAGGCGCTGGAGCGCTCGCACGACGTCTCCTACGCCCTGCTGGCGGTGCTGGAACGGCTCTCGCCCGAGGCGCGCGCGGCCTTCCTGCTGCGGGACGTGTTCGACGAGGACTACGGCGAGATCGCCCGGGTGCTGGACCGGACCGAGGCCGCCTGCCGCCAGCTGGTGCACCGCGCCCGGACCCGGCTCAAGGACGAGCGCAAGCCGGCGCCCGTGGCGCCGGAGACGCAGCGCGACCTGCTGCGGGCCTTCGCCCAGGCGGCGTCGAGCGGCGACTTCACCGCGCTCAAATCGGTGCTGGCGGCCGACGCCCAGCTGGTCGGCGACGGCGGCGGCAAGGTCGCCAGCTTCGGCGTGCCGCTGCGGGGCGGACAGCGCATCGCGCAGCTCTACCTGGCGACCTGCCTGCGCTTCCGCGGCCGGGTGCGCTGCGAGATCGCCCTCGCCGCGGGCCAATGGCGGCTGCTGCGCTTCATCGACGACAAGCTGGAATCGGCGCAGTACCTGGAGACCGACGGCGCGCGCATCACCCGCATCCATGCGCAGCGCAACCCCGACAAGCTGGCGCGGCTCGCGCGGCTCCTGGGCTGTGAACTGAGCGTTCAAGCCTGATCCGCGCACCGGCCCAGGATACCGGGCCGGAAAAATTTTTCGGACGATGCCGTCACAACACGGCCGTGCCGTCCGTCTTGAGTGTGAACCCTTCCACTTTCCACTCGAGGTGATTCCATGTCGTACCCCCGCCTGAACTGGACGGACATCGCGCCCAGGACCTACAAAGCCATGGCCGGCGTCAACGCCACCCTCTCCGGCTCCGCCCTGGGACCGATCCTGACGGATCTGGTCCAGACCCGCGTTTCGCAGATCAACGGCTGCGCCTTCTGCCTGGACATGCACGCGCGCGACCTGCGCAAGAACGGCGAGACCTGGCAGCGCATCAACAGCCTCCCGACCTGGCGCGAGACCGAACTCTACAGCGCCCGCGAACGGGCGGCGCTGAACTGGGCCGAGACCATGACACGCCTGGCCGACCGGCACGGCGACCGGGATGCCGACTTCGCGGCGCTCCAGGCCGAATTCAGCGACCAGGAAATCGTCGAACTCTGCTGGATGATCGCCGCGATCAACGCCTGGAACCGGATGGCCATCGGCATGCGCGCGCCCATCCCCGCGAAACCGATCGACTGAACGCGGACCGTCCCCGTCATTTCCCGGAGGGCGCGCGCCCTCTCCCCATTTTCACTCAAGGAACCCTGATGAACATCGTCATTATCGGCGGCACCGGCCTCATCGGCCGCAAGCTCTCGGCGCGCCTGCGGCAGGCGGACCACCGCGTGCTGGCCGCCGCGCCCTCCTCGGGCGTGAACTCGGTGACCGGCGAAGGCCTGGACCAGGCGCTGCAAGGCGCCGAGGTCCTGATCGACGTCACCAACGCCCCCTCCTTTGAAGACAGCGCCGTGATGGCGTTCTTCCGCGCCTCCACCGGCAAGCTGCTGCGTGCAGGACGGGCAGCCGGCATCCGCCACTACGTCGCGCTGTCCGTGGTGGGCTCCGAGCGCCTGCCCGAAAGCGGCTACTTCCGTGCCAAGATCGCCCAGGAGTCTCTGATCGCGGACGGCCCGCTTCCCTACACGATCGTCCGCGCCACGCAGTTCTTTGAATTCCTGGATGCCATCGCCCAGTCCTTCACGCGGGACGGGATCATCCGGGCACCCGCCGCCCTGCTGCAACCGATGGCCGCGGATGACGTCGCCGCGGCACTCGCCCGAGTTGCCGTCGAACCGCCCCTGAACGGCCTGCGCGAGGTCGCGGGCCCCGCGCCGTTCCGCCTGACCGACCTGCTGCGAAAAGCGCTCCCGGCACCGGCCGCGGCAAGGATTGTCCAGGACGACGACGCGCTGTATTTCGGCGACCGGATCGACGACACGACCCTGATGCCCGGCGCGCAGGCCAGGCTCGGAACCCTGTCCCTGGAAAGCTGGTTGGCGGCCCAAGCCGTGCCGGCCCACTGATGGGAGGTTCCATGCAGACAGCCACACCCCGGATCGCGCTCATCACCGGCGGCGGAGCCGGCATCGGCCTGGCGGCGGCCAGGGCCTTCGCAGCGGCCGGCACCCGCGCCGTGATCACCGGCAGAAACGAGGCCCGTCTGGCCGCCGTCGCCCGGCAGACGCCGGGCATCGACTATATCGTCGCGGACGCGGCCAGCGCGGCGGATGCGGAACGCACCATCGCCACCACCCTCCGACGCTGGGGACGGCTGGACGTCCTGGTCAACAACGCCGGTGCCGGAGCCCTCCTGCCGCTGGCGCAGGCCGACGCCGAACGCATCGCCGCGATCTTCGCCACCAACGTCGTCGGCCCCTCGCTGCTTGCGCGCGCCGCCCTGCCCCACCTGAAGGCGAGCGCCGGGGCCATCGTCAACGTGTCCAGCACCTTCGGCCACAAGGCCGCCGCGGGACTCTCGCACTATGCCGCCAGCAAGGCGGCCCTGGAACACATGACGCGCTGCTGGGCGCTGGAGCTCGCGGCGGACGGCATCCGCGTCAACGCGGTCGCCGCCGGACCGACCGAAACCCGCTTCCTGCAGGAGCGCATGCAACTGACGCCCGCACGGATCGAGGCGGTGAAGGCCGAGGAACGCGCCAGGATCCCCTTGGGTCGGCGCGGTGTACCCGAGGACATCGCGCCCTGGATCGTCTCGCTGGCCGCGCCCGGGGCCGCCTGGATCACCGGCCAAGTCCTCTGCGTCGACGGCGGCCTGGACGTCACTTGAGGTCGTTGCCGCCTTGAGGATCGGCCCCGTGCGGGGCTTCCTCCTGAGAGGCTTCCTCTTGAGGGGTTTCTTCTTGCGAAACGGCATTCCGGACAACGGCGTCCTGCGGAACGGCACTCTCAGGAACGACGCCCTGGGGTGCGACACCCGGGGCGACGATGCCCTGCGAGGCCGCCAGGAAGTGGTAGAAATTGCGGATCAGGATCGCCGTGGCGCCCCAGATGAAATGGGACTGCCAGCGGATCGCAAAATAGCACCGTCCGTGGCCCAGGGCGGATTCCATCCGGTGCAGCACGTGCCGGCCGGGGTCCATCAGGATCGCCAGGGGCACCTCGAAGACCTCGGCCACCTCGGATGCGTCGGGCCGGATGTGGAAGCCCGGCAGCAGTTCGCCGATCACCGGCGTCATGAGGAACTGCGTCGTGGTCAGCAGCGTCGGCTGCGTGCCGATGACCTGGACGAAGCGCTGATCGACGCCGATTTCCTCGCGGGTTTCACGAATGGCCGCCGCGATCGGCCCGCTGTCGGTGGACTCGATGCGGCCGCCCGGAAAACTGATCTGGCCGGCATGATGGTGCAGATGCGCGGCGCGGCGCGTGAACAGCACGTGCAGGCCGGCCTCGCGCTGGACCAGCGGCATCAGGACCGCGGCCTGGCGCGCCCGGGCATAGGAATCCCCGCCGGGGACGAAGGCCTGGGCGAACAGGGGCTCGACCCGCCATTCGACCGGATGCTGGAAGGCCTCGCGGATGGCGTCCAGCCGCAGGCTTGCCGCGGGCAGGGGCGGCAAGGGCGTGCAGGGCAAGATGGGCTGGACCTGGGGATCGAACCCTGCGACTCGTTCCCTGTCCGGGGCCGGCATCCGATACGACATGAAATCCCGATGGCAAAAACAACAAGGGCACCCGAACGGGTGCCCTTGGATCGATCCGCGACGCCGCGATCAGACGGCCTTGCGAACCAGCTTTTCCTTGATGCGAGCGGCCTTGCCCGTCAGGTTGCGCAGATAATACAGTTTAGCACGGCGGACATCGCCCCGGCGCTTGACCTCGATCGAGGCGATCTGCGGGGAATACAGCTGGAAAGTCCGCTCGACGGCTTCGCCCGAGGAGATCTTGCGCACGGTGAAGGCGGAATTCAGGCCGCGGTTGCGGCGGGCGATGACCACGCCTTCGTAGGCCTGGGCGCGCTTGCGCGAACCTTCGACCACGTTGACGTTCACGACGACCGTGTCGCCCGGGGCGAATTCGGGGATGGTGCGGCCTTCGGTCAGGCGCGCGATTTCTTCTTTTTCGAGGGTTTCGATCAGGTTCAAGATAGGCTCCAGGGCATCATGGGCACCGGGTTTTGATCACGAATGTGAATGTATTGGAAAGACCGGGCCAGAGGATGCAAACCAGGGATTATATCAGAACCCGACGGCTGCACCCAGCCATCGGAACCCATCAGAACCCGGCGGCCGCACCCAGCCACATCATGCCGGGGATCATGGCGGCCCAGGTGAGAACCATGAGGACGTCGCCCGCCAGCGCCGCCAGAC
>OFTX01001114.1_pt1 | contig 10454 bp, 9 predicted proteins | sample 1775051 | NCBI WGS metagenome assembly OFTX01 (sample SAMN08195772, study PRJEB24354) | sludge metagenome | isolation source: sludge from phenol fed wastewater aerobic bioreactor A | place: India: Nagpur | collected 2016-09-15
ACTCATCGAAAGAAGCGTCCACCATTTTATTTCAAACTATTGAATAAATAAACAAATTAATGAAACACAACACTAGGCGGACCGGGATCGATGGAACTCGCGGTACGATCCGGTTACTGAAGCGCTTTCCCTCTCACCCTTCCGCGCACCGGGTGCTTCCCGGACACCCAGGCCCGTTCCATGCGATTTCCGCTGATCCCGGCATTCCTGTTCAGTCTGCTGATCGCCCTGTGCCTGGCTGCCGGCACCTGGATGACGGAGGGGTCGCTGCTCAAGGCCTACCGCGGGATCCTCGAATCGCGCTTCGCCATCGCGCTGGACCGCGCCGCCGCGGGCGCCACGCACGCCGCGGCGCTGGGCGTGGGGCTCGACAGCCAGGAAGAGACCCTGGGCGCCGCCCTGCGGCGCGAACTCGACCTGGATCCCGGCATCCTTGGCATGGCCGTCGAGGATGCCCGCGACCGGCGGCTGTACGGCGCAGGCGCGGTGCCCGAACCCGCGCCGCCCGGCACCCTGCGCCAGACGCTGCTCGACGACCTCGGCCTGCCCATCGGGCGGATCCTGCTGCGCTACGATCCGCGCGCCCTGGCCTCGCCCGCGGCGGAAATCCGCCGCGGCATGCGCTGGCATGCCGCGCCCATCGTGGCGGGCGCGGCCCTGCTGGGCCTGCTGGCGGCGCTGATGCTGCATGGGGGCCGCGCCGGCGCGGGCCGGGGCGCGCGGCTGCGCCTGCACGTGGCGCTGGCGCTCATCCTGGGGGGCGGCCTGTTCCTGATCGACCAGCAGGCGCTGCGCATCATCGATCGTACGTTCGATCCCCTGATCGAGAGCAAGGTCGAGTCGATCGGCACCGGCGCCCGCACGCTGATCGACAAGGCCCTGGACCTGGGGATCCCGCTTGGTCAGCTGCAGGGCGTGCCGGACTATTTCGAGTCCCTGCGGCGGCGCTACCCGGAACTGGAGCGGATCGAGCTGGACACGGCGCCGGCCGTCCCCGGCGCGGCCGCCCCGGGCAGCCTGCTGCTGCCGGTCCCGGCGCGGGGCCCGGCGGCGGCCACCCTGGTGGTCACGCCCGATACCCGCCAGGCGGCCGCACAGATCCACGGCCTGCTGCTGGACACGGCTTTCCTGGGTCTGGTGGCCCTGCTGATCGGCTTCGAGCTGCTGGCGCTGCTGACGCAGACGGGTGCCTTCAGGCGCGCCGGCGCCGCGGCCGATGCCGGTGCCGGCCCGCCCCCGGCGGCCCGGCAGATCCGCGGCGTCCTGTTCGTCTTCATGATGGCCGAGGAACTGAACCGGCCGTTCCTGCCCAGCCTGACCGAGCGGCTGCTGCCGGCCGGCGCCGGCTACGCGCCGCTGCTCGTGAGCCTGCCCATCGTCGTCTTCATGGCCATCGTGGCCCTGGGGCAGATTCCCATGGCGATCTGGTCCGAATCGCTGGGCCGGCGCCGCGGCCTGATGCTGGGCGCCGCCATCGCGGGCGCGGGCTACGCCCTGTGCGCCTGGGCCGATTCCTATGCGGGGCTGCTCATGGCCCGCGCGCTGAGCGCCGTGGGCTTCACCCTGGTCTTCACGTCGGCGCAAGGGCACATCGTCGACCAGCGCGATCCGCAGGCCCGCGCGGCGGGGCTGTCGGTCTTCATCAGCGCCATCCTCACCGCCGCGCTGTGCGCGCCGCCCATCGGCGGCTTCCTGGCCGAGCATTTCGGCGGCGGCACGGCCTTCCTGGGCGCCGCCGGCCTGTGCCTGGCCGCCCTGGGCCTGGCGCGGGCGATGATGCCCGCGGCCCGCCCGCATGCCCGGCCGCCCGCCGCGCAGCGGCCGGCCGGCGGCGCGATCGGAGAAGTCTGGCGCATTCCCGGCCTGCGCTCCCTGCTGCTGGGCTGCGCCGTGCCGGCCAAGCTCCTGCTCACGGCGCTGTGCTTCTTCCTGGTCCCCCTCGTCCTGGCCGGCGAGGGCCATTCGCTCTCCAGCATCGGCCGCGTCCAGATGATCTATCCCCTGATGATGGTGCTGTTCGTCCCGCTCTTCTCGCGCTGGGGCGAAGCGCCCGGGCGCGACGTCCGGGCCGGCAAGATCGTCCTGGGCGGGCTGATCGCCGGCCTGGGCGTGCTGCCGGTCGTGGCCTGGCCCGGCCTGGGCGCGATCATGGCCTTCCTGGTCCTCCTGGGGCTGGGCCAGGCGCTGTCGATCACGCCCCAGTCCTCGCTGATGGCCATGTACGCCCATCGCGGCCAGGGCCGGCACTCCGCCCGGGTCCTCGGGCTGTTCCGCCTGGTCGAGCGCGGCGGATCGGCCGCCGGCCCCGCCCTGGCGGGCACCCTGCTGGGCCTGCTCGGCCCGGCGCCCACCCTGGCCCTGTTCGGCCTGTTGACCACCGGCGGCGCCCTGCTCTACGGTTACGGGCAATGGCGCCCCGCCTCCGATGCCTCAGGCAGTCTTTCATGACCCCCACCGCTCCTTCCTCCCCCTTCCGGCGGCGCCTGCTGCGTGCCGCCCTGGCCACCGGCCTGCTGGGCGGTGCCGCCCCCCTGGCGGCGCGCGCGGCGGACCGGCGCCGCATCCTGATGATCACCTACCGCGGGCGCACCGAGGTCGAGGACGGCTTCCTGGAATACCTGCGGGCGCAGGGCCGGGAGCCGGACATCGTCCACCGCGACGTCGGGCAGGACATCCGCCGGCTGCCGGCCATCCTGGACGAGATCCCCGGCCTGGCCCCCGACCTGATCTACACCTGGGGCACGCCGGTGACCCTGGGGGTGGCCGGCTCCTGGCGGCACCCCGATCCCTCCGGCAAGGTGGGCGGCATTCCCGTCGTCTTCGCCCTGGTGAGCGCGCCGGTGGCCGCCGGCATCGTGCCCTCGCTCACGCGGCAGGGGCGCGGCATCACCGGCGCGGTGCACGTGGTGCCCACCGAAACCCAGGTCAAGGCCATGGCGGCCTACCGGGAATTCGGCAAGGTCGGCCTGCTGTATTCGACCACCGAGCCCAATTCCCGGGCCATCGCCGCCGAAATGGACGCCCTGTGCGCCGCGACGCACCGCACGGCCATCCACCGCCACTTCCTGCTGGATGCGTCCGGACGCCCCAGCGCCGAGGGCCTGGAGCGGCTGGTCGGCGAATTGCGCGAGGAGGGCGCCGAATGGTTCTACCTGGTGCCCGACACCTTCCTGGGCACGGTCTACGACCGCGTGATTCCCGCCAGCATCGCGCACCGGCTGCCCACCTTCGGCGCCACCGAGCTGGCCGTGCGGCAGTATTCGGCCCTGACCGGCCTGATCAGCCGCTACCGGTCCGTGGGGCGGCTGGCCGCCGTCCAGGCCGAGGCCATCCTGTACCAGGGCACGCCCGCCGGCGAGATCCCGATCGAAACCCTGAAGCGTTTCGCCCTGCTGGTCAACCTGCACACGGCCAGGGCGCTGGGGGGCTTCTATCCGCCCATCGAAATGCTCAACTACGCCGACGTGATCAGCCGCGCTCCGCAACCGATGGGGCGCATCGGATGAGCCCCGGCACGCTGGGCTGCCTGCGCTGGCGCCGCCTCGGCCCGGCGGACCGCGACCGCGTCCATGCCCTGCACCTGCGCGCGATCCAGGGCATGGGGCTCGACCAGGTGCGGCCCGAGTATCCCGAATTCTTCGGCGCCCTGCTGGACGGGGCGGGGCTGATCATCGGCGCCTGCGACCCGGACGGGGCGCTGGTGGCCTATGGCGTGCTGCAGCACGGCCCCGACCCGGGCACCCGGCCGGACCTCTGGCTGGACTGGCCCGCCGGCGCGCGCATCCAGAAGCTGGCCGGATCGTCGGTCGCCGCGGAATACCGCGGGCAGCGCCTGCAGCGCGCGCTGATCCGCCGCCGCGTCGCCCTGGCCGAGCCCGGCGCCCATCTCTACGCCACGGCGGCGCCGTCGAATCCGGCCAGCTGGCGCAGCCTGCTGCACGAAGGCTTCGAGATCCGGCGCCTGCGCAGGGTCTACGGGGATTCGCTGCGCTACCTGCTGGCCCGCCGCGCCGCCCTGCGGGCGGAACCGGCCGGGGCGGTCGAAGCGTCCATGGCGGTCGAAGCGTCCATGGCGGCCAAGGCGTCCATGGCGGCCAAGGCGTCTGGATCGGCTGGGACGACTGGAGCGGTCGAAGCGGCGCCGGCCGCCCGGCCCGCCGTCCTGCCCCTGGACGGCGTGCCCCTGGACGAACAGGAGCGGCTGCTGGCGCAGGGCTGGCGTGGCCGCCTGCTGGCCGGGGCCGGCGGCGTCCTCGTGCCGCCGGAGGACGCCGCGTGACCGCCGCCGTGCAGGCCGACGCGCCTTCGATGGAGATCGACCTGGGCCGCCTGGGCGAGAATTGGCGCACCGTGCGCGGCCGCTACACCGGCGCGGAACTGGGCGCCGTGGTCAAGTGCGACGCCTACGGCCTGGGCCTCGATCCCGTCGTCGCGGCCCTGTCGGCCCAGGGGTGCCGGCAGTACTGGACCCTGGATTTCGACGAGGCCCGGCGCGCGCGCGCCCTGGCGCCCCAGGCCGAGATCTTCGTCCTCGACGGCCTGCGCGGCGCCTCGGCGCGGGCTTTCCGGGAGTGGCGCCTGATTCCCGTGCTGAACGATCCGGACGAGATCGCCCTGGCCGCCCGCGCCGCGCCACTGACGGTGGCCATCGCCCTGGACACCGGCCTGGGGCGGCTGGGCCTGCGCCCCGAGGCCGTGCGGGCGCTGGCGGCGCGCGGACTGGACGGGCTGCGGGTGCGGGCCTGGGTCACCCAGCCCGCCAGCTTCAGCGCGCCCGAAGGGCCCGAGAGCCAGGGGCTGTACGACCGCTTCCTGGATCTGACCGCGCCGCTGCCCCGGGCGGCCCGCAGCCTGGCGATCTCGGCGAGCGTGTTCGCGCGCCCCGAGCATCATCTGGACATGGCCCGCGTGGGCAGCGCCCTGTACGGCGTGGACACCACGCCCGGGCGCGCCCTGCCGCTGCGCCCCGTGGCCCGCCTGGACGCCCCGGTGCTGCAGGTCGCGGAACTGCCGGCCGGCGCCGGCATCGGCTACGACGGGCAATTCCGCTGTCCCCGTCCCATGCGCGTCGCCACCCTGGGCATCGGCTATGCCCATGGCCTGCCCTACGCCCTGATGAACCGGGGGGCGGTGCGTTTCGGCGCCCATGCCGCGCCCATCGTGGGCGGCATTTCGATGGGCCTGACCAGCGTGGACGTGACCGGGCTGCCACTCCATCTGGCGGTCCCGGGCGCGCGCGCCGAGATCTTCGGCGACCGGCAGCGGATCGAGGACCTGGCGGCCCAGGCGGGGCTGCCCGCCAACGCCCTGCTCAGCCTCGCCGCCGCCGTGTGCCGCAAGCGCTATCATGGCCTGCGTCCTGACCAGCCCCTTGCCTCCAGCCTGTCGGAAAGCCTGCCATGAGAACGCCCCTGTCCCTGATCCTGGCCCTGGCCGGCTGCGTCCTGGCCGCCGTGCTCGGCGCCACGCTGCTGACCGTGCGCATCGAGCAGCAGGCCATCGACCAGACCCGGCAGGCCCACGAGGAATACGTCCTGGGGAACCTGCGCAACACCATCGAGGCCACCCTGACGCTGGGGCTGAGCCTGGAGCAGAGCTCCAGCCTGCAGCGGCTGATCGAGCGGGAAAAGTCCGGCATGCCCGACATCCAGGACATCAGCATCCACGGCCCGGCGGGCCGCGTGCTCTACAGCACCGACCTGGGGCTGCTGGGCGCCGCCGTGCCGCCCGCCTGGGTGCGGGCGGACGGCTCGCGGGGCATCTGGTGCGCCGAAGACCAGAACGCCCGCAGCTGCGGCATCGGCCTGCGCGACGAGCTGGGCCGCAATGCCGGCGGCCTGGTGCTGGTGGCGCCGCATGCGGCGCAGGCCTACAGCCTGCAGGCCTGGCTCGCGCGGGGCCTGCCCACGCTGGCCCTGGCGGCGCTGGCCGTGCTGGTGTCGACCGCGGGCGCCTGCCTGCTGGCGCGCCGCCGCCTGCGGCCCTTCCTGCTGGCCGGCCGGATGCTGGAGGACGCGGCGCCCGCCGGCGGCGCCGGCGATCCCCTGGTCGAGGCCGCCCGGCAGGCCGGGGAGCGCCATCGGGCCAGCCAGCGGGCGCTGGACCGCCAGCTGCGGCAATTGAAGGACCTGGACCATGCCGAAGACTGAGCCCATGCCGAAGACTGAGCGGCCCCCCGTCCCCGTGCGCGCCTGGCTGCGCGACGCCGCCGGCGGCTTTCTCATCGTGCTGGTCGCGGCCAGCCTGGCCAGCGGGATCCTGCTCTGGCGCCTCCAGGATACCGTCGCGGCCGCCACGCGGGACCAGTCGCGCGACCTCGCCGCCTCGGTGGGCCGGTCCCTGGGCCGGCAGTTCGTCCGCGCCGGCCAGCTGGGCATCCCGCTCGACGCGATCCCGGCCATCGACCGCAGCCTGGACAATACGCTGGCGCATGTGCCGCAACTGGCCGGCATCACCCTGACCGATGCCGGTGGCAAGGTCCTGGGCGCCGCGCGGCGTCCCCGGGCCGGCGCGCCGACGTCCGTCGGCACGGACCTGTCGCTCGGCGCGCAGCGGATCGGCACGCTCGAGGTCGCGGCGGCGCCGCCCGCCCTGCGCGGTTCGCACGCCGCCCTGCTGACCGGCATGCTGCTGCTGATCCTGCCCCTGGCCCTGCTGGGCGGCCTGTGCACCGCCCTGCACGGCGCCCATCTCCGGCGCCATCGGCACCGGCTGCGGGAAATGCTGCTGACCGCGCCCGACGACCTCGTGCCGCCGGTGCCGGGCCCGCGCCCCGAATCCCGCGACGTCCTGGGACTGGCCTGGCACGGCCTGCAGACGCTGGCGGCCCGGACCGCGCAGCGGCAGGCCGACCTGGCCCACCAGGCGGAGTCGCTGCTGGCCGTCGATTTCGACGGCAGCATCCGGCCCCGGCTCGCGGCCCTGGGGATCCCGCCGTCCCGGCCGGCGCCCCGGACCCGGATCGTCCCGCCGGACCGGGCGCGGCGGCTTTCGCTGCGCCTGCGCCTGACCCTCGTCTTCGCCCTGGGCTTCGCCCTGCTGATCGGCTCGCTGTCGGGCCTGCAGGCCCTGCGCGAACATCTGCTGCGCCAGCAGGCCGCCAATCTCGGCCAGGAGGACCAGAGCGCCCTCTGGAAACAGTTTCTGTCGTCCCAGACCCTGGCCATCGCCGGCGAACTGCAGGACCCGACCGTCCGGCTGGAGGTGGCGGGCGGCGTTCCCGGAATCCCGCGCGCGTGGGACACGTCGCTGGACCGCCTCACGCTGATCGATCCCAACCGCCAGGCGTATCCCCTGAAGGGCGACGCCACCGACGCCGCGCTGCTCGATGCCGGCACCCTGGACGAAGTCCTGGCTGGCCGGACGGCGCAGGGGCTGCGCAACCTGGATGACGGCCAGACCCTGCTGGTCGCGGCGCGCCCCGTCCGGCTGCAGGGCGGCATCTGGGCGCTGATCGGCGCGCGCGCGCTGGACACGGCGCTGCAGCAGGTCGACCCGGACGGGCTCGACGAGCAGTACAGTGTCCATTTCCTGAATCCCAAGGGCGATCCGGTGGCCAGCACCGGGCGCGCGCTGTGGGCGCGCCTCGGCCTGGCTCCGCCCGTGAGGTACGCCCAATACCGGACGCTGGAGGACCGCGGCCGGATCTTGCTGCTGACGGCCACTCCCGTGGCGAGCGTCTCGGGCAGCGCGGGCGGCCTGCTCCTGACCCTCAAGGATGTCACGGCCCTGATGAAGCCCAGCCTGACCCTGGGCCGGCTGGCGCTGCTGCTGGCCGCCGGCCTGGCCATCCTGGGCCTGGCGCTGATTCATCGCATCATCTGGCGCAGCTTTCGGCCGCTGCAGGATTCCCTCCAGACGCTGGACGACCTCAGCGGCCCGCGGGACGATGCGCGCGGGCGCACGGACGGCGGCAGCGACGAGATCGAGCGCCTGGGGCGCAGCATCGCCGCCTTCCGCCACAAGACCCTGCAACTGGCGCGCGATCAGGCCCAGCAGGCCCGCATCCGGCGCCGCCAGGAGGCCGTCATGGCCGGCGAGCTGCGGGCCCTGGCCGATTCCATGGACGCCGTCAGCCGCCAGGAAGTCCAGGCCCTGATCGACCGCCAGGCCGGCCAGGGCGAGGAGGGCGACGGCCTGCGCCGCCTCGCGGAAGTCATGGGCGATCTGCGCCGCCGGCTGGTCGAACAGCACCGGCGGCTGTCCGACATGGTGGTCGAACTGCGCGACGCCCTGGTCACCAAGACCAAGCTGGCCGGGCTGCAGCAGGAACTCCAGATCGCCAGCGCCGTGCAGCTCAGCATCCTGCCGCGCTCCCTGCCCGACGATCCGCGCATGGAACTGGGCTGCCGCATTTTTCCGGCCCGTGACGTGGGCGGGGATTTCTACGATTTCTACATGCTCGACGAGCATCACCTGGGTTTTGTCATCGCCGACGTCTCGGGCAAGGGCATCCCCGCCGCCCTGTTCATGGCCATTTCGCGCACCCTGCTCAAGTCCACGACGCGCTTCGTCCGTCAGCCGGCCGCCTGCGTGCGGCAGCTCAATACCCTGCTGGCGGCGGAAAACGAACAGATGCTGTTCGTGACCCTGTTCTACGCCACGCTGGACCTGCGCGATGGCCGGCTGGACTACGTCAACGCCGGCCACCATGCGCCCTGGCTGATGAACGCCCGGGGCGAGCTGTCGGCGGTGCCGCCGACCCACGGCATCGCCGTCGGCATCGAGGAGGACATGCCCTACGTCCAGCAGACCCTGTACCTGCGACCGGGCGATCTGCTGTACCTGTACACGGACGGCATCACCGAGGCGTTTGATCCGTCCGGCCAGGTGTTCGGCGAGGAGCGGCTGGCCGGCCTGCTGCGCGCGCAGCCTCCAGGCGTGGCGCTGGACGTCCTGATCGACGCCGTCATCGCCGACGTGCGCGGGTTCGAGCAGGGCACGGATCCCACCGACGACGTCACCAGCCTGTGCCTGCGCTATCACGGCTGATGCGCCGCCGCGTCACGCCGCGGGCGGGCCGGGGCCGCCCGGATCAGGCGGTCCGCATGACCAGGGTGAGGCAGTTCCAGCCGTCCTGGCGCCGGTAGGCGAGCGTGTCCAGGTAATGCCGCATCAGCCGCACGCCGTGGCCGCCGACGCCGGCCTCGTCCAGGCAGGCGACCAGGGGCGGCGGATCGCCGGCCGTGGGATCGTAGGCGCGGCCATTGTCGCGCAGTTCCAGTTCGATGCGCGCGCCGTCCGTGCGGCAGTCCACGCGGATGGCCGGCGCGTCCTCCGTCAGGGGCGGATCGAAGGCGTAGGACACTACGTTGGTCAGCGCCTCGTCCAGCGACAGGCTCAGGCCGAAAGTGGCGCGGGGCGTCCAGCCCCGGCGCTCGGCGAGGGCTTCGATCCATTGCAGGGCGCGCGGCACCGCGCTCAGGTCGGCGGGCAGGTCGAGCGAGTCGTGGCTGTCTGGCATGGCGTCGCGGGCGGTCGTGGGATTACCGGGCGGCGTCGCCGCGGCTGCGGGCGGCGAGGTCGGCGGCGGCGTCGGCCGTCGGAACCTCGAAGGCCAGGATGCCGCGGTCCAGCGGCCCGGCGATGCGGGGCGCGGCCACCAGTTCGCGGCCGATGACCAGGGCCAGCAGGCCGCCGACGTTGCCGCGGCTGACGGCGCCCAGGCGTTCGGCCCCCGCGGGGGTCAGGCGCAGGCCGACGAAATGCCCGCCCTGGCGGTCGGACAGGGCGGCGGCGTCGGTCAGGTCCTCGCGCGCGAGGATGGGGCGGGCATGGAGATAGATCGCGCCTTCGGGCACCGGGACGGCGACCAGCTGGTCGCCGGGCGCCGACTGGGCGAGGTAGATGGCGACCGGCTCCACGACGCGAGGCGCGCCGGCCGCGGAGAAGCCGAGGGCAGGGTCTTGCACCCGGCCAGCGCCAGCAGGGCGGCCAGCAGGGCGGGAACGAAAGCGCGGGTAGACAGATGCATGGTGGTGGGAGTGGTCCGGCGGAGTGGGAATCGGCCGTCGCGCGCCGATGCGCCCCCCTTGCGGGATCCCATGGCGGGGGGCCTGGCGCACAGCGGCCGATCGGCGCGCAACGGCGCCGCAACCGCAGACTATACACACGGACCGCAGCCAAGCCAATGCCCCCGCGGCCGCCCGCGCGATCGGTGGAACCTTGCGGCGGGCGAGGTTACTCACTGGCCAAGATGGCATGAGCCTTGGACGAAACGACGGAGAACGCGATGGCAGTCGGCCTCGAAAATTTCAGACAGGTGAGCAGCGGGGTGCTGGAGCGGGAAATCCGCCAGGATCCCCAGGGGGAAGGGGTGCGCAAGAGCGGCCAGTCGCGCCTGGCGGAGCGCATCCAGGGCTGGCTGCGCCCGCCCGACGTCGTGCCGGTGCCCAGCACCTGCATCGACTGGCCCGACACGGAGATGTAGACCGATTCGGCGCCACGCGTGGCGG
>OFTX01001119.1_pt1 | contig 10402 bp, 12 predicted proteins | sample 1775051 | NCBI WGS metagenome assembly OFTX01 (sample SAMN08195772, study PRJEB24354) | sludge metagenome | isolation source: sludge from phenol fed wastewater aerobic bioreactor A | place: India: Nagpur | collected 2016-09-15
AAAATATGTTTATCGGGTAGCCTGTATTGGGAAAATTTTCAGTAGGGCATCTCAATGTCGTAAGTGCCATTTTCTTTAGTGGTAGTGGTAGCTTTTTTTACAAGCCTGTTTGCTTCATCAATATACAAAGTGGTGAGAATAATATCGCTGTTCTCATTTAGTGGTAATAGTTTTACCACTTTTGTTTTAATGCCATTTACCAGCATATCTCCTGCAGGAATAATTGTAAAATCGTTTGTGGCCATAAGAGAACCGATATTCATAGTTACGCCGCCCTTAGGTAAAATAGAAATACCTGTTTCTCTCTTGAGTTTAAATTTATCAGGTTTTTTAAAGTAGATCCTGATTTTTCCGACAGGGGCTTTAATAAAAGCAATATCGGTTTTCATTTTCCCTTCAGCAATATAATCGTTCACTACATTCAGCTTACTTTTAACCTGCTCTACCAGTTGGTTAATGTCCTGCGCTTTTGAAGTGAAAGATGAAACATGAAAAGTGAAAAGTGTAAGTAGTATTGAGCAATATTTCTTCATTATTAATTCTTAATTTCTAATTCATAATTAACTAAGCACATCTTTCTTTTTAAATACCCATATTGAAGCTCCAACAAATAAAACAATATGCAGAACAAGTATTGCCGCCGATTTTATGATCTTATCTCCCCGCTGCAAACTACCGGCAATGGTTTCATTATCTGCATTCAACTTCACATCAAAAAATTCTTTCCAGGCAACCATATGTGTGGTGAAAAGGTAAGGTTTAATAATGTTGAATATAGGAATACTCATGGTGCTGAGAATGGTAAAAAGAATTATAATACTCATCGTTGCCACAATTGGCCCAATTGAATTATCGGCAAACTGCGATAAGAAGAAGCCAAGGGCGGCAACGGTTAACATGGCTAATGTTGCAAAAAAGAAAGCACCTGCATAGCGCCAGAAGATATCTGCCTTCTCAATCTGAACGGCATAATTGTTTTTTAATAAAAACATATCGTCTGTTCCAAAAATATACATGCTTACAAATAAGGCAAGAACTGCAATCCATATGAGGAGAATGATTGTGTAAACTGCCGATGCAAGAAATTTAGCTATTAAGAGCCCGCTTCTGCTAACCGGTTTTGTAACCAATAACCGGAGTGTTCCCATATTGGCTTCGCCGCTAATCATATCTGCAGCAATGAGCGCAATCAGAAGCGGAACATGCACCAGTAATAATTGCAATACTACATAGCAAACGAAGTATCCGTTAATGATTTTGCCATCTATTTGTAAAGTGTTGCTCAGGTCTGCCAAAACGAAAGCTGCATACTCATTGCCATCAGCTTTCAACCCCAATTGTACAATTAAGATGAGCGCTGTAATGGCAGCAAAGGCCAGATATGTTCTTGGCTTTGAAAAGATCTTATATATCTCAATTCTTAAAAGTGTGAACATGTTGTTTGCCTGCTGTTACTTGTAAAAAATAATCTTCCAGGTTATTCCTGGGTTGTACAGATTCTATTTCAATATCCCGTGTAGCAAGAAAGTGAATAAATTGAGGAATGTTTTTTTTGTTCATTCTCAACACCACTTCTGTACTATTTTCTTTGCACAAATAACTGCTCCAGATGGTATCCTGAAGCAATGCAATTGTTTGTTTATCATTTGCCGTTTTAATTTGTACAATGGTTTGTGCCGGATCGAATAAAGTATTGGCATTCTCTTCAATTATTTTTCTGCCTCTGTCGATAATCAAAACCCTTGTTGCTATTTGTTCTATCTCATTCAGTAAATGAGATGAAACAATTAATGTTTTGTGTAACTCCCTGCTTAAATATAAAATCAAATTCCTGATATCGGCAATACCCTGAGGATCTAACCCGTTTGTTGGTTCGTCTAAAACAATTAATTGAGGGTTATGCACCAATGCAATACCAATTCCCAGCCTTTGCTTCATGCCCTGCGAGAATGTTTTCACCTTATCGTTAGCCCTTTCTGCTAACCCGATCATTTCTAATTGATCCATCAACTGTTGATGCGATGGTTTAATACCACTCAATTTTGCGAACAGTTTCAGATTTTCGTAAGCACTTAAATATTTATAAGTATCAGGCTTCTCAATAACGGCGCCGATATTTTTTAAAATTTCTTTTCTGTGCCTTGAAAGTTGTAAACCAAACACTTCAATATCGCCACTCGTTGGCTGAATTAATGTAAGCAACATTCTGATGGTGGTACTTTTTCCTGCACCATTTTGCCCGAGAAATCCATAAACATCTCCTTTGTTTACAGTAAATGACAGATCTTTTACTGCAATGATGTTATTAAATTCCTTAGTTAAATTTCGGATTGAAACAATCGGCATAAATGCAATAACAAAAAATGATTAAGAATGTTGAAAATTACTTACCAAATACTTTCTTTCCACCGAGATAGGTTGATGAAACATTAATTGATAAAATACCTTTTTCAGTAACCTTCATCAAATCTTTATCTGCTAAAAAGAAATCTGCTTTCTTTCCTTTTTCCAAACTGCCCACTTCATTCTCTAAGAAGCATGCTTTGGCTGCCCAAATGGTCATGCCCCGCAAAGTTTGTTCTTTGGTTAATGCATTCTCCATTTGAAAACCAGCATCGGGAAAGCCTTTGGCATCTTTTCTAAAAACCGCAGCCAGAAAGGTTTTAAAAGGGTTAATGTCTTCCACCGGAAAATCTGTTCCCAATGGCAGCCATCCATTCTCCTGTAACAATTGTTTAAATGCGTAACCGCCTTTTAGCCTTTCTTTTCCCAACCTTTCCTCTGCCCAATACATATCGCTGGTGGCATGTGTTGGCTGAACACTGGGTACAATAGATGCTTGTTTAAACAGGTCAAAATCTTTTTGATTGATGATCTGTGCATGCTCTACTCTCCAACGTTTATCGTTCTTTTCTTTCAGTACTTTATTGTATATGTTTAAGATCATCCTATTCCCGCTATCGCCAATGGCATGTGTGCACATCTGGAAATCTGTATTGGCTAACATTTGTGCGGCACTGTCAAAATGAGCAGGTGTGCTTAATAAGAAACCCTGCCATCCCGGTTTATCGGAGTAAGGCTGTAATAAACAGGCGCCTCGGCTACCCAAGGCCCCGTCTGCATAAAATTTAAATGCCCTTATGTAAAGTTTATCTGTTTTGTAAGGGCCTTTAGGAAGAATGTAATCGAAGTTTTCTTTGTCATCGCTTAACATAGCATATACTCTCATGCTAATAGCACTTTCCTGTTGAAGCGTGTCGATGATCTGTGTTGTTTTATAATTCAAGCCGCAGTCTGTAACTGTGGTTAATCCATAAGCAAAGCAATTCTGTTGGGCATGCCATAAACGTTTTGCATAATCTTGTTTTGTTAAAGCAGGAATAAGGCTGCCAACGAGGTGAGTGGCATTGTCTATCAATAAACCGGTTAGTTTTCCATTCGCTGTTTCAATAACGCCACCATTAATTTTCTGCCCTGGTTTTAATCCGGCAATATTCAATGCAATGTTATTGGCAATGGCCGCATGGCCGTCAACCCTTGTTAAATAAACTGGTTTATCGGGGAAGGCTTTGTTCAGCAGATCGTTGGTTGGAAATTGTTTTCCCGGAAATTTATTTTGATCCCATCCTCTGCCAATAATCCATTTTTCCTGGGAATGTGTTTTGGCAAATTTTTGTAAACGCTCTACTATTTCTTCAAAACTTTTAGAATCGTACAGGTCTGCCGCGAATAAACTATTGGCATAGCCAACAAAATGAGAATGTGCATCTATCAATCCCGGATAAATAAACTTTCCTTGTGCATCAATGGTTTCATCGGCACTATACTTCTTCAAAATATCATCATTCGCACCAATGGCTACTATTTTTCCATCTTTTACAGCGATTGCCTCTGCCTTGCTAAAACTACTGTCAACTGTATAAATTGTTGCATGATGAATAATAAGGTTTGCTTTCTCTTTCATCTTACAACCGGTTACAATAGTTGCCAATAAAATGAAGATAATAGTGGTACGCATCATCATAACATTATTACATTAAGGTAGAAAAATGAAAATGGCATGACAATTTAAGCCGAATTGCTGATAATCGTCATGTTTAAACTTTTTGTGTAGAATAGTTTTGCCTTAAACCAGTTGTTATGCAGGTAAATATAGATTTACTTCAAAAATATAATGTTCCTGTTCCTCGTTATCCGAGTTATCCTACTGTTTTGGAAAGAAACAATAGATAAGAATGAGTGGGAAAATGTTATTAAACAGCAGTTTACAATAAACAATACGAAAGATGGAATAAGCCTCTACCTGCATTTACCTTTTTGCGAATCGCTTTGCACTTATTGCGGGTGTAATAAAAAAATTACTGCTAACCATTCTGTAGAAGAAGAATATATGGGTGCGCTGGTACAGGAATGGCATTTATACCTTTCTTTAATGAAAGAGAAGCCCGTTATTAGAGAATTACACCTGGGAGGAGGAACACCCACTTTTTTTTCTCCGGCCAATTTAACGAGATTACTCAACGCTATTTTTGCTGAAGCGGCTATTCATCCGGAACATGAATTTAGTTTTGAGGGTCACCCCAATAATACAACGAAAGAGCATTTGCAAACCTTGTACAATTTAGGCTTTAGAAGAGTGAGCTATGGCGTGCAGGATTTGAATAAAGAAGTACAAATGGTAATCAACAGAATTCAACCCTTTGAGAATGTTGAACGTGCTGTTAAAGATGCAAGAGATGTTGGTTATACTTCTGTAAATATAGACCTGATTTATGGCCTGCCTTTACAAACAATAAACAGGATTAAACACACTATTTTAAAAACGATAGAGCTTAAGCCAGACCGTGTTGCGTTTTATAGTTATGCCCATGTGCCCTGGACAAGTAGAGGGCAACGCCTCTTTGATGAGAATGACCTGCCTGCACCGGAAGAAAAAATGCGATTATACCAGCTTGGTAAAAAACTATTTACGGAGAATGGATATAAAGATATTGGCATGGATCATTTTGCGCTGCCTAATGATGAATTGTTTAAAGCAAGGGAAGAAGGAAAATTGCACAGAAATTTTATGGGATATACAACACAACAAACCAATATGCTTATTGGTTTGGGGGTATCGAGTATAAGCGATGCAGGCATTGCATTTGCTCAGAATTACAAAACCATTCACGAATATTATGCTGCAGTTAGCAATGGAGAGTTGCCCGTTACAAAAGGGTATTTCTTAACAGGGGAAGACCTGGGTTTCAAAAAATATATTCTTAATATCAGTTGCAATGGGTACACTTTATTTAAACCTGAACATATGCAACTCTTGCAGGAATTTACTTTCCCCGAACTTGTAAAGCTGGAGGCAGACGGCCTGGTGATATGGAATGAAGAAAGCGTAAAAGTTACAGCTTTGGGAATGCATTTTATTAGAAATATCTGCAAGGCATTCGATTTACAGTTGCTTCGCAGAGAAATGGTTTCTGCGAAACCTTTATTCAGTAAAGCTATTTAGTATTAAGCTTCAGGTAAAGCATTGCTCGTATCAGGATTGCTGGCAATTCTGAAATTATCGAATGATTTATTTGATAAATGCTCCTGCCATTTTCCCAGCATGGGGATTTCTAATTTAAATTCCCTGTATTCGTCAGGGTTCATAATGGGAATGCCCGATATAACAGGATAATATCGATTACACTGATTGCAGGTCAATATACCTTCTTTAACATTGTTATGAATATCCTGCGAAATGATTTGCAGGGCTAAATCGTTTTTATCGAACGGGCAACAAAGTTTATCAATGATTTTTGTTGTCATAAATGTGCTTTAATTTTTTGTAAATATTGTTTCGTGATTTCTGCCGGGTTTTCTGTACTCATAATACCTGACACCACTGCAATTCCATTATAGTGCAATTCATTAAGCCGGTCTATGTTTTCCGGCTTTATACCTCCGGCTAAAAAGATAGGCAGATCAGTCAGTTCGCTTGCTTTTTGAACGGTTTCGAAAGAAACCAATTCGCAACTATTGCTTGTTGTAGATGGAAACATTGAACAAAAGGAAACATAGTTTAATTGTTGCCTGTTGGCTTCCAGCACAACATCTATATTATTATTGCAGGTAATACCACAGATGAACTCTCTTCCTATTTGTTCTTTAATAGAAACAATGTTTTTGGGTAATACATCAAAGTGAACGCCATCTAAATGAAACTGCTTCAATAATTCCCACTTGTTGTTAATTAAAACAGGTGTTTTGTATTGTTTACAAATTGTACAGATACTAGAAATAAGTGTGCTTATGTTTTCTGTATTGCAGAAATTATCCCATATCTGAACTGCGCTTAACCCTTGCTGTAAAACAATTTCCAGTTTTTGTAAAAGCAGCGGCAAGGGCATAGAAGGATCGATTACCAGGTAAATACCGTTTTGTATTTTATGAATAGTGCTCATTAATTCCAACCTCTTTTATATGCATCGAAAAAAGCATTCCAGTAAGGGTCTTTTTCCAGGTAAACAATATTTTTCAATTCATCATCTTCTATAATTTTCAGTCCCTCCTCTTTTTTAACAAGCTTACCAATAATGGCAGCTTCAATATTTTCAGCCTTTAACCTGTTCAGAACATTCTGTTCACTTCCTTCGGTTGCACAAATAAGCATAGAACCTGCGCCAACAATATATCTTGGGTCTAAAGAAAACAATTGCGCTATAGCTTGCTGAACATCTCCAACCGGTATGGCATTGTTATATAGCAAAAGCCCATTGCCTGATGCTACAGCTAATTCATAAGCTGCACCTAAAATACCGCCTTCGGTAACATCATGCATAGCGGTAACTTCCCCGATGTTTTCTGTATTTCCTTTAGCTGTTAAAGCATCTTTTAAAGAACTTGTTTGATGGAATAAATCGCAAGCCTTATCATACACTTCTTTTCCAAGCTTTTGCTGAACAGTGTTGGGAAAACTTTTTGCAAGGATGGAAACAGCCGTTAAACCGCATTGTTTTGTAGCAATAAGTATATTGCCAGGCCTGGCTTTATTGGAAGTTAAAATTTGATCTTTTGGTGCAACCGTTATAAATGTTCCGCCGCCGGCAATAGTTGAATGCTGGTTTTGAATAAAGCCTGTATGTCCCCCTGTTATGGCAACGCCTATGCTTTTGCAGAAGCAATGAATATGGTTCCAGTAAACACTGAAATCTTCGTTGGAAAAATATTCTGGCAGGTTTAAAACAAATTGCCCGTACATCGGTTGAAAACCGGTAGTGGCCATATCGTTTGCCATTAGGTGAACAGATAACCATGCAGACTCTTCCAAACCCAATGAGGGAATAAGGGATAAAGGATCGCTGGTTAACGCCATGGCCATATTGTGGTGCAGATCAACAACAGACACATCAATACCAAAACCCGGCCCTGTTATTACTTCATTTCTATTAAAACCACAATATTGTAAAATATTGTGCTCGAAAAAAGATTGATCTATTTTTCCCGGCTCTTTCATTTTAAAGAATCGTTTAAGGTAATATATAAGCCAAAGAAATCTCCATAAGGAATACTCCATTGCTGTACAGGAAACCATTTGGGTAATCCTGTGCAGGTCCATTCAATACTGTAATTCCTTCCTTTCAATGCCTCATCAATAATGTTTATAAGCTTTTGAGGGGTATAAAAAGTGGCGGTAACGTAAAAAGGATTTTTGCCGAATGCTTGTTGCACTCTTCTTCTTAAAACTTTGGGCGAATTTCTGTTCATCATGCCCATGGCAATACCATATTTGGCTACACGGGCTGCTTCCCTGATAACATTTACGGGGTTTTTGTAATATTCAAAAGTAGTAATGAATGCAAGTGCATCGAAGCTGTGGTCTTTAAAGGGCATATGGTGTGCATCGGCCATTACCAAATCGCCATCAAATAGTTGTATGGCCTGTGAAAGCATGAGTGGTGAAATATCTCCGCCGGAAGCCTCAATACCAATTTCTTTCCACCATCTTGTAAAACGTGTGGTGCCACAGCCAAACTCTAATAATGTTTTAATGCGTTTATCTTTCGATACAAGTTGCTCCATTATTTTCTTCTGCCATATTTCTGCCCGCTTATAACGGCCTTCATACCACTGTTCGTAAGTATCGGTATTTTCCCTGTTAAAAAACCATTCCTGGCGGTTCTGCCAGTTCTGATAATGGTTAGGGATTAAGCCATATTCCCTTTTTTCAATATTTGCCATATAAAAAAAATAACAGCGCCACTTTCCGATACACGAAGAAAATGGCGCTGTTAAATAATTTTTTATTTGATGCATTCCCTCCGTTGGCATTATCCAAATCAGGTTTCGGGTATAATCTCAGCTTAACAGATTTGTTAGGCACCCCGAGCAATAATACTGTAAAAGTAAGGCCTATGTTGTAATTGACAAGTTTATTTGTTGCGCATTTTTTTATAAATATTAATAGCTGCCATTAGCATTGCTATAAAAACAATCAGTCCAACCAATCCCCATACAAGGCTAATACTCTGTTTTACGGTTACGAGCATCACCACGGCAATCAGTATTACCGTTGCCGCTTCATTCCAAATTCTTAATTGCTGAGAGCTGTATTTAAAAATGCCCCTGGTTTCCTGCACCAGTATTTTATGTAATGTGAAGTGGTATATATACAATAAAACAACAAATATTAGTTTAATGAGCAACCACCTGAATTCCGGTTGAAAGATCATCTTATCCCATTGCAGGTTTACCAATACAGCAATACCCAGTATAAGCGTTAATATTGCTGAAGGCCAGGTGATGCCGTACCATAAACGTTTCATCATAATGGTAAACTGAGCCTGTAACACTTTTTTTTCAGCTTCGGGTTTATCGTTGGCTTCTGTATTGTAAATAAACAATCTTGGCATATAGAACAAACCAGCAAACCAGGTTACAACGAATATGATATGTAATGCTTTTAGGTATAGGTACATGATATAAAATTCAAAAGTTAAAAGTAAAAAATAAAAAATCCAGCTTTTTTGAATTTTTACGCTTGATTTATTAATTGCACAATAGTATTCACCCACATTTCATTCGTATTTAAGCAAGGCACCATTGTAAAACTTTCACCGCCGGCTTCTAAAAAAGTATGTTTACCGGCTTCCGCTATTTCTTCTAAAGTTTCTAAACAATCACTTACAAAAGCGGGGCAGGCAACAACAATTTTTTTAACACCTTCTTTAGGCAACTCGCTTAAACGCTTTGCTGTATAAGGTTGTAGCCAGGGGTCTCTGCCTAATCTCGATTGGAATGATTGCTCAACTTTATCTGCCGGAATATTCAATGCTTCTATAACCAGTTTGGTAGTAACAAAGGTTTGGTGCCTGTAGCATTGTGTATGAGCAGCAGATGGCATATTGCAGCAATCGTTCACTTTCAAACAATGGCAATGGGTTGTATCGCTTTGTACAATATGCCTTTCCGGCACCCCGTGATAGCTCAATATAATTTTATCGAAACCCTGAGAAAGGTATGGTTCAATACTGGCTGCTAAAGATTTTATGTATTGCTCATTGGCATAATAAGGCGGAACTGTTTTTAAGCTGAAAGCATATTTTTTATCCTTGTGCACTTTGTACATATACTCCACGGCAGTTTCGTAACTGCTCATGGCATAATGCGGATACAAAGGGAACAAAATTACTTCCTCAAGATCAGGATGGTTCTTTAACAAATTTTCATAGGCAGCTTCCGGTGTTGGGTTACCGTAACGCATGGCAATTTCAATGGGCTCTTCCGTTTTTTGCTGAACTGCTTTTTGCAATTGTTGTGTAAGTACAATTAACGGGGAGCCTTCTTTCCACCAAATGGTCTTATAAGCTTCTGCTGATTTGGGCGCCCTGAAGGGAACAATAATGCCTTTTACCAGTAATAGCCTGCTTAAAAAAGGCATATCTATCACCCTCTTATCCATTAAAAATTCATTCAAATATTTTTTCACATCTTTTACTTCCGTGGAATCCGGTGAGCCGAGATTCATTAGTATAATGCCTTTTTTCAATTTTATTTATTTAAATGATGAGAAACAAAAATACAGAACAACTAATTTATCGTATATGTTTAAGAGCTTTGAAAATATTAATTGTTAGAAGCTTTTTATCAATTTGAATTATGACACAAAAATGACATTGTATTGACCGTTATCATCTTTTCATCCGGCTTTACGAGGTTATTTTTGTGGCGTTATCACTTAGATTGAAATGAACGACAATATTCAACAATTTTTTGTAGCAGGAATTAACTATCGCAAAACAGACGCAGCGGTGAGGGGTTTGTTTGCGGTAACCAATGATCAATATTTATCTATTCTTCATAAAGCTAAAGCTATCGGTCTGCAAGAACTTTTTGTTGTTAGTACTTGTAATCGTACCGAGATTTA